>Ga0326728_10022706_pt1 | contig 11601 bp, 9 predicted proteins | sample MB3enrmetagenome_FD_207602 | JGI IMG/M metagenome (GOLD analysis project Ga0326728, IMG submission 207602) | Lab enriched peat soil microbial communities from McLean, Ithaca, NY, United States - MB31MN | ecosystem: Environmental > Terrestrial > Soil > Wetlands > Peat | place: USA: New York... | reverse complement strand
GCGTCGAGACGTTTCTCCGTGGTCCACGCGGCGATCGCTCCGAGCGCGGCGTCGCCCTTGCCGAGGCCGCGCTGGGATTCGTCCGTTGGGAACCGGCCAATCTTCTTTGCGCTCGTTTTCTCACGAAGACGCAGGTCTTCGATTGCCTCCGCAAGATCGGGCCGCGTGCTGAGTGCCCAGGCTACCGTGCACGGCGCTCCATGCTTTGGATCGATCACCAGGGTGAGCGCACCGGCCCGCGTACACGACTTGCGCGAAAACTCCAGGCCCAGCACGGGCCCGTCACACTTCCACTCCTCGTGTAGCTGATTAAATTCTCGGTTATCTTCCACATCCCAGATGAGAGAGCCCCATCCGAGGATAGCGATCTTTTTCTTTTCGGCCACTTTGCGGCTTCCTGTCCTTAGAAAAGTTGCCTATTTCTTCGGAATCTTGGTGCCAGGTTTGCCGGTGATCGGGTTGAGGTTGCCCTTTGCGGAACTGTTGTTCCTCTCGGTATTGTCAGGAGCGGTGTGTATGTACCCTTTGGTTGCCTTACCGTTCCTTAGGGATCCCCTTGAGACGCTTGGTGCTCGTGGCTTCCTTATCCGCGCCGTTTTGACGGTTGCAGGTTTTCTTACGGCGGCGCGCCTTGTTGCGGCGGAACTCGACGAAGGGAGAAGGAGCAGGGCGGTGACGCTGAGCAGTTTCAGGAAACGGCGCATGGTTCAACCTTCCTTGGATACGAGTATGCTCCAGAATACGGCTAAGAGGTCCGATTTTCTACCCTGTACCCGATTCTGTACCGAGAAACCGTCAATGGAGCGATTCATCGCCATCGAGCGTATTTTATGGTCAGTAACTTGCATGTTTTCAATACGATGCCCATGTTCGAGTCCCACTTGGCTCGTGATCGCTCCCGTGACGTCCCCGGTCCAGGAAGTTGAAACCATCCACGGCCCCGAGACCGGATCGCGCACCCGAGGCCATCTTGGGCAACAGCCCTACCTGAACACCTATGCCCGGCCCGCGGTCGCCCCCTTGGTCGGCCCGCTCGGACCACGGCGCCCGCCCCACGCTTGGGTTGCGGCTATGCTGGGGCCCCCCCAGCTCGCCTACTGAACCGTCAGAACAGCCGTCTCGGTGATGCCCCCCGCCTTGGCGGTAATCGTGACGGTTTGCGTGGATGTCACATGCGTGGTCTGAACCGTAAACGAAGCCGTGGTGGTACCCTGCTGGACAGTAACGAACGACGGCACTTGGGCAGTGATCGGCAAGCTGCTCTGCAAGCTGACGCTGATTCCGCCCACCGGCGCCGCCGCCCCCAGGGTCACGGTCCCGTTTGCGCTCGTTCCGCCCGTGACATGGTCCGGGGAAATCGCCACGCCCATCAGTGTTGGCGATCCCGGCGGATTCACCGTCAGCGTCGCCGATTGCGTCAGGTTCCCATAGGTGGCCGAGATGCTGACCGTTCGCGCCGCCGTCACTGCGGTCGTCGTTATCGTGAACGAGGCGAAAGTCTGGCCGGAAGGAATGACGACCATATAGGGCACCGTCGCGCTCGCATCGCTGGATTTCAGGGTGATGTTTGCTCCCACGATCGGCGCACTGTCCGCGATGCTCACCGTGCCGCTCACACTGTTCCCGCCCACCACCGCGCTCCCCGCCAAAGCCAGTTGCAAAGCCGGTATCACGGTGATCTGAGCGGCCTTGCTGGTCCGCCCGAGCGTGGCCGTAATAATGCAAATCTGGCTGGCGGTAACGATCGACGTGGCGATCGAAAAGGGGGCCGAGCTGGCGGCTGCGAAGGGAACCAAAACCGTAGCCGGAGGTTGCGCGGCGAAGTTGTCGCTCGATATCCCAATGTTCACTCCTCCCTGAGGCGCAGTCCCGCTCAGCGTCACGGTCGCGGACACGTTCAGCCCGCCCAGCACGCTCGTGGGCGTTACCGACAGCATGGACACTGCGAGTGCGTTCGCGGGGTCGATTTCGAGCGCCGCTGTCTCGGTGGTGCCGGCTGACTGCGCCGTGATCGTGACCGTCTCGACGGTGGTTACCGGCGGCGTCGAAATCGTCACCTGGGTGGACGCTTGTCCCGCGGGGACCGTCGCCAGCAGGGGCACCGGCGCCGCCGAGTTGTCGCTTTTTAATGACACGGGGAAGCCCATCGAACGGGCCACGCCGTTGAGAGAAATCGTCAGAGTGGCGTTGCTTCCGCCGTTTACATAGGAAGGAGAGAAGCTCAATCCCACCAGGCGTATGGAGTCTGCCGGCAGGCTGCCCATTTGAAACGACACCACGTTTGACCTGCTGTTCTCGGCTGTCAGGAACAACGAGACCACCCCCGCCCCATCCAGTTCGGCGGGCAGCACTATATTGACCTGGTCGAGCCCGAAGTAACCCGGAGCGGGGCCCGCGTATTCCACCGTGAAGGTGTAGCTGTTGCCGGCCGCGTCCTGTCCCTTCGCTCCGACGTTGGCGGCCACGTTGATCATTGACGGATCGTGGCTCGGATTGCCCGCGTAGCGGAGGCCGGTGGCGTAGACCGCCAGGCGCGTGCGTTGGTCGCTGCCCGCGATTTCCGGCGTTTCCACCAGAAACGGCGCGCCTGCATTGGTGACCGCGTTGAGAATCGCGCCCGCGCCTTTTCCGGTTCCGTCCGCGCTGAACACTGCGGGCGCGGTGTTCTCGACCAGCATCGTGCCGCTCTGTGTGGCGCCGGTGGCTGTATTTCGTACAAACACGTCCGCCGTGCCCGTAGCGGCGTCCCCCGGCACGACGAAGTTGATCTGGGAGGGCGACACGTACAGCAAAGCGGCGGCCTCGCCGTTCACTTCCACGCGGGTTACGGCCAGTTCCGTGGGTAACTGCCCGTTCTGATCAAGTGTCGCCGTGGCCGTGGATCCCGCCAGGTTGGAGCCGAACAACGCTGCCAGCGAATCCGGCGCCACCGCTCCCCCCGGCTGATAGCTGGCGGCGGATACAACCGCAAAGGACGCGGACTGCGCCAGGGCTGTCGCGGCCGCGATCAAGCCGGCCAGCATACCGCCGTAGCACCGAAGCCCGCGTCTCACAATTACCAGACGCTCCGCGGCGCTGGAAGGACGAACCTTCACGCCGCCAGCTTACAATTGAATGGAGGGCCTGTTTGGAGAACCAGGAAATCGCGCGCGTGCTCTGGGAGACGGCCGACCTGATGGAGATCGCCGGCGAAGACTCGTTCCGCATTCGCAGTTACCGCAATGCAGTCGCCGCCGTCGAGGGTTATCCCGAGCGCATCGCGGATATCCTGCGCGACCCCCACCGCAGTGTCACCGAGATCCCCGGAATCGGCAAGGGGCTGGCGCGCGCGCTGGCGGAGATCGTGGAGCGCGGCTCCTGCGAGCGCCGCGACCTGCTGTTGCAAAAGTTCCCTCCCACGGCCCTCGAATTCCTCAAGATTCAGGGGCTTGGTCCCAAGAGCATCGCGCTCATCTTCCAGCACTACCGCGTCAGCACCATCGACGAGCTGGAGCGCCTCTGCCACGAGCAGAAGCTGCGCGTGCTGCCGCGCATGGGGGCCAAGCTGGAAGAGAAGGTGCTGCGCTCCATCGCTCAATACCGCCAGCGCAGCGGCCGCTACCTGTTGAGTTATGCGGAAGCCGTGGCGGCGGAGTTGACCGAGGCGCTCGCGCAGGTTCCGGGTGTCGAAGCCATCACCCCCGCCGGCAGCCTGCGGCGCGGGCGCGAAACGGTGGGCGATCTCGACCTGCTGGTCACCGGCCCCGCCGCCACCGCCGCGCTCGAACGCTTTGTGACGTATCCGCGCGTCGAAGAGGTGCTGGGCCGCGGCGAGAACAAAGCCAGCGCCAGAGTGGGCCGCGAAGGCTTGCAGGTGGATGTGCGCGCGCTTTTGCCCGCGAACTTCGGCGCGGCGCTGCAATACTTCACCGGCAGCAAGGACCACAATGTGGCCATCCGCACGCGCGCCGTCAAAATGGGGCTGAAGCTCAGCGAGTACGGCCTGTTTCGTGTCGAGGGCGATATCCGCGTGGCGGGCGAGACCGAAGCCGGCGTCTATGAGGCGCTCGGTCTGCCCTGGATTCCGCCGGAGCTGCGCGAAAACTGCGGCGAAGTCGAAGCCGCCGGCGAGGGCCGCCTGCCGGAGCTGGTCGAGCTCCAGCACATCCGCGGCGACCTCCACATGCACACCACCGAAACCGATGGCCGCGCCACGCTCGAAGAGATGGCCGAAGCCGCCTGCGCCCGCGGCTACCAGTACATCGCCATCACCGACCACTCCAAGGCCCTCGCCATGGCCAATGGCCTCGATGAGAAGCGCGTCGTGGCCTTCGCCCGGCAAGTGCGCGAAATCAACCGCAATGGGATGCCCGGGGCACCCTCTGGCCTCGGGCTTCGCGTCTTCTCCGGTATCGAATGCGACATTCTCAAGGATGGCGCGCTGGATCTCGCCAACGACGCGCTGTCCGAGCTGGACCTCGTCATCGCCAGCGTGCACAGCCACATGAATATGGAAGCCGCTGAAATGACGGACCGGCTGCTGCGCGCGCTCGCGTGCCCGCACGTGCGCATCCTCGGCCACCCCACCGGCCGCCTCCTGCTGCACCGCGATCCGTTTCCCTTCGATTTCGAACGCGTAGCGGCGGAGGCCGTGCGCCGCGGCGTCTGGCTCGAAATCAATGCCAGTCCCGAACGGCTCGACCTTCACGGCGCCTTGATCCGCAGCGCCAAGGCCAAGGGCGCGCGTTTCGCCATCTCCACCGATGCGCACCACCCCAAGCAGCTCGAGTACATGCGCTACGGCGTCCTCACCGCGCGCCGCGGCTGGCTCGGGCCCGACGACATTTTGAACACGCTGACGGCGGAGCGTTTCGCCGCCGCCCTCCAATCCAGACCATGAAAATCATTTCTTCCCGCGAAGTTTACCAGTGCAAGCTGTTTCGGGTAACCGAAGACCGGGCCGTGGACCGCAGAACCGGTTTCGAAATCAAGCGCTCCGTAGTGCGCCACGCCGGCTCCGCCGTGATGATGGCGGTGGATGAGCGCAAGCGCGTGCTCCTGGTGCGCCAGTACCGGCTCCCCGCCGGCAAGTACTTGTGGGAATTGCCCGCCGGACGCCTCGATCCCGGCGAGAAGCCGCTCCAGACCGCCAGACGCGAGCTGATCGAGGAAACCGGCTATCGCGCGCGCCAATGGACCAGGCTGGCGAAGTTCTGGGTTAGCCCCGGCTATGTCGAGGAGCGCATGACCATCTACCTCGCCACAGGTCTCACCGCCGGTGAGGCCACCCCCATGGAAGACGAGCGCATCGAGACCCGCTGGTTCACGCCCAAGGAGATCGCGCGGATGATCCAGGACGGCAAGATCGAGGATGCCAAGACCATGATCGGCTTCATGACCTGGCGCCAGCGTCGCTAACCGGGATCGGCAGGCGGCACCGCCTGCCCCACCACTGTAAGCACAAGCTCTGTTTTGGTGGCGCAGGCGGTTCCGCCTGCGATGCGTGATTTTTTCACGGCTTCCAATCCCCTTGTTTTCGCAGCGCCTCATCGCGGTGGCGACACCAATCCCGTCAGGCTACCGACCAGAACGGCCAGAACGATCAGGGTGATTGCGACGTAGGTTCGATCGCGCTGTGCGGCAAAGGCAAAAACGGAGAGTCCCACCCTGGCGATGGGCGTCGCAACCAGCAGCAGCAGGCCTAATTGAATCACGCTGCGGGGCTGGATGGCCATGACGCCTTTCCATACGCCCGCCACGCTCCGCAGGTCCTGGGGCTCGCCATGGAACGCCCGGTAATCTGGGATCTCCATGCCGAACCGGGCCAGGTACCAAACGCCGCCGCCCAACACCACTGACGCGGCGGTCATTACTCCCACTCGAAGCACTACGCCGATAGTGCGGTCCAGTTGTTCCTCATTCAGCATGGGTCAAATCTTCCCGCTCAATCCGCTGTAAATCATTTCCAGGCCCAGAACTCCCACCACCACTCCAAACACGATTCTCAAAACGCGGGGGTCGGCTCCCCGCAGATGCCGCGCGCCCAAAAGGGCACCCGCCGAAACCCCCAGCATCACCGGCATGGCCAGCACCGGGTCGATGTAGCCGCGGTTCAAATACACTCCGGCGCTGGCCGCCGCCGTCACTCCAATCATGAAATTGCTGGTGCTGGTCGAAACCTTGAATGGGATTCGCATGGCGTGGTCCATGGCCAGCACCTTAAGCGCGCCGGACCCGATTCCCAGCAGGCCGGAGAGCGCGCCGGCCCCCAACATCGCCCCGAATCCCGTCTTGACGTGCTCCACCCGGTAGGGCTGCCAGCCGTGCGGCGTCGGATAGCTGGAATTCAGCTTGAGCCGCTCGGCCAGCGGATCGGCGGAAGCGCTCTCGTGCACCTCCGGCTTTGGCCTGGTCGAAAGGAAAGTGGAGTACACCAGCACCAGGCCGAAAATCACGGCGATGGCGGAAGTCGGAATCTTCGCCGCCAGGAAGGCCCCGGTGATCGCGCCCAGGGTAGTCGCAATCTCCAGAAACATCCCCAGCCGGATGTTCGAGAAGCCTTCTTTCACAAATGCAGAAGCGGCTCCCGACGACGTTGCGATGATCGAAACCAGGGTGGCGCCAATGGCGTAACGGATATCGACGCCGAAAAGCAGCGTCAGCACCGGGGTGATGACCACGCCCCCGCCGAGACCCGTCAATGATCCCAGGAATCCGGCTGCGGCCCCGATCGTGCTAATCACCAGGCTGAATTCAAGCGAGTTCAAGTGGTTCCCTGGCCGCCATCAGTTGGGTGGTGGCAGGACCGCCGCGTCGACGGTCAGCCCGGTAACGCCGGGGATGGCCCAGACCACCCGCTGGATGGCTTCTGCTTCCTCCGCACAACCTCCCCGGATGGAAATCGACCCGCCGCTGGATTGCACCTCGACCTCCAGGTTCAAGGTGAACGTGTCCTGCGCAAGCTGCGCGCGGACCCGGCTGGCAAGTGCCAGATCGTCCATCGCCGCCTGGCCCTCCGGCGAAAGCTCGAAACCGCCGCTCTCCACCGTCGAGATCGCCACTTGGCAGGCCTGCTCGATGCTCAAGTGTTCCACGTTGATGATCAGGTCGTAAAGGGAAGGCTCTCCCCAGTCCACTCCGTAGAGAAACTGCGTCCACTTTCGGCGATCGCGGTCCCTGGCTTCGATGTGCGCGATAACCTCGTCGCGGCTCAGGTTCAGACGTTCCTGAGCCATGCGGATACGGTACTCCATGGGCGCAATGATCCGCAGGCGGAGCAGGCTGGGCGCTCCCTTCAAGAGCAGTTGGCCGGCCAGGCCATGATAGACTGCGCACCCGCCGCGAACCTCCTCGGTGAGGGCCGCCTGAATCAAAGCCAGGTAGATGTACCTGGCGTGGTTGAATCTGCCTGGAAAGCTCGGCGGCTGTACCAGCGCTGCGCGCAGATCGTCTTCACTGACTCGGCGCGTGGCGGCTTTTCGAACCAGCGTGTCCCGATCGATCGAACGGTAACCTAGTGTTCGGCTCAGGCACTCGGCGAGCGCCTTGCCGCCGCTGAAAGTTCCTCTGGAAATCGTAATGATGGCCATAGATCTCGGCCCTCCGCAACGCCGCGCCTCGGCAGCGCTCCGCGTCAAATATAGTACCTCATGAGAAAGCTTGTCGCTGGCGCCCCCGGCCAGGCTAATTTCCCGCCGCGCCGATAGTGGCCGTCACCTTAGCCAGTTCTTTGCGAAACAGGGGGTTGTCGGGGTAATCGTGCGCCAGATCCACCAGCAGGTCCCGCGCTTCCTGCGGCTTCTTTTCGCGAAGATCGGCGATCCCCAGCAGAATCTTCGCGAACGGCTTGAAATAATGGCCCTCGCGCGCCACCAGGCGAACATCCTCCACGCCGCGTTCCTTGCTGCCGCTCACGTTGTCGAAGTGTACGAACCAGCGGATGATAAACGGCAGGCTGCCCAAAATATATTCCGAAAATCCCGTGGTCAGGTAGGCGTCGTAATACTTCGGATCCAGCTTGAGCAGCCGTTGCGCGTAGCCGTTGGAACGCCGCGCCGGTGAAAGGCTCGAAAACTGGCGCTTCTCGACCAGCGCCATGTAGTCCATGGCGACGCCCTGGCCGATGCACATCGCAAACAGCGCGGAGCGGTCGTCCGGGTTGGCGCGCAGCGCGGCTTCCGCGCGGCTGGCCGTGTCGTCGAGCGCCTCGTAGAACTGCGCGCGAACCGCGGGATCGGGATGCAGCTTCTTCTTCGCGATGATGCGCTTGTCGTCCACCAGGAACTCGCTTTCCAGTATCCCCAGCCGGTCCATCTCGTAAAACAGATCGGCGGCCGCGCGAAACGCATAGGGCAGCGGGTCCTGCGGGTGGGCCGCAATGCATTGATTCAGGATCTCGTGGCTGGCCTGGAAATCGAAGTTGTACATCTGCTGGACTGCCGCGTCGATGGTCGCCACGCCAGCGGCGCCGAACGCCGGAAAGCCCAAGACCGCGATGAATACGGAGAAGCGCAGCACTGCAACCTTATGGTACCCCCATCGAAGGTATTCCGCTACCTAGCCCTCCTGGTGGGGAAACAGGCGCACGTCAAAATCGTCGGCCCCTTCGATGAGCCGGTCGATGGGACTGCGCCAGAACCAGATCCGCTGCTCGCGGTTGGTGTGTCCCAGGAACAACTGCGTGACCCGCTGCTCGCGCGCGAAATCCAGGATGGCCTCCACGAAATCGGTTCCCTCCAGGCGGTGCACCTCGGCGCCCAGCTCGCGCGCCAGCGCCAGGTTGGCTTCCAGTCTTTCCCGGTCGTCCCGGCGAAGCCCCTCCTGTTCCACGTATACCGCCAGCAGCGCGCCGTGAAACCGCAGCGCGTTCCGCTGGCCGCTGCGCAGCATTTGGGCGGCGTTGCTGCGCGGCGTCAGGCACACCAGTATGCGCTCCTGGGTGCCCCAACGCACGGCCACGCCGTGGGCCGCCAGGTACTCGTGCAACTGCCGGTCCACCACGTCGGCGGCCAGCAGGAGCGCCAGCTCGCGCAATTCCGCCAACTGGTGCGCATCCGGCATCTTCCCCTGGCCGGTGCGGTCCAGCAGAGCTTCGGGCGGCGCGTCCACCACTTCGATCTCGTCGGCTTCCCGCAGAAATTCTTCCGGCGCGCTTTGCGCCGCCCGCTTTCCCGTGATCCGCGCCACCGCGTCCTGCTGCTCCCGAATGTGCTGCACGTTCACCGCGGTGATCACCGCGATGCCGCGGTCCAGCAGTTCCTGGACATCCTGCCAGCGCTGTGGATTGCGGCTGCCAGGAGGATTGTCGTAGGCCAGCTCGTCGATCAGGCACACCCCCGGGTGGCGCCGGAAGAGAGTGGTCAGATCGATCACCTCGTACACGCGGCCCGCGTGCTGCTCGCGGATCGAGGGAATCACTTCGAGCCGGGACAAGATCTCCCGCACGTCTGACGTGACGTTGCCTTGGACCGCCCCCACCACCACGTCCTCCCCGCGCAACTTGCGCCGCCGGCCCTCATCGAACATGCGCAGCGACTTGCCGACGCGCGGAGCGTAGCCCAGAAACACTTTGAGCCGCCCCCGCCCCGCCCGCCGCTCTTCCGCCCGGAGGCGCCGCAGCAGTTCCTCGGGGTCCGGCCTTTGATCGGTTCGATTCACTATCCTCAGGATAAACCGGGTTGTGGGGCAGGTTGGTGACCTGCGGCGGGTTGGCAACCCGCCACTACGGCGCCACGAAGCGGTAGCCCACCCACGGCTCCGTGACGATGTATCTGGGCCGCGCCGGATTCGCCTCGATCTTCTTGCGCACCTGGTTGATGAACACGCGCAGGTATTCGGGCTCATCCCCGTAATCCGGTCCCCATACGGCCTGCAACAATTCGCGGTGCGTCACCGGCTTGCCCGCGTGCGCCACCAGGTACCGCAGCAATTCGAACTCCTTGGGTGTCAGGCGGACCTCTTGGCCTCCCGCTCTCACGCGGCGAGCATCGAAATCGATCTCCAGGTCCATCGAGCGAAACGCGTGCGGCCCGCCTTCCGGCGACGAGGGCGAACGCCGCAGCGCCGCGCGGATGCGTGCCAGCAATTCTTCGATGCCGAACGGCTTGGTGACGTAATCGTCGGCGCCGGCGTCCAGCGCCGCCACCTTGTCCTTCTCGCTGTTGCGAACCGAAAGGATGATCACCGGGGTGTCCGACCCGGCGCGAATCGCCCGGCACGTCTCGAGGCCCCCCATGCCCGGCATGTTCATATCCAGCAGCACCAGGTTGGGCATCTCGTGGGGCAGCTTTTCCAGGGCGTCTTCGCCCGTGCGCGCTTCAATCACTTCGTAGCCGTGACCCACCAGCGTGGCCTTCATCACGCGGCGGATCTGCGGATCGTCGTCCACCACCAGAATCTTGCCCGCGCTCAATTTTCCCTGCCTCCGCCGCTGGCCGAAAGCGAGAAGTAGAAGACCGCGCCTTGCCCCGGCTCGCTTTCCACCCAAATGCGCTCGCCGTGCGCTTCCACAATGCCTTTTGCGATCGCCAGGCCCATCCCTGTCCCCTTGGTTTCGAAACGGTGCCGCCTGCCTCGGAAGAACTTGTCGAAGATGCGGGCGCGCTCGTTTTCTTGGATGCCGGGGCCGCGGTCCGCCACCCCGATCACGATTTTCCCACTTTTGAGCGCCGCGGAAACCGAAAGCGGCGACCCTTCCGGCGAATACTTGAGCGCGTTCTCCACGAATTGCTTCACCACCTGCTGGACGAACTCCGGGTCGGCCTCGGCCGCCGGAAGTCCTTCGGGCACATTCACCGCCACCGCTCGCCCTTTCAGCCCCGGAGCCAGCTCCGAGAGCGCCCCGCCGATCAGGTCCGCCACCGCCACCGCCCGCTTCTCCAGGTGCAGCTTGCCGGCCTCGATGCGCGCCATCTCAATCACTTCCGCCGCCAGTTGATTCAGCCGGTCGGCCTCTTCGTCGATGATGGTGAGCAGCTCGCCCTCGCCGCCGGTCGCCGAATTAGCCCCCAGCAGGCTGGTGACAGCCGCCTTGATGGAGGTGAGCGGTGTCTTGATGTCGTGCGCCAGCGAATCCAGAAGCGCCGATTTCAGCACCTCGCTCTGGCGCGCGGCTTCGGCGTAGCTGGCGTCTTCGAGGGCGCGCGCCTTCTCAATGGTGATGGCCATCAGGTGCATGATGGCGCGCACCGATTGCTCCGAAGGCAGCGGGCCGATCAGCCCCAGGCTTCCCAACGGCCGCCCTCCCAGCCGAACCGGCGCAGTGGCCAGCAGGCGTTGGGGATCGATGGACACGTCCTCGAGTTCCGCCGCCACGCGCAGGTCGTGATCGGATACCGGGTTGCTCTCCGCGCCCGAGCGAAAGATTTCGTCGGTGGGCCGGTAATAGAAAGCCGCGCCGCCGCATCCGAATACCTGCACCACCTTGCTGACGAACTCCCGAATGGTCTTGCGCGCGCTGCCGCTGAGCATCATGGCCTGCACCAGCGCATACAGCCGCTCGATTTCGAGGCGCCGCGCTTCGGCTTCGGCGGTGCGCCGGCGCGCCCGCACCGAGAGCTGGCTGGCGGTCACGGCGGTCACCAGGAATGCCAGCAGAGCCACCCAATTCTGCGGGTCCTGGAT
>Ga0326728_10022705_pt1 | contig 11602 bp, 8 predicted proteins | sample MB3enrmetagenome_FD_207602 | JGI IMG/M metagenome (GOLD analysis project Ga0326728, IMG submission 207602) | Lab enriched peat soil microbial communities from McLean, Ithaca, NY, United States - MB31MN | ecosystem: Environmental > Terrestrial > Soil > Wetlands > Peat | place: USA: New York... | reverse complement strand
ACGGGAGAAAGGGCCATGGGCGGAGGTACGGCAGCGTCTCAATGCGATGTTGCAGGGATGGCGCAACTACTTCAGCTATGGCACGCTCTCGCGAGCGTATCAGATCGTGAACCACCATGTGGAACGACGGGTGCGCAACTTTCTGCGACGGCGGCATCGGCACGCCACCAAAGGGACACGTCGCTACCCATCCCGGGAAATCTTCGGAGGGCTGGGCGTGTACCGGTTGAGGCGTGTATGACCTGCGCGGGCTTCGTGCGAAGTCTGTCGGAAAGCCGGATGCTGGAAATCGGCACGTCCGGTTTGATGAGCGGGGGAGGGAAACGGATGGCTCCGCCACACCGCGCCCTTCCTCGACTCTACTTCTCCTCCATCCATATGAAAACAAATAGGCTAACCCTGAGCGGTACAAACCCGACTGCGGACCCTGCCCCAACTCCCCGAATGCGTCTCCCCAACCTCCCGAACCACGCCCCGGCCCCGACTCGACAACATTTGGGCCGACTGCCTAAATATGGGCAGTCTCCGAGCCCGCTTCCCGAGCGGGATCAAAGACTTACATTCGGAACGGGACTTGCCGTTTTCCTCAACGACATGTCCCACAAACGGATCGCTCCAGGTGTCCTGCTGCTTCTGGCGTTGGCCGGCGCGGGACTGGCGCAAGATGCCCCGCAGGGGCAGGCGCCGCTCCGGCTGACCCTCAAAGAAGCGGTCCGGCTGGCGTTACAACAAAATCCCCTGGTCATCCTGGCCAACCTCAACGTATCGCAGACGGTCGAGGACCGGCGGGTGGCGCGGTCGGGGTTACTCCCGCAGGTCGGGGGCAACGTCGGGGAGATCATCAACCGGGAGAATATCGAAGCGCTGTTGGGGCAAAGCTTCCCGGGGTTCACGCAGCATATAGGCCCCTTCGAAGTATTCCAGACCGGCGTAGGTTTCAAGGCGCCGCTCTTCGACCTGACCCTGTGGCGGCGCTACCAGGGATCCAAGCTGGGCGTCGATGCCAGCCGCGCGGAGGAACGGACGGCGCGCGAAGAAAGCGTGCTGCTGGTGGTATCGCAATACCTGGGGACCCAGCGGGCGTTGGCGGAAGTGAGCGCGGCGCAATCGCGCGTGGACCTGGCGCAGGCGCTGTACGACCAGGCGGCGGACCTGCAAAAGAACGGCGTCGGCACGGGCATCGACACCCTACGCGCCAATGTGGAACTGCAGAACGAGAAGCAACGGCTGATTGTGGCGCGGACCCAACTGGAGACGTCGCTGTTCGCGCTGGCGCGGCTGCTGAGCGTCGATCCGCAGCGGAAAGTGGAACTGGCCGATGGAACCAGCTTCTTCGAAACGCCGGCGGTGTCGGTGGACCAGACGCTGGAGCAGGCTTACACCGAGCGGCCGGAGCTGAAGCAAATCGCGAGCGAGCAGGCGCGCGCGCAACTGGATCTGAAAACGGCCGCGGAGACGCGGCTGCCCAAGCTGTCGGTGAACGGTTTCTGGGTGGAGCAGGGGCTGACGCCAACCACCGTCATCCCGGCATACCAATACCAGTTCAACCTGGACGTCCCGCTGTTTACCGGCGGGCGCATTCAGGCGGAACAAGCCAAGGCCGAGCTGGCGATCCGCCAACTCCGCCAGAAAGAGCAGGAGACGCGCAACCGGATCGCGCTGGAAGTGAAGACGGCGGTGGCGCAGCTAGAGGCGGCGCGCAGCGAAGTGGAAGTGGCCAATCTGGGCGTGGAGCTGGCCAGGCAGGAAGTGGACCAGGCGCGCGACCGGTTCCAGGCGGGCGTGGCCAACAATATCGAAGTGATTTCGGCGCAGGATTCGCTGGCGCGCGCGAGCGACAACCAGATCGCGGCGTTGTACCGCTTCAACCAGGCGCGGGCGGACGTAGCGCACGCCATGGGGCGGATGGAGGCGGCTTACGGAAAGTAGCGCCCATCTGCACGACGACCGGGGACAGTGGTCGAAAGACGGCGTCAACCCCTGGATCATCGCCATGACGGTGATGCTGGCGGTGTTCATGGAAGTGCTCGACACCAGCGTGGCCAACGTGTCGTTGAACAACATCGCGGGAAACCTGTCGTCCAGCATGGACGAAGCCACCTGGGTACTGACCTCGTACCTGGTGGCCAACGCCATCATCCTGCCGATGGGCGGGTGGTTCTCCATGCTGATGGGCCGCAAGCGGTTCTACATGATCTGCGTGGCGGTGTTCACCCTCAGCTCGTTCCTGTGCGGCTTCGCTCCCACGCTGGGAACGCTGGTGTTTTTCCGGGTATTGCAGGGGCTGGGCGGCGGGGCCTTGCAGCCCATCTCGCAAGCCATTCTGGTGGAAAGCTTTCCGCGCGAAAAACACGGCATGGCCATGGCCATTTTCGGCATGGGAGTGGTGGTGGCGCCGGTGATCGGGCCGACGCTGGGCGGCTGGATCACGGATAACTACTCCTGGCGGTGGATTTTCTACATCAATATACCCGTGGGCGTCGTTTCGCTGATCCTGACGTCGTTCCTGATTCACGATCCGCCCTACATGGTGCGCAAAGGATTCGCCCAGGGCCTGAAGATCGATTACCTGGGTTTCGGGTTGCTGGCGCTGGGACTGGGCTCGCTCGAAGTGGTGATGGACGAAGGCCAGAAGAACGACTGGTTCGCGTCCAACTACATCGTGGCGTTCACGGCGATCATGGTGGTCTCGCTGATCGCGGTCGTGTTCTGGGAGCTGCGGCACGAACACCCCATCATCGATTTCCATGTCTTGAAAGACCGTAATTTCACCCTGGCCACGCTCTCCATGCTGGTGCTGGGGTTCGTGATGTACGCCAGCACGGCGCTGCTGCCGATGTTCATGCAGACGCTGCTGGGCTACACGGCCATGCTGAGCGGGATGGTGCTCTCGCCGGCGGGGCTGGTGGTGATCGTGATGCTGCCCATGGTGGGCCTGCTGATGCGGCGGTTCCAGGCGCGGTTCCTGGTGGTGGTGGGCGTGCTGGTCTCCAGCTTCGGATTGCTGCTGATGTCGCGGTTTACCCTGGATATCGATTACGGCACGGCGGTGTGGGCGCGAATTGTGCAGAGCGCCGGCATGCCGTTTCTGTTCGTGCCGATCAGCGCGGTGGCGTTCGCTTACATCCCGAAGGAGCGCACCAACTACGCGACGGGGCTGTTCAACCTGGCGCGCAACATCGGAGGCAGCACGGGAATCGCCACGGTGACCACGGTTCTGGCGCGGCGGGCGTTGTTTCACCAGCAGAGGCTGGTGGAGCATCTCACGCCCTACGACGCGGCCTATCGCGACGCGCTGCGCGGCGCCGCGCAACTGGTCCACGCGCGGGGAGCGTCGCTGCCGGACGCCGCGGCGCAGGCCCAGGGAATTATCTACGGCGGGATGCTGCGCCAGTCCAGCATGCTGGCGTTTGCCGACGCGTTCGCGGTGATGGCGGTGCTGTTTCTGATCGTCATCCCGCTGATGCTGATGATGAAGAAGATCCGGCCGGTTCAAGGGCCAATCGTGGTGGAATGAAGGGAAGGGAAGGACAACAGTGGCTACAACAGCGCAAAACACGCCGGCGCCCCAGGATCTAGAAGCGCCGCCACGGAAGAACTCCGGCGTCAAGGCCGCGGTTTTTCTGGTGCTGCTCGCGATCGCGGCAGGGGCCGGAACATGGATGTACTTTCACTATCGCGACCGGGTGTCGTCGGACGACGCGGAGGTGGACGGGCACATCAGCGCGGTGGCGGCCAAGGTGACGGGGAACGTGATCGAGGTGCCGGTGGTGGACAACCAGCCGGTGAAGGCCGGGCAGGTGCTGGTGCGGATCGATCCGCGCGACTACCAGGCGAAGGTCGACCTGGCCAAGGCGGCTCTGGAGCGGGCCGAGAGCCAGGTGCTGTCAGCGCAATTAGTGGTTCCGTGGACCAGCGAGACCACCCAATCGGGCGCGGACGCGGCGCAGGCGCAGTTGGCCGACGCGCTGGCGGAAGTGGAGCGCGCGAAAATCGCCTACGACCAGGCGTCCGGCTCAGACCTGGCGTACGCCGAAGCCAACGTGCGGTCGAAGCAGGCCAGCCAGGAGCGGGCGCAGGCGGACTTGGCGCGCATGAAACCGCTGGCCGACAAGGCGGAGATTTCGCAATTGCAGTACGACGGATACGTGGCGGCGGCCAAAGTGGCGCAAAGCGAACTGGATGCCGCGCGGGAAAAGCTGATGTCGGCGCAAAAGGAAGCGTCCATCCGCAAAGCCGCTCTGGACGCGGCCGAGACGCGGGTCGGCCAGGCGCAAGCCGGAGTGGAGACCTCGAAGGCGAACCGGCGGCAGGTGCCCATCCGCACGTCGGACGTGGGAACGGCTTCGGCCGCGGTGGCGGAGGCGCGCGCCAACCTGGAAGCGGCGGAATTGCAACTGAGCTACACCACGGTGACGGCATCGATCGACGGCGTGGTCACGCGCAAGAGCGTGGAGCAGGGCCAGATCGTGCAGCCCGGGCAGGGCTTGATGGCGCTCATTCCCCTGCAAGATACCTGGGTGACGGCGAATTTCAAGGAGACCCAACTGGCCGACGTGCACCCTGGCCTGCGGGCGGAGATTCACGTGGACATGTACGGGAAGAGCGTGGGCGGCCGCGTGGATTCCATCGCCGGCGCCACGGGATCGCGCATGAGCCTGCTGCCGCCCGAGAACGCCACCGGGAACTTCGTGAAAGTGGTGCAGCGGATTCCGGTGAAGATTCTGGTGGACCGTCAGGAGGATTTGATCTTGCGGCCGGGCATGAACGTGGACGTGACGATTTTTACGAAGTAAGCCATCGGCCTTCGGCCTGCAGGCTCTGCATCACGATGGCCCGTCAAATGCTATAAGGAAAGCGTGACGAAGGCGGGGATTCTCACGCTTCTGGCGGCTTCGCTGGTGGCGGGGGCGGACGATCAACAGGCGGCGCTGGAACAAAAGGCGAAGTCGGCATTCGACCGCGTGGTACTGTCGGCACAGCCCCAGTTAGGGGAAACCATCGAGTGTATTCAAGCCCAGGCGGCCCTGCTGCCGGTGGCGTCGCGCGATGACGCGCCCGTAATCTACTACCGCAAGGGCTACTGCGCGTTGATCGCGGCGGCCTTCGCGCAGAATGCCGCCGGATTCCAGGACGCCGCCGCGGCGTTCGATCAAGCAAGGACTGCGTGGCCGGGGCGGCTGAAACCGGTGAAAGGCCAGGCTTCCGATCCGGGTCCTTCGGTGCTGATGGTCTTGAGCGCCGTCGCGCGGCTGGAATCCGCCGGCCCGGAGGACGGAGGCGTGCGGGACGACCTCGCGGTGGGGGTCGCGCGCAACACCTGTTCGCCGGAACTGATGACGCCCGCCGCGTGCCAGGCGGTCTTCCGAACGGGGCGGGAATGGCTGGGATGGATGGCGCTGCAACACGGCGACGTGAAAGAGGCCGAGCGCGATCTAGCGGAACTGCCGGACTCCTTCTGGACGCACTGGGTGAGAGGCAAGCAGGCATTCGTGGAAGGCCGCTATCGCGAAGCTGTGAGCGCCTACGGGTTTGCGCTGGAGTTATGGCGGGGGATCCGGGACCGGCCAGGCGACTGGATGGCCCGGCTCGGTCCCCAGCCGCGGATGGGGACGGCGCTGACCGACTTGGGCGGCGCGGAGTTGCTGGCCGGCGATTCGGCCGGGGCGATTGCCACGCTGGACGCGGCCCTCGGCGCGGATCCCCGGAATGCACGGGCCTGCTACCTGAGGGCGCGCGCGAAGGAGCAGGCGGGGCAGGCGGAGGCGGCATCGGCGGATTACAACCTGGCGGTGCGGACGGCATTGGCGGGGGCTGAGGACCTGGTTTCCGGCGAAGCCCATCTCTATCGCGGCATCCTGATGTACCGCCGCAAGGATTTCTCGCGGGCCGAGGACGAGTTTTCGAGCGCCTTGAACGCGGACATCGTAGCCGACATGCGCGCCGACGCGGTGGCGTGGCGTCACATGGCGGCGGTGGCCGGCGGGGCGTGCCGGGCGTCGCGAAGGCTGCTGGAGGAATCGCTGGCGGCGGTATCGCCCTACTTTCCGAAGACCGACGCCCAGGCGCTGATGGCGTCGTGCGCGAATTCGCTGTGAGGCGCCGAGCCGGGCAAATCCCGAGGAGCCACCTGTGGTACAGTTCAGGATAATATGGCATCCCGAAGCGTCAATAAAGTAACCCTTCTTGGGCATCTCGGCAAGGACGCCGAGACGAAGTTCACGCCGTCCGGAGTTGCGGTCACGAATTTCACGTTGGCCACATCCCGGCGCTGGAAGGACCAACAATCGGGCGAGTGGAAGGAGGAGACGGAGTGGCACCGCGTGGTGATGTGGCGCTCCGAGAACGTCTCCACTTATCTGCTCAAGGGCAAGCAAGTGTACATCGAGGGCCGTTTGCAGACCCGCAGTTGGGAAGACAAGGACGGCCAGAAGCGGTACACCACGGAAGTAGTGGTGGACGATCTGATCCTGCTGGGCGGCCGCGGCGATGCGGGCGGCGGACCCGCGGGAGAGTTCGACCAGCAGTCGCGGCCGGTATCCATGCCGCGGTCGGCGCCGCGGGCACAGCAGCCGGCGGCGGCTCCATCGGCTCCTCCATCGGAAGAGTTCAGCCAGGGGATCACGGACGACGACGTTCCGTTTTAGCCGCGTCCCGCGCGATCTCCAGCCGGCCCGGACCACAATCCGGGCCATCGCGCAGGGCGTCTCTCGAATTGCCAGAAGCATATTGACTTCAGCCCGCACCGCGTGCAACATGGTAGCTTCTCAGAAAGAGTGAAGCAGATCTGTTTCCTCTTCGGGAGAACACCACAGTGGAACGGAAGCGGTGGGAAGGGCACGAGATCGATGGGCGATTCCACCTGCTCCAGTACGTGGGCGGCTCCGCGCACAGCGCCGTGTTCCTCACGGAATTCGGCGAGGGAACTCCGCAAAAGGCCGCGATCAAGCTGGCGCCGGCCGATTCGGACAAGGCAGAGACCTGGATGTTGCGGCGGGAGCTTGCCGCGGGACTGTCGCACCCCGGGTTGCTTCCCATCTTTCAGTTCGGAACCTGCCGGCTCGACGGCGCCGGCCTGGTGTACGCGGTCATGGAGGCGAGCGACGACGATCTGTCGCAGGTGATCCCAATCCGGCCGCTCGCGCCCACTGAGGCGCGCGAGATGCTGATGAAGGTAGTCGAGACCCTGGCGTATGTTCACAGGGAGGGTTTCGTGCACGGCCGCCTGACTCCGGCCAACATCATGGCTGTCGGGGATCGGGTGAAGATCTCGAGCGACGGGCTCTTGCGCATCGGAGAATCAAGCGACGATTTACCGGCGCCGCACGCGAATGACCCGCCCGAGAGCCGCGCCCACATGACGCCAGCCGGGGATGTCTGGTCGCTGGGCATGATGCTGGTGGAGGTTCTAACGCAACGGCCGCCCGCCTGGGACCACGCCGGGAGGAACGATCCGGCCGTGCCGGAGACTCTGGGGGCGCCATTTTTGGATATTGCGCGCGGTTGTCTGCGAAAGGACCCTCGATCGCGCTGCTCCCTGGCGGAGATCGCCCACGCATTGCAGCCGGCGGCATTGCCCGCACCACGCACGCCTTCACACGTGGCGCAGGCTGTCCCGATCGCGAAACCGGCGGCGCTGGCGGTGAAGAAGAAGCGGAAGTATCTTCTGCCGGCGATGGGAGCCATGCTCGCGGGATCAATCGTGACTGGAGCGATGCTGAGGCATCCCCGGCTGGAGAGTTCGCCGGCGGGGACTGAGTCCCATTCTCCCGTTGCCTCGGAGCCGTCCGCGGCGCCGAAGAAACCTGAATCCGTTCAGGCAGCGCCGCCAACCGGGGAAACTATTCCGGACGACGCAGGCAGAACGTCCGCGGCGGCCACGCCGGGCCCGGCGCCCGCACCCGTGGCGCCGGCGGCTGACACCGGCAATTTCGCCGGCAGCCGCACCGCCAGGGGTGTTGGCGATCGCTTCGTGCCGGAAGTCCCTCCCGAGATTCTAGGGACCATCCGCGGCAGCGTGACGGTGCGGGTACGCGTCACAGTCGATCGGTCCGGAGCCGTGGTGGATGCGGAACGGGACTCCCCAGCGGGGAGCAGGTATTTCGACAGGGTGGCCGTGGAGGCGGCACGGCGCTGGAAGTTCGAGCCGGCGAACGAAGCCGCCAGGAATGGCCTGGAGAGCACACGGCTGGTGCGGTTCGAATTCCGAAGGGACGGATGCACCGCGTCCTCGGACGAGGTAACTCGCTAGGCGGCTCCGAAACATCACGGGGCATTTGGCGGGGAGCGTCCTGGCGATTGTCGACGGAGGGCGCTTACAATAGGGAAATCGTGGCGAAGCGGAAGTTCAGCGAGAAGCAGGGGCAGTACCTGGCCTTCCTCTTCTATTACACGAAGCTCCACGGGCGCGCTCCATCCGAATTCGAGATGCAGAAGTATTTCGGGGTATCGCCGCCATCGGTGCACGAAATGGTGCTCCGGTTGGAGGCCAACGGCTTCGTAGAGCGGGTTCCGGGACAAGCCCGGTCGATTCGGTTGCTGGTCCCGCGCGAAGAACTGCCGGAGTTGGAGTGAGGCAATGGAAGTGATTACCGGCGGGCGCGAAAACCGACCTTTTAAGGCGCGCCTGCGTTAAATCACCGTCTCCGGCAACTCCACGCCAGCGAGTCCCCAGTCTTCGTGATTGAAGATCATAGGTGCGCCCAGGCGGCCCATCTGCGCGGTCCAGATCAGGACTTCTTCGTTGTCCACAAACTTCAGGCCCTTGGCGGCGATGCGCTCGAAGAGCTTGGCCTGGCCTTCGGGCGTCCAGCCGGAGCCGGAACCATGCTCGATGTGGTAGATGCGCATGGGTTCCTCCAGCATCTCCTCGCGGGCCCCGCCGAAGTGCGCGGTGGCGCAGAAGATGGAGTCGAGATTCATGGAGAAGAGGTCGAACTCGGGGTACGCCCGCAGGTCGAACCACTGGCGGCGGGAGAGCAGCGTGAAATCGCCGCAGGCGTTGGTGTGCAGGAACGCCGGACCCGTCGGCGTCTCCGCACGGGGCGACCCGGTCCAGTCGCAGCGCCAGGCGCGGAACGGGCCCGCGGCGAGGAGCGATGCCACGTGGGTCCGGCCCGGCTCCAGCGGCAGGTCCAGGCGATGAACCGCGCGGCCCTGGGCGTGGAAGGACGCCAGTTGGCGGTCGTCGCCATCGCGGATCTCGAACGCCAGCGGCCTGTCCGTCTCCAAATCCAGAAAGAGCGGTCCGGCGCCCTGCTCGGACGCGGTCACCACCAGCTCGGCGCGTCCCGAAGCCTGCATGTTCCCGGCCGCGGCATCCCAGCGCCATCCTGCGCCCCAGGGTTGCGACAGGCCGGGGCCGGACACGCGGCCCGCGCCTGTCCAGCCGCAGAAGTATAGCTTGATCTCCGGCGCGCCCTCGAACTCCAGGCGGAAGACCTGGGTGGTTCCCGCAACCCGCGGCAGAGCGACACGATAGGGGCTCAATCCCGCGAAACGATGTTCACCGGCCACTTTGCCGGAAGCGTCCACCACGCGAAGATCCACCACACCGCTCACCACGTGGGCGCCGTCCGCGCCGATGGCCTGGAGAGGCTCGACCACCAAACCGAGTTCGGTTTCGCGCGGCGCGTTGGCGGAGACGACGATCTCGGCGCCGCTGCGGGCGCGGCGGAAGCTCTCGCCGCGGTAGTCGTCGAGCATGCCCCAGCGCGCGCCGGGAAGCAGTCCCGAGGCGGGCTGGAACACATCCGTGCCGGGAGCGCCGATTCCCGCCGCACGCAGCAGGCGGCGCCGTTCCAGGTAAGGCAGCGCATGGCGCAGCATCCCCACGAATCCGCGGAACTCCACGTACTGTTTCAACGCGCGGCGTACGCGCGGCGCCACCGGGACGGTGAGGTTGACCAGCCGTCCGCCCTTGGCCAGGCGGTCGATGACGTGCTGCGCGGCGTACCACACGGCGGCGATGCGGCCGCGGCTGCGGATGGGGCGCAGGCTGGCCGTTCCCCCGCCGGCGCCACGGCCCCACTCCAGGCGGAACACGCGGAAGTTGAGCACCCGCGGATCGCGGCTGGTGGGCACTCCGCCGCCATGCACGCGAAAGGTGAGGACCTCGGAAAACGGTGCGGCCAGGGGCAGGCTCAAACGGCTGCGCCGGTCCACCGACACGCGTGCGAGGGTCTGGTGTCCCGGGCCGATGACTTCCAGGTCGAGCGGTTCGCCGCCAGTGCCCGGCCCGGGTTCCAGATCGAGCGTCAGCGCGGACGCGGTATCCGGCGGCCGGCGCAGGAGCAACTCGGAGAGCTGGCCGGACCATCGGAACGGTTCCTGAGCCACGTAGCGCTCCACCGGAAGCCAGCCTTTGCCAAAGAGAATCCCCGAGTCGGGCGTGGCGATGTCGCCGGGGCTCAGAGTCGGAGAGCCATCCGGGGAGACCGCGAACGTGCCTTCGCGCCGGTTAATGCGGATCAGGTGGGTGCGGCAGTATGCGAGCTGATCGTCGATGGGCGCGGCAACCGGGATATCGCTCATGGCGTCGTGCCGGTCGATGCGGTACATCCGTCCGTCGCGCAGCTTCCGCGCGGCGAAGAAGGCGGCCAATTCGCCGGAAAACAGAATGTCGATGTTGGTAGCCAGCACGAACTGGCCGCGCGCCCGACGGATGCCCACGTTCTTGGCGATCATCTGGTAGAGCGGCAGCGCTTCGGCGTGGGCGTAGCGGCGGTGCACTTCCGCGGGCACCTCGATCACGCGCACCCGGCAGGGGCCGAGATCGTCCGGCCATTGGAGCACCTGGTGCAGGCGGGGACGGTCGGGCGGCGGATTCCATTCCACCAGGATCAACTCGGAGGGGATGGCGTGCCGCCGCGCCTGGGCGATCCAACCACCGACGAAGGCCTGCATGCGCCCCAGCGGATTGCCGCCGTGATCGTCGTTACGCGCGGTTACGACCAGCGAGAGGTACGGCGATTCGGTGGACATTTATTGCGGCTTGGCCGTGAGGCAGAGATGCCAGCCGAAGGCGTGCTCCAGGGCGCGGAACAGCGCCTTGGGCATCCAGCGAAAATACCAGACCATTTTGTAACGGTACTCGACATAGTCCGGGATGCGGTAAGGGAAAATGTGGTCCACCGCGACGCGGGTGACGCGGAAGCCGTGGCTGGCGAGCCATTGGCGCGCCTCGGCCCGCGAATAGCTGTACGCCACCGGGCAGCCGGTCTGGGCTTCGGCATACTCGGCGATCAGGCGGCGCAGCTTCCAGAACCGGCCCTTGCCGTAGACGAAAAGAATCCACAGCACCTTCCAGGACCAGCGATTGTAGACCATGATCTTGACGGTGCTTTCGGGGCCGACGTACTTGCGGATCTCGTCGAGCACGCGGTCGGGATGCGGCGTGTGGTGAATCACGCCGAACGAGTAGACCAGGTCGTAGCGCTCCACCGGGACGGCTTCGCTGAGTTTCTCGGCGTCGGCCTGCAGGAAGCGGATGCGGTCCTCGAATCCAAAGACTTTGGCCCTTTGGCGCGCGACCTCGAGCGACTTCTCGGTGAGGTCGACGGCGGTGACCTGGGCGCCCGCCCGCGCGAAGCTGATGGTATCG
>Ga0326728_10022703_pt1 | contig 11603 bp, 6 predicted proteins | sample MB3enrmetagenome_FD_207602 | JGI IMG/M metagenome (GOLD analysis project Ga0326728, IMG submission 207602) | Lab enriched peat soil microbial communities from McLean, Ithaca, NY, United States - MB31MN | ecosystem: Environmental > Terrestrial > Soil > Wetlands > Peat | place: USA: New York... | reverse complement strand
ACGGATATCCGGCCCGGTATCCGGCACTACCTGAAAAACCGCGGAGATTATTACACGAAAAAATGTGAAGCGGCATTCGGAAGCGTCGGGGGCCAGTTTATTGTACCAACCTCCTATGCCCGCCACCGCGAACTGGACTTTATCGGTAGAATCAAATCAAACCTGGAATCGAACAGGAAGCAGATCACCTTTCTGGGCACGGGTTTTACCGTTGATAAGATTGTCGTTGGCCATGATTTTATCAGACGATCACAAAAATCCGGTTCATCAGACCGGCATACCTACTGGATAAAGAATAACCTGCCCAAAAACGATTATATTTCGGCAGTACTCACGGAGAAAACCCTAGCATTTCATAAAAAATCATTCATCTTTTATGCGGTCTTTGCTGCGCATATTGAGCAGTATTCCGGGTATGGGTACGACAGCAGACCCCTTGAACTCAGGGAGATTATGGGGTATCTGGATACGTTACCGAAGAATACCCGTGAAAGCGGCCACCATATCCTGTTCTGTATTGCCTCGCCGACCGGCTTTGAAGACAGTGTGCTCTCCGCTTCAGATACCAACGTGCTTGACAGTGTTAAATTCCCTGATGTCTCCATCTGTTTTTTTGACCTGAATACCAATAAAAAATTTTTTAACCGGGGCGACAGGATCTCAGCAGCCTTGGCAGGGTTATGTGATCTTGAGACAGACGGGGAAAAGAACGTGAAATTAAAGGAGATACTTTACGGTGAGATGGATCACCGGTTTCTTGTCGATCAGTCTGTCTCATTAGCCCATGTTACAAAATTTTCAAACGACCATGGCTTCCCTGATGCGGAACGGGTAAAAAAAGTATTTTATCACTATGCCCGGGAAAAAAACCTGATCGTCAGGGATATCCCTGAGACCGGGCCCGTCATGATGAAAAAAAGGTAACGATCACGCCAGAATATTGAGGCCCCTCCCCTGACTTTTTCTCTGTCTGACGGTTGCCGTTAACCTGTCAGACCTGTCAGGAGCAGTTCCCGTACATGATGATCTCTGCACGGCCTGACGTGTTCGCGGTAACGTGCCGAATCCATCCTGCAGGGTGTCTTATCGGTGTAAAAGCATTAATCACTTTATAGTCAAAATAAATTCAAGGATAATCCCATGGGCCCCCAGTTTTTGATCAATCTCATCATCATCCTAGGCTTATCCATCATGGTCCTGTTTATCTGTTCATTTCTCCGGATACCCACCATTGTCGGTTTTATTATCACGGGTGTTGTTGCAGGGCCGTTCGGCCTTGCATTCATCACGGATGTCAGTGACGTAAACACGTTTGCCCAGATCGGTGTGGTATTATTGCTCTTCACCATCGGGCTCCAGTTTTCTTTCAAGAGCCTGATCCAGGTCAGAAAAGCCGTGCTTATCGGGGGTTCCTTGCAGGTTCTCACGACCATTGCTGCGGTCTTTCTCATCTTAGCGTTCAATGGGCATAATTTCGGGGAAGCGGTTTTTATCGGTTTCCTTATCTCGTTGTCGAGCACGGCAATCGTGATAAAACTGCTCCAGCAGCGGGGAGAGATCGACAGCCCCTACGGGAAAAATACCCTGGCGATCATGATCTTCCAGGACCTGGTAACGATCCCGATGATGTTGGTAATCCCGATCTTATCCGGGACCACCAGCGGCTCCGGGATCTCTCTTTCGGTCCTCCTAGCACAGGCCTGCGTGATCATCGCCGTTGTCTATATCTCTGCACGCTGGGTTGTCCCCCGTGTCCTGTACGAGGCGGCAAAATTCCGGAGCAAGGAGTTGTTTTTATTCTGTATCCTCGGGATATGCGTCGCGATCGCATACCTGACATCAAATGCCGGGCTTTCCCTTGCTATCGGGGCATTTTTCGCCGGGCTGATCATCGCCGAGTCCGAATTCAGCTTGGAAGCACTTTCCAATATCATTCCCTTCCGGGATGTCTTTGCCAGTTTTTTTTTCATATCGATCGGGATGCTGCTGGACGTTCATTTTGTAATGAACAACATCCTCATCGTTATTCTTATCGTCCTGGGAATAATTGTCGTAAAATTCATGATGGGAAGCCTTTCGGCCCTCATCCTAGGCCTCCCCGTACGGACCGTCCTTCTGATCGGGGTTGCGATTGCCCAGATCGGGGAATTCTCTTTTGTCCTTTCACAGACCGGGCTCCAGTACAATCTTATCTCGAATGAGATCTACCAGTTCTTCCTTGCCGGGTCTCTGATTACCATGGCCTGTACGCCATTTTTGATCAATGCTGCCCCCCGCTTTATTGACGATCTCCTCGAAAACAAAGCCCTGACAGGACTCGTGCCTGCAGGGGACAAGATGGTACCACCGGACGCGACGATCATGCTTTCCGATCATATCATCATCGTCGGGTATGGGTTGAACGGCCAGGATGTTGCACGGACGGCCAGATTGTCCGCCATCCCCTATATGATCATCGAGATGAATGCGGAAACCGTAAAGAACGAGCGGGCAAAAGGGGAGCCGATATTTTTCGGGGATGCAACCCAGGAAGATGTGCTGAGCCACGCACATATCGGGTCTGCCCGGATAATTTTAATTGTCATCTCCGATCCGGTTGCTGTCGGCCGGATTGTAAAAACTGCCCGGCGCATGAACCCCGGAATCCATATCATCGCGAGGACCCGCTATCTCCAGGATACTGACGACCTGTACCATCTGGGTGCAGATGAGGTCATCTCCGAACAATTCGAGACATCCATTGAATTGTTCACGAGAATTCTCTCCCATTACCTTATCCCGAAAAGGGAGATCGATAACTTCGTGAACGAGATCCGGAAAAATGCCTACGTCATGGTCCGGGATTTCCCTGTTCCGGACCTGGCATATCACGAGATGAAGATCAGCAACCCGGAACTGACGATCGCATCGGTCAGGCTCCCGGAAGGCTCACCGTTCACCGGCAAGACAATCTCTGAATCCGCGATCCGGCAGCAGTACCGGATCACGATTCTCGCCATACGACGGAACAACAGCGTTCTTACCAACCCGGCAGGGGATGAAAAATTTGAAAAAAATGATATCGTTGTCGTCCACGGAAATTCACAGGATATTACCGCATTTATCGGGCAAGCCGGAAAACTTATATGACTTGACATGATAGCTCTTTTTTGCAAAATCGATCCCTGATTTTTGAAAATATTAATGTAAATTGGTGATTTGCATGAGAGTGAATGAGAGAAAAGAGAGAATCAACTTCAAATTATCCATCATAGGAGGCCTGGCCATCTCGATTATTTTTTCCTGGATAGGGTACCAGACGTTCACAGGCGGTTTGTATACCGGGAACCCCGGCATCATTTATAATCCCGTTGTTTCCGGATTAGTCTCGGTGCTGCTAGGGTTCTTACTGGTCTGCTCCATCGGCCTCAGCCATGACGAGAGCACGAAGATCTCCGGTGTATTTCTCTCTGTGTTTCTGGTTCCATTGATCGTATCCTATATCTTTTTGTTAAATGCCCTGTATCTTGATTTCTTCTCTTATGCCATTCTCGCCGGGATCATCTTCAGCGGGTATTACGTGGTAAACCATCACCACGAAATCTTTGCAAGATATGTAAAATTCATATTAAAAATTTTCACGGCCCTGCTGATGTTTATTGTCCTCTGCAATTTTATCCTGTTCATCTATAACTGGGGTTTTGTCAGCAGTTATAATAATTTCCGGTTGCTGTTTATCTCGTATATCCTGAACATCATCATTATCCTCGGCATGTATCTCTTCGTGGTGAGGCAGATCCGGGGCGTTGACGGCTCAAAGATCTTCGTCTTTGGCCCCAGCAGGTCCGGCAAGACGTACTTCATGCTCGGGATGTACAAACAGTTTGTCGACTTTTTTGAGGGGCACCCCCGCGAGGTGATCTTCACGGGTGTACCGGAGGAGGAAAAAAATTTCAGCTCTGCATACTACCTTGGCCAGATAGAGAAAAATGAACCAATACCGTCCACCGTGACAGACATGGTGGGCATTTACACCCTGATGGGAAAAAAATGGGGGTTCAAACCCATCGACCTGACGCTCGTGGACTATGCCGGTGAATGGGTGCACGATCTGCCCTCAAAGATCGATCCTGCCAACTTTCCGGCTATTATCGCACGACTGAGCGAGAGCCTGAAGATCGACCAGAAGACGCTCTCGGAGAATATCGGGTTCATAAAATTCATCACGTCCATCAAAGAGGACCACCGGGAGACCGTCCCCACCATCATCGAAGATGTGGTTCTGGCGTTTATCTACAAACGGATGATGAGTTCCGGGAAGATCATCCTGTTGATCGATGGTGACAAGGTCGCAAAGAATGACGGCCCTTCGCGGGATGAACTGACCCGGTTATTCGGGTATTACGTGAAGATCATGGATTATCTCGGGCAGGAAAAACAGTACGCGCTTATCGTTACAAAAACGGACAAGATTGAACCGATAGAAGCGGTCAGTGAAAATTCTTCCCGGGCAAAAGAGATCGAGGGGGACATTTTTTCCAAGCTCCACACCATCACGACATTCCAGGCAATTGAGAACAAGGCTGCCTCCATCCCCATCTTCTTCTTTACGGTCAGTGTCAATTCCATGAGCAGAACCGACCAGCAGATGGTGATCTCCCAGATCTTCCCGTGGAGGTTTGGTGAAGTTGCAAAATTCGAGTTCTGATTTCTCGGTCTACTCGACAAACGGGGAGCAGCTTGCCGGAGAGCTCGCCGGGTATCAGGATCTCGCCCACCAGATCGATAAAAAAAGGATCGTGCTGTATGTTCAGGCCTCGGGTTCGGCAATCCTGTTCGGCACGAGGCTGATGGTTCAGATCATCGGTGGCCGCGAAGAGCGTGCGATCTTTATCAGACAATATTCTTCACCGGAATTTTCCGCCCTCAAGGACAGAGTCAGGAGCTTCTATGATGAGGCGAAAGCCCGGGTTGAGAGCATGGCCCGGATCAAGTACCGCGTGCTCGGTCTTCTGAAGGAAGGTGATATACCAATCCAGGAGCGGAGCACCGCCCTGTCCACGATCGACGCTATCAACGGAAAAATACTGGTCCAGGAGCCGGTGAAGATCAAAATTGAGGACCTGCCCCTGTCCTTTGGGGTAGTGAAGGGAATTATCGGATCGTTTACGCAGAAAAATATCCCCGGTTATACGCTCGCCATTGCCCAGTACCCCACTGATACGGATATCCTCATCTCACCGAATGCCAGCGGGATGGACCTTGAGATCCTCAGTAACGGCGGGGAGAGGATGCAATCAGGTTTTGAAAAGAACAGACCATTTTTTGAGGCCGTTGCAGCACTCTATGATCAGCAGCGTCCGGCTCTCCACACGAGTACCCTTCAGGACCGCAACACCTTATCGCTTCTTCTCAAAAAGTCGCTCCTCGATTCTGATATCATGAATAGTATCCTGAAGAGAGATCCAAAAGATGCTCAGGTTATTCTGGACGTATACCGGAACGATGCCGGTGCACTCCACGCGATCGTGAAAAAAATTCTCTCCGGCACCAAAACCCTCAACGGGATACAACCTGAGATCATCACCCTCGTTGCCGGTCATATTATTGAATCGGTGAAAAATCCGGGTTTTGAGGACAAAGAAATTTTAAAAACCGGGTATCATCAGGGAAATGACGATCTGAAAAATAAGATCCGGCAGTACCTGATTTCAGAAGGGATATTCGAGGACTATTTCCTCAAAGATCTGGTTGAATCCAGCATAAAGGACGGTACCATCGAGTTGCTGAAATCCGTCGTTACAAGCCGGAGATTCAATAATCAGGGGCTCCAGGCGCTCAAAAATACGATCCACCTTACGAATGGTGATCAGAACCAGGTTCTTGCGTTCATAGAACTGATGTTTGCATCAGGCTTTGATACCGCATCGGGAGGGAGGGGACGCCAGATATATCTCGAGGTGATCGATCATTACCAGCAGCAGCACTTCAATACCAGAAAACTGAACCAGATCCAGGACCGGTATGGCCGGCCCCTGGATCCCCCGGCCCGGCAGGTTGATAAAAAAACAATCGTGATATCCATTTTATTTGCCATTGCCATCATAGGGCTCGTGCTGAGCGTTTTGAGTTATTCTGGCCTGCTCGCTTTCCTGCCGGCCGGCAACCAGACAACCGTTAACCAGACAATGAACCAGACCGGTATCATCCGGAATGCGTCTACCACATCGGTCGTATCGATCACCATACTCAACGGTTCCTATTTCGAGGTGAATGGTACCCGGACCGGCGGGGAGGAACTGGACAGATCTCTTGGCATGAGCAGCGCGACGTCCGTGCGGTTCATCTACAATACGACGAATGAGACCGTCCTGAAATCCTCACTAAGCGAGAATGTAACCATTAGCGATATCATTGCCCAGCTGGCGAATACGACTTGATGGTCACGGGGTTTCAATGATATGGGTCTCGTGGTATTTCCTGAAAATTTTTTCAAGATCGTCCATAATATGTTCGTCGAGGTCCTTTCCAAGAGACCGGTATACTTTTACGGCCTCGATCTGGGTATCAATCATCTCCCGGAGCTGATCGACCTGCGATAAGTTCCGGATCTCCCTGAGCTGCGAGATGACCTCGGCATAATTATTCTTCTGGCAGTGAACCCGGACGAGGCCAAAGTGACCTGTCAGTCTGACAAACTGTGAACCATGGGTTGTTTTCTTGGTGAAATCTTCGATGAGTACCTTCTCGATATCATGGGAAAGATCATCAACCGAACGGTATCGTTTATCCGGTCTCTTCTGCAGGCAGGTCATCAGGATAGTGTCCATCCATTTCACGTTCGGGTTGATGGCAGACGGGAGATCCACCGGGTCATCAGAGAGGATCCTGGTATAGATGCGTTCGGGATCTTCCGCATCGAAAGGATTTTTCCCGGTCACGAGTTCATACAAGACAACGCCGACCTGCCAGATATCGGTCCGGGCATCGGGCGGTTCACTCCGCAGCTGTTCCGGCGCTGCATAGAGGGGTGTGCAGGCCGGCTGCGAAGTACATTCTGATGGCGATAATCCTGAAATCCGCCCCATGCCCCAGTCAGTCAGTTTTGGTTCATCTTTCTTGGACAGGAGGATGTTTTCGGGTTTGATATCGGCATGGATCTGCCCTTTTTTATGAGCATAGGAGAGGGCGTCCAGTAGTTTCAGGATCATTTTTAACGCATCGGTTGTCGGTACCGGTTTTTCCAGCTGGTTCAATGATCGGGGGAAATATTCCATCACGATGTGTGCAGGATTTGCCGAATAATCAAATATTTTCACGATGTTTTTATGGTCCAGATCCTTCCAGATCGCGATCTCGTCAATAAATTCCCTCGATTTTTTCCGGTCAAATTCCTTGGGAATTTTAATTGCGACCGTCAACCCGTCCTTCTTCCGTATACATCTGTACACCCGGGAATTCCCCCCCTCGCTGTGAAAGGTATGTTCCGGGTAGTCCTCCAAAAGTTCCTGCGGGAAAAACGGGTCATAGTGAGTTTGACGAGCAGGACTCCCGGGCAGGAGCGTCGATTCGGTAAGCGCTTTTTTCAACTGCCGTATGGATCGTAGCAGGGTATGGCTGACGGTCCTTTCGTCAATCTTGGATTTGGCGATCTCGAAATCGCGTTTTATGTCGGGTAACCGGGGATTATACCGGTAATGGTTATCGCACAGAACTGCGAACCGGTTGTTGGTATATTCCCGTTTCCCGACACCACAGGTAAACGATTTTTCAAATAACTGAATCGCATCATCTTTGTCAGGAAGATCGTTGTCGAGAAGAACCGTCGTAATACCGAAATTCAACCAGGCGTCGACATTCTTTCTGTTCGAATTCGTCGCGTTTTCAAAGCACATTTTTGCTTCGCTGTATTTTCCCTGTTTGATGAAATCATACCCTTTTCTCAGGAAATTTAATGTACGCTGATCGACCAGATTCAGGACCAAATCGTCGTCAGTGTCCATGGATGTCGTAATTATATTTGATGAATATTGAAGGTTTCGGCGCATGAAAAAACTTATTTTTCAACGGACTGCCGGGCGTTCCTCCCGTAATGAATATCGAACGGGAGAGGATACGGTTCAGCCATCACGGTTCTGGTCCCTTTCCGGAATCTATCAGGCGAACAACCTGGAGGAGTGGAGAAGAAAAAAAGTGCCGGACCTTGAGGTCACGGGATGTAATCCTTTAATTTCTGTATCATGGCAATCTGGCTGGTCGCCTCTTTCATCTTTTCCAGTTCCATGCTTTCCATGATTGACGTAATGGGCTTTGCCAGCCCGTAGATCTTGAGCGGGCGGCCCTTACCCTCAGTCTTATTGTCACGGCTCGTAATCCACCCCTGTTCTTTCAGGTACCGCATCGCGATGCTCACTTCCGGCTGTCGGAGATCCGTCCCACGCTCGATCTCCCGCGAGGTCGATTGAGGCGTGTTTACCATGAATACCAGTACCTTTGCCACGTTCGGCTTGGTCCCGATCTTGATGAGTATATTGGCAAATTCCTCTTCTTTATCGGTGAAATAGGTTATATTTTCAGTTCTCATGGTATCACACCTCCTGTTTTACCCAGTTTACGTGCTCTCATTTATTTTATATTTTTCACCGTATAATATCTTTTATTGTGACAAACCAAATGTTCTGTCGGGATAGTGAAACACTTGCGTTTTGTACGTAAATTTATGAAATCCTGATTTTAATAACTTGACGGAATGCTCCCGGAAAATTCAGATAAAACCGGAATTATCTTGGCGGGATACTCTGCAGCGATTATCCCCAGCCCCCGGCATGCTTCAGGAACTCTATTAAAAAAATTTAATAAATTCTAGAGCCAGCTTCATTCAGCAACATGAGAACGTCGGTTTTCAGAGCTGACGATCTCTACTACCGTCAGAACCGGATTGGCGCACGATGCAACCGAACGAACCAGCACTGCTCAACAAGAACGAAGACCACATTTTCCGGGATCTCATCGAGTCGATCAGCCATGTCGTTTACCTGTTCGATGATGAGGGCCGTTTTACGTATGTAAGCCCCCAGTGCGAAGAGATCTTCGGTGTGCCCCCGGAGGCGATCATCGGCAAACCGATCACGTCCGTTGTTGTTCCCGCAGAGAGAGCCCGTATTAGTATCAAATATAAGGAAGTACTCGCAGGGGCCTCGCATCTTTCCGATTATCAGGTCGTTGATAAGGATGGGAATATTCACCTTGTCCGGAGTGTTTCACGCTCGTACACCGGGAAGGATGGGAAAAAAGGGGTTGTCGGAATATTCAGCGAGATAACCAACTGGCGGACAGCGGAAGAAGCACTGAGGGAGAGCGAGAAGAGGTACCACGACCTCATCACATCCATAAACGAAGGGGTAGTGTATGTCAGCCCGGACCTGACCATCTCATTCCTCAACCCCCGGCTGGCACAGATGCTCGGGTATACGATTGAGGAGATGATCGGACGGCTGGTAACTGATTTCATCCACCCGTCATACATCCCGGCCCTTCTTGCCCAAGCAAAGCGCCGCGAGGCCGGATTCACGGACCAGTATGAAGCCCTTATCAAAAAGAAAGACGGGCAGACGATTGTTGTAAGGATCTCCGCATCACCCCACCGGGATGATCACGGGAAGTATCTCGGCTCTGTCTCCGCCATCACGGACATCACTGAACGCAAACATGCGGAGGAGAGGGTTCACGAATCTGAGAATTTCATCCGTCAGGTGATCAAGGGGGCAGATGAAGGGATTGTGGTCTATGATCACGAACTGCGATTTGTTCTCTGGAACCGGTTCATGGAAGACCTGTGCGGGATACCGGAGAAAGATCTTCTGGGTAAAAAAGCAACTGATGTATTTCCCTACCTGAAAGATCTTGGAGTTGAACTGTCGATGAAGAGGGCGTTATCCGGTGAAACGGTAATATCCCCTCCACACCCCCCGGTTCATTATCTTGGGAAAGAGAGGTGGCTGAAGGGGATCTACACCCCCCATTACGATGCAGACGGCAACATTATCGGAATTATTGGAATTATCCAGGATGAAACCGAACGAAGACAGGCTGAACAGGCACTCAAAGAGAGCGAAAAACGGTTTAAACAGGTTGCAGAAAATGTCGGTGATTGGATCTGGGAAGTGGATGCAGAAGGGCTGTTTACTTACTGCAGCACTGCTGTTGAAAATCTCATTGGGTATACGCCTGAAGAACTGGTGGGAAAGATCCATTATTATGATTTTTCCACACCAGATTGTGGTGAGGGACTCGGAGCGACCGCTCTTGCGACATTTGAACGGAAGGAACCGTTCCGGAATTTTATCTATTCATCGGTCCACAAAGACGGGAGAACCCTGATCTTCGAAACCTCGGGGGTTCCGGTCTTTGATAACCAGAACAATTTTATGGGGTATCGTGGGGTCAGTTCAGATATAACAGTACGGACACTGACAGAAGATGCCCTCCAGCGTACAAATCAGAAATTCAATCTTCTTTCATCGATAACACGGCATGATATCCTCAACCTGTTGATGGCACTGAAAGGATTCGTTATTCTTACCAGGACCTTCAGTAAGAACACAATGTTCCAGGATATTCTCATCAACGAGGAGCAGATCATCGCAAAGATTACGCGGGAGATGATGTTGACCAGGGAATATCAGGAGATCGGTATTCATGCTCCCCTCTGGCAGAATGTTGAACGCTCAATTAAAATGGGGACGAACAATTTTAACCTGACCGGTATTGACCTCCTGATTGAAAATCTTGCGAATGTTGAGATCTTTGCGGATCCCCTGCTCAAGAAAGTGTTTTACAATCTGGTCGAAAACGCCATCCGCCATGGCGGGAAGAATCACAAAAGCATCCGGTTCTGTGCACATGAGGCAGAGAACAGACTTGTTCTCATCTGCGAAGACGATGGCGCCGGAATTCCTCATCATGAGAAAGAGATCATCTTCGCACACGGGTATGGAGAAAATACCGGGCTCGGCCTCTTTCTGACGAAGGAGATTCTCGCTATCACCGGTATGAAGATACGAGAGACCGGTGAACCGGGCAACGGCGCACGGTTTGAGATCACGGTGCCGAAAAGCGCATGGCGGTTTACCTCCCCCGGGAAGACGTCAGGATAACCCCGGACAGGATGCCATGCGCTCATCAAAAAACGTACGCCTGATCCTGACTCAACTATTCATAGCCACCGGAATTCTTTCATCACCCGAAACAGGGTGGTGAAAACATCTCCCAAAGGCATGGGTCACCTTGGGGGGCATATGTACTCCCTCGTGCTTATTTCCGGCTCCAGAAGTCTGACTCAATCAGGGTGAAAAAACCAAACACCAGTCCGACGATTATCAGACTGATGAGGACCGCGTTATCCCCCTTTTCAACGATTCCGGGGGTGGGTGTACTCACCAGAGTCCGGGTGGGAACCGGGGTCGCGGGTGTGGACAGGGTTGGGGGGGGAGTAGCTGCCGTGGGAATGGTGGTGGCCGGGATGGTACTCGTGACCGCGGGGGTGTTCAGCGTTGCAACCACGAACGCGAGGTTGTTTCCCTTCGGCTCATACCCGATTGTACTGTCATACTTATACCACGCCC
>Ga0326728_10022700_pt1 | contig 11604 bp, 10 predicted proteins | sample MB3enrmetagenome_FD_207602 | JGI IMG/M metagenome (GOLD analysis project Ga0326728, IMG submission 207602) | Lab enriched peat soil microbial communities from McLean, Ithaca, NY, United States - MB31MN | ecosystem: Environmental > Terrestrial > Soil > Wetlands > Peat | place: USA: New York... | reverse complement strand
GGAACGGCAGGAGAAGATTGCGATGACGTTGGTGCGGTCAATGTCACTCCAGCCCAGAGTATATCCCGCGCCGATCACCACCTGATCCTTCCACGGCCGCGCGAAGGCCGCCGCCTGTCCAAAGAGCGGGTAATGGAGCTCGGAAAAGGCCATTTCCAATTCGCGCCGCACTTCGACATCGGAAGGCGAGCGATCGGCCATCCACTCCTTGAGTTGCGCGAGCACCAGCTTCTGGATTTCGTCCGTGATAGGCGTGGCGTCTTCGAGCATCACGCCGTAGAGTTGTTGAGCCAGGTAGTTCACGTGGCCGGGCAGGTCGGCAGGGGGCGGAGGAGGCGTGTTCTTCTTGCCTTGACCCAAGGCACTTATAGGAAGGCTGAGCGCCAGGGCAAGAGGCAAAAAGGAGGAGCCCGCCCGCCTTGTAGATTGTATGAAACCTGTTCGTTTACTGCTCAAGAGATACCCCTCCGCCTTATTATCCACGATCGCGGGGGTAAGCGGTAGATGGTATGTGGTGTGTCGCCACGACCCCACATATCCCCATACGATCTACCACCTACCGATTGGCCAGGCAAACCTTCAAGCAGGCCGTCCTCTCCAAATACTCAAACGCCTCAAGGCTCTCTTCGAACGGAAACACTTTCGAGAGCAGAGGCTGCACCTTGACTCGTCCCCGCTGAAGCAAATCCAGGGCGGTGGAAAAGTCCCCGCAGCGTGAGCCGATGAGCGTGATCTCATCCACCACAAGCTTGGTGGCATCGAAGCGCGCGGGGTCATGGAAGGTTGACTTCATCACCACCGTTCCGCGCGGTTCGACCAGGCGGAAAGCTTCTTCCAGGCCGCGAGGCGAGCCGGTGGCTTCCACCACCACAGGAACGCTGGCCGCCTGCAACTCACGCCGGTTCTCGGTCATTACCCTGACGCCCCAGGAGCGCGCCAATTCAAGTTTCCAAGCATGCTTACCCACCAGAGTCACCTGAGCCCCGGCGTCTTTCAGAACTTGAGCTACTAAGAGACCCAGCCGGCCGTCTCCAAGGACCACCACGTTCGTGCCGGGCTCGATACGGATCTGGGCAAGAATCTCGGCGGCAGCGGCCAGAGGCTCGACAAACACCGCCGCCTCATCCGGAACGGTCCCCGGAACCCGGTGCAGGTTGCGCAAGGGGAGCGCAACATATTCGGCAAAGCAGCCCGGACGGTTCACGATACCCATAACCGTCCGGCGGGGACAGTGGCGGCCGAGACCCCGCAAACACCATGCGCATTCGCCACATGAGACGTTAATTTCGCCAACCACTCGCTCGCCGATCCACACAGGGTCCGGGGATTCCACCACCCGCCCCACAAACTCATGGCCAATCACGCCGCGGAAGGCAGAGTAACCCTTCAGTATCTCCCTGTCCGTTCCGCAGATGCCTGCCAGCGCGACCCGGATCAGGGCCTCGTCAGGCATGGGAATGGGCCTGTCCACATTACGAAGGCCGAGTTTTCCGTCAAACACCAGGGCGCGCATTCAGTTTGGAGTGCGGCAGCTTGCTGCCGCTTCATTCCAGGCCAGCTTGCTGGCCGTCAGTCACTCGCCATACAAGCGAGGCACACGTTTGCCGATCAGGCAGAGGACCTCATAGGGGACGGTGTCAAGCATCTGGGCGATGTCGAGGGCGGAAATCGAGGCCTGTTGGGACTGGCCCAGGAGCATGACTTCGTCTCCGACGTTGACGCCGGGGATGTCGGTCACATCCAAGAGAGAGAGGTCCATGCTGATGCTGCCCACCAGCCGCGCCAGGCGGCCGCCCACGATGGCATGCCCCCGATTCGAGAGCGCCCGGTTGAGGCCGTCCGCGTAACCCACCGGCACGGTGGCAATGCGGGAGGGCCGCCGGGTGTGGAAGGCTTCCCCGTAACCCAGGGGCGTCTGGCTGGGAACATCCTTCAGGTAGACGACGCGGGACTTGAAGGTGAGCACCGGTTCGAACTCCGGGAGGTCGGGAAGGTGTTTGCCCGGCGGAAGCACGAGCGGCATGCAGCATCCGTATAGCAAACCTCCGATACGAATCATGTTTTCGGGGAACTCGCGCCCGGAGAGCAATGCACCGGAGTTTGTAACGTGAGTCCACTCAGGTTCAACTCCGGCCGACTTCAGTTGCGCCAGGGCGGCACGGAAACGCTCACCTTGCAGTTCCGTTTGGGTCGCCACCAGATCCTCGGCCGATGCGAGGTGCGTGAGCAGGCCGGTCAAACGCGCGCCTTCGAGCGCCTGGTAATGTTCGAGAAAGGCCGCCAGCCGATCAGGCGGCACCCCCAGTCGCCCCAGCCCTGTGTCCACTTTGAGATGGAACTCGATGGGGCGACCGTAGCGCTGAGCGCACTCGGCGTAGGTGTCAAGGCGGGCCGTGGAGGAAACCGAGGGGGTGAGACGATACTGGATGAGGTCCGCCGGGTCGCTCATATAGAGACCGCCGAGCAGCAGTATGGGTTGCGTGATCCCTGCCGATCTCAATTCCAGGGCTTCTTCAACGCTGGCCACCCCGAACCAATCCGCGCCGCACTGCGCAAGGCAATTCGCGACCGCGACCGCGCCGTGACCGTAAGCGTCCGCCTTGATGACGGCCATCACTTTGCGCGCACCGGCCAGCCGCTGGACTCGCTCAAAATTCCGGCGCAGTTTGGAGAGCGAGATCTCAACCCAGGTGGGACGCAGCAGTTTGTCAGTGGGAATATCCACAGGTATCTCAGGCTTGCTGATCGTGAGCCACGTTCGCGAACTTGGCATACGGTTTCATGAACACGACGGGGATATCGCCGGTGGGGCCATTGCGCTGTTTGCCGACTATCAATTTCATCTCGATCCCGCGCCGGTCCACCTCACCTTCCGCTTCGCCATCTTCCGCCGCCTTGCGCTCGCGGAAAATGAAGATCACCACATCGGCATCCTGTTCGATCGATCCGGATTCACGCAGATCAGACAGTTGGGGCCGCCCCTGGCCGGGCCGCTGCTCGGGGGCGCGGCTCAGTTGGGAAAGCGCCAGGACCGGAACCTTCAACTCCTTGGCGATGCTCTTCAGGCCCCGCGAAATGTAACTGACCTCCTGCGTTCGGTTCTCGAAACGTCCCTGACCGGAGACGAGTTGAAGGTAATCGACGACCATCAGGTCCAGCCCCTTTTCCATTTTCAGGCGGCGCGCTTTGGTGCGAATCTGCATGATGCTCAGGGCAGGCATATCTTCGATCAAGAGCGGAGCGTCTCCGAGCCTGCCCAAAGCGCGGGTTAGCTTGTTCCAATCTTCGCGATTCGAGAATCCGCTGCGTAGCCTGTGGCTGTCGGTTTCCCCTTCGGAGCACAAGAGGCGGATGACCAACGACTCCTTGCTCATTTCGAGAGAGAAGAACCCAACCGTTTTATGGTGCTTGATGGCGGCGTGGGCGGCGATGTTGAGCGCCAGCGCGGTCTTACCGAGAGAAGGCCGGGCCGCGATCACTACCAGTTCACCAGGTTGGAGTCCCGAGGTCATGTTGTCGAGATCAACGAACCCGGTTTCAATGCCGGTGACGCGCTGCCCGCGGTCGAGAAGATCGTCGATAGTCCCGAAACTCGAGCGCATAATGTCACGAATGTTGGTGAATCCTGATTGGACCTTCTGCTCCGCGATGTCGAAGACCTGACTTTGCGCCAAATCGATCAGCGTGTCCGGGTCATCCGTTCCCTCCAGACAGCGTGAAATCACGTTGTTCGAGGCATTGATCAGGCGCCGCAGAATCGACTTCTCTCTGACGATGCGGGAATACTCAGAAACGGCGATGGACGTTCCGACAGGCACGCCATCGGTGAGGGCAGCGAGGTAAGCGGCCCCGCCGGCTTTTTCGATCTGCCCCTCTTTGGAGAGTTCTTCGGAGAGCGTGACCAGATCGATGGTGCGGTTCTTCTCCGAGATGGCGAGCATTTTATCAAAAGTAATGCGGTGGGCTTCAGAGAAGAAATCGTCCCTCCCGACCCCTTCCAGCGCCAGGTTCAGGGCTGTATTGTCGAGTAGAATGGAACCGAGCAAAGCCCGCTCGGCTTCCAAATTGTGAGGTGCGACTCGGTCACTTGCAGTGGAGCTTGGCATGGAAGAGAAGTTTCCCCGAGTGTCAGAAAATTAATCGGGAGAGATTATACCAGTTGGGAAAAAGTCCCAGTGAGATTTTTACTCGGCGTAAAACCTCAGCTTCGGGCATTGTAGGGGCTGGCCCTAGACCTTGTGCCTGCCCATTCCGGAGCGCGCGCGCGGGGCGCCCCGACGCCGCCTGGCGTTGCATGCCAAGGTGGTTATTCTGCCGGCGGCTTTGCCTCCGGCGCAGGCGAGGGCGGCGGGGCTTGGGGCTGGGCCATTGTCTCACCTTCGCCTTCCACCCGCACTTTGACGAAGGCCGTGACGTCCCGGTGCAGCTTGATCGGCACATCGTATTCTCCCAAAACCTTCAGGGGTGAATCGAGAGCGATCTTGCGCTTGTCGATGTTGTAGCCTTGGGCCGCCAACTTCTCGGCAATGTCAATGGCCGTCACCGAACCGAAGAGTGTGCCTTTCTCTCCGGATTTTCTGGTCAGGGTCACGCTGACATCCTGAAGCAGCGTCTTCAAATCCTCCGCGTCGCCCTTTTCCTTCGCTTCCAACTTCAGAAACCGGACGCGCTGCTGTTCCATCCACTTGCGGTTCTGAGGCGTAGCGGCGACCGCCAGTTTCTTGGGCAGAAGAAAGTTGCGCCCGTAGCCGTTCGCCACTTTCACCATTTGTCCTCGGGCTCCGAGCTTATCGATATTCTCAAGCAGGATTACTTCCATCGTTAACTCCCTCCTGGGGGCTAGGGGCTGGGTACTGGGGAACTCAAAAAGTGTAAAGTCTAAAGGGTAAAGGGTAAAAGTAAGGTCTACAGACTTTAGCCTTGACCCTTTAGACTTTACCTTCCCTAAACCCTAGTCCCTAGCCCCCAGCCCCTGGTTCTTACACGCCGGTCGAAAACGGCAACAACGCGATGTTGCGCGCACGCTTGATCGCCAAACTCAACGATCGTTGGTGGGTCGAGCAAGTTCCGGTAAGGCGGCGAGGGAGAATCTTGCCGCGCTCGGAAATGAACCCTCCCACCAGGCGGGCGTCCTTGTAGTCGATGATGTCGATGGCTTCCTCACAGAACTTGCATACCTTTCGCCGGCGAAAGAACTGCTTCTTGGGACCCGCGGGCCCACCCTCACGCCTTCCTTGCGGTCGCTCCGGGTCTCCGGGATTGTTTCGGGGTACTGCCATATTGATCTGCTCCTTCACGCTGGGGGTACTTCCGCGGCCGGCTGCGAAGCCGGAGGCGCGGCGGGCTTGGAGCGGCGCTTCTTCGCCTCCTGCTTTGACCGCAGGGCTTTGAACTTCTCGGCGCGCTCCAAGTCTTCGTCAATTCGAATGGTCAGATATTTGATCACCGCGTCCAAAACCTTCAAGCGACGTTCAAACTCTTTGACGGTATCGCCGGAACCCTGTAACCGGAAGAGAATGTAAATGCCCTCGCGTTGCTTCTCGACGCGATAAGCAAGCCGGCGGCGCCCTAACTTTTCCACCTTTTCGAGCTGGCCGCCCGCACCCGCCACCACGCCTTCCATTTGGGCAATCAGTTTGTCAACGTCTTCATCGGTGACATCGGGCCGAACGATAAAAATAATCTCGTAATTACGCATGGAACCTCACGATGGTTGGGTTGAAAGCCGCCGGTTAAAGCGGTTCATGGCCTTGTGCGAACCTTCTCGAAGAATCACATGCACAGCTTCACAGGCCTGGTTTATCATTTCAGCCACAGTCTCCTGGTCGCGTTCGCGGAATCGCCCCAGAAGGTACGAAACCTTATCGCCGATGGGCTGTTCCGGGCTGACGCCCATGCGGACGCGCACGAAATCACCCGAGTCGAGCGCGCCGATAATGGACTTCAGGCCGTTGTGGCCGCCCGCGCTGCCTCGGGGCCGGATGCGGATACTGCCCAGAGGAAGCGCCGCGTCGTCTACCAGCACGATCAAATCGCCTACCTCCAAGCCGTATTTCTCGACCAGCCGGGCTACGGCCATCCCGCTCAGATTCATATAGGTCTGGGGCTTGGCCAAGAGAACATCCCAATCTTCCAGGCGCGCCGAAGCCGTCAGGGCCTGAGCTTCACGATGCTCCAATTCCAAACCGCACTCGCCGGCAAGGCGGTCCACCGCCATAAACCCCAGGTTGTGGGGTGTCATGTGATACTCGGAGCCGGGATTTCCTAAGCCCGCGATCATCTTCATGTCGAACGACCGAAATTCGAAACTCGAAACTCGAAAATCGAAACGCGAAACTCGAAATTCGAAACTCGAAATTCGAAATTCGAAATTCAAAAAGCACAAACTCAATCCCGAAGATCGAATTCTGAAACCGAAACCGAGTTTCGATTTTCGATTTTCGAATTTCGAATTTCGAATTTCCAAACCTCAGCTTTCCTTCTTGCCTTCCTTCTTACCTTCCTTCTTGACTTCCTTCTTGGTCTCCTTGGCTTCCGGCGCTTCAGCTTCGGGTCCTTCTTCCTCCGCCTTGCCCTTGCGGATTACCTCAGGTTCGCTAGGCGCTGCCACGGCTTCTTCAGCAGCGGGCTTCACTTCTTCTTCCGCCTTCATCTCCACCACATGAGCGACCACGCGCGTGGGTTCGGTCAGGATCTTGACCTTCGGATCCTGCGGCAGGTCGGAAACGCGGAAGCTCTTACCCAGCTCGAGCCCGCTTACATCGGCGACGAAGCGTTCCGGAATATCGTCGGGAAGGCACTCCACTTCCACTTCCCGGAGCATAAACTCCAGGAGCCCGCCTTGCACCTTCACGCCCACCGGTTCGCCGCTCATCTGAACCGGGACCTGCAGCTTCAGTTTTGTATCGAGCGCGATGCGGACCATGTCAACGTGCAGAAGATGGCCGTGGACCGGCTCGGCTTGCCAGTCGCGGATCATGACTCGAGCCGGAGCCTTGCCCCGAATCTCGAGCGTGAAGATGGCATTGTGGCCGGACTCCGAATGGAGAATCTGAAGGATCGCCTTGGGATCCACCGCCACGGGAATCGCCGGCCCTCCGCCCCCGTAAACCACCGCGGGGATCCGCCCCGCCCGCCGCAGGCGCCGGGTAGCATTCTTCCCGAAATCCTGACGCGCCTCGACTTCCACCGCTTGAACCTGGGTCATAACTCTTTCTCCTCATTGCAACAACATTCCGTGAAAACTGTCATTCCGAGCGGAGCGAGGAATCTCGCTCTGAGCCCCATCGCATCTCGATGTCGCACCGCCAAGAACCAGAGCGAGATTCCTCGCTCCGCTCGGAATGACATCACACGTTACTTCCGGTGAGCGCGCGCTACAGGCCGGCCGACCCGCAGGCGCCGGTCTACCTCCTCTTCAGATGAAGAGTTTGCTCACCGAAGTTTCCTCATGAATCGACCGAATGGCTTCCGCCAGCAATCTGCCCACGCTCAGCACTTTGATTCTTCCGCACTGCGCCGCCGCGGGCGGAAGCGGAATGGAATTGGTCGTCACCACCTGCTCGAGGGGCGCCGCGCAAATCCTGGCGATGGCGTTTTCCGCAAAGACGCCGTGCGAACAGCATGCGTAGACCTTGGTGGCGCCCTTTTCGGTCAGCGCCTGGGCGCTCTTCGCAAGGGTGCCCGCGGTGTCCACCATGTCGTCGACGATGAGACAGGGTTTGCCTTCAACCTCGCCGACCACGTTGAATACTTCCACCACGTTGGCGTCCTCACGCCGCTTGTCGATGATGGCCAGAGGCGCATTGAGCCGCTTGGCAAAGGCTCTCGCCCTTTCCACTCCGCCCGGGTCCGGAGAAACCACTACGGGGTCGTTCAGCTTCAGCCGCCGGAAATAACGCACGGTGACCGGCGTAGCATAAAGGTGGTCGACGGGGATGTTGAAGAAGCCCTGGATTTGCCCGGCGTGCAGGTCGAGGGCCAACACGCGATCTGTACCTGCCGAAGTCAACAAGTCGGCAACCAGTTTCGAGGAGATGGGCACCCGCGGGCGGTCCTTGCGATCCTGCCGGGCGTACCCGTAATAGGGAATCACAGCCGTAACGCGCTCTGCCGAGGCGCGTCGCAGGGCGTCCAGCATCACCAGCAGTTCCATGAGGTTGTCGTTAACGGGGTTGCAGGTGGGCTGGATGGCGAAGACGTCAGCGCCGCGAACATTCTCGAGGATCTGAAGGCGAACCTCTCCGTCAGGAAACCGTCCTACGAAAGCTCGGCCCAGGGGCACCTTCAATTCCGCGCATATTTCCCTGGCCAGGGCCGGATGAGCATTCCCACTGAAGACCTTGAGCTTGTGTTGAACTGGGTCCATCGTTCCTTTGTCCTCACCTGTAGTAGCACAGGCTTTCCGGCCTGTGACGTGCTCGATGACTGTTTACGTGGGGCACAGGCAAGAGTGCCTGTGCTACACGGCTTTCAGGAAAATCGAAACTCGAAATTCGAAAATCGAAAATCGAAATCCGATAAAACCTTTTTGTTTTGACTTCGATTATCGAGTTTCGAATTTCGATTTTCGAGTTTCGAACTCCGAGCCTGGCTGGGAGGCCTGGATTCGAACCAGGGTTCCATGCTCCAAAGGCATGTGTCCTACCACTGGACGACCTCCCAACATGTACGTTCAACCCACGAGGGGCGCGTAGTTGCCCGGGTGCGGCCGTGAGCGCCGCCCCCACGCCTTTCACCGCTCGTACCGGAGCCGCCGATATTCAGCTCGCGACAACGTGCGGGACCGGAAAATGAGCCATCCTTTGGGGATTGACTTGGATGCGTGGAGCAACCGACGGGCGGATTCAAAGATCGCGTAGACGGCAGAACCGCTGCCCGTCATGTAGGCGATCTCGGCCCCGGCCCGGATGAGAAGGCGTTTCAAACGCGCCAACTCAGGCCACTTCGCGAAAGCGACCCGCTCGAAGTCGTTTTCGGCCGGTCCCCAATCGAACAAGGGAAATTGTGGCCACGCACCGACATCCTTAATGCTACGGAGTTTGTGCGGGGTTGTCAACCGCAATCCGGCTTGCCGGTAAGCCTGGGCGGTGGAGATGGGAAAGCCGGGAAAGACCACCAGGCACTGGCGTGGGGGAAGATCAGGAAGCGGGTAGACCTCTTCGCCGCGCCCCGATCCCAGAACCCTGCCGCCGAGCAAAAAGAGCGGGACGTCGGACCCCAATTGAGCGGCCAGAGAGAACCGCCGGCGCGGCGGCAGCTTCCCACCGGTCAACTGTTCCAGTCCCTCCAGCGCCGCCGCGGCATCGCTGCTGGCGCCGCCTAAGCCGCTCCCGGCGGGAATCCTCTTCTCCAGCCGCGCCCGCACCTCGCCCCGGAAGCCTGTCGCGCGCCGCCAAAGATCGCAGGCTCGATGCACGAGGTTCTCCTTACCCGATGGTATCTCGGGATTGTCGCACTCGAGATGTATCCCCTCTCCGGCGCTGGAGAGCGAAAGCTCGAGCCGGTCATGAAGCGCGATGGTTTGATAAATGGTGCGGATTTCGTGATAGCCGTCGGGGCGCTTGGCCAAGAGCTTAAGGCCCAGGTTGATCTTGGCGAAGGCGCGGAGACGAATGGAGCGTGGCAAATGAGTGGGCCAGCGGGGGCGGCTCAGGAACCGCCCTGGCAATTAGAGGGTTGGCGGGTAGGGGCGATGGCGAACCGCCCCAACCCTGAGCGGGCGAGAGGCCCGCGCTCCTTTATTTTTGTGCGGCGCGCTGTTTCGACAGCCGCAGCTTCAGGTCTTCGAGTTCCTTTTGCAGCTTGGCCGCCTGGTCGGCGTCGAAATCGCTGGAGGCCGCCTGGGGCCATTCCTTGAGGGCGCGCTCCCATTCCTGTTCGGCCTGGGTGTCTTTCCCCATGCGCAGGTAGACGCGGCCCAGGTGTTCGAGGATGGTGGGGTCGTCGGACATCAGGCGGGCGGCCTTTTCGAGGTGGGGCTCGGCGAGGTCGGCGCGATCCATCTTGTAGTAGGCCCATCCTAGGCTATCTAGATAAGCTCCATTGTTGGGGTCGAGCTGCAGCGCCTTCTGGATGTATTTCAGCGACTCTTCCAGCCGCACCCCCCGGTCCGCCAGCATGTAGCCGAGATAATTCGCCGCCGAAGCGTTGAGCGGATCGGCCGCCAGCACTTTCTTGAATTGCTCTTCCGCCAGCTCGTATTTCTTCTGCCGCTCATAGATGGAGCCCAGCAGAAAGCGCGGGTACTCCTGCTCCTCCGGCTTGGAAGCCGAAGCCAGCGCCATGTTCACGGACTCTTCCGCCTCCTCAAACTGTTTGGCCTGAATGTACACATTCGCGATCGAGAGGTAAAGCTCCCGGTCCGCCGGGGTTTTGTTCATCAGCCCCTGGAGCTGCTTGACGGCTTCCTCCACCCGCCCCAACTCCCCCACCACGTACGCCCGCAGGATCTGCAACTCCCGCTCGTTCGGGTACTTCTTCAAAGCCGCATCCAGCTCACCTAACGCCTGCGGCAGTTGATGATTCGCGCGCATCGTGTCCACGATGAGCTGTTCGCCCCGCGCCACTTGCCCCGAACCCAGCGCCACGATCTGATTGAAGGCTTGCAAGGCGGGCTCGTATTTGTGTTGCTCGCGATAGATCGAACCCAGCTTCTCCAGGAACAGGGCGCGATTGTTCGCCTCCGCCGCCGTGTATTGGTTTCCGGCATGCTCGGACCCCTTCACCAGCCCCTGCAAGAGCTCGACGGCCTTGTCCTGGTTTCCCACCGCATCCTCGAGCAGCGCCTGCTGATAAGGGATTTCCGGGTTGTCGGAGCCATTCCCGTGCAGCGTCTTGGCGCGTTCGAGCTCCTTGCGGGCCTCGGCGTACCGCCCTTCCTGCATATCGAGTTTTTCCATCTGCATATACGTTGCGGCGTCGTCGGGATCGGCCTTCACAATCTTCTCTAATTCCGCCCGGGCGGCCGGAGTGTTTCCCATACTCATCAACGCCTCCGCATAAGCCCGGTGGAGTTCCACGTTCTCGGGGTCTTTGGCCAAAGCCTTTTCGTAAGTGGCTACGGCGGAATCAAAATCGCGCGTCTGGCTGTAGGAGTACCCCAGCATGCCGAGGAGCGGCGGGTCCATGTCATCTTCGGGGATCTTCTTCAGCAGTTTTATCGTCTCCGCGAAGTCGTTTTGCTCGAAATACATCTGCGCCAGGCTGCTCAGCCCCTCTTTGGAATCAGGGTCGACGTTCAGGACCTTTTTATAGGCTTCTTCAGCTTTTTGAGGCTGATTGTCAAGTTTGTAGAGGCGTCCCAGAAACTGCCAACTGTCCGAATCCGAAGGTTGCAGGCGGGTAAGGGCCTCCATGTGCTCGATGGCTTTTGCGAGGGCATCTTTGTTGATTTTTTCGTTCTGGTTATCTCCCAGCATGCGCGCGTAAATCCGGGCCAGCAGCCGGTGGGCGTCCGGGTAATTGGGGTCGGACTTCAAAACGTCTTCCGCTTCATGAATCGCATCCCCGACCCGCGACACTCGCCAGTAAAGTTCGGCCAGCTCGACCCGCAAGAACAATGATTCGGGGTCGGCGGTGATGGCCAGTTTGTACTCGGAAATT
>Ga0326728_10022699_pt1 | contig 11604 bp, 8 predicted proteins | sample MB3enrmetagenome_FD_207602 | JGI IMG/M metagenome (GOLD analysis project Ga0326728, IMG submission 207602) | Lab enriched peat soil microbial communities from McLean, Ithaca, NY, United States - MB31MN | ecosystem: Environmental > Terrestrial > Soil > Wetlands > Peat | place: USA: New York... | reverse complement strand
CGCCCCATTGCAGGGAGCACAGAATGTCTTGTCTACCTACGCGCAGCAGATCCTCGACACGATCCAACGCGACGGGTCCTACGTGCGCGTACCGGCCGGAAAAGAATTCTACCTCTACGTCACACAGACCATCGACAAGTCCGATGCCGTCCTCGGCGGTACTCGCCTCGTGACGACCGAAACCAATGACCCATCACCCCCCATTATGCCTCGACTTTCACACCACATCATTCCATGAAAACCATCTACCTGATTCCTCTGCTATTGCTCTCGGCTTGCGCATCAAACCGCACCCCGCGCCTGCTCAACATGTCGCATCCAGTTCCCGGCACTACCCTGCCCGGCGACGACATCGAGTCGGTGCGCTACTCCGAAAACATCAAGGCGTACAACGTTGGCCGCTACGTTGACCCGAACAATGCTTTGGTGATGCACGAGCGCCACGTCGTTTACCGTGTGGAAACCACGGCCAAATGGAACTTGCACCCCAACGCACCTGCCATGGTCGCGTTAGGCCCGGCAGTGCAGATCATCGATCCGGCCCGCAAAGATGGTCCGACCACGGCGGAGGTGATCGCCGAAGTGAACCGGCAGAAGGCCGCGACCCAGACTGTCATCGACCAGGGAAAGCGATTGAATGACACCCTCATGCATATTTCGACGGCTTTGGACGCCAGCAAGCAGGTCGCCGAGCAGAATCGGCAACTCAGAACGGAAATCGACCTGACCAAGCAGCGTCTCGATTTGTTGGAAACGGAAATCCGTGGCCAGCAACAGGCAAGCCCCGCGCAACGCGGGACACCTGAAAACACAAACCCAAACTGGTGAACATTCACCCATGAATAATCCCCAGAGGAGAGAGCAAATGCTCAAAGGCAAGGCCAGGACTCAAGATGAGTCCGCTACTGAACAGCCCGGTCAATACCGGGACAACCCCAAAGTCAACGCTCGCATTGACGAGTACATCAAGAACAACCCGAAGCATTGGGACTACATTAAGACCATGCCGCGCGAACGCTTGGAGCGCGCACTCGTGTTGAGCGAGGTGAACAAGCTCGACCGGCTACAGAAGATGAAAGACGGCATTCTGCGGAAGCTGGAGCAGAACCCCGAACTCAAGCAGGCGTATGAGACGCTGGTGAAGAACCTGCCCGAGGACCAACGCGAGAAGGTCATGGTCTCCATCGCCAGCCGGACGATGCGCAGCATCACCCCGCGTCAAACACAGTCCGTGGCGGGCGCACGGGTCTGACCGCCACCAAAACCACTCGGTTGGGCAGCCAAAGACTCTGAGGTTTTTCGCTTCGAACCGCTCCGTGCGGTGCCTTGCGTCAAAACCCAGAGACTTTGGCTTTGCCTTTGGCGACCGTACCGCTCAACGATGTCGCCGCTTGCACATCACGCACGGCCACATCCCTCATTGGAATCCGATACTACGCCACGACCCATATCAGCGTTTCGGATTTCCGGACCGGATGCGCCGACACTATCCGTGCGCGACCCGCCATGCTGATGACGTCGTTCGGCGAAGTCTTGCTCTCCTGCGGCACCACGGATGCGGCTCAACCCGGGTTTAATCCCGCAGTCGCCAACACAACAGCAACACTCGTTGGCAAGCAAACGCTGGGCGATTGTGGTACTGCTGGCCAGCTCAGCGCACAACGCATAGCTTCGTCATATTACCCCCATCAGGATGCTGGCTCCCATCTAGGAAACCAAAACGATCGTGAAAGCGGTCCAGAATGGCGTGCCGCCGGAGCGCGTCGCGGTGGCGCTGAACACGCCTGTTCGAATCGTTCATGCCTCCATGAGACTTCTGGACGGAATCTACGAAGAAGCCGCCCATTTACTGAAGGACAAGAACATCTCTCAAAAGGCCATCCGTCTGTTGAAGCGCCTGACCGGCCTACGTCAGATTGAAATCGCGGAACCCTGTAACCGATACTGTTACATTTCGTCGTTGACAGCGGCCACCATTCGTCCAAAAATGCACGCGTAGTTCGGATCATACGTTAGACCGGAAATTCGCTGACCCCAGTGCGAGACGAGGGCTAGAGTGAGATGGCGAGAAGAACAATATTTCCGAAGTTCTGCCCTTGTGGACCAGGTCTGCACTAGCTCGCCGGACACTTCGTTCGCCTCCTTGATCGGGTCAATGGACGTGCCGAAGCAGTTGGCGGTTTTTCCCAACGAGTCGTCGCGCACAAAATGAAACTTTCAAACAGCAAGCTGTGGAAGGTCTTATTTAGCGGCCCCGTAATGTTCTTGCTGTTTTTGCTGTTTGTGGTTTTGCGCCTCGCCGTACCAAGGGAGGTCCTCATTTTATTCGTCACGCTTCCCACCTTATTTTTCGTTTGCCGGTTTCTCGCTCAGTGCTTAGCCACTGTGCCTCCGGAATTCCGCAAGCGCGAACCTAGCACGGTGTGGCTCCTGTTTATTCCGTTCTTCAATTTCATCTGGGCGTACTTCGTCTTGCTTCCATTAGCACGGGGCTATCAAGCATATTTCCGTAGCCGAGGGCGGAATGATGTTAACGATTGCGGTTACGCGTTTAATCTTGCGTTTTGCATATCCCTCACCATCTCCTTGCACCCACGCCTGCGCGCACTTGGTGTTGCTGCATCTGTCATATTGCTTGCAATCGTGCTGCTGATGGCGTGGTATTACAAACGGCTTATTGAACGCGATACGGTTCCCGCCGCTGTGGACGTGACTGGACCTGTGAGGATCTCTTCAAAGGCCGAAATCCCCCCAGTTCACACCATCGATGAAGTCTTAGAATCGTCTGTGAAGACTCGTTTTCAACCTCCCGATCTCCGACCTGTCACGCAGGGTAATCAAATCTCCGTTGCGTCTGAGCCGTCGCTCGCAAGATCCAGCCCGCAGCCGTTCTCAACGCCGTCTCCGTCGTTGCCTGTAACCTCACTTGACAGTCCCTCATTATTCGATCCTGACGAACTTGTGTTGGGACAGTACACCGTCTGCGCATTCGGGAATTCCGATGCTCTCGCCACTCTAGTTTTCACTAGCCGTTGTCTCCGCGTGGTTTTTCCTGCTGTTGGTTCGCCTGCCAGCCAGCCTATGTGGAGTATTCAATTCAGCGACATTACTCAGGCCAAGTTTCGGCATCAACAGCCTACCGATCCCGTTTCACTCACGCTCGTTTCGAAGACCAGTATTTGCGGGCCGGTGCCGGTTGATCTTCGGTCAGAGGAATGGCTGGGCCAAAACCGTGGCTCTGTGAGCGGTGGACAAATCGGCTTAGATGAATTTACCGTTTACAGTGGGGGGCAAACCACAAGCCAGAAACTGGTTTTCAGTTACCGCCTCCCCGAGGCTTGGTTTTTTGACGAGTCTGGCTGTTGTTTGAGTGTGTTCATTGTCAATGTGCCGCCAGAAGAGGTTGGTAAATTATTCGCCCGCCTTCTTGCTATACGTGATGCGGGCAACGATTCTCCGACATACGTCGCTGATATTTCGGACGAGAAAAGCATAGTGCATTGGCGGTCCGGTGAGAATGAGCCGCTTCTGTGGCAGTGGCAAGCCAACGAGGCTAAAGGCCCGAAGTGGGCTACGTTGGGCCTCGAGGTTCTCAACATTTTGGCTCCTAAGATTTATCTTACCAACCGGCGTCTGATCTTAGAGTTCGTTCGTTTTGGCAGAGTCGTTGAGCTTTCGGATTTTCCGATTGAGGCGTTGCGAAGCATTTGCTGGTTTGGAAATGGCGGCCAGGGTGAAGTGAGGGTTTGCATTGATGGGCCTGAGTTGCACTGGCCGGCAAGAATCACAGCAACACAACGAGGGATGCAAGCTAGTGGCAAGCCTCTGGGCGTTACGGGGTTTATGAAACACCTAGCCGACCTTAATCCGAGCTACACAAGCACCACTTTTGATCTGAACGCACCCGGCACCAGCAGCGCGATCGAATCTTTAGGGGCAATGATTGTAGCCACGCGGCAGGGACTTCCCGCCGAAAACGTCAGCGGTGCCGCATCAGGCAATCGAACCGGGTCGGGAGCAGGGGAGGAACTCGTGTGTACTCCACGTCTTTCAAGCACCTTGGACGTCAAAACTGAATTGCGATTGACGAATCGGCGACTCTGTCTGCACGCGATCTACGATCCGGCACCACTATCCAAGATGCTGAAGCCTTATCATCTACTTGCTGCTCCTTGGCTCGCGCCATTGTTGATAACCGGAGGAGTCTCCAAGGGCAGGATTCAGTATTTTGCACACTGTGAAGTTTTTATCGATCACAAAACACGGATTTCAACGCTGCCGATTAACAAAGCACAGTGTGCGTTTATTGTAGGCTGGGGTTCAGATACCCCTGACGTTAAGCAGTTGGCGCAGGCAGTTTCGCAGATGTCTATTGTCCTTCGGCTACAGCATGTATGTCCAGTGAGTATCCAAACCTTAAAGGCTTACTCGAATTGTTTCATTTTACCCGCGGACCGTCAAGAAGCCGAGACTGTTGCGGCGACGTTAAATCGCAACCTGATGGCGGTTCAGAGAGGTGTTAAGTAAGTGGGACCCGAATCTGAACCGGAATTCCCGGCCGGAGTCAATGGGCCACCGCCTGTGAGCCAAGCGCTCCCACCAATAATCGCCAGCTCTTCGCAAAGTCCGGAAAATGTGTGTGAGGAAATCCCGTGCCGGGTAGGAACCGACTCCGCCGTCCTTCGGGTCACCGACCGTCGGCTGGTAATCATCCGGCAAACGAACGAAAACCAGGAGGTCTGGGCTTGTCCACTTCAAGACCTCACCCAAGTACTTAGCGTTGGGGCTGAAAAGTCAGTTTCCGTTGTGTTGATTACCCGCGCACCTGCGGTTAAGGGTGCAATTGCCCAATCGGCTTCGACGGTGTATATGAATTATTATAAGGGTACAGTTGGCCCGTTGGCCCCATTTTTCGACGTCACTGGCAGATTCCCATGCGTGACAATGTGGGCGGAGGCGGCCTCAAGACTCGGGGCGTTAATCATAGATCAACTGGAGGGAGGAAGCGATGCAACACAAAAGAGCTCGAATACAAATCTCGCGCCTGTTATCCTTGGAGCGAATGAAACGCTTGGTCGACACTTTAACCTTGGCGAGGAGTGCGATATCTGGTTAACGACGCGCCGTCTGATCTACCGTCGCGCTTTTCCAAGGGGCTCTGAGGCAAGCTCCGTAGTGCTGGCTATTGCCAGCCCAGACCAAACTGTGACGACAACTGAGTTGCGTGAAGCTTTCACGTGGGAAGTGAGTCTCTCCGATATCAACGGCGTGGAACAGCACAGTGTGAATACAGAAGCTGGCTTGATTCGGTATGTAGTGCCGATCAGTAACTCGCGTAGCGGAGACACTGATATTGTTTGGACCCATGGACTGCAACCGAGTATTGGCCATGGCGGGCTGCTCGGGGAAATGACAGGTCCACCACGACCAGCGACACGACCCGGTGACAATGCGCAATGGTTCGGTCTGTTGGCTGTTCCAGCGGTTGGTCCGGATGGGGACACATTATGGTCTGGTTTGGGGCCACTGCTGGCGTATCTTCTTGCCGGTGGGGACGACGCTGATCCTGAAGGTTCGGTGGGAAGCGAAGTGAACCGCTTGTCCAGCGCACAGGCTTTTTCAACGCTGGGCGAAGTCGTGAAAAAGTTCGAGGCGCCGGCTCCGAAGGAGGCCCCCCACCATTCAGGCGGGTTGATAATCTCTCGACGAGGGTTGACCTTGTGGCGCGAAGCCAAAATCAAACGACTTTCGGTGCAATCTGTGTGGCACTTCTTTCTGAGCCAAGAAACAAGCAAGATTCCAAGAATCTGTCTGAACCATGTGCCCGTTCCAACTGGAAGGGCAATAGATCTTAAAGGCGTTGTATCGGTGCTAGGACTCGCAATCCCCACCTGCGGTCTAGCGCTGCTGCTGTTGCCATTTGTTCTTTGGCCAACGCAACGGCCTGCACGCGAACTACCGGCACTTGGCTTGCCTTCCGGTGGTTTGACGCTATCCGGGGTTCCGTCTGGTGAAAAGATAGAAAGGCTTAATGAGGTGCTGAGTGTAAAGGTTGGGGTTCCGACGCCTCCCGTCGTCCTCGTTGAGGAAAAACCGGGAAGGCGATTGATACTGGAATGCAACGAGATTCTGAACCAGCTAGAAGCAGGACGGGCATAAATCCCAGCAGGACTCAAACGTGATTACTGGAAATGAGGCACAGAATCAGAGACGCGCGCCACGAGTCGTAGATGGCAAGAGTCTTTTGCTGGGTGTGCCCCAGCTTCCGAAAGCTCCGATCTCCGTGCCTACCCAAGAGGGCGCCATCAATCTGCGCGACGACGGTATATTGGATGGGCATATTCTGGTTCTCGGTGGCATCGGGCAAGGAAAAAGCAACGTTATCTACCACTTGCTGGATTGCGTTCAGGCGACGATGGGAAATAATGACGTGGCCGTGATCTTCGATCCAAAGGGCGACTATCTTAGGTTCCGCCGCCCAGGAGATATCGTGATCAATGATCCTGCTGGCGAGGACGAACAACCGTGGAACTTGCTTGCTGAACTGGCGGCCGCTGGCGGTACCAAGGCTGGCGACGCAGGAGTGGAGGATCGCGAGGAAACCGCCAGCGAAATCGCCCATACTCTTTTCGATGAGGCAAATCAACGGACCCAGCAGATATTCTTTCCGATGGCGGCGATGCAGTTGTTTGCCGCAACACTGCGCCATCCGGAAATGCTTCTCGGCGGCAGTGACGACGTGACGAAACTGTCCAATGCCTCGATTGTCCGCTACTGGAACGAGCGTAGCCAGGAACAAATCGCGAAAGACCTGCAACGGTGGATGGATACAAAAGGGCTTGCTCACTATATCAGCAGCGAGGCTCCTGCCCAATCCATGGGCGTACTGTCCCAGATCGTGCAAGTGGTCGGCGATGTGTTTCTGGGACGATTCCGCGATCCCGGAACGTTTTCCATTCGCGAGGCAGTCCGCAATCGTGGCGGGCACTGCATCTTCATCGAGTACCGGATTCGCGCCGGCAGGGCACTAGCGCCACTCTACCGAATACTGATCGACCTGGCCATCAAGGAGGCCTTGACTAGCCCCCTACCGGCGAATGGCCGGGTGTATTTGTTTCTCGACGAATTTCGTTTGCTCCCGCGTCTCATGCACTTGGATAATGGCGTCAGTTTCGGACGCGAGTTTGGCCTGCGGTTCATTGCTGGAATGCAAACCCACAACCAAGTGAAAGTTGCTTTCGGCGACGAGGCGGAAAGTATACTCGCCAGTTTCAACACGGTGTTTGCGTTCCGCACGGCCAATCCAGACACGCGCACCTTCATCCAAGGAATAACCGGACACAATAAGAAACTATACATCCATAGCGTAATCCCGGGGCAGACACTGCAGCAGATTGAGGATGGCCAGGTGATCGAGGACTATCACGTCTGGGATTTGCAAAAGGGACAGGCAATCGTGTTTCTTCCCAATCAGGAACCCTTTATTGCCAAGATCGAACTTCATCCCAAGAAGAGGGGCTGACGCTATGCCTGAGACGGCTATACCAAGCTCCAACGTACTGAATGCCAACCTCCGCGCGGTCCTACCCGTCGGTATCCCGTTGGGCTGGTCACTGGATGCACTGGAAAATCGCTTCACTGTGCGCAAGGCCGGCAGCTTTTATTTTCTCGACAAGGAAGGATGCCAACTTTGGTGCGGCGCTTGGTGTGGTCCCGATCCGGACGTTTTGGTCAACCAATTGGCAACGGAATGGAAGCGCCCACTTGAAGAGGTGGCTTCCGATGTGACACGCTTTTTCCACGGTGGACTCCTCTTACAACTCGTCGGCGACTGGCGGGATGATTGGCTGCGACTGGCGTCGCTTCGCGTAATTCCACGGACAGGCATATTCGATGCAGATCATTCCAAGGGCTACCAGATGGTGTTGGCGGGGGGGCTCATGGAATTGCGTTTGGACATCGTGTACTACAGTGTATGGAAATTCTGGGATGGTATTAACACTGTTGAAAGTGCGGTTGCGGCTGCTGCCAAATCGTCGGGCCTACCGCGGCGTCTCCTCCAAGAGAGAGCGCGCTCCCTTCTCGTCGCCGGTATCCGCACAGGTGGCATATTCATCGACTCGACGGAAAGGGCTGGATGAGTTAGCGCCCAGAGAGGCTAACAATGTATGGCTAATTACATTCAGGACGTAATAGGCATCGCCAGAGATTTTAAGAGAGATGCGCCAGGGGCCTTCGTACACGCTATGAAAGTTGACCTCCCAAGAGAATTGGGTTGGACACTAGCTTCACCATTTGCATTTGCATTCGGGCCTATCCCCGGCTGCGTAGTTACCGCGGTTGTTCTGGCGCGGAACGTCGATCAAGTCAAACAGGCTTGTGATAATCTACTCCAACAAGCAGTGCTACTTCCCGCGTACATAAAAGAGTGGCAACGCTACGAGGATCAAAAGCGTGAAACGAGAGACCTTGAGGAGGCGCAGCAGAAAGAACTGCAAGCACTGGACAACCAGTATGCCGACTTGATGAGAGATGCAACCCCAGAGAGGCGACAGGAGTTCGCCGTGCACCATTCACAAGCGAAATCGGACTTGCAGGTTAAACAGCAGGGACAAATGGTTGCTCTTGAAAATAAACACCGGGAGGAAATACTCGCATTCGAGAATGAGACGCTACAGAGAATTCATGGCATGGAGGGACAACTCCAACACAATATTCCACAGGTTGAGCACGCCCCCAAACAAGAGGAACAACAATATGAAAACGATTTGGAATCAGGCCGAGTGCTCGATTTACCATCGCCACCGCCACCACCACCTCCTTCACCTCCACCGAAACAAACTCAGGGTCAGGGTTTGTCACAGTAGAAGTCAGCTCATCAATGTGCTCGTAGTATGACGAAGCCATATCTTGTGTGCGTTTGATGTAGCGGCATCTTCTCCGACGCTTCTCCACCTTGTTGTATTGCTTCGTCATTGTAAGCCCAAGCCATCCCAAACATCTGTGTTCGTTTAAGAGTCTAACAAACCAAGCCTCTGCCAGCAGTCACGTGGTGACGCCCTGCCATCAGTGATTGACGTACGCGTTCCAAGCAGACGCAAACCGAAGAACGCGAGCACATCATCCAAGTTCTTGCCAAACCGCTATCGAACTCAGACGCCTCGCCGGAGTCACCGATCCCTCCAACGCCGGCCCGGTCGACCTGCTCATTCAAGTCGCCTTCAACGGCCATTTGCCCAGCCACCGCATCGAGTCATAGCCTCTTGTGGCCACATCGGACAAAATCACTGATGGTTAGTTTCCGACTTGGATGGCCAGTCAAAGATTCGGACTTTGCCGCGTCGTCTTGCCCCTTTGCCCCGTGCCGTCGCCCGCAAAGCTCCGAGACTTTGTACTGGCTTGGGCTATATGAGTCGCTTGCGATGTCGCCGCTTGCACATCACACGCGGCCACATCGCCCGCCGAAAACCTGACTGTCCGTGTTCCACATCGCATCCCCGCTCGGCATCGGCTATCTGACCCACCACAAGCATTCGCGCGGGTAGCCAAAGACTTCGTGTTTCTCGCTCCGGCACAAACGGCGGTGCTCCGCTGCAAAACCCGAAGACATTGGCTTTGCCGGTGGCGATCCGATCCCGCCATCGATGTCGCCGCTGCGAGCCGTAGTTTCCCGCGGCCACATCGCTCCCCCCACCGGAATTCACGGCGCATTCGCGCTTTGTTTAAGTCGGCTTGCGTGAAGCACCGTTCCATTGTACGGCTCGCTGTGCCCTGTCAAGGATCTACGGGTCGTAGCTTCCGTTCCTCCTTGAGTGTGCTCGCTCCGCCAACTGCTTGGCTTCTAAGGCTTTACGCTGGAGAAACGTCGCGCCGAAGGCCATAACAGTGATTTTGTTCCCATATGGGAACAACTAACGCAGCCGTTTGTGGCTAAATCTCCCCCAGCAGCCATGCTCTTTTGCGTGGAAGGCTCGACATGTTGGATTTAAGCTCATATGGCTCTCAAGCGGTCAAAGGGGCGGCAAAACGATCAGCTAGACTTGTTCGGTCGCAAAGGAAACGAACATGAGCACGTTGACTCAATACGGATTGATGGCAGAGGAACACTGGCGGGAACACTGTCCACGGATGGTCGCGGAAATGGAGCGGACGGGCACGCTCCAGCAGATGTTGGTGGAGGCCGAGCGGAAGACCAAGGACGAAATGGACGCGATTCGCCGGCAACTGCTCCAGCAGGGACTGACGCCACAGCAGGCCCACAATCAGGCTTGGGAAATGGTCAGGGAGAAGTACATCCTCCTGCCGGCCGAGAACGATTAGGCCCGCCCCGCAACCAAGCCAACTACAGGATTACGGACCGCGACCGCCTCGGCGAGGGGTCGCTCAAACAGAAGTTCCGCGCCAACGTTGAAGCGATCAAGCTCCTGCGCCGCCTCGAATCCGACAAACGTCCTGCCTCTGACGACGAAAAGGCGGTCCTTGTGCGGTACGTTGGTTGGGGCGGATTGCCGCAGGTCTTCGATGTCAACTCGCGCGAGTGGTTCAAGGAGCAGGTTGAACTATCCAAACTTCTGACGGACGAGGAACACACGTCCGCCCGCGCCTCGACACTCAACGCCCACTACACATCGCCGGTCATCGTTCGCGGGATGTACGCTGCCCTCGCGCGTTTCGGTTTTACGGATGGGCGCATTCTGGAGCCGGCCTGCGGACTGGGCCACTTCATCGGGCTAATGCCGGAAGAGATGCACGCCCACTCGACTATCACCGGCATCGAGATTGACCTACTGACCGCCCGCATCGCGAAGGCGCTTTATCCGAATGCCGACATTCGCCACCAGCCATTCGAGGAGACTCGGTTGGCCGACGGGTTCTACGACGCGGCAGTTTCCAACATTCCGTTTGGGGACTATCAGCCGTTTGACCCGCGTTTCAACGTCTTCAAGTTCCCAATCCACGATTATTTCTTCGCCGCCGCCCTGGAGAAGGTGCGCCCGGGCGGGCTGCTTCTGTTTATTACATCCAAAGGCACGCTCGATAAGGAGGACTCCACGTTGCGCGAATACCTGGCGCAACGGGCCAACCTCGTTGGCGCAGTCCGACTCCCCAACGACGCCTTCAAGCGCAACGCCAACACCGAGGTCACCACCGACATCGTGATGTTGCGCAAGTTGAATCCCGGCGAGAGCCCGTCGGGTCCGGCGTGGAAGGAGACAGCGGAGCACGTCAACGCCAAGGGCGAGGCGATCTACATCAACGAATACTTCGTTCAGCGCCCGCAGATGATGCTCGGCAAGATGGAGTTGTCGGGCAGCATGTACCGCGACAACGAACCCACGCTGGTCAGCGATGGCCAGGATTTGGCCGAGGCGTTGGAGAAAGCTGTCAGCAACCTGCCGCAAGACATCTATCGCGCGCAGAAACGGGCCGTGGCTCCCCCCTCTCTCGATCAATCGTTTCCCGCCCCCGATTACGTTAAGCCCAACGCTTTCGTGATGGTCCACGACGAGGTCGCCGTCCGAATCGGCGACTCATTGAAGACGCTGCCGGGGCTGCCGGCGGAAACCAAGGTGCGAGTCAGACGGCTGATCCGGGTTCGTGACG
>Ga0326728_10022698_pt1 | contig 11604 bp, 9 predicted proteins | sample MB3enrmetagenome_FD_207602 | JGI IMG/M metagenome (GOLD analysis project Ga0326728, IMG submission 207602) | Lab enriched peat soil microbial communities from McLean, Ithaca, NY, United States - MB31MN | ecosystem: Environmental > Terrestrial > Soil > Wetlands > Peat | place: USA: New York... | reverse complement strand
CGGCAATAACTTCCCAAACAATATCCCGGAGCCAAATATATGGCAGATGATCAACCCCAACCTGCACGCCGGGCTCCCAGTGGTGGTCGGCATCTCGGGTCCTCCGGGAGCGCATGCGGTGGTGTGCGATGGATACGGCTACAATTCCTCCACAATATATCATCACATCAATATGGGGTGGGCCGGCGCGAGCGACGGCTGGTACAACCTGCCCACAATCGCCTCGTTTGATGTCGTCAACGGATGCGACTACAATTTCTACACCTCAGGCAAAGGCGAGATCATCGCCGGCCGCGTAACGGATTGGATGGGAAACCCCCTCAGCAAGGCGTGGGTTCAGTTGACCACTACCGGCAAACCCCCGATAGTCGTTGCTGCCTTTACCGACAGCCTGGGCGGTTTTGCCTTCCCGAAGCTGGCTTCCGCTTCCACATACAATATCACCGTCACCGCAAAAGGATACTCCTTCCCTCAATATTCGGTATCGACACTCACGAGCATCTCCGGGGGCATCGACGTGGGCAATGTCTGGATGCAGGATTTGACTGCCACCATACCCCCACACAAGACCCGAATAAGTGTCACTTCCAGTGAAGACCCCTCGAACTACGGTGATATCGTCACCTTCACAGCCACCGTAGCCGGGTCGGGCGGCACTCCCACCGGCACCGTGCAGTTTTTTAGCGGCCCCGTGCGTCACCAGAGCCGCCTTGGGACACCTGTAACACTCTCAGGCGGCAGCGCCACGGTTACAACACGTTCCCTCCCGACAGGGAGCATTCCCATTATGGCTGCCTACAGTGGGGACGAAAACTACAACCAGAACAAAGTGTATCTTCCCGACGGCCAGACCGTCACCAAGGCCTCCAGCACAACGGCTGTGTCTTCCAGCGCCAACCCGGCCACCGTGGGCCAATCGATCACATTCACGGCTGCCGTGACCGGACCGGCCGGCACTCCTGCTCCTACCGGCACCGTGCAGTTCACGGTGGACGGGATAAACTTTGGACAACCTGTAACATTGTCCGGCGGGAGTGCCACCAGTAAGGCCACATCTTCACTCTCACCGGGCGGCCACACCATTACGGCCACCTACGGCGGGGACAATAATTCACAGTCAAGCAACGGGACCTTTACGCAGTTAGTCTATCAGGGGTCGGTCGCGACAACGACGACTGTATCTTCCAGCGCGAATCCCTCCTCCTACGGCCAATCGGTTAAATTCACGGCCACCGTGACCGGACAGGGCGGCACACCCACCGGTACGGTCTTGTTCCTGGATGGGTCGACCACCATCGGGACCGGGACCCTGTCCGGCGGCAGCACAACTATTTCGACATCCACCCTGTCGATTGGCAAACACACCATTAATGCCAACTACAGCGGGGATAACACCTTCTGGCCAAGCAGCGGGACTTGGAACCAGACGGTCAACAAAGCCCTGACCCCCACCACAACAACCGTCACTTCCAGCAAGAGCCCATCGAATTTCGGCGATACCGTCACATTCACGGCCACCGTGACCGGATCGGGCGGCACCCCCACCGGAACCGTGCAGTTCCTGGACGGCGCGACCCCAATTGGGACCGGGACCCTGTCCGGCGGCAGCACCTCCATTCAGAACTCTTCTCTCTCGGCTGGAAACCACACTATTACCGCCAACTACAGCGGGGACGCCAACTTTGCGACGAGCACCGGGACTTTCAACCAAACAGTCAACAAGACCCTGACCCCTGCCACAACAACCGTCATTTCCAGTAAGAACCCATCGAACTTCGGCGACACAGTGACCTTCACGGCCACCGTGACCGGATCGGGCGGCACTCCTACCGGCGCCGTGCAGTTCTTTGTCAACGGTAACAGCATCGGGTCTGCAACCGTGACCGGGGGCGTCGCCTCTATTACGGACTCCTCTCTGCCGGGCGGAAGTGACACGGTTACGGCCGTCTACAGCGGGGACACCAACTTTGCAACGAGCACGGGCTCTTTAATCCAGAACGTTAATGAGGTTTAGCGGCATCAATCAGCTTCAATTGTTTACATAAGTTGTTTATATCACAACTATTTTTCACGAAGATCGAAGAACGTCTTTCTAAATTCCGCCGAATTGAGGCGGTCTTTGATCAAGTGATCTTCCAGTTCGAGGCTGCGCTGGAGTTCCCTGGTGTCGCACTTGAGCAACTTCCGGATGCCGAGCAGGGTCGAAGAAGAGCGCACCAGGTTTTGCCGCACGAACTGCAGGGTTTCTTCTTCCAGCTTCGACGCGGGGACGATTCGGTCCACCAACCCCAGTTGCAAGGCGTCTTCGGCGGAAAAACTCTTCCACTGCAAAACTTCGGTGGCTTTTCGAACCCCGAGAAGGCGCGGCAGAAAATACCCGCTTCCTTTGGTGATCAGGCCGATGTCCGCGTTAAGGTTCTCAAACACGGTATCTTCAGCAATAAAGCGGTAATCGTGGGCCAATCCAACATTCAGATAGAACAGGGAGATCGTCCCCTGTCCGACGAAAACCGTCATGCGATCGATTGTCGATAAGTTCAGAATCATCCGGTTGACCACGTTTATATAACGTTCCAGCTCCTTGCTGTCCCGATCGCCCGAGAGTATTTTCGACAGAAAGCGGGTGTGTTCCACATATCCACTCTGTTCGGAACAGGAAAACATAACCAGGGCTTTATATAATTTGCTTGAGAGCAGTGAATTCATATAGTTATAGAAAAAGTAAATATCATTAATGTTATGAGTCAAATGAAGTATATGCTGCTTCTGTCGAATCACCAGGATTCCGTCATCCAGAGAAGAGCAAAAATGATCATTGTCTGTTGTGAGTGTAACTTTAGTTGCCATTGACTGCTCCCGTATATTTGATCTCTCTTTTCCGGTCCGCTCCAGCTCTGGTGGTTTCTCTTTGTGGAAAGATTACTATTTTCCGAGCGCCTTTGACAAGTCTCAATTAAGTCAGGAAAAGGAGCACTTGGCATAACCGCCGGCTTTAATACCGCAAGAGGTTGACCGGGCCGTATCTCAAGCATAAAATGGTGAAGAATACATCGAAGGCCGGCATCCGCGGATCCCGGCTTTTTGCGGCCAAGTTCTCAAGGAATGAAGGGAGGCGAAGTGCGCTACCGCGTACTCGGCAAAACAGGGCTTGAAATATCGGAGGTGGGTTTCGGGTGCATTTTCATCGAATCCAAACCGGTCGAAGAACTCCACCCGGCTGCCCGGCAGGAGGGAATGGGGATGCTCGCCATGAAGCCTTTCGGCGGGGGCGCGCTGGACAATGCAGGGTTGTGCTTCAAGTTCCTCCGCCAATACACTGATGTGATCCCGCCGCCCGGTTTTGAAGCGGTCGAACAGGTCGATGAGGTCCTATTTTTCTATAGGTCCGAAAACGTGGTGCTTCCCGAAGACCTCGCCGCCATGGAAAAATACCGGACGGAGCTGGGACAGCGGTTTTGCCGCAGGTGCGAGTACTGCCAGTCCTGTGAGCATGGCGTCATGATCTCGCAAGGGATGAACTACCCAATCATTGCCCGCAGGATGTCGGGTCCCAAGGCTGCGGGATTTACGGCAAAAACGATGGAGTCGGTCCGGCACTGCACGGAGTGCGGCGAGCGCGTGCAGCGTTGCCCGTACAACCTGCCTATTCCGGAGATGCTCAAGGAGCATCTTGAAATGTACGAGCGGCACAACTCGGGCGCCTGATTCGGGGCCTGCGACGTGCGGTTCTCCATTCCACGTAAGGGGAGCGTGAACCATGAGCCTGCTTTTCACACCATTTCATCTGAAAGACACGGTATTCAGGAACCGCATTTTTGTATCCCCCATGTGCCAGTACTCAAGCCGGAACGGCACGCCCACCGACTGGCACCTCGTCCATCTGGGCAGCCGGGCTGTGGGCGGGGCGGGGCTGGTGATGGTTGAAGCAACGTCCGTTTCACCCGAAGGGCGCATATCTCCGTCGGATTCAGGCATGTGGCTGCCCGAGCATGCACAGGCATTTCGCCCCATAGCTGAATTTATTAAAGACCAGGGAGCCGTCCCGGGGGTTCAACTGGCGCATGCCGGAAGGAAAGCGTCCACCGGGGTGCCCTGGCGCGGGGATCGCCCCCTGACGGAGGATGAGGGAGCATGGAAACCCATAGCTCCAAGCGCCATCGCTTTCGATAACGGGTATCCGGTTCCTTGGGAAATGGACGAGAAGAAGATCGGGGAAGTACTGGCGCAATTTGGCTCTTCCGCCCGGCTGAGCCTTGAAGCGGGCTTTGAGGTGGTCGAAATCCACATGGCGCACGGCTACCTCCTGCACGAGTTTCTCTCGCCTCTTTCCAATCAAAGAACGGATGGGTTCGGAGGCAGTTTTGAAAACCGGGTGCGGTTCCCGCTGAAGGTCGCCGAAGAAGTTCGCCGGATCTGGCCGGAAGGCCGGCCGGTATTCGTTCGCATCTCCTGCACCGATTGGGTCGAAGGTGGGTGGGATCTCAAACAGTCAATCGAGTTTTGCCGAAGATTGAAAGGGATCGGAGTGGACTTGATCGACTGCTCCAGCGGCGCTCTGGTGCCGCATGCAAAGATCCCCGCCGGTCCGGGATACCAGGTCCCCTTTGCGGCGGCTATACGGCAGGGCGCGGGGATTGCGGCCGGGGCGGTCGGTTTTATCACCGAGCCGGCGCAGGCCGAACAAATTCTGGCCACGGGTCAGGCCGATGTGGTTTTTCTTGCCAGAGAACTGCTGAGACAGCCGTATTGGCCCCTTCACGCGGCAAGGGCCCTTCGCGCTGACTTTCCCTGGCCGAACCAGTATGTGCGGGCAAAGCCGAGCTGAGTTTTTGAGTTTCTAGTTTTCACTTTTTGGTTTTTGGTTGAAAAGCGTAAACAAGGATGATTTTCTCCGGTCTCTCGACGGCTCTGCGGTTGATCTCTATTTTGATCGCGGCTACGCCAAAAACCGATCAAATTGATTGCCCTTTGGCTCCCCAGCTAAAAACCAAGAACTGAATACTAAAAACTACCAAGGAGAGACCCATGTTCGAAAAGATTATCTCCATGCTTGAGGATAAGGCTTTGGCCAAAAACACCGAGCGAATCAAGGAAATCATGCAATTCCGGTATATCCTGGAACCGGAAATTGCGGCGCTTGCCGCTCAATTCATCGATGACAAAGAGCTGGTTCGGATACAAATCATTCTGGATGCTCAGGAGAAGAACCTTCTTGAAAACAAAGACGATACCGAAGAGGACATGCGCTTCCATATCGCTCTGGCTCGTTCGGCAAAAAATATGGTCATAGGTGAAGTATTTGCGGTTCTGTATGACATCCTGAGAGAATGTCGCGTACAAGCGCTTCAGAATGACCAGAGGAAGAAAACGTCACTGCAGGGACATCGCAGAATTTATAGCGCATTGAAAGAAAGAGATCCCGAAGCAAGCCGCATGGCAATGCGGGATCACCTTAATGAGGTGGAATCACTTTTTCGCTAGATTCTAACAAACCCATTCTGAGAGTTTTTCTCTCACAACGCTGAGAACTTGCCGACGCTTCTGTTTCGCACCACAGAGACACAGATCCCTGCTGCGGTGATTACTTAGTTTTTTAACTAAAAACTAAAAACTGAAAACCAACCTGGTCGTGGTAGTATGATCGATCAACGCATGGTGACGGTCTGACGCGGTTTTAAGTCATAGGAGTTCACGGTGTCTGATGACACGGGAGTGAAGTTTGAGCAGGCGCATTACGCGCTTCTCATGGAGTCGGCGAAAAAGCGGGATTTCGCTGAATGGAATGAGTTGCGCGAAGATGAAAATGGGTTGCCTGTAGCTTTGCTGGACGGAGCTGATCTTCGCGAAGTCTGTCTTGAAGGCGCATATCTGAGGAGAAGTTATTTAAACGGCGCCGACCTGAGAGGGGCAAATCTGAGGAATGCGGACCTGGCCGGGGCGCATCTGCGGAACGCCAATCTGAGGAGGGCTTCCTTGCAGTCCGCTTTTCTCTATGGGGCCGATCTCAAAGGGGCTGATATTTCTTTTGCCGATATGGAAGGCGCTATCTTCACCAAGGCCCTGATGGAAAACAGCGATGTGATCGGCGCCAAGCTGCAATATGCCAAATTGGATAACGCCAACCTGAGAGGGGCGCATTTTTCGAGTTGCAATCTTATCGGGGCGACTTTCAAAGCATCCATTGTAGACGGGGGAACTTATTTTGATGGGTGCACGATCGACAGGCAGACCAACTTCACGATGGTCGGTTTGAGTTTGATCAGAATCAACCCCGAGTTGAAGGATGAATTGGAGGGCAATGTTCGGCAGATCAGATGGGAGGCCTGGTACAGGAAAAGGCGGCTGACCCGGTGGCCGGCCAATGTTTTTTGGCTGTTGTCCGACTATGGGCGCTCGACTTCCCGTGTCGTGCTTTCCTTCTTTGCTGCCGCAATAATGTTTGCCGTAATCTATTTCGCTTGCGGGATCATAGATTTTGCCTTGAATCCCAAGAATACCGATCCGGGTATCATCGCCAATCTTTTCGTGGTAAAGGACGGCCACATAGTTGACGGTGCTTTGGTGTTTGCTCGAACCCTGTACTTTTCCATAGTCACGATGACGACTCTTGGATTCGGCGACATATTTCCCAAAGCTCACAGCTATGCAGGGCATATTCTACTGATATTTCATGTGCTTACAGGATACGTGCAGTTGGGATTGCTGATCACGCGAATAGGTGTTTTGTTCACGAGCTGAGCGGGGGCTCTATACTCTAGTATCCATACCCGGCCGATTTTATATCGATCAGTCTGCCCTTTTCGAATGTGAGCGTCTGCATGAATTTGGCGGGGCCGAAATTGTAGACCCAGGTCTCCATGGGTACGTAAATTGTGAATGTATAGAACCCGTACCTCGAATTATACATTAATGGGCCCACAGGCCGCGCGTCCTCCCATGACTCGGAGGAGGCAGGCTCCCCGCACTTGGTGAGCACTTCCTTGCTGGTTGCGCCGACGGTTATAAAACCTCGCGGACATGAGATGGCATCCGCTCTCGGGCAAAAGCACAGTGAAAAGAAGAAGGCCGGGAGCAAAATCGAAAATGAGAGGGTCGCGGCATTCATGAGCGGTCTCCATCGGAGTATCAGCCGGAATAACGCATTGAGGCGAGTACAGCATGCGCAACACACTTGAGGTTAAATTCCGCCATGGACAGTTCCGAAAACCATATGATTTCCGGAGCGGACATGCAAGTGAAACGTTCACGGGTCTACAGGCCCGCAAAGGATTTTGCCGGGGCGGGAGTTGACCGGATAGGTTGTTTGGGCTCCAATTCCCGGTGGAGTGATCTTTCGGAGGAAAATTATTGCCGTCGTTATCAGAAGCGCAAAAAGCCGCAGTTGAGTATCTGGATGGGCCGGCCCTCATTTGTTCGGGCGCGGGAGCGGGGAAGACCTTAACCATTGTTGCCAAATTTGAGCACCTGATCCGGAAAGGGTGCGATCCCACGCGCATCCTCTGCATCACCTTTACCAACAAGGCTGCAAACGAGCTGAAGGACCGCCTCACCAGAGCCACGGGAAGATGGATCGGGGATTTCCCGTGGGTGAGGACTTTCCATTCCTCGATGCTCCAGGTCCTGAAGGCGCATGCGGGGGAAATCGGCTTCAAAACCCCGATTACCATTTACGACGGGGCCGACCAGATCGGGCTCATAAAGAACCTCATAGAGACCGGCTTCAACATGGAGGGCAAGTTCGCCAGGGCGATCAGGGCACACATCAGCCGGGCGAAGAACTCCCGGGATGCCGATGCCTATATCCATTCCATCAAGGAATTCAGAAAACTCGATCTTATCTTCGAGCGCTACAACCGGATGCTCCTGGAAGCAAACGCCATGGACTTTGACGATATCCTAGTCCATGCTCTCAGACTGCTGCAACAGGAGCCTCGAATCCGGACTTTCTATCAGGACCTTTTCCAGTACATTCTTCTGGACGAACACCAGGATTCCAATTCCATCCAGAACGCCATAATCAAGCTCCTGGTAAAAGACGGGAATATCACGGTGGTGGGCGATTTTTCACAGTCCATCTACAGCTTCAGGGGCGCTGAGCCAACCTACTTCGTTCAGTTTCCGAGGGAATATGAAGGGACAAAAGTTTTCCTGCTCGAAGAGAACTACCGGTCCACCTCGCCGATCGTCGAACTGGGAAATGAGATCATAAGCTTCAATCACGAGGAGATCCAAAAGAACTGCTTCAGCACCAGGCCCGGAAGTCTGCCGTCGCTCAGAGGATTTGAGAATTCCTATTTTGAAGCCAGATGGGTCGCTGAAAAATGCCGTGCCTTCCGCTACGATGGAGTTCCTTTCGAAAAGATGGCGGTCCTCTACAGGACGACCTTCATCAGCCGCATTCTCGAGAAGGCTTTCAATGAGCTGGGAGTCCCGTACAAGCTCGTTGGAGGAATCTCATTTTACGAGCGGCGGGAAATAAAGGACCTGACAAGCTATCTTTCATGCGCCATAAACCCGAAAGACGATGTGGCTTTTGAACGTATTCTCAATGTTCCGAAAAGAAGGATCGGCAAGAAATCAATCCAGAAAATAAGGGGAATAGATCTTCCCGGCGCATCCCTGATGGAAAAAAGCCCGGTCGCAATCCAGAAAAAAATCGGTCTTCAAAAGGTGGCCGGTGAGATAGGGATGGTGCTGTTCATTCTCGACCGCATCAGGAACATGCCTCCCAAACAGGCCCTGGAAGAGGTAATCGACATTACCCGCTACGAAAAGCACCTGGAAACCTACGCCGGATCGGGCGATGAAGACGGCATTCTATCCCGCCTGGAAAACATAAACGAACTTCTGAGCATAGCGGAAGGAAGAGAAACCATAGAGGAGTTCCTGGAAGACTGCGCCCTTCGCACCGAAGACGAAGACGACGATGAGTCCAAAGACCAGGGTGTCAGGTTGTCCACCATCCATGCCGCCAAGGGCCTCGAATACGATACCGTCTTTCTGGTCGCATGCGAAAATGACATCCTTCCTCACTGGCGGTCGGTGGAAAAAGACGAAGGTGATTTAAACGGCGACAATGTCGAGGAAGAGCGGAGGCTTTTCTATGTCGCCTGCACCAGAGCGGAGCGAAATCTTCACATTTCCTATGCGAACACCAGGCAAAATAAATGGAGCGGGATCAGCCCGTTTCTGGGGGAACTATCGGACAAGCACCTGAACCGGCTGGATTAAGGGCTTGTCCGTAGGTCAGGGTTTCACCAGTTGACCGACGAAAGTAAAGGTACCCAGAAGCGTTCCTCCGCCGTCCAGCGGGTCCCCATTTTCAAGCGGGAATGTTGTGACGGTGATCGTGCCCTGCGCCTGGTTCCCTTTTTGTGTGAACCCAATGGTGTAATCCAGGCGCGCGACATCCTGGTCCGGCGGGTAGTCGAAGTCGATTGCCTTTGCCACGATCTTGCCGTTGAGGCCGGCTTTCCAAGCCCCCAGTTGGCTGCTGAAGAAATATGCCGGTCCTCCCTGGTTGGAATCTATCACGGACATGGTGTGATCGGCATGCAAGGTGATCACCCCGCGAGAAGCGAAGTTTCCCGTCGAGTCATAGACGGTTATAACGTAAGATGCGCCCTGGGCCGGCCCCAGGGCGGCGGCGCTGGAGGGCAGGGCTGCCGGGCTGATAGCTGCCAGTAGTCCGAGGATCGCGAGTACGACGGCAGTGCTCGAATGCTTCATTGTTCTTCCCACCTGAACTGATGTCTTGTCGTGTAATGAGTTGCCTATAAAGACTCAACAAATAGCACAGGCGAGCACGATATTACATAAATTCCTGATCCGAAATCTCTGAAGTCTCGATATCAAAAGCCGGCCTTCCTGTGACATTTATTGCATGTTCGATGGGGAAATCGTATACTTACGGGCTTTGAGCCGGGGCGGAAGTATTTCAGACGGAATTCGGCTGAAGATCCGATAGCTAAAATTACCGGACGAAGCTTGATGCATACGGTCAAGAGGCATATACATCCGCGCTCATAGCGGCCCGCCGGCCGTTCTCCCCAATGATGGGCGAAGTTCGAGGAAATAAGTGATGAACAAGGTTTCTCTAGCCGTGTTATTGGCGCTTGCGACGATATTGACTGCCGCAGTCCATGGGCATGCCGCGGCGCAAAGCCTGTTCGACGCCGTCAAGGCGGGGGACGAGGCCGGAGTCCGGCAAATCCTTGATCGGGGCGCAAATGTGAACGCAAGGGATGAGAACCGGGAAACGCCGTTGCATTGGGCTGCCTTCGCGGGTAACACAAATCTGGCGGGATTACTCATTCAGAAAGGCGCAAACGTTGACGCCCGGGACGTGTACCTGGAGACGCCGCTGCATCATGCCGCCTATTGGGGCAAAGCCGAGGTCGCGGCGCTGCTCATTCGGAAGGGCGCGAATGTGAATGCCAGGGACGAAAACGAGGAGACGCCTCTGCACTGGGCCGCGGAAGGCGGGGCCGGCGTTGCGGCGCTGCTCATTCGGAAGGGCGCGAATGTGAATGCCAGGGACAATTGCCTGGAGACGCCGTTACATCGTGCCGCTTCCGACGGCATGACGGAAATCGCGGCGTTGCTCATTCGGCATGGCGCGAAAGTGAACGCCGAAAACGAGAACCGATGGACGCCGCTGCATCATGCTGCTTTTGCGGGCAATACCGGCGCTGCGGCGCTGCTCATTCAGAAGGGCGCAAATGTAGACGCCAGGGACGAAAACCAAAAGACCCCGCTTCATTGGGCCGCTTTCGCGGGCAGCGCCGATGTGGTGAAACTGCTGATTCAGAAAGGGGCCAGAATAGATGCAGGGGACGTGAACCGGAAGACCCCGCTTCATTGGGCCGCTTTCGCGGGCAGCACCGATGCCGCAAGATTGCTGATTCAGAAAGGCGAAGACGTTAATGCCTCAAGTGGAGAACATTAAACGGTGAGAATCCAAAAAAGACGTTTCTTTTCAAGCCTCATGCTTCTGATGTTCTCCAGCCTGTTTATTTCTTCGTACGCCTTTTCCCAGCCGGGGTCCGATGCCGGTGGAAATACACAGCCGGGCTGTGAGCCTCAAAGGCCCCGGGCCGGTTACGCCGAATACGCCGCGCTCATTGCGGGCATTCGTGCTCCGCGCAGTCCTCTGGCTCCCTTTGAAAGCAGGCCGGTTTGGACCGAGTTCGAAAAATACTTCGACCGCAACTGGGCGCGATACGACAGGATTCAACTCACGCCGATGAGACGGTGGGCCTCCAGGGAGCTGTCAAAAGCCGTGTCTTCCGGATTGACCGTCTTCTATCCGTTCAGCGGGCCTGATTTTATGAGCGCTTATACGCTTTTCCCCAACGCGGATACTTATATACTGATGGCGTTGGAACCCGTAGGCAAGGTCCCTGACTTTCAGGCCATGAGCCCGGAAGACTTCGATTCCTTCTTTGTGAACGTCCGGAAGTTGCTCCATGAAATTATCGACATCGACTATTTCATCAGTTCACACATGCACACCGGCATGGAAGGCAAGTATCTCGACGGTGTTCTCCCTTTTCTTCTATTCTCCATGGCGAGGGAAAAGACCCGTATCCTTGATGTCAAGCA
>Ga0326728_10022697_pt1 | contig 11605 bp, 11 predicted proteins | sample MB3enrmetagenome_FD_207602 | JGI IMG/M metagenome (GOLD analysis project Ga0326728, IMG submission 207602) | Lab enriched peat soil microbial communities from McLean, Ithaca, NY, United States - MB31MN | ecosystem: Environmental > Terrestrial > Soil > Wetlands > Peat | place: USA: New York... | reverse complement strand
GTAGCTGATGACTCCTTTTTTTCTATTCCAGCCAAAGATTTTAAAAATATGATATCAGAAACTATTTTCGCCGTATCAGATGATGAGACTCGCTATTTCATGAACGGCGTCTTCATTGAAAAGGTGGAAGGCGGGTTAGTCCTCGTAGCTACCGATGGTCGCCGCCTCTCTTATGCAAAGAAGAATTTTGACGCGCAGATACCTGACTTCAAAGGCGTTATAGTTCCTCCAAAGGTCCTCGGGCTTATCGTGAAGCGTGCCCCTGATGAGGGGCTTATCGATATAGCCGTCACCGAGAAGAGTATTTTCTTCCGCTTCGGTTCGTATAAAATATCTTCGGTTCTCATAGAGGGCCAGTTCCCGAATTACAAGAAGGTGATCCCCGAGAGCCAGAAGAACATGATCATCATGAAAAGGACTAATCTTCTTGACGCCTTAAGAAGCGTAGCGATCTTCGTGGAGCAAAAATCCCGCAGAACGTTCTTTGCGGTCTCCGACTCGATCGTCGTCGTATCGTCCGAAGAAAGCGACCTTGGCACCGCACGAGAGGAATTTTCCTGCGACTATACAGGGCCCGAGGCGACTATCGCCCTCAACTACAAATATGTCGAGGATCCGCTCAAAGTAATGCAATCCGAGAATATCTGCATCGAGTTCACCGAATCGAACAGGGCGATCACCTTATCGCCTGAGCCGAAGGAAGATTTCTTCCATGTCGTGATGCCGATGCAGATCGAGTAGGATGCACTAAGGCGTCGCTCGGGCTTCTGTATGCCGTTCGAAAGCGTCAGGCTATTTTCTTTCCGCAATTTAGCGGACGCGGAAGTCCCCGCGTCCGCGGAAAGGGTGTTTCTCGTCGGAGAGAATGGGCAGGGAAAGACTAATTTTCTCGAAGCCTTGTACTACCTTTCGTACGGCACTTCCTTTCGTGGTCCAGTCGATGCTGAAGTCGCGCGACGCGGAAGTCCTGGGTTTTCTTTATCGGGAACGGTCCGCAACGAAAAAGGCTCCTTGCCCCCAGAAGAGATTCGCGTCTCCTGGGAAGGAAGAGTCAAGGATATAAGGCGTAGCGGAAAGACTGTGCATGATCGGAAGGAACTCGTCGCTTTAAATCCTGCCGTAGTCTTTTGCCATGAGGACTATGCCTTTGCTTCCGGAGAACCAGAAAGGCGGCGCTTCTTCTTCGACCAATCCGCAAGCCTCGTATCGGTCGGTTATATAGACCTCTTCCGCGACTACAAGCGAGTGCTCAAGCAACGGAATGCGGCGCTCAAGGAAAGGAGGGAGGAACTAGTCTCTCTCCTTGACATTCAGCTTGCCGGGCTTGGCATCAGGCTCAGGGAGGAGAGGATGAAGCTCGAGGCGGAATTTAACGAACGATTCGCCCTGCGCTACGAGTCAGTGTCTCTCCTCGGAACCGAGGTTAAAGTCCGCTATCGGCCGAGCTGGCCTGCGGAGCTCGACATCGAGGGAGTACTGGAGAAGATCGCCTCGAAGCGAGCAGAAGAGTTTGCCCTCGGAACAAGCCTGTCCGGTCCGCACCGCGATCGCTGGGGCTTCTCGTACGCGGGAGGGGACTTCGCTGCTACTGCCTCTACTGGGCAGCTACGCCTTCTTTCTCTGACGCTTCGTATGGTCCAGGCGGAGTATTACCGATCCGCTACGGGTCGGCTGCCGGTCCTGCTTTTGGACGATGTGCTCCTCGAACTTGATCGGGGAAAGAGGCGTCGCTTTTTGGAGCTTTTGCCTCCTGCCGCACAGGCTTTTTTTACTTTTCTTCCTGGCGAGAGCTGGGAAGATTATGAAACCGAGTCTACGCTCGTCTATGAGGTTCGCGATGGGCGATTCGAGAATTAAAGATGTCTCCACCCTATTATCCGCCTTTTTCGATGAGGACAAGCTCAAGAAAGGCGAGCGATACTCTGATTTCTTCTCCTCATGGCCAGAACTCGTGGGTTCCCGTCTCGCAGCGCATTCCCGTGTAGCCGATGTAGACAAGGGCTTTCTCGTGATAGAGGCCGAGCATCCTGGCTGGATTCAGCTTCTCCAGATAAAACAGTCAAGTATCCTTTCCGACATATCCCGCCGATATCCCGAGCTCGGGTTGCGCGGCATCGTCTTTAGACTTTCGGACAAGGGTTCCGCCTCCGGCCGGGCGGCCGTTTCTCTTTCAGCGAACTCCCGGGAGAAGGCCGCTTCCGGGAAGAGGGCCGAAGAAGATGCGATTGCGGAGGAAGGAAAAATTCGCGCCCAGGAACTTGCGCCAGAGGGAAAGGCTGAACACATCGAGGATCCGGAATTCCAAGCGATGATTAAAAGTCTCAAGAAAACGATGCATGGGAAGGACTAGGCTACGCCCTTCGCCGATCATTGACGAAGGGTTGCCGTATAACTATACTTCCTTGACCTAGCTATCGAAATCGATCGGTGGAAACTATCACCGTCGCTCATAAAACCTAAGGAGTCTGGAAAATGAAGCGTACCTACCAACCTAGCAAGGTTCGCCGGACCCGCAAGTTCGGCTTTCGCGCCCGTATGAAGACCAAGGGCGGTCGTCTCGTCCTCAAGAGGCGCAGAGCTAAAGGTCGGATTCAGCTGTCCGCCTCCGACGAGAAGAAGCCCTACTGATCCCGCCTCTCGGGGTTGAGGTTTCGTTATCCCCGGGCAAGGGTTTTCCAAGGCCGACCGAGTTAAGAGACGGGCGGAGATTAATGAGATCTTTACCCATGGCGCTCGGTTCTCCTGCAAGGGAATGAGAATTCACGTTCTCTCCAACGATCTCGCTTTGTCTCGGGTAGTATTCGTACCTGTGAGGTCTTATCCGAACGCGGTCGCGCGGAATCGGGCAAGGCGTATTCTTAGGGAATGCTGGCGCCTCGACAAGGCGGGCCTCGCTCCAGGGCATGATGTTGCGGTCGTGCTCTACCCGGGATTCGATCGTTACGACGAACGGAAAGCTCAGTTAGCACGCCTCCTTCGCCAAGCGGGACTCGTATCATGACGTCGCTGGAGCATGTCATTTCCCTGTCCTTGCTTTTTTTAATCAGGATATACCGGAAAATTATATCTCCGCTCAAGCCGCCTACCTGTCGGTTCTATCCGACCTGTTCGGCCTACGCGCTCGAGGCGATTACCAAGTACGGACCGATAAAAGGCAGTTTTCTGGCCGTTAAACGCGTCCTCCGCTGCCATCCATTGAACCCGGGAGGCTTTGACCCAGTACCATGAGTATGCTCAATGAAAACGGGAGCGGCGCCGATAAAAGGACCCTTGTCGCCGTCGTCCTATCAGTAGTCGTCATAACCGTCGGCTTCCTTCTCCAATCGGTCCTCTTCCCAATCAAGCCGGATGCCTCCCAGACCGTCGCGCACCAAGCTCCTGTCGCGAGCGCCGCTCCCGTATCGACAGCTGCGCCCGGACCGGCTTCTTCGTCTATAGTAGCCGCGGGCGGCACTAATCAAAGCGTTTCCACGAAGAGCGCGGATACAGCGCTTCTCCTGCCTAAGGCTGCAGTGTCCGACGTTGCATCGAATGCGCTTTCGGCTGTGCCTGTTGCCGAGCAGCGCTACACTATCAAGACCGACCTCATCGAGGCCGTCCTCTCGAATAAGGGCGGAGACCTCATCTCGCTCAAGCTCAAGAAGCACGCTGATCGGGATGGCATGGTGAACCTTATCGTACCTAGGGCCGATGGTTCCGGAGGCCTGTCCTTGAGCTTTGGCGCCCACGGATCGGCTCCCGTCTCGGACCTTATGAACGCGAGCTTCCTGGACAATCACACGATTGCCTTCACCCGGACTTATCTCGCTACGATTCCAGGTAAGGACGCGCCCGTGCCCTTTACCCTAAGAAAGACCTATACCTTTCGCGATGGCGATTATATGTTCGGCTTTGCGGTCGGGCTCGAGAACTCGGTCAACGAGTACCTTCCCCTAGATGCTGAAGGAACTGCCTATACCCTTTCGCTCGGCCCTCAGATCGGGCCTAGGCTGTCGAGTCAGCCAGGCGGCAGCGGTGCAGATGTTCGTAGGTTCGTTCAGTACGTAGGCGGCAAAAAAAAGGACGAGAATCCTAAGGCAGGAACGCCGTTAGTGCTCAAGGAACAGCCTGTCTGGGTCGGCCTTTCGGGCAAGTACTTCACCCTACTAGCGGTTCCCCAGATGGCCTCCTTCAAGACAACGCTCTCGAAGGCGCAGGATCCGACTCTGTTCGAGTCCGATACGATCGCGATCTCCAGGCCCTCCATCAAGACAAGCAAGCAGACAGACGCCTATTACTTCTACTTCGGACCAAAGACGAACGGTGAGCTCGCAAAATACGACTATGCCGATAAAAACGCTTTCGGTCTTTCCGGCCTCAACTTCGAGCGGGCGGCCGATACCTCGGGCATCCTCTCCTGGCTCGAGTGGCTCCTCAAGGCCGGCCTGAACATTTTCTATTGGATGGTCCCGAACTACGGCGTGGCCATCATCTTCCTTACGATCCTCGTCAAGGCGCTTCTCTTTCCCCTCACGAAGAAGGGAGCAATCGCATCCGCGAAGATGCAGGAGCTTCAGCCGCAGATGCAGGAGCTTCAAGCCAAGTACAAGAACAATCCGCAGAAGCTCAACCAGGAGATGGCAGAGTTCTATAAAAAAGAGGGCTACAACCCGATGTCGGGCTGTCTGCCTCTCCTCATCCAATTCCCCATCTTCATCGCGATGTACAATCTTTTCAACAATCACTTCGACCTACGCGGAGCCTTGTTTATCCCCGGCTGGATACCCGACCTCTCGCAGCCCGAGGCGATCTTTCGCTTTGCGGACATCAATTTTTTGATCCTTCACGTAAACGCAATCAGGGCCCTGCCGATTATTTACTTAGTCAGCCAGCTTCTCTATGGCAAGTATACGCAAGCGGCCACGCCTCAGACCGGCCAGAACGCTACGCAGATGAAGATGATGATGTACTGGATGCCGATCATCTTCTTCTTCATACTATACGAGACACCTTCGGGGCTCCTCGTCTACTGGATCGTCTCGAATGTGCTCTCGATAGGACAGCAGATTGTCATCAACGATATCGTGAAGAATCGTAAATTGGCTATTATGACGACGACTGCCTCTTCTGGCGGCGGCAAGGCGAGCTCTGGGCCCGTGCTCGCTCCCGGGAGGGGCAACGCTAAGAACGCTTCCGGCTCGAAGATCGTGAAGGGCGAGTTCGGCAAGGGCGGCGGAAAAAAGAAGAAATAAACGGACATCTCTCTCTTAGGAGTTATTATATGGTCTATGAATTCGAAGGGCGTTCCGAGAAAGAAGCCATCGATGCCGCGGCCGAGGAACTCGGCCTCGAACGCGACGGCTTCGACGTGGAGATCCTCGAATCCCAGGTAGGGAGCATCTTTAAGAAGGGCAAGGTCCGGATCCGTGTGCATACGCGCGACGAGGCTCCTGCGGTTTCTCATCGAGAGCAGGTCGGCAATCCCCTGCCCGCCGATGAGTTCGAGGCGAAGGTTCTCGAGTTTACGAAGAAGATGATCGAGGGAATGGGCTACTCGTGCGAGGTCGCGATTCTTTTCCGCGAGGAGAAGAAGCTCGGGATAAGGATCGACAGCGAGCACGCATCGATCATCATCGGTAAGAAGGGCAAGAACCTCGACGCCCTTCAGGTCCTGGCCAACGTATACTCAGGCCGCCTCGGCCGCGAGGATACTCGAGTCATCCTCGACTCAGAGAATTATCGCATTCGCCGCGAGGAAGCTCTTGTGCGCCTCGCCTACGAGACGGGGGAACAGGTTAGGCGCACAAGGCAGTCCGTGCTCCTCGAACCGATGAATCCCTTCGAGCGGAGAATTATCCATACTACGCTCAACGATATTGTCGATATCGAAACCAAGAGCGAAGGCGAGGGACTATACAAGCAGGTTCGCGTTACCTTCCGGGGTCGGATATAGGACGAAGACTGCGGCCTCGCGCACGGCGCGGGCCGCGCTTTTATCAGGAGACAGGCTGTGTCTGCAACTATTGCGCTATTCGCAATCCTCCTCCTTGTCCTTCTCCTTCCCTTCTCCGTCAAAAAGGTAGAGGCAAACCTCGAAGTCTTTCTCTTCATAATGGGGCTCCTTGCCATGACGGTGAGCTCGCAGTGGGCTTGGCCACTCGTCGAGGAGGCTCTCTTCGAACCGATCAAGATAACCGCCGCGGTCCTCGTCGCAGGTTTTCTTTTTAAATTTCTGCGGCCAGCGCTGCGCAAGGCAGTGGACATAAGCGTGCGGACCATGGGAGCGAAGGCCTTCGCTTTTATAATCGTCGTCTTCCTTGGTCTCTGTTCGAGTGTCATCACTGCGATCATCGCGGCGCTTATTCTTGTCGAGGTTGTCGACTGCATGCGCCTGGATAGGGCTGACGAGATCAAGCTCGTGGTCGTAGCGTGCTTTGCGATAGGGATGGGCGCGGTGCTGACTCCCTTAGGTGAGCCGCTCGCGACGATCGCAATTTCCAAGCTTAGGGGCGAGCCCTACAATGCGGGATTTTGGTTCCTTTTTGGCGAGTTCTGGCACTTCGTAGTGGCAGGCGTTCTCGCCTTCGCGGTCCTGGCCGCAGTCATCGTGAAAAAGGGCCCAGAGGAGGGGAAGCATAACGAAAACAGCGCAGAAGGGGTGAAGGACATACTCCTGCGTACCGGCAAGACCTACTTCTTTATCATGGCGCTTGTCCTCCTGGGCAGTGGCTTTAAGCCTATCATCGACGCCTACATTTCAAAGCTGCCACCTGAAGGACTGTTCTGGCTCAATACGATTTCGGCAATCCTCGACAACGCTACCTTGGCGGCCGCGGAAGTTTCAACCTCGATGTCGCGCGATCAACTAGCCTTTTCCCTCCTCGGCCTTATTATCGCCGGAGGAATGCTTATACCAGGCAATATTCCAAACATCATCTGTGCGGGTAAGCTCAAAATTAAAAGCAAGGAATGGATCGCCGTTGGTGTGCCCATTGGCATCGTCACTATGGTCGTCTATTTCGTCGCACTGCGCGTATTCGTTGCGTAAGTACAGGAGGAAGGCATGACGCGAGAAGCAAAGCTGGAAAGGATCGCGGCGTTCGAGTCGGCCTATTGTAGAGTCGACGAGCTCATTGCAGGCGAAGGTCCAGAAGCGCTCGCCTTCGTGCCCAGCCTACCAGACGCCTGGTCCATAAACGATTTTCTCGTGCATTTTCTCGATGCCGACCTGAGCCTCGCCTTTCGCCTGCGCTTGGCCATAGCAGAGAGCGGAATGGGCGTACCGGTATGGGACGAGAACGCCTGGCACGACGCTCTCGCCTATGGCGATGAGGATGGCCGCGCCTGCCTCGGGCTAGCAAAGGGTATACGCGCCTTCGTCGCCGTAACGTTGCGCTCTCGTGCCGACGGGGACTGGTCCGCCTTCTTCATCGAACATCCGAGTAAAGGGAAGATGGACCTCGTCGCACTCGTCGACCTCTATGAGCAGCATGTCGCCTTCCACCTACCGCTCATCAGGCGGAACCTGCAGGCATTCCGTAAGCAGGGATCCTCGCAGGCTAGGTCGGCCGCATCGTCATGAAGGGAAATTATTGACCAGAGACGCCAGAATTTGAGACAAGCGCCTTGAGCTTTAAGTATTCGGTATTGAGTCTCGCTGTCCTCGAGTTGAGCCTGGCGAGGCGTTGAGCGAGGAGCCTCGCCAGGAAGATTCCGTAATGCGGGTTTCCCTTTATAAGGTTTACGAAGTCCTGCTTGGATATCTTGATGAGCGTGCAGGGACCCTTCGCGACGACTGTCGCTGAGCGCTTGTTCGACAGGAGGAAGGCCATCTCGCCCATGAATAGATCGTCGGGCGTGAGGGACGAAACGTACTTGCCTTTCGAGTACACGAAAAGCGTCCCCGAAACGATGTAGTACAAGACGTCGGTCTCCTCACCCTCGGAGCAAACGTAGGCACCGTCCTTGAAGTGGACTTCCTCGGAACGCTCGAATATCTTCGGGATGGCGTTCGACTCGGCCTTCTGGTGCTCTACCTCGAAGGAAACCTCGTTGCCCTTGTCGTTGTAGGAGAGCTCTCGGACGTAGAGGTCGGCCATCTTCATGCCCATGCCGTGCAGACCCGGCGAATCCGGCTCGGCGGAGATCCGGCTGCGCCAATCGAAGCCTTCGCCTTCGTCTCTGATCGTGAAGCGCGACTTATCGGGCGTGATCGTATATGAGAAGAAGACCTTCCTCGCCTTGACCGCCGGATCTCGGTTTTTCTCCCTGATGAGCTCCATAATATCGCCGTTCTTCTCGAGCCACGCGGTCTTTTCGTCGAATCCGATCTTGCAGTTGCCGTGCTCGATGGCGTTAATAAGGAGTTCGAGGAGGGCGACGTGAAGTTTATCCTTCTCGTCGCGGCCGATGAGGTTTGAGTTGTAGAGATAGTTGGTTATCAGGTTCGTGTAGGTCGTGATGTCTAGGGGGTCGTTGTCCATGACGAAGGCGCCCGAGATAGTCTTGAGCAGATGTTGCTGTATGCCTCGCTGGAAGAGGATTTGCTTGTTTTGGCGCACGATACGGAGGAGTCGCGACAGGTTGGAGATGAACTCCTTTTTACGCAGCACGGCGATGATGTTGGCGTCGCGCATCGCCTCGAGGAGCATTTTGTCATTCATGTTGTCGTGAATGCCGATTATACCGCCATAGTGGAGCCAGGGATCCTCTTGAATTTCCTTGAGGATGCCCAGGCCGTCGATGTTTGGGTCTGAGAAGTAGAAGATTTTCATCTCCGGGAGTTCATACTTAAGGAACTCGATGATCTCGTTTCGGTCCGACATGAAAACGGGCGTGAGTTCGCCTTCGGTCCGGGCGCATTCGAGCCTTATAATTTCGTTAAGCTGAATGTCGCTCGAGACGACCGGTATTTTGCGCATTACGGATACCCCCGGTGATGCTATCTTTTCGGCGGATAAGATGCGCTAATTGACTTTTTTCCCTCACTATGTATTCTTAGATGTCGCATTCCGGGCCTATAGCTCAGTTGGTTAGAGCTGCGGACTCATAATCCGTCGGTCCCTGGTTCAAGTCCAGGTGGGCCCAACAATTTATAACGATCAGCCCTCTTCCGATTCCTTTAATATTGTCACGAGTAGTTTGTCAATCCTATTTCCGTCCATATCGAGGACCTCAAAGAGGCAGGTTCCCCACGAACAGCGATCGCCCGAGCGCGGGATCTTTCCCATGCGGTCGAGCACGAGCCCCGCGACCGTATCGTAATCGCTCAATGAGAATTCACCAAGGCCGAGTTCCTGGGAGAAACGCTGGAGACCGACATTGCCGTCGACTAGGTAGCTGCCGTCTTGGCGTCGCAGGATCTCGGGCTCGTCCTCGGTTCCTTCGCCTGGAATATCGCCTACGATCGATTCGATGAGGTCGAAGAGAGTTATCAGGCCTTCAAGGCCACCCCATTCATCGATGATGAGGGCGCATTTCCCGCCACCGGACTTGAGCGCCGCAAAAGCCTTGAGGGCCGAGACCGACTCGGGCACATAGACCGCTTCGCGCAGGAAGGTGCGGGGATCCTCGAAGCTGCCCATCGCGATAGCCGCGAGGCAGTCCTTAACGGGCAAGAGCCCCACAACCTTGTCGACGTCACCGTCGATAGCTGGCAGGTAACCATATTGAGCGTTGTGTACTACGAGTCGGGCGGCCTCGGTGGGGCCGTCGCACAGGTCCACGAAGACGATATCTGTGCGCGGCGTCATGAGCGAGGTAACGCGCCGGTCGCCGAGAGAGAGGACTCCCTCGAACATCTCGCGCTCTCGTTCCTCGAAGACGCCAGTCTCCGTGCCTTGCGCAATAAGGACGCGGACTTCGTCCTCGGTAACTGCTGGCTCCTGGCCCTTGTTGACGCCGAGGGCGGATACTATTAAGTCCGTCGAGGCTGAAAGGAAGCGCGCGAGCGGAGCGAAAGCGAGGGTAAAGAGGCGCACGGGGCCGATGATAGCGGCCGCGATCGGTTCAGGATGCGCGAGAGCGATGTTCTTGGGCACGAGCTCGCCGAGGACTACCGAGACGAAGGTTGTGAGTATGACGACGATCGCGACCGAGACCGGTCCGGAGGCCGAGGCGAGGAAAGGTATGTCTTTCAACGCACCTTCGAGCCCTCGCGCGACCGTAGCTCCGCCGAAGGCTCCGGCGAGGATGCTGACAAGGGTGATGACGACTTGTATGGTGGAAAGGAAACGAGAGGGATTCTCCGCGGTGTCGAGGGCGGCGCGGTATTTTTTCTTGCCCATATCGGCTTCGTGCTTGAGCCTTGCCTTTCGCGACGAGACTAAGGCCATTTCGGCGAGCGCGAAGAATCCGTTGAGCAGGATTAAGCAGAGCAGGATGAGCAACTCAAGAGCCATGGTCGGCTCCCTGATTACTATATAGCTGTACGTTATTTTTGAAGCGAGATGAGTCCCTACTAGGGGGCTCCTTTTCTGGCGTGGTACACATCATCGATTATAGTACCTCGAATAGCCTTCTATCGTCGATGGGTTTACCGTTTGCCATGAATAACTAAAAAGCATATAGTGCAAATGCTAAAAATTATTGAAAGCTGTTGGAGAGAAAAATGATTCTTAAAATTTTCTGGAAGCGCTGCCCCCTTTTCGTTGTCGAAGAGGAAGATGCTTTTTTTATCGAAGTGTCCCCACCCGAGGTCGAAGAGAAAATCCTGCCTCTTCTTAGTCCCGCCGAGAAGGTAAAATTCGAACAGCTTAAAGATGTCTATATCTCGAAGGCATCGAGCGGCATAGTTCACGAGGGCTGTTATTACTTCCTTGTTTCGCGCGGCGCTCATGTCGTCAAATTCGAGTCCGTCGCCCTCATGACCTCTGACCTCGCAGCTCGGGGCGGCACAGCGAAAGTGTTGCCTGATCTCCCGATAGCGAAGGTCGAGGATATCGACACTGTCGATCCTTCGAAGTACTAACGCTCAGGCCGCACTGCTTTTCTATCGCCGTGGAATTCCCTGCTGGAGTATCGTTCTCTGTGTTATGCTCGCGGTTCGGCCTCGTAGAGGCCGAAGTGGATCTGTGCCGCCTCATGAGCGGCAGCTCGCTCGATACGCGACCTGCAGACCTCGAGAGAGGAGCCAGAACTCGGCATGCCGTTTTTAAGCATCAAGGATGCGGGCGACGCAAGGTGAAGCTGTTAATGATTATGGTGACCGAAATAATGATCGCCGCCACTAGGGCCGCTATCCACACGCTCGCCGAGTAATCGCGGTCGACCGAGAGGCGCTTAATTACGATGCCCGCATAAGCCCAGACTACGACTGCCGGCGCGGCTATTGCCTTGCGCGTGAAAACGAAGCCGAGGGCGAGGGCGCAGCCTACGACGATAACAAGGACGGTCCAGAATCGCGGATCGAGCCCGAAGCCGTCCCAGCCTGCCTTGACGAGAAAGGCCGTCGCGTTCGCGATGGTCGCCACCATGATCCAGCCGAGGTAGACCCGTATCGGTACCGAGAGGGCAAAGCGCTGCAGCCGCTTTCCCCTCGCAAGCTCGCCGCCAGAGCGGAGGCGTTTCGTCGCGCGGACCTCGAGGGCGATGAGGGTTCCCAGAATGATAAGTATGATGCCCAGCG
>Ga0326728_10022696_pt1 | contig 11605 bp, 9 predicted proteins | sample MB3enrmetagenome_FD_207602 | JGI IMG/M metagenome (GOLD analysis project Ga0326728, IMG submission 207602) | Lab enriched peat soil microbial communities from McLean, Ithaca, NY, United States - MB31MN | ecosystem: Environmental > Terrestrial > Soil > Wetlands > Peat | place: USA: New York... | reverse complement strand
GTTTAGTTTTCTTGTCCTTTTCCCTGCGGGTTGCCGTAACCTCGGCGTCGATTTCAGCCTCGCTCAGTTTGTCCAGGCCGGCCCGCCTGGCGCCGTCTTGCACGGCGCGCAAGGCGGCGATCAGGTCGTTGTTGATGGGGGTCTTCTGTTTCTGCTCGTATTGCCGCAAGGCTTCCCTGACCAGTTCGCTTAGGGTGCGGTTCTCCCGCCTGGCCAGCCGTTCGGTGCGCCTCAACTGGGCTGGTGGCAGGGACACAGAGATGGTTTTGCTGGTTCTCATGGTTCGTGCTTGTTGATACTAAGTATGATATCTCTGGCTGCCAGTGGTATAAAGCAGGCAGGTGAAACGTGTCAAGTGCAGCCAGCCACAGGCCGTATCGGCTGTTGAGGTATGATCGGTGATTATTTCTGCGAGTTGCCGCCGGTCTCGAATGGCCGGGATTAACATCACGGAAAGAAAAGGAGTCGCTATGCTTCGTCCAAGCCTCGTGTTTTTGATCGGCTCGCTGGCCGGCCTGGTTCCGGCCATGGCCCAGGCTCCGGCCCCCGCCGCACGCCCGGCACGCCCGGCGCCGCCCACCCGCGATCCCCACACCCCCGGTTACGTCACGGCGAAAGAACTGCCCGACGGCGTCAATGCTCCGGCCAATGCCGACGGAAACTTCATCCTCGGCCCCACCCACGACCCGGCGCCGGAGATGGCCGCGCAGGAAGGCGTGCCGCAGGGAACGGTTTATACCTTCAACATGGAATCGGCCGACAGTAAGATCTATCCCGGCATCGCGCGTGACGCCAACACCTTCGGCCAGCCGGATCCCGCCGACCCCGCCAAACTGGTAGTCACCACCAGCCATCCGGCCCCCTACATCCGCCGGGTGGCCGTCTACGTCCCAAAACAATATGTCGCCGGCACCGCCGCGCCGTTCATCGTGGGAGCGGACGGACCCGACCGGTCGTTGTTCACGGCCTTGGACAATCTGATCGCGCAGCACCGCGTGCCGGCGATGATTGCGATTTCCATCGGCAACGGCAGCGGCGACGCACAAGGCAGCGAGCGCGGCCTGGAGTATGACACCATGTCGGGCCGCTACGCGGAGTTCGTGGAGAACGAAGTGCTGCCTCTGGTCGAGAAGCAATACAACGTGAAACTGACCAAGGATCCCGAGGGCCGGGCGACCATGGGCGGCAGCTCGGGAGGGTCGTGCGCCTTGATCATGGCGTGGTATCACCCGGAGCTATACCACCGCGTGCTCACTTACTCGGGCACTTACGTGAACCAGCAGTGGCCGCCGAACCCTGAGACTCCGCACGGCGCCTGGGAGTTCCATGAACACCTGATACCCAACACCCCAGCCAAGCCGCTACGCATCTGGATGGAGGTCGGCGACCGCGATCTTCTCAATCCCAATGTCATGCGCGACAACATGCACGATTGGGTAGTCGCCAACGAAAACATGGCTCGGGTCCTGGCCGCCAAGGGCTACCACTATCAGTTCGTATTCGCGCGCAACGCCGGCCACACCGACCGCAACGTGAAACAGCAAACCCTGCCCGAAGCGCTGGAATATCTATGGCAGGGGTACCCTGCCGCGGGGAGGGGGAATTGATTGAATTGGGCAACCGAGGCTACTCATCCAGGAGGACCCGCTTCCATTCCACCCTGGGGTTTTGAAAATTGATGAGCAGAGCTACGCGCTGGCGAGAGGCCTTCAGGTAATTGATACATTGCGCCAGATGCTCGTTGGCAAAGCGGTCCAGGCACTTCAATTCCACGATTACCTTTTCCCCGACCACGAGATCGGCCACATATTCGCCCACGTACTGCCCCTTGTAACAGACTGGAAAGGAAACCTGAGCCTTGGCGCTGACACCACGAAACGCCAGCTCCCGGATCAGCGCGCGTTCATAGACCTTCTCCAGAAATCCGGCACCCAGCACATTCGCAACCTCGAAGGCGGACCCGATTATGGCCTCCGTCAGAGCCGATTCTGATTCGTGTGCATCCGTGTCCATCCGTGGCTATTCAATGAGTTCTTCCAGCCTCGCAAAGATCTCACAAATACGAGGCAGAATTAGCCACGGATGGACACGGATGCACACGGATTGCCCCCGCGCTCCCCTACGGCAGCGCCGCCGGCTTCGCGCTCCCATAATACAAGCCATTAAAAAGCAGCTTGTAGGTGGCGTGCGGCTGGTCCCGGAAATTCACTTCCGGCCCCAGCAGCACCACTTTGCCCTCGCCTACGGTGGCCTCCGCGACGGCTGTCCCGCCATCCAGATATTGCTGGCCCCAGGCCCAGCCGCTGTCCAGAACCGAGGTCCCGCTGAACCAGCCCACCGGAGACGTATGCTGCAATTGCGCCGTGGGCTGCAGTCGGAACACCGGACTGCTTTCGAAAAACACGTCCACCATCTTCGGCATGCCGTACGCCAGCGGGTTGGTGTTATCGACATTCATGCGCAGCAGCGATCCGGGAATGTAAAACCTCTCGCGCGGAAGCGGCCGCTCCCTACCATCGGGACCCATTTCCGTGAGGAAGTTTCTTACCGGCAGATCCAGCAGTTCGGCAATCCCCGTCGAGCTGCCGATAGTCACGATGGATCCGCCCGATTCAACGAACTTGCGCAACTGCGGAACGGACTTGTCATCCGAGATGCGCCCCAGCCAGCCGCGATATTCTTCGGGAGTGTTCTCGGGTGTCTGCGCGCCGCCGCGCCCGCCACCACCGCCGCCTCCGGCGCCGCGCCCGCCGGTGCCCGCCAAGCCGCCCGCGCGGATGGCGCCGCCGACGAATACCAGCACGTCGAACTTGCTCTTGAGGTCGCCGGCATCGATGGCGGGCGGGTAGACCATCTCGAACGGCATCTCGTATTGTTCGAAGAGCCAGCGCGTCCAGCCGGCCGGCATCAGCCCTCCGTACTGGTCGAAGAGCCCGATGCGCACCGCCTTCAGCTTCAACGCCTCACCACGGGGAGCAGCGGCTACCGCATGCACGGGGATGCCCAGATCTTTCGCGCCTCGATCAAGGAGAGAAACACAGGCAGGAATGCCTGTGCTACTCGGCACCCAGATACCGCCCGTACCGAGATCCTGCCCATCCACCGACGTTTCCTTCTTCAGCCAGTAAACTTCGCAGTTGGCCTTCAGCAACCGGTTGATCAGTACGAATGAATTGTTGATCTCGTGGCTGATCAGGTAGCCCGCCGGGTTGGCGGGCCCGCTGATGGACATCGCGGGCCGCGGCAGCAGTCCATTGACTTTCGCGAAGGGGCCGTCGAAGGGCTCGAGAATGCGGTCGAACTTCACGCCCATCTGGAAGGCCAGCGTCCAGCCGGTGATATCGTACGGCGGATTGGGAGGACCGCCGGGATAGCGGAAATCGTTGGGATGGTCCTGCGGCTCGAACATGTCCATGACGTGCGGCCGGAACGCCTGGGCGGTTTTCACCACCAGCGAATTCGGCGCATAGGTTTTGCCGGCCACGCTGAAAGCGGCGCTGGCTTTCCATACCGTGATGCCGTTCTTGAGCAGCGTATTCACAAACTCGGTCGCCGTGGCGAAGTCCGCCTGGTCGGAGGGAATGATGTACCCCCGCGGATCGCGCAGCTTGGGATCGTGCAGCACGGTGTTGTAGAGTCCGGCCGGCAGAGTGGGCGCGCCGAAGCCGCCCGGAGTCATACCGGCAGGCGTGTCGCCGCCGGCTGCCACGGCCCCGCCTCCGCGCCCGCCTCTACCCCCGCGCCCGCCACGCCCGCCGGGGTTCGCCGCGTTCTCCGCCGCGGCCGCCGCCTCCAGCGCGGCAATCCGCTTGGGAGTCACCGTCCAGTTGTCGCGGCTCCCTTTTTCGATGGAGTTCATGCCCATGCGCCAGATGTTGAAGAGGAACGTCTCGCGATAGCGCGAGGCCAGGTCGAGCATGGCGCGGTTATTGCAGATCTCGTAGTCGATCGATTGCCGGTAATGCCAGGTCTGCGGCGCGATGGGCAGCGGCCAGTCTCCCTGCGGCAACTGCTTCTCCGCCACCAGCGGGATTTCCATCGGCGTGGGGCTGCCGATGATCTCGGTGAGAATGCCGATCATGTTGTGGAAGTAGGTGACCGTGCGCAGCCCGCCGTTCCACCACGTGGAGTAGTTGGCGCCGCTGCGCATGGCGCTTCCGCCCTTGCCCTCGGCCACCAGCCGGCTGTGCATGGCCGTGCCCACCATCTCGATTCCCAGCGGCACCAGCGGGTCGAAGTTGTAGTTGAACGGATCGCGGAACGGCGGCATGAAGATCACCGCTCCCGCGGGCCCCGTCTGGTGGTGGTTGTACATGATCTGCGGAAACCACTCCAGGAACAACTGCCGGTTCATGTTGGTGGTCTCCTTCATGTTGGACATGTAGAAGTCGCGATTGTCGTCGTGCCCGATGTACTTGTTGTAGAGCCGCGGCAGGTTGTTCATGTTGCGCTCCTGCGGCTCTTTCAACGGCGCGCTGAGCTTCTCCGAGCCGCGCATGTACCAGTTGGCGATGAGCTCCTGGCCGTCCGGGTTGGCCTGCACGCACAGCAGAATCACGTCGTTGAGGAAGCGCATGGTCTCGGGATCCGTGAGGCTCACCAGTTGGTAGACCGTCTCCATGAGCTGTTGCGACCCCACCGATTCGCTGGCGTGCAGCCCGCCATCGATCCACACCACCGCCTTTCCCTCGCGCGCCAGTTCATGCGCCTGCGCCTCGGTCAGCCCTTCAGCCTGCGCCAGCCGCCGCGAAATCTCCTTGTAGCGGTCCAGCCGCTTCATGTTCTCGGGCGAAGTGATGATGGCCATGTACTGGTGCCGGCCTTCTTCGGTCGGCCCGATATCCACCAGCTTCATGCGGTTGGATTCGCTGGCCAGCTTTTTCCAATAGGCTTCCAGTTGCGTGTAGTTGGCCACCTGGTAGTCGTCGCCAATGTTGAATCCCAGCGCCTCCCTGGGGGTGGTGATTTTGGGAGCGGGCTGGGCGCTAAGCGGACAGGCAGAAAGCGCGGCCGCCAGCACGACCAACGCGTGCCGCGGCGCGATCCGTCGAGACTTCATATATGAACGTGAGTGTACTACAGTGCATCAGTCGGAACCGGTCAGCTTCAGCCACCGTCCGCGATCGAAATACCACGTCACCGATGCCTTCTCCACGAACGCATCGTCGATTCCCTGGTGATCGATGGGCGGTGGCTTCGGTCCCCCGTAGGCGTCATAGTGCCGCAGGATGAAATCCTTCCCTGCCGCCTCGATCCTCCTGGAGAAGCCGATCTCCGTGGGCGTGATGCCCTGAAGAAAAATGCGATCTTCGAGGCGCGCAATTTCCGCCGGACCCTTCTCCGCTCCGTTCCAGAAAACCACGATCGAAGAGAAGCTCTTCACCGAGCACAGAACCGCCCAATCCGTCTGGCCCCGCCGCGCAAATTCTCCCCGGATGACGTTGTGCGGTTGCTTGGAGAAAGCCTCTTGCGGCACGGTGCATCCCCGGCGCTGGAGTTCCCTGACCAGGTTGCCGGGCAACTCCGGGAACGCCGCCGGTGGGAGCCGCACGATGCGGCGCCCGGCCTCGTCGAACCGGCGCTCGAGATCGTCCGGGAGCTGGGCAAAAAGCAGGGCGAGCGCCAGGACGAGCGATGCCATTGTTGACATTGTGGCATGATTGCACCATGCGCACTCGGATGACCTTGCTTTTCCTGGCCGCGCTCCCGCTCGCCGTCGCGCAGACCGACGAGTGGCCGGCCTACGGCCACGACCCGGGCGGAACGCGGTACTCGCCCCTGACCCAGATCACCGCCAAAAATGCGGCGCAGTTGCGCCGCGCCTGGACCTACCATACCGGCGAGAAAGGCCGCACCTTCGAAACCACCCCCATCGTGGTGAACCACGTTCTCTATTTCTCCACGCAGAGCCAGCGCATCGTGGCCCTCGATCCCGAAACCGGCAAGGAACTCTGGACCTACGATCCCAAAGCGGGCGCCCGGGATCATCGCGGAGTGTCCTACTGGCCCGGCGATGCGCAAACGCCGCCGCGCATCGTCTTCGGAACCGGCGACGGGCGCCTGATGGAACTGGACGCCAAATCCGGCAAGCCGGTGGCCGGCTTCGGACAGGATGGCGCCATCGACCTGCGGATCGGCGTGGCCGACAACTTCCCGCGCGCCTCCTACGGCCTCACTTCGCCGCCGGCCATCTGGCGCGACCTCATCATCGTGGGGCCGTCCACGCCCGAGGGTCCGGCACTCGGCCCTTCTGGCGACGTGCGCGCCTTCGACGTGCGCTCGGGCAAAATGGCGTGGCGCTTCCACACCGTTCCCCAGCCGGGCGAGCCGGGCAACGATACCTGGGGTCCGGATGGATGGAAGGATCGCTCCGGCCCCAGCGCGTGGGGGTTCATCACCGTCGACCAGGAGCGCGGCATGGTCTTCGTGCCCGTCGGCAATCCCGCCGACAGCTTCTACGGCGGCGACCGCAAGGGAACCAACCTGTACGCCAACTGCGTGATGGCGCTGGACGCCGCTACCGGCAAGCTCCGCTGGTACTACCAACTGGTGCATCACGACCTGTGGGATTACGACCTAGCCGCGGCGCCCGCACTCATCGAAGTGAAGCGCGGCGGCAAGACCATTCCCGCGGTCGCGCAGATCACCAAGATGGGGCTGCTGTTCATTCTCGACCGGCTCACCGGAAAACCGGTGTTCGGCGTGGAGGAGCGTCCTGTGCCGAAGAGCGACGTCCCGGGCGAGGAGTCGTGGCCCACCCAGCCGTTCCCGCTGAAGCCGCCGCCGCTGGCCCGCATGACCATGCAACGCGAAGACATTACCAATCGCACGCCGGAAGCGGCGAAATTCTGCGGTGAGTTGTTCGACAAACTGATCAATCTCGGGCCCTACACGCCCATCGGCACCAAGCCGGCGCTGCGCTTCCCGGGAACCATGGGCGGGGGAAATTGGGGCGGCGTATCGTTCGATACCAAGGCCGGCCTGGTGTTCGTCAATACCAGCAGCCTGGGCGGGTTGGGCCAGATGGTGCCCGCCCGCGAGGGCGCGCCCATGCCGTATCGCAATGAGGGCGCGTACGTCCGCTTCGTCGATCAGGACGGCTATCCGTGCCAGAAACCGCCGTGGGGCGAACTGAGCGCGGTCAACGCCAACACCGGCGAGATTGCCTGGCGGGTGCCGCTGGGCAGCTACCCGGCGCTCGAAGGCTCGCCCTTCGAGAAGCAGGGGACCATCAACATGGCCGGCTCCATCGCAACCGCGGGCGGAGTGGTGTTCATCGGCGCGACCCTCGACATGCGCTTTCGCGCCTTCGATTCGCGCACCGGCAAGGAGTTGTGGGCAGGCGACATCGGCGCCTCGGCGGACGCCACCCCCATCACCTATCAGGGCCGCGACGGAAAGCAGTACGTGGTGGTGGCCGCGGGCGGCCCGGGCCGGTTCCGCGGCTTGGGGAACTCGGCCAGCGATGCCGGCGACAGCCTGGTGGCATTCACCCTGCCTTGACCGGCGTTAGCCTAAGGCGCCCCACAAGAATAACTTAACTTGGTCCGAGGCCGCGATCTCACCGCGGAGCAACGGAGACGCGGAGATCAGCGCGGAGGAACACCAGGAGAAAAAGCGCAAGACGGATTGCGGCGGATGGCGGGCGTTTCCCATGCCGCCATAGGAGAACGCGGAGCGAGCGGAGAACCATTCCGGATCGGGATGCGTTCCCGTTAACAGCAAACCGATCAAGTTATTTGTGCGTGGGTCCTAAGTGTAAATTTCCTCTTGGCAATCGCCCTGCCCGGTGCGACTATAGAGGACAAGGAGGAGGGGTGACCGAAAACATCGCTTCCATTCTAAAAGCCAAAGGTAGCCGGGTCTGGTCCGTGGCTCCCGATTGCACCGTCTATGAGGCCCTGGAAACCATGGCCCAACGGGGTATCGGCGCGTTGCTGGTACTCTCCGAAGGACGTCTGGCGGGGATCGTCACCGAACGCGACTACGCGCGCAAGGTCATTTTGCACGGAAGGTCTTCCAAAGACACGCCGGTTCACGAGATCATGACGCGCGACCCGCTCACCGTAACGCCCGAACACACCATCGACGAGTGCATGCTGATCATGACGGAATCGCGCGTCCGCCATCTGCCCGTCCTGGAAGGGGACCGCATCGCCGGAATTGTGTCCATCGGCGACCTGGTGAACGCCATCATCTCGGCCCAGGCGCACACCATTAACCAGTTGCACACCTACATCTCCGGCTCGTACCCGTCATGAGATTGCAGAAGCATGAAATCTCTTAACCTGAATTCCGCTTCATGCCGCGAGCTTCGCATATTACAGTGACAGCCCGAATCGGAGCCGCGACCGTGAGGGAGCGGTCTTGCCGCAGCATGAGTGTCACCGTACTATGCGAGCCTCCGTAAGTGACAACCGTCGATTCCCGTCTGCGCGCCGACATCGCCCGGGACCAGTGGCGGCTCAATGAAGCTCTCCGCTGCGCTCCCGGGAAGCCGCGCGCATCGCTCGCGACCTGGCGCGCGACCGCCAGGCCCTGCGCCGCGACTATCGCTACGGCTGGAGATGAACGGCCACAGCCTCCACCCCCGGTTGCATTCTGCGCAGGCAATGACTACCGTAGAATGCATCCGGAGGTGAATCCTTGCAGGCCGCTCTCGAAACTCCCGTCGTCGCACCCCAGAAGCCAGTGTCCCAGGCGGTGGCGCGCAATATCGCGGTAGATTCCTACCGCGGCCTCGTCATGCTGCTCATGATGGCCGAGGTGCTGCAATTGTCCCGCGTGGCCCAAGCCTTTCCGGGCAACGCCTTCTGGCACTTTCTGGCCTGGAACCAGACCCACGTCGCTTGGGCCGGTTGCTCGCTGCACGATACCATCCAGCCGGGGTTCTCGTTCCTCGTCGGGGTAGCGCTGCCCTACTCGATCGCGAGCCGCCTGGCGAAAGGCGGCACCTTCCGCGGCATGTTCGGCCACACCTTGTGGCGCTCCTTCCTGCTGGTCGCGCTGGGCATCTTTCTGCGGTCCCTGCACAGCACCCAGACTTATTACACGTTCGAAGATACCCTCACCCAGATCGGGCTGGGATACACCTTCCTGTTCCTGCTTGGCTTCCAGTCGCCGCGCCGGCAATGGATCGCGCTGGGCGTCATCCTGTTCGGCTACTGGCTGGCGTGGGCCCTCTATCCCGTCCCGGGTCCCGGATTCAACTACCAGGCGGTGCGCGTGCCGCCCGATTGGCAGCACCATTACTCGGGCTTCGCCGCCCATTGGAACAAGAACAGCAATCTCGGCAACGCCTTCGACCAGTGGTTCTTGAACCTCTTTCCGCGCACCTCGCCTTTCGTAGCCAATGGCGGAGGGTATCTGACCCTGAGTTTCATTCCCACCCTGGGCACCATGATTCTGGGACTGGTGGCCGGCCGCTGGCTGCGCGCTTCGGCGCCGCGCATCCCCATGCTGCGCCTGCTGGCCGCCGGCGCCATCGGCATGGCCTCCGGGCTGCTGCTCCACTTCACCGGCATCTGCCCGGTGGTGAAGCGCATCTGGACGCCCAGTTGGACGCTCTTCAGCGGCGGAATCTGTTTCCTGTTCCTGGCGGCTTTCTGCTGGCTGATCGAGGTGAAGGGCTGGCGCAAATGGGCGTTTCCGCTGGTGGTGATCGGGATGAACTCCATCGCCGCTTACCTCATGGCCCACCTCTTCGAGCGGTTCATCACGGATTCGTTCCGCATTCACCTCGGCCCGCACGCCTTCCAGGTGTTCGGGACCGGTTTGGAACCCCTGTTGCAAGGTATGGCAGTCCTGGCCGTCTTTTGGCTGATGCTGTTCTGGATGTATCGCCGCAAGCTGTTCTTGCGGATTTGACCAGCCCGCTATAAACTGCGGATGGGAGGGTCTGAAAATGTCTGCCGGGCAAAATGCCCCCTTCCCTTGAGGAAGCCGCCGGCGAGCGACGATTCCATCGCCGGCGGCGGAGCCGTCCAGGTACTCGCCGCGGCTTCCGGCTTCGGCATGGAGGAGTTGCGGCGCATTCTGGCCCACAGCCGCTGGACTCTGCGCGAAGCCGCGACTCTCGCCGCCGCGCGAACCCTGCTCGCCGAACAACCCGCCGTCGTCCTGATTTGCGAAGCCCTTCTGCCCGACGGCAACTGGAAACATCTGCTCGATTACGCGCTGCGGTTCCCCTCGCCGCCTCCCCTCATCGTGGTGGCCCGCCAGGCCGACGACTACCTGTGGATGGAGGTGCTCAACCGCGGCGGATATAACTTGCTCGCCATACCCCTCGATGAGCGGGAACTGTTCCGCGTGGTGAGCATGGCATGGCTTAATCTTCGCGACCGGTCGCAGCGTTCCCAATCTGCGGCTGCCTTTCGGAAGACGTCGTCCGCCTGAGACTGTGGCGCGCCTTGCGCCAGACGTTTTTCGGACTATCCCCGACGAGTCTCAACTTGGCGGGTCCTTTGGCGGTGCGGCGGCGGCCGTTCGTCGCGGCCGGCGCGGCAATCGCGGCCGGCCGCCACCGGCAGTAACGCGTGGACCACCGGCCAGCCCGCCACCGGCAGGCCGGCGGCGTGTATCGTCCGAGTTGGTCTTGGTCAAACCCCGCTCCATCGCGAATTTCACCAGCGCCACCAGATCGGGAACGTTCAGCTTGCGCATCAGGCTGGCGCGGTAGGTGTCCACGGTCTTGGGGCTGATTTCCAGCAGGTCGGCGATGTCTTTGGCGCGCCGCCCGTTAACCAGGTGTCCGAACACCTCCCTCTCCCGCGGGCTCAATAACTCGAGGGGATCCTCCGCGGGGCGCTTTTCGTCCCTGGCCAACACGCCCGCACCGCCCACACGCGGCGAAATCCATATTCCGCCTTCGCGTACGAAAGCGATGGCCTGCAACAGGTGCTGCGGGGGATCGTCCTTCAGCAGGAACGCATCCGCCCCGGCCCGCACCGCCTCCCGAACCGTATCTTCCTCGCTGCACACCGAGAGAATCATGAGCTTCGACGTCGAACCCGCGGCGCGCAGCTTGCGAATAATCTCCACGAGCGTCATGCCAGGCATATGCGAGTCCAGGATGGCGATGTCCGGCTTAAGATTCAGCACCATCTCCACCGCGGAAGCGCCGTCGCCGCACTGCCCCACAACGCGCAGGCCCAGATACACGCACAGCGCGGCGATGCCCTCGCGCACAATGGCATGATCATCCGCTAAAACGACCGTAATCTCTTGTTTCTCGTCCAATCGGCGGCCTCGGTCACAGTCTACCCGCGGGCAACGCCATGTGCAAGCCTCGTCCCGGCCCGTGCGACTCGTCTACTTCTACAGATCGTCCGCCTAAAATAAGAATGTGGCTCGCCTTCACCAGTACCACGTCTCCAACCGCTGGACCGGCAATCGGGGCACGGGAACTTCCGCCTACGCGGCGTACATCCGCGACCACGAGTTGAGCGGGGCTGGAAAGTGTGCGGCCATCCCGTGCTCTTCCGATCCCCTGTTCCGCGGCGATGGCACGCGATACAATCCCGAAGAACTGCTGGTGGGGGCGCTCTCCGCCTGCCACATGCTTTGGGTTCTCCACCTGTGCGCCGATGCCGGCATCGTCGTCACC
>Ga0326728_10022695_pt1 | contig 11605 bp, 14 predicted proteins | sample MB3enrmetagenome_FD_207602 | JGI IMG/M metagenome (GOLD analysis project Ga0326728, IMG submission 207602) | Lab enriched peat soil microbial communities from McLean, Ithaca, NY, United States - MB31MN | ecosystem: Environmental > Terrestrial > Soil > Wetlands > Peat | place: USA: New York... | reverse complement strand
ACAGACAAGTACCCACAGCAAGACACCGCGGCTCAAATTCATATTCGCAAAAACTTGCGGAAATAGCATTCTCCCGCCTCATGCGAGTGCCCAATGCGCCAGAAATCAGGATAGCGCTTTTGCAGTGAACCGTCCCCTGAGCGCTTGACCTTCGCAGATCCATCGCACTCTTCGACGGTCCTCAGCGGTATGGCAATATCACTGTCAGATATGGTTTCTCGACATGCATGCCAGCTCATAGCGCTCGGCGGACTGCTGATGTGTTCGTTACGCAGCTACGGCGACGGCACTGTGCCTCAACCGCAAGATGAACTTTCAGAAATCGTGATTTTAGCACCTGAACCACGCTTCGTCGCGCCCACACGCCGCGATCAGGTCGGTAGGATCTGGGTTCCGGTGTGGATCAACGGCAAGGGCCCGTTCCGCCTGGTACTCGATACGGGCGCGAACCACTCCGGCGTCACCGCTCAGGTGGCCGAACTACTCGGCATCCCGCTCGATCAGTCGCCGCCCGTCCTGCTGCGGGGAGTCACGGGAATCGCGACAGTACCGACCATCCGCGTCGACTCGTTTACAGTCGGAGATCTGACGCTCAGCCCAGCGATTTTGCCGATCGTGACCGATGCAATGGGCGGAGCGGAGGGAGTGCTCGCCACAGACGAATTCAAAGATAAGCGCATCTTGATCGACTTCAAGCACGACCGGATTGATATTCGCCGTTCGCATAACGAGAGCGCACGCACAAATTTCGTAACCATCCCCTTGGAGCATTCCAAGGCGGGACTGCTGATGTTTCACGCGCTGGTAGGCGACGTGCGCGTGCAAGCGATCATCGACACCGGCGGACAGAGAACGATCGGCAATTTGGCGATGCGCAATGTGTTGGTACGCGACCACTCGCAGGGCAAGCCTGTTCAGATCTTTGACGTAACGACCGAAGTTCAGACTGGCGAAACTTTTCTGAGCCCACCGATCAAGCTCGGCTCCATCGACATTCTCGGGGCGCGCATCACCTACGGCGAAATGCACATCTTTGGGCACTGGCATCTGACCAAAGAGCCGGCGCTGCTCATCGGTATGGATGTGCTCGGACTTTTGGATACCTTCATCATTGATTACCGCCGCCATGAGGTGCAGCTTCGCATGCGCACTGACGAGAGATGAGTACAAAGGGTCTCCTAAAGGTTGCGGCGGGATCAGGAGCAGCCTGAAGTCACTGGAAAAAGATCCCGCAGAGCGCCGCAATCCGAACGCGTCCGGACGCACCGCGGGACCATGGTTGGGTCTAAGCTTAGGCTAAGCGCGGCCGCTCACAGCAAACCGCCCGCCTCGCCCACCATCTGCTTGCGCAGCAGCGGAATCGGCGGACCCCCGTACGACAGGAACGTGTCGTGGAAATCATGCCAATGCGACTGGTCGTCGGCGCCGGCCGCCCCCGCACCGCCGGCCGCCGCCCCGCCCGACTGCTTCGCAATCCAATCGGCGCGCAGCTTGCGAATCATCAGCTTTCCGAGTGTGTAGTTGAGGTATGCAGGGTCATACGTGCCGCGGGCCGCCTGCTGGCGCGCGTTGCCCGGATCTTGAAACGCCTGTTCCCGGAACATCTTTTCGGACTGCGCCACCGTCATGCCTTGGGTGTGCATTCCGATGGCCGAGAGCAACCGCACGTCGCGCAACAATGCGTCCATGAGCTGCCCGATGTGCTTTTGCGGATCGCCCTTGCCCAGTCCCTCTTCGACCATCATTTCTTCGCAATAATGAGCCCACCCTTCGGCGAACCCGTATCCCACCCACAGCGCTTCGAGCTTGGAGGGGTTGGCATTCGAATGCAGGAACTGCAGGAAATGTCCCGGCCACACTTCATGAACGGACGTGAACAACAGCGTCGCTTCGCTGGGGATGTAAGCTTGCTGTTCGGCTTTCGACCATTTCGGATCCGGCGGCGCAATGTTGTACGTCGACGCCACGCCCTTGTCGTATGGGCCCGGCACCTGAATGAACGCGGCATTTGATCGATTGTAGACAGGAGCTTCCGCAACCAGCGCTTCGTCGTTGCCGGGAATGCTCACCACATTGTGGTCCTGAACGAACTTCTTCAGCTCCACCAGCTGCGCCCGTGCGGCTTCCACGGGGCTGCCCTTCGGTTTGTTCGCCGATACCTTGGCGATGCACGCGGCGACACTGCCCTTCGGCAAATAAACCGCGCACTCCGCCTTCAGCGCTTGGCTGTTGCGCGCCAAGTCGGCGCGGCCCGCTGCCTCGATCTGCTCGACCGGCAGGTCGACACCTTCGGTGTCCTTGACCATCTCGGCGAACAAGTCCTTGCCCAACGGGAATTTATCGGTCGCGGTCTTGCGCAGCCCGATCAGGTAATTCTTCAAGTTGGTCATCGCGGTCGCCGCATTGGCGTCCGCGTCGGTCAGCTGTTTCTGCAAGTCCGGATCACTGACCGTCGCAAAGATCGGCGCGACATCCTTGGTGTAGAAATCGGCGAAGCCGCCGAAATCCGCGATACCCAACTCAACGTAGGTCTTGGGCAACGGACCCTTCAGATTTTCCTGCACATCCGCCACCAGCTTCGGGATGGCGCGCGCGTACTTGATGTACGCTTTCATGCGCACGTCGAGCGGCGCGTAGTTGCGGCTCAGGTACATGTCCGGATCGATATTGTTGAGATAAAAGTACGGGTTGCTGAACGGATAGCGGGCCTTCTCGAGCCAGAACAGATCTTTATCGATGACGCTGAGCAAATACTCCCGGTCGAACCGTTCCCTCGGCTCCAGCGGCGCCGGATCCACGGCCGCGATCTGGGTGCGCGCATCGTGCAGACGGGCAATTTCGCGCTTGATCCCGTGCGGGCTCAAGTCCGGCAGCTGACCGTCGAATTCGTGCCGCCCGGATTGCGCCGCGAAAAACGGTTGCGCCTGCAGATAGTCTTCGATGAAGCCGTTTGCAATGCTCGACCATTGCTGGCTGGCTTGTGACGGCGCCTTTTTCGCCGGCGCCGAGGGTTGCGGTGATTGGCCACACCCTGCCAATCCCACCAATAACACGCCCGCCACAACCTTGATTATTTTGCATGCTAAAGACATGACGCCTCCCCTGTTCTTTGAATTGTTGCTATTCGATCAACACTGCCAGCTTCGAATCGACAAGTATTATGGAAGGCGCGGCTCATGGCTGAAAGCCCTACGCCGCGGCGTTCGAGCGCGCGCCGGTAAGCACTGCGCGTGGATGCGGCTCAAAAAATCGACGGGATTCGATCGCCGCGCCGGTGCCCGCGGGCGGAACCAAGCGGCCGGCGCCGTAGCCGTCCGTGAGGGACTCGACGATCGCCCCGGATTGGTTATTCCGGTGGTGCACGCTTATCATCAAGGAGTATAGCGTATAGAATTGCGCTATCGGATCGCAAATTCAACGACCGCTCCTGGAGCATCCTTGAGACATGGATAAGACCTCTCGCGACCAGCTCCGAATCACGACACTGCAAGCTCACATCCTGGAGCAGCAGGCCCATTATCCCCACGCGTCCGGAACGTTCTCGTGGATTCTTTCCGCCCTCTCGATCTCCGCCAAGATCATCGCCGACAAGGTGCGGCGCGCAAGGCTGGAAAACGTGCTGGGCAGTGCCGGCGTCGAGAACGTGCAAGGCGAAGTGCAGCAAAAGCTCGACGTGCTCGCCAACGATGTCTTGTTGGCCACGCTTGGCGGCCGCGAAGGCGTTGCCATCGTCGCATCGGAAGAGAACGAGGAACCGGTGATCCTCAGGGAAGACGTCGAAGGCGTGCCCCGTTATTGCGTGCTCTTCGATCCCTTGGACGGATCGTCCAACCTGGACATCTGCGGCGGTGTCGGCACGATTTTCAGCATCCTGGAGCACACCGGAAACGGGGGCAGCGCGCAGGAGTCTTTATTACAGCCCGGGGTGCGGCAGGTGGCCGCCGGGTACGTGCTGTACGGATCATCCACGGTGTTCGTCCTGACCATCGGCAAGGGCGTCGACATGTTCGTGCTCGATCCGAGCATTGGCGCCTTCATGCGGGTTGAACGAAACCTGATGATCCCCAGCGGCAACAGGACCTATTCCGTCAACGAGGGCAACCGCAAAACGTTCCCCGAGGGCTATCAGCGCTACTTGGATTGGGCGCAGTGCAATGACTATTCCAGCCGCTACACGGGAGCCATGGTGGGCGACGTGCACCGCATCTTGCTGAAAGGCGGCGTTTTTCTCTACCCGCCCACCAAGAAGGCGCCGGATGGGAAGCTGCGGCTCATGTACGAAGCCAATCCCATGGCCATGATCATCGAACAGGCCGGCGGCAAGACCTTCGCCGCACCGGGTCAGCGAGTGATGGACATCCTGCCGACCGCGATCCATCAACGGACCCCGGTGATCCTGGGTGCCACCGACCAGGTAGCCCTGGTGCTCGCACACCTAGAGAAACTAGAGAAGAAGTGACCGATCCGTCCGGCACGGGTTCAGCCCGTGCGGCCCGTGAGCGCTGCCATATTGGGATACCCAGAGGCGCCCTCGCCGGCCAATGCCTCGCGCAAAAAGGTGAACACGCAATCAGTGCCCGCCTTTGACCAGAAGGCCGTTTGCGGCGAGGGCCTCCGCCAGTTGAACTTCAATTCTCTCGGCCTCGGCTCGCTGGATGTACTGCAGGTGCAGCGTCGGCCCGGCGAGCACCTCGAGGCCGCGCTTCAGCACACTGCCCGCGGCCCTGATGCCCGCCTTGTGCTGATCGAAACGCTGCATCGGACTGTACTTACTCATACCCACGTAAATGCCGTAGACCTCACCGGGGCTATCGCCATAGTCCAGCAACACCAAGTAGAGGTTCGTCCGGCCCTTGCCGCTCGCGCGGAACGTGAGCGCGATGTCGTACACGCTCGGCAGCCAAGAGATATAGCGCATCGGCAACCATTCCGGAATGGAGCCCGCCGCCTGCGCCCAAAGCCGTTCCAGCGCGCGCTCGATGTTCATCGGCATCTCGCCGCGCATCCACAGTTCGTGAACGCAGTGCGCGCCGGCCACGCCGTCGGCCTGCGTGAGCGCGCGCTCGAAGCGCTGGACGATCTCGGTTTGCGTCACGCCCTGCAGGGGCCGGGAACTGGGAGAGACCTTCGCCATCGGCAAGAGCAGAAACCTACGCCGGTTTGAGCACAGTGAGTTCCGTGCGCCCCGGAAGTTGCATAAAGCCTCTGTCGAACGTAACCAAATGGCTGCCGATCGTCCTGGCGATTATACAGAATTCTGTACCACGATCCGCACGAGCGATCATGGATTCCGATGCGCATCGCCGGCCCTCCACCGGATCTCGCCAACGCAGGGGTCCAGCAGCTGGGTTACTCCTTCGATCAGTCCCATGGTGCGCAACAGGGCGAAGGCGCGAATCTCCGCGTCGGGGAATGCTTCCTTGAGGCGCGCCGCTGCGGCCAGCAGCGTCCTTCCCTTCGTGACGACATCGTCGATCAGCACGACCTGAGTCGGTGGCGGCTGGATCGGCTCGATCGCGAACGAATCGTAGTGATTCCCCACCGTCGGTCTCGATCCCGGACCAGCGGTCGCGGACTTGCGCACGGAACGGACGCGCTGCAGTCCCCTCCAAATGCGTTGGCCAAGCCCCTCTTCGATCAGGGCCATCGCCAAATGCTCGGCCACCGACAGGGAACGGGCCGCGGACGCTGCGCTTCCTGGTATGGGGACCAGCACATGGCTCGGACAAAGGAACCCGGCAAGCGGCGAATTGTCGGCAACCTGCTGGCGGACGCGGACTGCATACTTGAACATGAAATGAGCATCGCCGGCCTTGAGGAAGGATCGGAGTTGTCGCGAACGCTCCGACACAGCGCCGGCGCCGCCCGGCGAGTACACGTAGCAGGACGCGAAGGTGAGTTGGCGGATCACGGTGCAGGCGGTGAATTTCGACCGCCGCTAGCGCGAGAGATGGTCATCATTATCGGGTCCGTGTACGACCGCCGACTCCGCTGCGGCCTGATTCGCCGATTCGTGTCGCAGCCGTAACCAGTCTTCCCTTGCCCGGCGCCGAATTTCCTCGAGAGTTGGTGGCTTGTTGGCGTGTGCCACGGAAGGGGCGGCGGTGCGTTCGCGGGCCGCGGGCACTTCGCGCGCAGGCTCGCGTTCCAAACGTGTCTGTACCCGAGCTTGGTACTCCATCCGCATACGCTCGGCGAGGCCGCTGCGATAGCCGTGCCGCTCCATTTCGTAGGCGGCCCGGGGGATGTAGGGATAGGGCTCTCGATCAATGCCCTGGGCGGCAAGGCTGCGGTGATCGACTCGTGCCTCGATGTGCGCATCCCGCAACGCCTCGTTGGTGACCGTGGCCCACCGTTCGCGCACGAAGAGAAGTTCATCGATGCCGGGCGGCAAACCAAGCTCACGACGCTTCGAATCGTTGAGTTCCAAGGTGGTCTTGGCGGCCAACCCTTCGAACTTGACTTCGCGGGTCGTCGCGAGCAAATGCGCGTGGAAATTCCGTGGATCGCTGCCCGGAAAATCACGCGGTGCGTGTACCGCGAGATCGAGAGCGAATCGGTATCGATCGGTGAGTTCCTGGGAAAACGTGCGTACCAGATTGAGACGCCGGTCGGGATCCAGTTCAACCGGCAAGGCCACGAGATACTCGCGCGCCACTCGTGCATTCTTGCGAACTTCAGCACTCTCTGCGGAGTTCCACAGATGGGCGCGGTCCTTTGCCCAACCCATGTCTGCCTCGGCCAAATCGCTCGGCACCAGGATTTCCTTATGCATCACATCCTGACGCTCGGTGTGATCGTAAGTCCTGCCCGTGCGCTCATCGCGGATTCGCTCGCCGGCGCGATAGGCAGCGGCGCTCACCGCGCTGCTCCCGCCGGAGCGACCGAATGTCTTGAGATGGAGAAAATAAACCGCCATACCCGCTCCTAGGCCATGGCGTCGAAAAAATCCGGTTCGTACGCGTACCCTGCCGCGACCGCCTCGAATGCTTCGTCTATGGGCACGAGATGGATGATTCGGGCCCTTGACTCATCGGTAGGAAGAAATGCACCGTCGGGCTCGCAGAACAACTCATGATCATCCAGCAAGGAGCCGCAGTGCTCGCAATGATTGGCCCAATGGGAGCCGGCAGCCACCGCACAATCAACCAAGCGGTAGGACTGTGTGACCTGCCTCAGCCGGTTCTGAACGGCCGCGGGAAGATATTCGACATAAAATAGAAACGCGCTGTCGGCGGCGATGCGCCACGTGTCGACCGCTGTTTCCTCGTCCTGCGCCTCGTCATCCGGTTCCAGCGCCATATGACCGGGCGGCACGGCCAACGCGAACAGCGGTATCGTTGCGCGGCAATGCCAACACGTTCCTACGGTTCGCGCCAAAAGAAAGCGCGGTGAACGGATATTGATGTCGTTACGCAAGTGGGGACTTGGCATCCAAGAAAACCTTTCGCCACGCCGGCGATGAAGCCGATTTGAGATAACCACAGAGATCGGGAAGCTGTTCAATCTGCGAGGCCATCACGGCCAGTTCCGTCACATGTTGGTCGCTGACGTTTTTCGATCTGCGTACACCACGCGAGGGGAAGGCACCATCGCGATCGCTGCCGCGCGATGTTTGGCGCCTGATGATTTCGCGCTCGCCGATCAACCGCGACGCGAACTGGGATGTGCCTCCGCTTTCGCTGCCGGAACAGCGAAGGATGAGAATGTTGGTCTGTAGAGCGGTCGCTCCGGTCATGAACGGCGATGCCTGAGCCAGCGCCAAATCAGGAACAAAAACTACCAGCGCAATGAGCAATGACGTCAGGGCAATGGGTTTCCCAACAAAGCGCTGCGCGCGGGGGTGATGCATGGCGGAATTCCTTTTCCGTGGCCGCGAGGATCAGAAAGCGGGAACTACACTTCGGCTTCCAGAGCGCCTACGTCTCTCTCGTGACGCGCCGCTAACTGTTCCCGTTTCGCCTTGCCCGGTGCGCCAAAGCGAAAATTTTGCACCACGAACGAGTAGTCATATTGCTTTTCGCCTTCTTTATCCGTCCAGTTGTTGGAACGGATTTGCGCCTGCACGATGAGTTGGTCACCCTTGCGCGCATTCTTGGCGATGGCCTCGCCGAGACTCTCGAACGCTACGAACCACAGACTTGTGACGATCTCCCGGACATTCCCGAGTTCGTCCTTGCCTGCATAATCGTTGCCCACTAAACAGAGGCGCGTATAAGTGGTGTCGCCTTTGACCGCTAATTCAGGGTCCTTGGCGAGATTACCGACGGCCGTAACTGTGAAACTGTTCATGACTGCTCCTTGACTGTTGTGATGCGCGGCGAAGACGACAAATCTTCGCTCGCGTGGCAGACAGTCTGAGAGCGCCGGGCGGAAACGGAAACGAAATTATCGGACCTATACGCCCAGTTTTGCGATCTCGGAGAAGGCGTTCCTCAACCAGACTTTGACGCGCTGCCGCTCGAGGATGCCGAGACCGCTGGTATCGCCGTCGCCTTTGTTGGCCGCCGCCCAGAAGCTCGCGCTGCTCGCGTCGATCTTGATCATCGACACCTCGTGCAGGCGCTTCAACTGCACGACGCTGGCGCCCAGGCTCAGCGCGCGCTCCTTTTCGCCGGATTTATCCAGAATCCTAAAGTCATCGCCGCGTACTTCATTGAGGGCCAACACATAATTCAATTTGGTGCCATGACGATCCAGCAGCCGCTTGAGCAGATCGACGGAATCCTTGCCGGCATCCATGACGTGCCAGTAGCGGATGTGCAGGCCGAGTTCGGGTGAGACCTCCAGCAATTGCGAATCGTCCATCCATTGCGTCAACCGCTCCTGCGTCTGGGCCGCCAGGTCGACCAGAACCCTGCGCTCGGGATTTTCCGTCGCGGCTTCGACGATGGCATCCAGGCTCTCGTAGCTGTCGATCAGTACCGGCGATGCATAGCCCGCGTAGAATCGCAGCAAAGCGCCATGCGACCGGTCCGAGTCGAATCCGAGGAAGGGAATGCTGTTGTCGATCATGTACTGCGCAACCAGCCGCGCAACCAGAGACTTGCCCACGCCGCCCTTCTCGCCGCCGATCAAATGAATATTCGTCATGGCCGCTCCTTGCCCTTGCGTTGCGCTAATCTAACATGCGGCAGCCGTAGGAATGGGCTACGCCGCGCTGCATAATCAAACAATGACCGCAGCGTTCCCGAGCTCGACGCCACATTACATTTCGACGACAGCAGGAGCGGCGCTGCGCGTGGTGAAGCTGCGCAAGACCTACGGGGCGATGATCGCGGTCGACGACCTCTCCTTCACGGTGATGCCGGGCGAGATCCTGGGGCTTTTGGGACCGAACGGCGCGGGCAAGACGACCACCATCAACATGATATTGGGTGTCTTGGAACCGACCGCCGGCAGCGTGCAAATCGCTGACATCGACCTAGCCAAACACCGCGCGCGGGCCCTGGCGCGCACGAACTTCGCGGCCGTCTATGCCGCGTTGCCGGGCAATTTGACGGTTGCCGAGAATTTGAAGTTCTTCGGGCTTCTGTACGACATCGCCGCGTTGCGCAGCCGCGTCGATGAGATGCTCGATGCGTTCGATCTCGCGCACTTGCGCAATACCAAATGCGGACTTCTTTCATCCGGCGAACAGACCCGGGCGGCGCTCGCGAAGGCCTTGTTGAACAAACCGCAGCTCTTGCTGCTGGATGAACCGACCGCGTCGCTCGATCCGTCGGCGGCGCAGCTGATTCGCGAGAAGATCAGGAATCTGGCGACGCAGGAACGCTGCGGGATCCTGTGGACCTCGCACAATATGTACGAGGTGGAAGCCGTTTGCCACCGGGTGTTGTTTCTGTCGCATGGCAAGGCGTTGCTCGAGGGAGACCCACGGGCGTTGCCCGAAGCGCATGGCTCGGCGACCTTGGAGGATTTGTTCATCCGCGTGGCGCGCGAGCCCCTGGCCGAGCGCGCGCCGGTTGATGGCCACGCGGGTACCGGCCCCATCGAACGCGGCTCGACCGGCCGCAAATCCTCATGAAACTGCGTCCCATCGCCGGCATCGTATTGCGGCAGGTGTACCTGCTTCGCGGCAGTCCCGTTCGCGTATTTCCCATGGTGACCTGGGTGGCGATCGATATCGTGTTGTGGGGATTCATCACGCGCTACCTCAACTCGGTCAGCGGCAGCGGCGTCAACTTCGTGCCGACCCTGTTGGGCGGCGTTCTGCTGTGGGATTTCTGCACGCGCATCATGCAGGGAGTAAGCACGGCCTTTCTCGAAGATGTCTGGTCACGTAATTTTCTCAATTTGTTCGCCTCGCCGCTCTCGATCTCCGAATACATTACAGGGCTAGTCATCACCAGCATGATGACCAGCTTTATCGGTCTTCTCGTCATGCTGGCGCTCGCCACGGGCGTATTCCATCTGCAATTCTTTTCGCTGGGCGCGCCGTTGGCGGCGTTCTTGATGGTGCTCTTCGTGTTCGGCATTACGCTCGGCATCTTCGCGAGCGCCATCGTGCTCCGATTGGGGCCCGCGTCCGAATGGCTGTTGTGGCCGCTGCCGGCGCTGCTGTCGCCCTTCGCGGCGGTCTTTTATCCGCTGTCGGTATTGCCGCATTGGATGCAGTGGGTGGCGCATGCGCTGCCGCCTGCCTACGTTTTCGAAGGCATGCGCAGCCTGTTGCGCGGGCATGCGTTCCCGACGCTGTTATTGGCGCAAGGCGCGGCGATCGCCGCCGCGGAACTGCTGGTAGCCGCCTATTGCTACGCGCGCGTGTACCGGCACGCGGTGCGATCCGGATTGCTGGCGCGCTACAGCGCGGAGGGTGCGGCGTAGATCGATGCACCGCCGCTGCGGCCGTCGAATTGCTGCCGCATTGTCATGTCACCGCGTCGTCATGTCGAAAGAACATCACAATATAAGCAAGTGATGTTGGTGTCGTGCGCAGGAATCGGTAAGGTGTCTCCAGGGCACCGCGGGCCGCGGACGACCGGTTGACCGTTCTCCCTCGTCCAGTTATCGCTTTGTTCGCGCCTCGCGGATGCCCACCACCTCGGCCCTCGGCGAACGCCCGGACCGGACTGTCGCTCACGCCGGGCGTCACTACGCCTTCAGGTCGGGCGTCACGCTGCCGCCGCTCGCCGCCAATTTTTCCATGACGGTTTTATGCAGCCGGATGTTCATGGAAGCGGAGTCCGCGGTATCCCCTGTATAGCCGAGTTCCTGCGCCAGTTGCTTGCGGTTCGCAAAGCTGGGGTCGAGACCGACCAGCTTCATCAAGCGACGATGGAGGTTTGCCAGTTCAACTTCTGCGAGCTCTTTGCGCTCAACTGAGTGAGCTGCGCTGCCAAGCTTGCCTGTGAGATTGCAACACTCGCCGCGGCGGCAGGCGCCGGCGCATTCGGCGTGCTCACGGGTCCCGCAGCGGGTGCGGCGCCCGGCGCCGCTGGCGCGGTGCCGGCCGGAGCTGGCGCCGAGCCGTGACCGAAGATGGCGTTCTTGATTGTGTCGAAGATGCTCATGTTGTGTTTCCTCAGGTCTTGCTCGGTTGCCGTCACCGATGACAGGCGCGGTAGGGCAATGATAAACAATCGGACAACTCGGCCGCCAGTCG
>Ga0326728_10022694_pt1 | contig 11605 bp, 12 predicted proteins | sample MB3enrmetagenome_FD_207602 | JGI IMG/M metagenome (GOLD analysis project Ga0326728, IMG submission 207602) | Lab enriched peat soil microbial communities from McLean, Ithaca, NY, United States - MB31MN | ecosystem: Environmental > Terrestrial > Soil > Wetlands > Peat | place: USA: New York... | reverse complement strand
ACCAGCGAGACGGTGCTTTCGCTTCCCAACTCCGGGGCAATATCGCGCTGAGATAGTCCATTTTGCTCCAACAGAAAGCGCAGCACTTCGGCAGGCTCTGCCTCTGGAATCGGGTAATGCTCTTGCTCATAGCGCTCGACCAGCAGGGTCATCAACTCGATGGCCTCTTCTTCGTCCGGATTCGGATCGGGCTTCGCTGTCAGTTCAAAGAGTGTGCGGGTGTACTGCGCAAGTTCCTCGTCCGTGTGAATCAGACGGGGCGCTCCCTGCCGAATCATCTCGGTTGGATTGGCAAGCACTGTGCTCATCGTTTGACCCCCATGTCCCAGTTAGCCCGGTTGTCGTACTGACGATGCGTCAGAAAAGATCGAATGTAAATGTGGCCCTGCGTAATTCGGTCTTCCTTTTCGCGTGCATAGTGGATGATCGTGACTAGCCGGTAACGATTCTGGCGAATGTTAAAGATCACGTATCCATCCACATTATCGGCATCTTTGAAGACTTGCCGCACTTCAACGAAGTTTCGCCACCGCGCCTCGCTCGCGATCCTGTACCAGGCCCGAATCTCTCTGGCTGCCTCCGGATACTGTTCTTCGGCCTCAACCAGGTGTTTGCGCGTGACAACGTGCATAGAGTTCTACCCATACGTACGCGACAGAAGTTTTCTCAGAAACCCCGCAACACTCTAAAGATACTTTGCAAAATGCAAAGTTGTCAAGTAGATTTGCCACTCTGGAAGTTCAAATGCTTGATTATAAATATCTTATCTATGACACATACCGCAAAAAGGCCGCCTCCATCCAGGAAGCGGCCTTTCTTTTGTTGAATCAGTTACCCGCCTAGAACGGGTTCAGCTTGGACAAACCCTTCTTCTTTTTCTTCTTGCTCGACGATTCGTCTTTCAAATCGGCCTTGGGCTTCTTCTGCCTTGTGGCGGCAACGGCGGTTGGAGCCGGTGTTGAGCCGGGCTTGATGTCGTTGACCTGGGTGGGAGCTTCAGCCGGCTTTTCCGCGGCAGGCGCTACGGCTTTGTTGGGGCCAACAGGCTTGAGAACGGCATTGGGATCAGCCGCGGGCGCGCTGATCACTTCGACGCCCACACCGGTTCCACCCGCGGGCTTTTCTAACTGCAAGGGCGCCTGGGAGGGTTGATCGCTGCGTGGCGGCTCATTGACGCCGGTGGGGGTGACCGCGCCAGCTGGGGCAGCAGGCTGGCCGGCTCGGACGGCTTCGTTGAACATCGCGATGTTCTGCTTGGTGATATCCGGCGCAAGAGTGCGCTTGGGGTCGTCGAGGCTGGGATCGCCTACGTGGACGGCTTCCACCACCTGCGGCCCATGCTTGATGATGCCGAAAATGTTATCGGTAAAGCGCAGAGGCTGGCGGCTCTTTTCTTCCGCATCGCTCTCGGCAATCGCGGCTTCGGTAGGCTCGGGAACAGGACGGTTCATGGCCACCAGCCGGTCGCGGGCATCTTCCACGTGGGGAGCCATCGGATAGCGCGTAATCACTCTGGCGTAGGCCTCTGCGGCCCGGTCCTGGTAGACCGCGTGCAACCGCTCCTTGATCGCTCCGGGAAGACGGGGCGCTATCTGGACGGCATGGGCCTCGCCGGCATATGCATCACCAATACCCAGCAGCGCCTGGTCGCTCTTGGAATAGAGAGGATAAGTATCCACCACCGTCTTCAGGCGGGCGATGGAGGCCGCGTAGTTCTCCCGGCTTCCGTAGTAAAGCCCTACCTGAGTTTCACGCTCGGCCAAAACCTCCTGCACATCGCGCAGCTTCTGCGCGGCGCGAGGCACCAGTTTTGAATCCGGGAACATGTTGATCATCGCCCGGTATTCCTGCTCCGCGCGCTGGGCGTTGCTGTAGTCGCGGTCGGGCTTTTCCATCTGCTCGTAGTAGATGTCGGCCACCTTCATCTGCGCCTCGGCGGCTTCGGGAGCCTGGGGAAAGAAGGTGATAAAGTCCTTGTACTCGGCCTCGGCCTGGGTCAGGGCCGCGGTGCCGCCCTCCTTGAACCAGCTGTCGCCCACCGCCAGCTTGGCGCGCATCCGGTATTCGGAGTCGGGATAGGTGTTGAGCATGGTCTGCAAGTCGAGCCGCGCCACGTCGAAGCGGCCCTTCTTGATCGCGATCATGGCCTTGTCGAAGAGCTCCTTGTCGGGCTGCTTGGACTTCACGCCCAGCAGCGGGTTGGCGCTCAGGTCCTCTTTCTTATTTTTCTTGGGCTTTCTTCCCTTGGCCTGGGCCGCAACTCCGCCCAGCAGCAGAACCGCCAAAGCTACCGCGGCAATCTTCGTCGTCAACCGGTTCATAACCCCTCATTCGGCAGCGGCTCGTCGACAGGCCGTTCGCCTTGTTCCTGCAAAAATCAGCTTAAAAATCAGCTTATAGCGACTAGGAAGCCTCTGAATAGGTCGATGTTTTGAAAGGGCACGACTTTAGTCGTGCCGTAATTGCCCAAAATCAACGCGGGCTTTAGCCCCTGAGGGTATATCCGGCGTAGATTTAACCTTAATCAGATGCTCCTTAGCTAAGAACTTTTCTTTCAATCACTTGCGGCCTTTCGAGCCGCCGCCAGCAGCGCGCGCGCATCCCGTTCCGGCTGCCCGGCGCCAAATACCGCATTGCCGGCCACCAGCAACTCCGCCCCAGCTTGGACGATGCGCTCCACCGTCTCGTGAGCCACGCCGCCGTCCACTTCGATTCTAAATGCCAGCCCCTGCTCCTGGCGCATCTGCACCAGACGTTTGATCTTATCCAGCGAGAATTCAATGAACTCTTGCCCGCCGAAGCCCGGATTCACGCTCATCACCAGCACGTGGTGAACCATGGGCAGAATCTCCCGCAGCAACTCAACGCGGGTAGCCGGATTCACCACCACCCCCGGCTTCATGCCCTGCTCGGCAATCAGCTCCAGCGACCGGTGCAGATGGCGGCAAACCTCGTAGTGGACACTCACCCAGTCGGCCCCGGCCTCGGCAAAGGCGGCAATGAACTCGTCCGGGTTCTCGATCATCAGGTGGCAATCCAGCGGCAGCTTGGTCACTTTGCGCAGACTCTTCACCACCAGCGGCCCAATCGTAATGTTGGGCACAAAATGCCCGTCCATCACATCCACGTGGATCGCCGTACCGCCGCCCCGCTCGGCCGCGGCAACCTGGTCGGCCAGGTGGGCAAAATCCGCCGATAAAATAGAGGGTAGAAGTTCAATCATATCGATACCAGTAAAAGTTCAATCATCTTGAGACCGGCAGCAGCTCAACCATGCTTTTTTGATGGTTATCCTTGCAAAGCAAGTGTATCAGCGCGAAGGGGCGAGAGTCTGCGGGCTGGTCATTATGTATTGTAAGCAAACAGGATTTACCCTCATGCAAAGAAATGTTTGCGCCAAGCCAGATAAGGTGTGGACTTCTCGCAAACGCCGGCCTCCTCCAGGGTTTATATTGTTACCGACAACTTCATTGTCTGTCTTGCATAGAATGCGAGACATCCTCACTATGACAATGCGCAAGAAACTTAACCCGTATTGCACCGTTCCTGGTTGTAAAACCAAGCAGGCCCATACCGCTGATTTTTTGGTAAAGGCGTTGGTGGACAGATTCGCTGCCCCAGACAAGTGTTTGAGTTGGGTTTTGGCGGGTATGGCCGAGTTGCGTGATTCTGTCATCGAGGATGTGCTGGATAGGCGACTGTTCAGTTGGTATACACGGATGCGTCAGCCAGAGGAGCTATATTTCAGGACGCTCTATATATTGTTTCTAGCCTCTAGCGACGAAGTGCCGCACATTCTATCAGGCGACTTGCCCAATTCCTTTTCGCAAATCTACGACAAAGTAAACGAAGTGATTCTCGAGGGCAGGGGCGAAATGACTGAGGTCAAGCCGGGTCTGGTCTCAGGTGAGTTCCGGATGATCGATAACCTGAATGATGGTGCGCATGTGGGTTTCGGGGCCATGCAGATGATAGTGAATATCGCGCAAAACCCAGAATACACACCCAATATGGCAAAGTATTTGAAGCACATCGAAGACTACTGTGCCAGGATCAACTATATGCGCCAGATGTTTGAGGGCGGAAAAGACAAGAAGATTGTTTTAGAAGCTGTCATGAATTTGCACAGACCAAAAGAATATTGGGAACAAAAGGCCAAAGAGGCCGTTGCTGCAACGATAGACGAGCCGAAAACCGAATAGTTCCAAACCAGAGGCGCGAGGTTGAGTCAATGCATAGCCGGATGCCCCAGATCCTGCTTTTGGGATATGGGAAAGCACAAGTGCCTACGCCACCACCTGCAACCGAACCCCCTCGTGCTCCTGAAGGCAGGCAATGATTTTGAAAAGGTTGGAGGCAGTCGGATTTCCTTTGGGGCCGAACATCTGATGCAGCGTCTTGGCATGGATGCCAGTCTGCTCGGCCAGTGTGGGAAATCCCACGGTGGCATTGATGAAGTCGCGCAGAATCTCGCGGCCCAGCGCGCCCTCGCCCGCCAGCAGAGCGTCGATGGCGTCGCGTAGCAAGCCACGGCGAAACTCCTCATCGCCGCGCACTCGCGCCTGCACCGTCTCTCGAAAATCCCGCGTCAACGCCATGGTTCGCTCCTCTTAAGTAGCTTGTAATCCTGCCAACATTCACCAGCCAATGCAATGTCGTCCTGCTGACGCCGCTTTGTGCCGCCGCAAAGCAGTATGACAATCCTCTCCCCGTCTTTTCCAAAGTAAATCCGGTAGCCTGGGCCAAAGTCGATACGGTATTCATAGACCCCGCCGCCAACACCCTTCACAGTCGAGAAATTCCCCAATCCCAGACGATAAATGGCGGTTGTTACCCGGCGAGCTGCCTCGGCATTCAGCCGGTCAAACCACGCTCCAAAGAGGTTTCGCCCATCTCGGCCGAGATATTCCCGGATGTCGATCATCTTTTTAATGGTAGCATATATTTTCCCATTATGTCTGCAACTTAAGCATGTTATGCACGCTCTCGATGACCGTTTCCCAGTCGCCGATCTTCGGCTGGCGGAAGACGCGCAATGTCGGATACCAGGGATTGTCGGGTCGCGCTTCAAGCCAGCGCCAATCGGCAGCAAAAGGCACCAGAAGCCAGACTGGAAGGCCCAACGCTCCGGCCAGGTGCGCTGTTGAATTATCAATAGTGATGACCTGGTCCATGGCCGCGACCTGCGCCGCAAAACGGTCTATGTCGGCAAACTGATCGACGCTGCGGTCGATGAGCAGGGGCGCATTGGCCGCAGCCGCCTGTTGCTCCAGGCCATCGAGATCACCGTATTGCAGGCTGATCCAGCGAATGCCGGGAAGCGCAAAGAGCGAAGTGAAGCTTTTCAAGTCGATAGATCGTTTGCGACCGGATTTTTGATTCCGCGTATACCATGCCAGCCCGATGAGCTTGCGGCCGTCAAAATAGTCGCGGCGAAATCGCTCCCGCTCCGCCGGATCGGCTTTGAGATAAGGCGAGGTGGTAGCGGCAAAAGCAGCTTCCGTCGCTCGAAATAATCCGGGCAAACTGCCCGCAGGCAGGTGTGCGGCAATCCCAGCCTCTTGAGACTCTGCGGGTCCGCATCCTGAGACGACCTCGACCTCCGGAAACGATCGCGCGAAGAGCGGCTTGAGCCGTGCATCGCAATCGAACGTAATGCGGTTGCCTGAGCGGATGGCGTCTGGAATCAGCCCGGCAAACTGAATCTCATCGCCGATGCCCTGCTCGCCCCACACCAGCAACCGGCCCGAAGCCAGCTTATCGCCGCTCCAAAGCGGCTGCGAATAGGCGCGCCAGGGCGTGTCGTGATCGACGGATTGCCAGCGCGATTCGTAGTTGCGCCAGCCGGTTGCGAAGTCCCCGCTCCGCAGTTGGGCCAGCGCTTGGCCAAAACGGGCCTGGGAATAATCCGGCTGGATCTCCAGGGCTCGCGTTATCCATGCTAACGCCTCATCCAAACGGCCAAGATCTTCAAAGACGCAGCCCAGGTTGTAGTGAGCCTCGGCATAATCCGGCCGGAGGGCCAGCGCCCGCTCAAAACTGGCCGCCGCTTCGTCCAGCCGGTCCAGGGCATGGAGTGTGTTGCCCAGGTTATAGTGCGCCTCGGCTAATTGAGGCTTGAGCTGGACAGCATGCTGATAGCAGGCAGCGGCTTCTGCAAGTTTGTCCCGGGCCTGGCACGTATTGCCAAGGTTGTACCAGGCCTCGGCATAATCCGGCTTGAGCTCCAGCGCCCGCGCATAACAGGCTTCAGCCTCTTCAGGCTTTTTCTGGGCCAGCAGTACGTTTCCCAGGTTGCCGTGGGCCTCGGCCATTCCCGGCTTGAGGGCCAGAGCCCGCTTGTAATCGGCTACTGCATCCTCCAGCTTGCCCTGGGCCTGAAGCGCGTTTGCGCGGTTGAAGAAGGCTTCTGCAAACTCCGGCCTGAGAGCCAGCGCCTGCTCGTGGCTGGCCACCGCCTCCTCCAGCTTGCCCTCGGCCTGCAGAATGTTGCCCAGGTTGACGTGAGCTTCGGCCAGGTCAGGACGCAGAACCAGCGCCCGCCGGAATCGCGCTTCGGCCTGCTCTCGTTTTCCTTGCGCCTCAAAGACTGCGCCCAGATTCATCTGCGCCTCAGCCATCTCCGGATCGATGGCCAGCGCCCGCTGATAGCAGGCTGCAGCCTCCTCCAACTTGCCCTGAGCCTGCAGGGCTGTGCCCAGGTTGGAGTGATAAGCCGCCGGCCGCTTGTTGCTCTCAATCGCTTTGCGGATCAGCTCGACGGCAACCTCGTAGCGGCCCAACTGATGAGCAAGCACGCCCAGAAGGTGCAGGCTGTCGGCATGATGAGGATCGAGGTCAAGAATCTGCCGGTAGACGCGCTCCGCCTCGGCCAGTTGTCCGCGCTGGTGAAACTGAATGGCGCTGGCACACATGCCTTGCAGATCGGCAGGCGGACGCTGGTTTTGTCGCCGGGGAACGAGGTGCAGGGAGCGGTTCATTGGGTAAGTATATTGACCAGAGAGAGTGAACGGTCATCAGAAGGTACAAATCACTTTAAGCTATTTCCTGTGTGGGACTTGTCCCGATTGCGGACACTTGAGTTTTCTCTGCTTGCTCCAGCCGTTGCAGGTCAGATGATTCGGAGTGATTCCCGGCCGCCAGCATTTTCCCCGCGACCCGTCCCACGCCGCGCAACATGGCTTTCACAGGCCAGCGGCCTTCGGCGTCGGGGAAGTAGATTTCGCCGCTGCGCCGGACTTCAGCGCGGTAGTACCAGCGCTTGAGCAGAGCTAGATGCCCCTGGCGGAGGATCGCCGATGGGGCTTGGCCCGAAGCTGCAAGCTCGGCCAGCGCCGCTTCCATGCGGGCTTCGAGGACGCCGCGAGCGAGCTTCATCGGTGCATCGGCATCTGAGGCATGAACTTCCAAACCAGCCGTATTACAAACTGCCGAAGAACTCGAAACGGAGGGAGGCGGGGGGGGTAATCCCCGCACAAGTTCAGCCAATTCGACAGAAGCTTCAGCCCCAGAGGAAATCTTCTCTTCCGCCTCAGCTTCAGGAATCGGCTCGATCGCCATCGGATGCGCAAAAAGCGAAGTGGAACCGGATTGCTCGTACTGAATTCTCATGCCCAGCGTCGAGAACCCAACCGGGCCGCTGAGCCGGCCGTATTCATAGAGGAAGAGAGCGACCTCGCCGGGATTAGCCGAGGCTTGCAGGACGACCGCGCGAAGCTGCGAAAGCGGGCGAACCAGCTCGGTGGCTAGCGCACGCACGCTCTCCACGCGCTGAACTTGAGCGTGAAGTGCGGCAGCAGCCTCGAAGTCGAGATTCGCCGAGGCCACCTCGCGCTGTGTGCGCAGCTTGACTAGAGAGCTCTCGCCGCGCGTGGCCAGGAACTGCTCGACTACGACAGCCTCCTCGGCGTAACGCTCGTCCGTGCAGCCCTGGTAGCAGGGCGCAAGGCACATCTTCATTTCGGAGTAGACGCAACCGGGGTGGCTGGGATGAGGCGCGAGCTCCTCCGTGCAGCGGCGCAATAAAAACAACTTGAGCGCCTCATCGGCAAAACGCTCCGCCGCGGCCCGCGACTGAAATGGCCCGTAGGCCCAGCCCGCCTCGCGCTGGCTGGGATGATTGGTAACGGCGATGCGCGGGTAGGGATTGCCACCCAAGAAGCGGATAAAGGATGGCGCTCCCAGGTGCATCCGCTCCAGAGATTTGGGGCCGTATACCTTTTCCAGGAGTGAAAACTGCACAAGCAGCGATTCGAATTCCGAGCCGGTCAGACGCCAGCGAATCTGCCGCACCCTCCCTGCCAACTGCAACCGGCGCGGGTATTTGGCTGATGGCTGCAACAACCTTTCCAAACGACCGCGCAAGTTGGGCGTGCAGCCGATGTACGGCTCGGCGTGCGCCTCCGTGCCGTAGAGCGCAAAGACCGCAGAACTCGCCGGCAGTTGCGCCAGCGCGGCCTTGGCGTCGGCCGGATCGAAAGGCAGCGATTGTGAAAGGAATTTATTCTCCACGGCAAATCATCCCCTCGAAGCAGTCAATCCATAATTTGGCTTTCCAGGTACGGCTTTGAAACACGCACAATAATGTCTGTTGATGGGAAGTCAATTGCAGAATTGTCGCGTTTGCCGTTATTGGAGAATTCGACATCAATCTTAATGTAATGACATTTCTTGAATATGTATCTTGTTCTTTCGCGAAAATTCAGACCCCCATCAAGATTAAAATTCCGCTCCACGTCAGCTCTAATACCACCATCCCTCAGTTCATTAACTGTCTTAATCGCATTTTGAATCAGTGCTGCACAGGAGTCTTGGCGAGCGGGCGCACAGATTCCAGCGGGAATTGAAAAGAAGGCAATGCATCCCGCAATGAAAATGATCTTGACGATTCGATTCATAGGTCCTCCTTCTCATTGACTAGCTATTCCTTCATGCTCCCGCCACCATCATGCCGTCGATGCGCAGCGTGGGCGAGGCCACCGCGCCCCTGAACTCCAAATCGCTGCCGATGGCGGTCACGTTGCGCAGTATCTCAGCCAGATTGCCGGCGATGGTCACCTCTTCGACGGCGTGGGTGAGCTGGCCGTTCTCGATCCACAATCCCGTCGCGCCGCGCGAGTAGTCGCCTGTGACCACGTTGACTCCGAAGCCCATCAGGCCGGTGACGTAGAGTCCTGCCGGAATCTCCGCGATGATCTGCTCGAGCGTCTGTATCCCCGGCTCAAGATACAGATTGCCGCAGCCGATGCCCGGTGTGCCGGCCAGTCCGCGCGAGGCATTGTGCGTGGACTTCATCCCCAGCTTGCGCGCCGTGTAGGTGTTCAGCAGGTAGTTGCGCAGCACGCCATTCTCTATCACCACCGTGCGCAGCGAGGGCAGCCCTTCGCCGTCAAAGGGCGAAGTCCCGAAGCCGCCCATTCCCGTGGGCAGCAGCATGGTGTTGTCGTCCACAATCGTCAATTTGGCAACGGCGATTTGTTCGCCCAGCTTCCCGGCCAGAAACGACGCACTACGCCAGATGGAGTCGCCCGAGGCCGCCTCGAAGACCGAGCCGAGCAGCGAGCCGGCCACCTCCCGCGCAAAGACAATGGGAACCTGCTGCGTGGCAACGCGCCGCGCGCCCAGCCGGCGCAGCGTCCGCCGCGCCGCTTCCTTGCCGATGGCTTCGGGCGATTCCAGGTCCGCCAATCGCCGCGCGCTCGACCACCAGCCGTCGCGCTGCATTGAGCCGTCCACGTCCACAGCCAGCGGCGCCGCAGAAACTCCGGCGTAGCTGGAGCGGTAGCTGCCGTGAAAGCCGCGCGAGTTGGCCAGCGCCTTGCTCCCCGTGGCTGCGTCAAAGCTGCCGCCATCGGAGTTGATGATGCGCGGATCAGCCTCAATCGCCGCAGCCTCCGCCCGCCGCGCCCACTCAATCCGCTCCGGCCCCGGCAGCGAATACACGTCCTCATCGTAGAGGTGCAGGTCACCGGGAAGGGAACCGAATTCGCCAGTTTCCGGCAAGCCGCTGAAGGGGTCTTCTTCGGTCACTTTGGCCAAAGCCAGCGCTCCATCAACCAGTTGGCGAATTCCCTCCGGGCTCAGATCGCTGGTCGAGGTCGAGGCCGACCGCTTGCCCAGAAAAACCCTCAGGCCAAGACCACGCGAGCCGGACTCCTTCAGCGTCTCCACTTGGCCCATGCGGACATTGACGCTGAACTCGTCGCCCTCGCGCGCCACGGACTCGGCATCGCTGGCGCCGGCTTTCATGGTCAACTCCACCACCTCGGCAGCCAAGGATGCCAGGTCAAGCTCAGTCGGATCGCTGTTTGCGGAAGATTTCCCCATGGGTCAACAGTAACAAAACCCGTCGCATTTGTATGAATCGACCGTATCAATCGTTGCGAGCGCGTCGGAGGGCAATCCTCTTTGTTGAATGTCGCGCTGGAGGCAGCGCGGCCTACTGCAGCGGCTCAAGGTTTCGCCGGGTAACGGGCGAGGAAAAAACCAGCATCGTGGTGGTTGCCACATAGGGCATGAACTTTTTAATGATATCTTCCAAGGCTTCGGGTTTAGGCACAAAGACCTTGAGCAGGAATGTGTCTTCTCCGGCGATGTGGTGGCATTCGAAGACCTCAGGCATCTCACGGGCCAGGTCGATAACGTGAGAAATCAAGTCGCCGATGACGCGCACGCGAATAAAGGCGCAGACGGGCCGCCCGACCTTTTGGCGGTCGATCTCGACTCGGTATCCGGTGATGATTCCAGCCTCTTCCATGCGGTGAACCCGCTCGATGACGGCCGGCGTCGAGAGGCCGACCCGCCGGCCAAGTTCCGAAAAGTGAATGCGCGCATCGTCCTGGAGTTCGGCCAGAATGCGCCATCCAATGGGATCGAGGAGCTTGGTAATATCTACGGTGTCTGTCATTTGTAACCTAAAAGAGTTCTGAAAACACACAAAAGTATCGTATAAATCGTATTCCTTTCTGCTGTAAGCCTCAAGTAGATTTCATTATAGGATGGGTCCCGTCTCACAACTCGGCAATAAGACGGTAGAAGTTGGCCGGCAACAGGTTACCGGCTTGATCCATTGCACAGTTTGCCGGTAATACCGGCGCAAGGAGCGTTAGTAATTATGGCAACAGCTACTCAATACGAATTGCGCTTGGCTCGCCGCATGGCGCGGCTGGGCACTGAAACTGCCTTTGAAGTGTTGAACAAGGCAAAGGCGCTGGAGCGCCAGGGCAAAAGCATTATTCACCTGGAAATCGGTGAGCCCGATTTCGATACGCCCGCCAATGTGGTGGAAGCGGCCGTGGATGCGCTGCACAAAGGCTGGACCCACTACGGTCCCTCCGCCGGCCTGCCCGAGCTGCGCCAAGCCATCGCCGAATACATCGGCAGCACGCGCGGCATCACCGTCACCCCCGAGGAAGTGGTGGTCGTGCCTGGCGGAAAGCCCATCATGTTCTACGCCATTCTGGCGCTGATCGATGAAGGTGATGAGGTCATCTATCCCAATCCTGGATTTCCCATCTACGAATCGATGATCAACTACATGGGAGGAAAAGCCGTTCCCATCCAGCTTCGCGAGAAGCGCGATTTCACACTGGATGTCAACGATCTG
>Ga0326728_10022691_pt1 | contig 11607 bp, 8 predicted proteins | sample MB3enrmetagenome_FD_207602 | JGI IMG/M metagenome (GOLD analysis project Ga0326728, IMG submission 207602) | Lab enriched peat soil microbial communities from McLean, Ithaca, NY, United States - MB31MN | ecosystem: Environmental > Terrestrial > Soil > Wetlands > Peat | place: USA: New York... | reverse complement strand
CGCTCTTGTGCTACAGGGTCGGCCTCGCTGGAATCGGGAGCCTGTCGCTGGAAAAGGTGGCTAACCTCGCGGTCGAGGATTGCGTCAGGCTCGGCGGGTCTCCGGGCGAGTTGCCCTATTGGGTAGACGTGGAGGGCCGCGTGGCGCACGGGGAGGACAGCGACCCAGTCGCGGCCGCTAGGCTGGTCGAGGGAATCTTGGAAGGCGAGCTGGGACTTGAGTTTGCGACCGGGACAGTGTCGTTCTCTCCTCCTCTTTCTTCGAGTCTGAAGTGGGTCCTCGCCTCAGAAGTCTGGGCGGGCGAGCCGGTCACCGTCTTCGTGGGCAGAGGAGGCGGAAGAGCTCACGCCTTCGCTTCAGGTTCGCGACTGGAGGTCAAGCACGGCATCAAGTTCGCAAAGGCCGAACTCTTGGAAATGCCGGTCAGAAGGCTCCACGGTGTCTCGCTTCACGGTCCGGGCCAGGCAATATGCCTCGGCAATTCGTCCGCGGCCCCCGCGCGGACTTCGGTGAGCTTCGCTCCGCGTGCTCCGGAGCTCTCGAAGCGCCTCAGCACGCCCCTTGAAGAGTACGATCGAGCCAGCGGGTCGTGGGCCAAGGCCTCCACCCTACGCGTCTTCCCGACCATGACCTTCGAAACCCTCCTTGGTCCCGGTGAATGGAAGGCCTTCAGAGTCTCGACACCTTAATAATCGAAGTCGTCCCTCGGTGCGGAGAGTTGGGGGGCGTCAGGGTCTCATCAAACAGCGGGATTCAGGTTGACGTCGGGGAGACCCGCTTTGTCCTGGACCCCAAGGCCGCGGTCCGCGCAGACTACACCTTCGTTTCCCACGCTCACATAGACCACATGCACAACCCTGCACGGAACGAGAGAATCATCGCTTCGAAGGAGACAGGTGACCTGGCGAGGGCCCGTGGCTACGACCTCGGCACCACCATCGAGGAGGCGGAGGGAGTAGAACTCCTCGACTCAGGCCACATTCTCGGGTCGCGCGCCATCAAGATAGCCGACGAGGTCTTCTACACGGGGGACGCCTCGGGCAGGGAGAGGGCGTTCTTGGGCAAATGCCGGACGAGGAGGGCGCGGATTCTGATAATGGAAACGACCTACGGCAGCCCGGAGTACATCTTCCCCCAGACCGCGAAGCTGGTCCGGGAGGTGAATGGGTTGATAGGGTCGGCCTTCGATCGCGGAAGGCCGGTCGTTCTGATGGGTTACCCACTAGGCAAAGCGCAACTCCTCTCATACTACTTCTCCAGCTGGGAGCCGCTCTTCTTCCATGACAGCGTGGCGGCCATGAACAAGATACACGCCGACCACGGCGTCCAGCTGAAGGCCGGGCACGAGTTCAACCCCTCGGAGGACTCTGACAGGCTCCCCAGCGGGCCTTGGGTGATGGTCGCCCCGATGTCGAGCGGCAGAAGCCGCCTTATGTCGCACCTCAAGAGCAAATACGGGGCCATCCTCGTCGCGTTCAGCGGTTGGGCGATCAAAGGGGGGTACAGCAGTTCTCTGGGCGCAGACTACTCATTCCCTCTCAGCGACCACTGCGACTACTCCGAGCTGATCAAGTTGGTAGAAGCCGTCTCTCCTGAGACCGTGTACACGACGCACGGGTTTGCGGCCGAGTTCGCTAGCGATCTCCGTAGAATGGGCTTCTCGGCCAAGACCCTGTCGGCGTATCAGTCGTCCCTCTTCGACTACGGGAAGGGCGACTAGCCCCTTCTTTGAACGGGTCTTAGAAAGAGCCCTCGAGGAGGGCGCGAAAAGCTTCTCTAGCTTACGTCGAGGAAGACAGGCCTCCCGTCGAGGTCGGCCTCCGACCACTTCCTTCCTTCCGAGCGGTCCTTCATCAGCTCCACATTCCTCACTCTGACGAGGAATGCTATCTCCTTTATCATCGGCTCGAGCAGGGCCAGGTCCTCCACTTCTAGGCCCGCGACGGCAGCCGATCCGAGCATCGCAGTCGGAACGAACCCCCTCTCCTTCCTGAGGGCTTGGAGCCTCCTCGAGATGTCCCTCACCAACCCTTCCGCCATCAGTTTGTCGTCCCTCTCCTTGTAGATTGCGACGAAGATGCCCCCCCTCTCTCCGACTTCATATCCGTCGTTAGGCAGGACCTCGAGCTCGTACGCCCCAGCCGGGACCTCCACTTCGCCCGACTTCGTCCTGACCTTGACAGGCCTGTCGGATTGATACGTAGCTGCCGCCTGGGCCCCCTCGAGCGGTCTCGCTGCGGCGAGGACCTCCCTCGTTCTCTCCTTGAAGAGCGCGCCGACCCGAGCCCCGTTGGGTTTCATCGAGAACTCAGCGGGGAATCCAGACGCCGACTTGGAAACCGCTACGGTCTTGATGTTGCAAAGTGATGCGATTGTCGCCTTCGCGCGACCCGCAAGCTTTGCCGAACCGGCGGGGACCAGAAGCTCCATCGACCTGAGCGGCCACCGCCGCTTCAGCCTTGCGAGCGTTCTGGCAGAGTTGCACGCCTCCTCGACCTTCAGGGCGAGGTCCACGGTCGCTTCAGCACTGCCGCCTCCCTTAGTCCGTGCGACCGGACCGTACCCTGTTCCAAGCAGGGGCGTGTGCCACCCGCGTTCTGCGAAGACCTCCTGGTACAGGAACTCGGTCGCGAAGGGGGCGATTGGATGGAGGAGTTCGTCTGCCGACCTCATGACGTGACCGAGCACTGCGTAGATCGCCAGACGCCTCTTCCTCTCCTTGGGGTCGTCCTTCCAGAGCTCGTTTCTTACGAGCCTCACGTATGTCTGACTGACGTGAGTGATGAGCAGCTCTTCGAGGCTCTTGGCGGCCTCGTTGTACCTTCCCTCCCGGTAGGCCGAGCGGACTCTCGACCTGCAGGTCTCCAGCTTAGAGAGGAGCCATCGGTCGACGAGTGTGAGAAGGCGCCTCTCAGAAGCCCAGACCAGAGTATTCCTCCGGGCGTCGTACTCGTCAACCCTTCCGTTCTGGGACAGGTAGACATGGAGGTGATACAGGGTGTTGAGGACCTGGTAGGGCCTGCCTCCCATCTCCTTCAAGTCCAGGCTGACGGCGTCGTCGGGCGAGCTCTTCCATGTGACGTAGAACCTGGACACGTCTGTCGAGTAGTTGCGGAGGACATCAAGGCCCTGGAGCACGTTTCCGAGACTCTTGCTCATCTTCCTCCCCTGCTCGTCGAGGACGAGCCCCTGGAACAGGAAGGCTCTGTAAGGGGCCACGGGTCTCCCTGACAAGATCACATTGAGCACGAGGAGGGTGTAGGCCCATCCCCTGGTCTGGTCGATCGCTTCAGTTAGGAACTCGACGGGGACAAGCTTCCTGTACTCGGCATCAGTGAATGACGCGAAGGGCGAGGACCCGCTGTTGTGCCAGGTGTCCAGGACGAAGGGTTCCCTTAGCGCCCTGCCTCCGCACTTAGGGCACTTCAGGACGACTCTGTCGACCCAGGGCCTGTGAAGCTCGAAGGACGGCCCGTCGGGAAGCTCCGCCGCGAGGTCGACTATCCTCTTCCTCGAGAACGCGCCCACCTTCTCCCTGCAGTCCTCGCAGACCCAGACCGGGAGCGGCGTCCCCCAGACTCTCTCTCTTGTGATGCACCACGGCGGCGACTCTGCGATGAACGAGAGGAACCTGTTCTTCGGGGGTTCGAAAAAGTACTCGACATTCCCGGCAGCCTGCAGAAGCTGGTCCCGTATCCTGTCGACCCAGTAGAAGTACTCCCTGCGGGCCAGCCAGACCAACCTGTGTCCCGACCTCCAGCAGACCGGGTACTCGTGCGTCAGTTTCCCCACCGATATCAGGGCTCCCTTCTCCCTCAGGCTCTCGACGACGATGGGATCAGAGTCCCTCGCGAAGAGCCCTGAGAAACGCCCTGCGTCGGTCGTGAATTTCACCTGGTCGTCGAAGGGCGCGAAGACGGGGATTCCGCGCTTGGTGGCGACAGCGAAGTCGTCCTCGCCGTTCGCAGGCGAGATGTGCACAAGGCCTGTCCCCGTCGTGGTGTCAACGAACTCCTCGGCGACGACCCTGTGGACCTTGGGCTTGACCTCGGCGCTCCTCAGTCCTGGTATCAGGTCGACAAGAGGGTGCACGTACGTGAGGCCCTCAAGCTCTCTCCCCTTCGCCTTCCTCGTGACCTCGCCGAATTGTATCCCGAGCTCTCTGGAGAGAGCCTCCTTCCTCTCCGAGCCGACCACCCACGTCTCCCCGCCGACCTTCACGTACTCGTAGTCCGAGTCGGGCTTCACTCCCACGAGCTCGTCGGTGACGACCGTGAACGGCATCGTGGTCCAGAGCGCCAGGTAGGCGCCGTCTTCGGTCCTGACCTTGTAGTACAGGCTCGGGTCCTGCAGCTGCTCGTACCCACCCTCGACCACCTCGGCGTGGCTCAGAGCCGTCTGGCAGCTTGGACAGTACGGAACGACCTTGAAACCTTCACCGAGCAGCCCGCGATTCCACGCAGTCTCGAGGTACTTCCACTCTCGCTCGATGTAGGAGTCCCTGTACGTCATGTAGGCCCTCTCCTGGTCAATCATCAGGCCGAGAAGGCGGTCGGCCTCGACCCAGTCGCGCTTGTACTTCTCGATGAGCCCCTTGCAGGCCTCGACGAGCTTCTCTACACCGATCTGCTTGAGGTCCTCCCACTTGTTTCCGGAAAGGCCCATCTCCTTCTCGGCCTGCAGCTCGACAGGGAGCCCCTGGGTGTCCCAGCCTCCCCTGAAGACGATGTTCTCTCCTTCGAGGGTGCTGAACCTGTACCACAGGTCCTTCATCGTTCTGCCCCTGACGTGGCCTATATGCGGCTGGTTGTTGAGGGTCGGGGGTCCCTCGACGTAGCCCACCGGCTTCCTTCGAGAGACGCGGCGAGAGATCTGGATACTTGTCTCGGGCCGCTCGTAGAACGCACGGACCCTGGACTCAACCATCCTCCAATCGTAGCTTGCGCTGAGTGCGTTATCAGTGCTAGATCGTTTTGCCAGTTTTGCAACATCGGGACGATTGGTGCGTTTTGAATTCGACCTCTTGCCTCGCTTGGCTCCGTCAAGACGACTCATCTTAGCCGACTCCAAGATTCCCGCTGGGCTTCGGGTGCAGCTGAAAGAGTAAGCACAGAGATGGCTGTGGAGTCATGGAGTGGCGAAAGTGCCTACGGGTTAACGTCGAACGGAGGGGAAATTCCAACCTGCAGAATTTTTGAATCACCTGAATTCAATTCCAATATCCTCCTTCCCTCTTTAAGGTCTCGCTCAGATTCACTTAAGCCTTTGTTGGTCGGGAAAGGCTCGCGGGCGCGACTGCCATTTAGCCCCCCATCCAGCTTAAGCTCCAGCTTAAGCTGCATCTTATGCCCAGCTTCCCAGCTTAGGCGGATTAGCTTGGTTTTTTTCGCGCCTAAATCAGCTAAGCCAACCAGCCCAGCCGATTTACCCCCCTTCCAGCTTCGATTAGCTTGAAGCTGGAGAACCCCCATATACTGTAGAGGCGGCCCGTCAAGCAAGCCAAATTGGAGGGACGCGCAACAGGCTGGCGTCAACCGCTGCTAACCCGACCAGATCTCCCTGACAAGTCGAAGAGAAGAATCCGCGCGCTTCCTGGTTCTCGTGGTTATCGGCCGTTCCCCTGCGTCGCACACGTTCTACCAGACCCCCCCATACTGTGACGCCATCAAGTGCCCGAGCGAAGCCTTTCGGCGAACTGTTCGGGTAGGCCGGCCGCCCTGATCTTCGACCCCGCAGCTTCGTAGTCGTACTCCACGCGAAGGTTGTCGACTTTGACCACCGCTCCGACCACGCTGACCACGGCATAGGACGCCCGCCTGTCGCCGTCTCTCGGCTGACCGACCGAGCCAGGGTTGAAGACCGTCCCTCCTGCCTCCTCGCTGACGAAGGGAACGTGCGAATGTCCCAGGCCCAGAAACTGGACGCGTAGCCTCTCTAGGTAGTGGCCGAAGAGCTGCTGGTGCGTCCTCGGGTCAACATACTCCCACAGCGGGTCGTCCGGGCTTCCGTGCGTCAGGTACCCCTCGGCGTCCCCGAGTCGCGGCCTGCGCTCCCTCGGGAGAGACCTGAGGTATGCGGTGTTCAAGCCTTTCAGCGTCTTCGCAGTCCACTTTGCGGCCATCGCTGCCCTCGCGTTGAACATCCCTGTCTCTCCAGTCACGGCCGCGTAGTCATGGTTTCCCATCACGGTCAGCACTTCCCTTTCCTGCAGAGTCTCGACCACCTCGTTGGGGTTCGCCCCATACCCTACCACATCTCCAAGACAGTAGACCTGCATGTCTTCGACGCGGGCGAGCACTTCCTGCAGCGCCTCGAGGTTCGAGTGGACGTCGGAGATCACCGCGATTCTCGCCACGGAAGGCGGACTCTGTCTTTCGTCCGCCGTCGACCCGTCCAATTTTCCTCCTTCCGAGGAGTGGCGGCTCAAAGAACTATTCTTAATGCTGTTGTGAACTTAATTATACTTTCCACCACTTAGAGAATTTAGCACCGCATGATATTCGAAGCTATCGATGTCTGCGTTCGCAGGTAAATGGGAAAAGCAGAACAACCAGAGTTTCGGCGGCAAGGTCAAGGACTCCGTAAGGAATCCGGGACCTCTGAAGCCGAGGCTCGATCTAGCGGTCCGACAAATCCAAGTCCAAGTCGCAAAACTCGACTCCACATCCACAAAACTCAGAGAGAGAGACAACTCGATCTTCGGCAAGGTCGTGGCCTCTCTACAGAAGCACGACACACAGCACGCGTCCGTCTACGCGAATGAGCTGGCCGAGATCAGAAAGATGAACAAGATGGTCACACAGGCCAAGCTCGCTCTCGAACAGATAGTGCTCAGACTCAACACCATCACAGAACTCGGTGACATAGTAGTCACCCTGACTCCGGCTATGGCAGTGATACGCAACGTCAAGCAAGGCTTGGTGGGCGTCCTGCCTGAGGCGGAAAGCGAGATCGGCGAAATCTCTGGTTTGCTGAGTAGCATCCTGGTGGACGCAGGGACGGTAGGTGGGTACTCACTGAACTTCGAAGCTGCAAACGAGGACGCGGAGAAGATCCTATCCGAGGCATCCGCGGTCGCGGAGCAGCGCATGAAGGAGAAGTTCCCAGAAATACCCTCCACGCTGCCCACTGCGGAAGCCGGGACGGAGACCAGCTCGTATTAGAGACGGGAACCACGAGTTCCCGGACTCTCTTTTTCGCAGAAAAGAGTGGCAGCGACCTATTTCGGTGCAGCGATCTTCATGGTCATCATCGATGTCATCAGCCGTCAATCCCTGGGTTATCTCCTCTGCGGCAAGAGTCATCCACGGAACAGGACATCCGCCTCAGGGCGACCCTGGATGCGCGACCCACTCACAAGAGGTTGAGTTGGGTGTGCTTGGGAACCAGCGGTCTCTTCCCTCATTCTGTAGCCGACCTGCCCTTTCTTCGTGTCTGCGTAGTGAATGAGCGCAAATTTCTCAACCTTCCCTTCGTTGCAGAGGTCGCGGAGGTTGGAATAGAACACACTTCGGCTCTTCCTCCACCTTGACTCTTCGGATGAGAGTCCGGGTCGCTTGACGCAGTCGCCCTCCAGTTGAGGGCCAGTGTGAGACCCCCCTCTGCCGCGGATGACGGCAAGCATGCGGAGCTGATACGCGGTCAACCCGATTCCGGGTGTCACAGGAGCGATCGAGGCCAAGTCGATTGTGGATTGACCGCCGTCTCTATTAGGTCTTGTATGCAATCGGCTGCGGTTTACTTCGACGAGTGAACAGAACCCGGTTTGAACATGTCTAAGTATCAACGGCCCGAAACTCTGGTCTGGTGAGTCCTTTGGGCATGAGATTCGGAGAGACCTCCGGGGAGAGCGAAGTGGCGATAATACTGGAGGTGCAGGGCGTCTGAGGTGCCACTGCAGCAACACGGTGAACCTCCGGGGCGAGAAGGGCGCAGTTTGCTCGTCCTGCGGTTGCAAGTTCGTGGAGTCGTCGGGCGACGGGCCGCCGACGCTGGTTAGGAAGGGTGGCGCGTGCTGGGTTGAAGTCCCACCCTCCGACACTGATCACAGTTCTTGATCATGCGGGCAAGGGGCATCCATATGGTCGCCCCAATCCCCCCGGGGCATTTGACCCGTCGGACCCGCGAAGGGGCGCCACAATGGGGAAGTAGTTTGGGTCTGGATTTGACAGTAGACTGTGTTAGCCTCGCCGGGCCCGCTCCATCATCCAAGAGGATCAAACAAGTCGAGGTGTTGAGCGTCTAGCCGATTCGTCTCAGAGTCGAGATCATCTCACGGATTGATATCGCTGTTGCGACCAGGATTACCATAATGCCGAAGATGTAAGTGGCCGTCGTCGCGGTCGGCCTCAGAACTGTCAGCAGGACCGCCAGTGAGCGCGCGCGGGCCCGTTGACTTCGGCCAGGCCGCACCGCACTATCTCCACGCTCGGCCACCCCATAACGGCTTTATCATCCGTTTCTCGTCTTGATTGAAAGGAAACCTTGTCCCAGAGCGAGCGGAGACTCGCGGCGATAATGTTCACGGACATCGTGGGTTACACGGCCCTCGCTCAGCCGAATGAATCACCGGCGATGGTGAGTTCCCTAGCATGCAGGACATCATTACAGTAGACAACCTCGTCGTGATCTACTCCGACGGGACGCGGGCTGTGGATGATGTTTCACTCAGTGTTAGAGAGGGCGAGTTCTTCGGATTTCTGGGCCCGAACGGGGCGGGAAAGAGCACGGTGATCAAGACACTGACGACTCTTCTCCACAAGACTTCTGGGCAGGTCTCGGTCGCCGGTTATGACTTGGACAGGTTCCCAAAAGAAATCAGGAGGTCCATCGGCGTGCTGACCCAGGAGACGAGCATCGACGTCGATCTCACAGGCAGGGAGAACCTGCGTCTCCAGGGGCACCTGCAGCAGCTTCACGGCCAGGTTCTTGAACAGCGTACCGACGAACTGTTGAAATTGGTGCAGCTTGAAGATGTAGCGGAGAAGCCCGCAGGCCGTTATTCTGGCGGAATGCGGAAGAGACTCGATTTGGCTTCGGCTCTGATTCACAAGCCGAGGCTCTTGTTCCTGGACGAGCCGACCGCTGGTCTCGACGCTCAATCACGCTCCGCAATCTGGGAACATCTGGAGGGCATAAACAGGAATGAAGGCATCACGATCTTTCTGACTACGCAGTACCTGGAGGAAGCTGACCGGCTCTGCCGCGAGCTTTCGATAATCGACCACGGCAAGCTCATCGCGAATGGAACTCCTTCAGAGCTCAAGGCGTCGGTTGGAGGTGACAAAATCACTCTTACCTTGGAAGATGCATCGCTCAAATCGAGGGCGAGAGAGATCCTCAAGACGATCCAGGGAGTTACCAACGTCATGGATTCGGAAGACGGCGTCGTCGCCTATGCGAAGAAAGCGGGCCAAATTGTAGCAGACGTCGTTAGGACTCTGGACCGAAACAGCATCAGACCATCCTTCCTCAGCATCTCCTCTCCCACTCTGGACGACGTGTTCTTGCGCGAGACTGGTCGGCGCATCAGGTCTGAGGAGCTATCGAGGAAGGAAACAGAGCCGTTTGTCATGTGAGCTGATGGGTTGACAATATTCAGCGACACCCAATACCTCTTGGACAGGGGCCTGACAAAACTGGTCAGGAATCCAACCCTGCTTGCGACGAATCTGGTCGAACCGTTATTCTTTCTCCTGATCTTCTCGCAGATGTTCGAGAAGTTGAGCGTCTTTCTGCCCAATGAACCGGGAGGCTATCTTGCTTACCTTACTCCGGGGGTTGTAATGCTGAGCGCCATGATAACTTCGCCTCAGGGCGGAGTCTCGATTGTGAACGACCTGAATTCGGGGTTTCTCTCGAAGATGCTCCTGACTCAGGTATCGAGGCCCGCAATCCTATTGGGCAGGCTGCTGACAGATGTGTCCATGGTCGTAGCCCAGTCGTCGATCACAATCATCGTCGCGATTGCGATGGGGGTTAGAATCTCCTCTGGGCTACCTGGAATCCTGCTCATGCTCCTGACGGTTGCGTTCTTTGAGCTGGCGTTTTCGGGAATCTTCCTTGCGATTGGGATGAGGACCAGGAAGACAGAAACGATCTCCGCCCTTGCTGGATTCCTCTACATGCCGCTGATCTTCTTGAGCAGCGCGATGTTTCCTGCTTCATTCTTCCCCTCGTGGGTGCAGACCATCTCCAACTACAACCCCGTGAGTTACGCTTCGGACGCGACGCGCGAGCTTGTGCAGGGCGGACTGACTCTCAGCACGCTCGCGTCCGCGTATGTGTTGATCGGAATCATCGCGATTGTCACCTTCGCGGCCACCCTGTACCAGTTCAGAAAAGTGATAAGCTAGTCTGTGCGCTAGAACTGACAGCGCGTGCTCATGCCTGGGGCCGCCGTGCTCATGACCTAATCTAATAACAGCATCTTCCATCACTTCGGCTGCTCAGGGGAAAGTGTAATCTAGAAAGTGCAAATGGCCTTGGCCAGATGATCTCGTTAGCAGAAGCGCTTGGACTGGTCGCCGGCTTCCTTATCTCGTTGGGGCTCGTCCCACAGATTCTGAGGGTCTTGAAGCTCAAGGACGCCCAGCAAATCAGCTTGCCCTTCAACCTCCTGTCGTTGGGAGGCACCGTGCTCTGGCTCACCTACGGCATCTTGCTGGGGCTGTTGGCGGTGACCTTCTGGAACGGGATTAACTGCATCCTCTACGTGGTCCTGCTGTTAGTGAAGCTGAAGTACGGAATGCGCCGCAGTTTCACGACAGCTGGAGGCTGACGGAGCCATACTCGGAGATAATGCGAATAGCGCGCGCTTCCACCATGACGGCGTCTGGTCTGTTTATATTGAGCAGTGCCTTCCGTGTTCGTTGGGCCAGTTGGCAGAGGGGACACGCCGCCTTGCAGCAATCATGTTCACGGACATCGTAGGGTACACTGCATTGACGCAACGAAACGAGTCAGAGACCCTTCGTCTCTTGGAGGAACACAGGAACATCATTCGACCGCTTTTCGCCAGCCACGGGGGGCGGGAAATCAAAACCATCGGGGACGCGTTTCTTGTCGAGTTCAGCAGTGCCCTCGACGCCGTACTCTGCTCAATTGCCATCCAGCAGATAATGCACGACAGGAAGGTTGCTCGGGGAGATGCACTTTCCCTCCGGGTCGGGATTCATCTGGGGGACGTGATGGAGGGGGGGAACGACATCCTTGGCGATGCAGTTAACATAGCCTCGAGAATCGAGCCACTCGCCGAACCAGGAGGCGTCTGCATCTCGGGCGAGGTTTACAGTCAGGTGAGAAACAAGTGTGATCTTCCATTTGTCTCCTTAGGAGAGAAGCCACTGAAGAACGTAACCGCGCCTATCTCGGTGTATGCGGTCAGGATGCCGTGGGAAGGGTCAACTCCGCAGCCCATGGCCGCCCCACCGTCGCCAAGTCGCATCGCCATCCTCCCATTTGCAAACTTCAGCCCGGACCCTAACGACGAGTACTTCGCGGATGGCATCACAGATGAGATAATTTCCGCAGTAGCGGGCATAAGCGGCCTCAGCGTCATTTCAAGGACTTCGGTGATGGGTTATAAAGGGACAACCAAGAATGTGA
>Ga0326728_10022690_pt1 | contig 11607 bp, 7 predicted proteins | sample MB3enrmetagenome_FD_207602 | JGI IMG/M metagenome (GOLD analysis project Ga0326728, IMG submission 207602) | Lab enriched peat soil microbial communities from McLean, Ithaca, NY, United States - MB31MN | ecosystem: Environmental > Terrestrial > Soil > Wetlands > Peat | place: USA: New York... | reverse complement strand
GGCCCGGGGGCGGGCCCGCCCCCCCGGCCCCCCGCGCCGGCGCGGGCCTCAAACGGAGCCCCAATGCGGCCAGCATTTGCCTCGCTTCGAAATCACGCCGATGTTTCCGTTCTGATCGTTGGCGGCGGCATCAATGGAATCGGCTTGCTGGCCGAGTTGGCGCTGCAAGGCATCGATGTCCTGCTGGTCGACAGGTCCGACTTCTGTGCCGGAACCAGCGCCGCCATGACGCGCATCATTCACGGCGGTCTCCGCTATCTGGAAAACGCGGAATTCCGCTTGGTGCGCGAGTCCCTCCGGGAGCGAAACCGGCTGCTGAGAAACGCGCCCCACTACGTCAAGCCGCTGGCGACGACGATTCCCATTTTCAGTTGGACGGCCGGGATTGTTCCGGGAATCCGGAACCTGCTGGGATGGCCCTCCAAGCCGGGCGATCGGGGAGCGCTGCTCATCAAGACCGGTCTGATGTGGTACGACTTTCTGGCCGGCCGCCAATCCCCGCTGCCGAAACACCGGTTCCGCTTGAGGCGGGCGGCGCTTGCGCTGCGGCCCGCTCTCAACCCCGAAGTGATCTGCACGGCCACTTACTACGACGCCAAAATCACCTATCCGGAACGGTTGGGCCTGGAACTGGTTCAGGACGCCGAAGCCGCGTGTCCCGGTGCGCGCGCGCTGAATTACGTGCGGCCGCAGAGCGCCGCTGGCGGGGCCGTAGTGCTGCGCGACGAGGTCTCCGGCGAGACCTGCGAGGTGCGGCCGCGGATCGTGGTCAACGCCACGGGCCCGTGGATCGATTTCACCAACCGGGGCCTGGGGCGCGAGTCCGGCTTCATCGGCGGAACCAAGGGTTCCCACGTGGTGCTGGACCATCCCGAACTGGTGGCGGCGACCGGGGACGAGATGATCTACTTCGTCAACCGGGACGGCCGCATCTGCATCTTCTATGCGGTGGATGGCAAGATCATCGCCGGCGCCACGGATATCCCCGAGGAAGATCCGGATGCGGTCTGCGACGAAGCTGAAGTCGACTACATCCTGGAGGCCATGCGGATGGCCTTCCCCGCGATCCGCGTGGACCGGTCGCACGTGGTCTTTCGGTTTTGCGGGGTTCGCCCTCTGCCGCGCAGCGACGCCCTCACCCCCGGCCAGATCAGCCGGGACCACAGCTTCCCGGTGCTGGCGCCGGGCGACGGAATCGATTTCCCGATCTATTCGCTGGTGGGCGGAAAGTGGACCACCTTCCGCGCGCTTGCCGAGCAGGTCTGCGACGAGATTCTAAGGGTCCTGGGACGCCCGCGAATCCGCGATTCGGCGGACGTTCCCATCGGGGGCGGCAAGGGCTACCCCAGGATGCCGGAAGGCACCGGACTGCCTCGGGAGCGGCTGGCTACGCTGCTGGAGCGCTATGGCACGGGGGCGGACAAGGTGGCCGCCTACTTGGAGGCGGGCCCGGATACGCCGCTCGATTGTCACGCCGGTTACACCCTCCGGGAGATCGAATTCATGGCGCTGAACGAGCGGGTGGTCCACCTCGACGACCTGATCCTGAGGCGAACGCTCATGGGCTTGCTGGGAGAGGTGAGCGGGTCCCTGCTGGAGGAACTGGCAGCCATCGTGTCGCCGATTCTCGGGTGGTCCGAGCAGGACGCCGCGGCCGAGGTCGAGCGCACCATCCGACTTCTGGAGAAGGTTCACGGAGTGATGGCGGACGCGCGATCGAAATCGTCCTTCAGGTGCGCGTAGATATCGCGAAACACCTGGTAGATGCGCGAATACCTTTCGTGATTGGCCTGGTTTGGCTCGAAGCGCCGCTCCAGCTTCACCATTTCGAGCAGCGATTTCCGCACATCGGGGAAGGCTCCGGCCCCCATTCCCGCCAGGATGGCGGCGCCGAAAGGGGACCCGACCGAGGTGCGCGGCAGCAGCACCGGCAGCCCCAATACGTCCGCCTTGATCTGGTTCCACAGATCGCTGCGGCTACACCCGCCCACGCTTCTCATCTCCCGGACTTTGGCGCCGGCGCCGGCTGCCACCTCGACGTTATGGCGAAGGGCGAAGGCGGCGCCCTCCAGAATGGAGCGCGTGAGCGCCGCCTTGCGGGTGGCCAGCGAGAGGCCGAAGAACACGCCGCGCGCGGCGGTATGCCACAAAGGCGAGCGTTCCCCCATCATGTAGGGGAGGAAGACGACGCCCTCGCTGCCCGGCGGCACCTGCGCCGCCTGCTCGGTCAGCAGATCGAATGCGTCGGCCCCCTGTTCCTTGGCGGCCTGCACCTCGGATTGCCCAAGCTGGTCGCGGAACCAACGCAGGCAACCACCCGAAGAGACCATGGCGCCGAGCAGCAGGTGGAGTCCCGGCAAGGCGTGCGGCATGGCGATCAGGGCCGGTTCCGTCAGGCCACTGTCATTCGGAATGATGACGACCGTGGAAGTCCCGGTCATTTCGGCGGCGATGCCGGGCTCGACCACGCCCACCTCCAATGCCGCCGTGGCGCTATCCACGCTCCCGGCCATCACCGGAGTGCCCACGCGAAGGCCGGTAGCTTCGGCGGCCTCGACGGTGACTCCTCCCTGCACGCCGTGCGCTTCCAGAACCTCGGGGAATTGGCCCGGTTCCACTCCGCAGGCGGAGCATAGCGCCTGGGACCACTCACCGGTGGCATAGTTGCGCATCTGCAAGAGCACGGCGTGCGCCGGGTCCATGCCGATTCGTCCGGTGAGCCGATAGTTGATGTACCCGTTGACCTGGACGAACTTCGCGGTCTGTCTCAGAACCTCGGGTTCGTGATCGTGCAGCCAGAGCAGGCGCGCAGCGACGTAGAAGGCGTCGGGCCGGTTGCCGGTGATGCGGTGGATCTCGTCGACGCCCAGTATTTCGGTGAGCCGTGCGGCCTCCGCTTCGGCGCGGCGGTCCATCCAGATCATGGCGGGGCGCAGCGGCCGGCCGGAGCGATCGAGCGGCAGCAAGGTGGGCGCTTGAGAACTCACGGCCAGCCCCAGGACCCTTTCCGCCCCATGCGGCACCTTGGCGAGCGCCTCGCGCACGGTCTGGCAGGTGGCCCGCCACCAGTCTTCGGGGTCCTGCTCCACCCACGCGGGCCGAATGTGATGCAGCGGATATTCGGCCTGGCAGACAGCGCACAGGTCTCCGCGAAGGTCCAGCAGGACGGCTTTCACGGAACTGGTTCCGACATCGATGCCGAGCAGTAGTGGTTCCACGTTCCACCTATCGCGCAAAGAGCGGGGCGATGGAGACCACCCCCAGGCCGGTCAAGAAGAGCACGAACATGAGCACCAGCAGCCGGTTGACGCGCGCTCCGCCGCCCGCGAATTCCTTCCACACCAGGACGCCCCACAGCGCCCCCACCATGGTGGAGCCTTGCCCGATGGCGTAGCTGATGGCCGGTCCCACCTGCAACTCCTTCGGGGCGCTGGCGGCCACGAAGTTCGCGAGCGATCCGGCGATCCAGACCATGCCGCCAATGATACCGAGAAAGTGGACCCACGAATTCCCTCTCAAGTAGTCGCCAAACCTCAGGCGAGGGCCGTCGATGGGGAAGCGCAAGAAGTAGAGGTTGTACACAAAGACCGAGGCCAGCACGCCCAGGGCAAAGACGAATCCGACGGCGTAGGGGCCGAGTCCGTTGGGGCCGGTCTTGCCGATCTCGACCAGCGGATAGAACGTGCCCATCAGAATGCCGCCGATGACGGCCAGCCGGATGCCTTTCCAGGTGGCCGCTCGTTTGGCCTCGGCATCCGCCTTGTCCCCGGCGGCGCTGCGGCTGACGGCCAGCGCCCGGTAGGCGACGGCGTCCGCGACGATGGCGCCCACAATCAGAGCGACACCACTGAACAGCAGGAACGGATTCCCCTGCGGGTTGACGATGTAATTCCAGATGACCCCGACTATCAGAGCCAGCCCCACGCCGATGGGAAACGCTACTCCCATGCCCGCCACGGCGATGGCGCCCACCACCAGAATGTTCGAAAGGTTGAACACGACGCCGCCGAGGAACCCGCACAGAATATTGGTGTGGCCTGCCTGCGCGAGATCGGCGAGGAATCGGAGACCGTCCGACCCCCACGTGCCGAAGGTCAGCCCCGCCAGGAGTGCGCCCAGGGCCACGCCAATGGAGTAGTCGTAGTAGAGGAGTTCAAAGCGCCAGCCTTTGGCGAGCTTGAGAACGTTGGCCCAAGATCCCCAGCAGATCATGGTCAGAATCGTGAGCATCAGCACGAGTCCGTAGGAATGCGGCAGAGTCATGGAATCTCCTGTTCGCGGAACCCTCAGAGTACTACAAATAATGTACAATGCATCAGACAATATCACCCGAAAGGCGAAAACTATGCGACATCGGAATCTTGCCTACTTTGCGCTGGCCGGCGCGCTGGCCCTGATGATTGCGTGCTCCCCAACCAAGACGACGGCCAGCGGCCCTCCCGTTGCCCACCTGGAAAAAAGAGGCGCCGCCACTCAGCTCATAGTCGACGGCAAGCCGTTCCTGGCCCTGGCCGGCGAGCTGACCAACACGGCCGCCTCCAGCCCCGAGCACATGAAAGCGGTGTGGCCGAACCTGGCGACCATTGGGCTCAACACGGTGCTGGCTCCCATCGCCTGGGCGTGGATCGAACCCCAAGAGGGCAAGTTCGACTTCACCTTCGCGGACGACATCATTCAGGACGCCAGAGCCAACAACATGCGCATCGCGTGGCTGTGGTTCGGAAGCTGGAAGAACGGGCTCACCAACTTCGCCCCGGCCTGGGTGGTGGCCAACCAAGACCGGTTCCCGCGCGCCCAATTGGCCGGCGGCAAGACCGTCGAGGTGCTCTCCACATTGAGCGACGCCAACCGGAACGCCGATGCCAAAGCCTTCGCGGCCTTCATGCGGCACATTAAGGAAGGCGATTCGCCGGCGCGCACCACGATCATGGTCCAACTGGAGAATGAAGTCGGTCTGCTTGGCGATTCGCGCGACCGCTCGGAACTGGCCAACGAGGCCTTTGCCAAGCCGGTTCCCAAGGAACTGACCGACTATCTGCAAGCGCACAAGGATTCCCTGCTGCCGGAAACCATGATAGTCTGGGGCGCGGCGGGCGCCAAGACCTCCGGAACCTGGGAACAGGTCTTCGGCGCTGGCAAGACCAAAGCGGACGAGGTCTTCATGGCGTGGAACTACTCGCGCTACATCGGGAAGGTGGCGGAGGCCGGCAAGGCCGAGTACCCAGTGCCGATGTACGTGAACACCTGGATCGTGCAGCCGGAAGACAAGGGGCCGGGCGACTATCCGAGCGGCGGGCCGCAGGATCACAACCACGATATCTGGCGGGCCGGCGGGCCGCGGATCGACATGCTGTCGCCGGACATCTACCTGCCGAACTTCACCGAACTGGCCGACCGGTACAGCCGCAAGGGCGGTCCGCTGTTCATTCCGGAATCGTCCGCAACGGTGGGGGGCGCGGCCAACGCGTTCTACGCCATCGGGCAGGACCACGGCATAGGCTACTCGCCCATGGGCATCGATCAGCCCCAGCGGCTGCTCGGTTTCCGGCCGGGAACGGGAGCCGCGGTGGCGACGCCCACGGACCTCGCGAGCCTCCCGTTTTCCAGGGCCTACAAGGTTCTGGCCCAGCTCAGCCCGCTAATTCTGGAAGCTCAGGAAAAGGGCACGATTCAGGCGGCGTGGCTCAACAAGGGCCTGCAGATGAAAGACATCGAATTGGGCGGCTATATGGTGAACGTCAATCTCAGGCGTAACCGGCGGGCACCCGGCGTCATTCCCGACGTGGGTTACGCGATTGTCATTGCCGCGGGGCAGGATGAGTTCTGGGTGGCTGGCAACGATGTTCAGGTCACCTTCCTTCCCAATACGCCGGGACCGCCCATCGCCGGGCTGGCCAAGGTGGAAGAGGGCCGGTTTGAAAACGGCAAGTGGGTGGTGATGCGCCTGCTGGCCGGGGACGATTGCGTGCTGGAGTACGACCAGGCGAAGGCCGCCGCGGCCAACCAGTCCGGCAGCGGACTGCGCTTCATGGACGACGGGCCCGGCATCCAGCACGTGAAACTGTATCGATATCGTTGAGGAGATCAGGCATGAGACACTGCGTCATTCTATTTGCGTTGGCCATAGCGGCGAGCGCGCAGATTCCGCACCTGGAAAAGCGGGGCGCCGCGACGCAACTGATCGTCGACGGCAAGCCCTGGCTGGCGCTGGCCGGCGAAACGGACAACACCGCCTCTTCCGACCTCGGGTATATGGAAACGGCGTGGCCGAAGATCGTCAAAGTGAACCTCAACACGGTCCTGGTGGGTATTGGGTGGGACTGGGTGGAGCCCGTGGAAGGCAAGTTCGACTTCACCCTCGTCGATGGACTGCTCGACGGCGCCCGGAAACATAACCTGCGCCTCATATTCCTGTGGTTCGGCAGTTGGAAGAACGGCCTCTCGAGCTTCACGCCGGAATGGGTGAAAGCCGACCAGCAGCGGTTCCCGCGCGCCCGCCTCAAGAGCGGCAAGCCGGTGGAAGTGCTCTCGACCGAGAGCCAGGCCAGCCTCAACGCCGACACCCGCGCTTATACGGCCTTCATGCACCATCTCAAGGAAGCGGACTCCGGGCGGCGCACGGTGCTCATGATTCAGTTGGAGAACGAAGTGGGGCTGATCGGCGATTCGCGCGACCGGTCCGCCGCGGCCGAGGCTGCATTCGCCCGGCCGGTGCCGCCGGAGCTGATGGACTATCTGCAAAAGAACAAGCTGACGCTGTGGCCCGATCTGCTGAAGCTATGGGAAGCCGCGGGCGCCAAAACCGCCGGCACGTGGCAGGAAGTCTTCGGCAATTCCACCGCGGCCGATGAGATTTTCATGGCGTGGAATTACGCGCGCTACCTGGACCACATGGCCAAGGCGGGCAAAGCCGAATACGCGCTGCCGGTCTTCACGAACACGTGGCTGGTGCAACCCCAGGACCAGGCGCCGGGCGATTATCCGTCGGGCTGCCCGGAGCCGCTGGTGATCGACGTTTGGAAGGCCGGGGCGCCCGCCATCGACATCAACGCGCCTGACGTCCATCTGCGCAATTTCAACGACTGGGCCGCGCGGTTCTACCGCCCCAATAATCCGCTGTTTGTGCCGGAGTCGTATGGCGACCTGGGCGGCGCGGCCAATGCCTTCTACGGCATCGGGCAGTACGCGGGGATCGGCTACTCGCCGTTCGGCGTCAACAATCCGGAACACTGGGCCGAGATGCGGCCGGGCGCCAATACGCCGGTGTCGAACGCGATCGAAGATATACCGCTGGCCAAGGCGTATGCGGTGCTGGCGGAGATGACGCCATTGATTACGGATGCGCAAGCCAAGGGCACCATCGGCGCCGCGTGGCTCACCACTCAGCAGCCCAGGCGGGACATTGCGCTGGGGAATTACATCGTCAACATCGACATTCAGCGCAACCGGCGGAATCCGGTGCCGGCGCTGGGCTATGCCATCGTCGTCTCAGTGGGCCCCGACGAGTACTTTGTGGCGGGCCGCGATGTGCAAGTCCTCTTCACGCCCAACACGCCGGGACCGGAAATTGCCGGCCTGGCGCGGGTGGAGACGGGCAAGTTTGTGGACGGCAAATGGATTCCAGGGCGCAAGGTGAACGGGGACGACGTAGTGCTGAACTACGATCAGGCTGCCGCGGCGGCGCAGAACCAATCGGGCAGCGGCCTGATCTTCGGCGGCGACGGACCTGCCATTCAGCACGTTAAACTATATCGGTATCGATGAGGAGACTAGCCATGAAACATCGGATTCTGTTTATCTCGATCGCGTCATTCGCGTTCGCCGTTGCAATGAGCGCGCAAACTCCGGCCGCCGCGCCGACACCGCACCTTGAGAAGCAGGGCGCCGTGACGCATTTGATCGTCGACGGCAGGCCCTGGCTGGGACTGGCGGGCGAGTTGCTGAACAACGCCGCCTCCACCGCCGAGAACGTGCGGCCCGTGTGGCCCAACCTGGCCAAAGCGAACCTCAACACGGCTCTGGTGGGAGTCGGCTGGGGTTGGACCGAGCCGGAAGAGGGCAAATTCGATTTCAGCGCCTTGGATGGAGCCCTGGGCGACGCCAGGAGTAACAATCTGCACGTCGTCCTGCTGTGGTTCGGGAGCTGGAAGAACGGCACGTCCAGCTATCCTCCCGCCTGGGTGAAACGCAACCCCGACAAATACCCCGTGGCCCGGGACAAGGATGGGAAGGGCCGGGAGATCCTCTCGACTTTAAGCACCACCAACATGGAAGCCGATGGCCGGGCGTACGCGGCCCTGATGCGGCACGTGCGCGAGACGGATCCCACGCACACCGTCATCATGATCCAGATGGAGAACGAAGTGGGCCTGCTGGGCGACTCCAGGGATCGGTCGAAAGAAGCCAACGAGGCTTTCGCGGGACCGGTTCCCAAGGAGCTGATGGATTACCTGCAGAAGCACAAGGACACCCTGCTGCCGGAAACCAGGAAGCTGTGGGACGCCGCCGGCGGCAAGACGTCGGGAACCTGGGAAGAGGTTTTTGGCAAGGGCACCGGCGCCGATGAGGCCTTCATGGCCTGGCACTACGCGCGCTACATGAACTATGTGACCGGGATGGGCAAGAAGGAGTTACCCATACCGGTGTACGTGAACGCCTGGCTGGTGCAACCCCAGGACAAGCAGCCCGGCGACTACCCCAGCGGCGGTCCGCAAGCCCACAATCACGACTTCTGGCGTGCCGGCGCGCCGCAGATCGACATACTGGCTCCCGACATCTACCTGACCAACTTCGCGGAAATCGCCACCATGTACAGCCGCAACGGCAACCCGCTGTTCATCCCGGAGACGCGGGGCGACGCCGCCAACGCGTTCTACGCCATCGGCCAGCTCAATGCGCAGATGTTCTCCCCGTTCGGCATCGAGAGGCAGGTTAGCGCGGATGGTCCGCTGGCGGCCGCTTATGGCGTGCTCCATCAACTCACTCCCTTGATCATGGAGCATCAGACCAACGGCACCATGAAAGCCGTGATGATGGACGCGGGCACGGGCGCCCAGAAGGTGACGATGGGGAACTATGTGTTCGAGCTTGCCATGGGAGGTGGCCGGGGAGCGGCGCCGCCGCCCGCTGCTCCGGCAGCCGGAGGGGGCAGGTCCGCCGCGGGAGTGCCGCAAGCGGCTGCGGGCGGTGGCTTTGGCGGCGGCCGGGGCGGGCAGGCTGCCAACCGTGGCTACGCCATCATCATACAGACGGGTCCCGACGATTTCTGGGTGGCTGGCGCCAACCTGGGCATCAAGTTCTCATCCACCGTCACCGCGACCCCCATGGCCAGCCTGGCCGCGGTGGAGGAAGGCCAGTTCGTGAACGGCGCCTGGGTGGTGGGACGCCACCTGGCGGGCGATGATACGGGCATGGGCGGCGGCGACCGGGCCAGCCTGCGGCTGACCGCCAACCCCGGCATCCTCCGCGTTTCGCTGTACAGCTACCGCTAAGGCAGTACGCCGGGTGCGCTACCAATACGTCGTTGGTACCAGTACTACCCGTACACTCGGTTGCTTTTGTTTGGCATCTGTAAGCTATAATGATAGGATTGAGTGGCTATGGCGCGGTCGCGTCGTTCGATGATTGTAAACCGGGGTGCTGAAAACCGATGAAGACTCCGAGAAACTTGATGAGAAGGGCGATATGGTCTGCATGCGTGGCGGTGCTGCCTGCGTTGTTATACGGAGGCGGAGCGGTTGGGTGGAAGGTGGCGGACGCCGGTCAAACGCAAGAAAAAGCCGTTCCGCCGCAAGAGCAGGCCGCTCCACCGCCTCAATCGCAAACGCCGGACGCTCCGCAGGGCGCAGTACCGGCCGCTAAGCCGGCGGCGCCCAGGGAGATCGAGACCATTCCGGCCGATCTGGCCGCGCCCAAACCTTCGCGCGAGAACAAGATTCCAGGAGCCGCGCCAGTGGACGCCAAGACTTACATCATCGGCGCGGAGGATGTGATCTTCGTCAAGGTGTGGCGCGATACCGACGTTTCGGGGCAGTTCCTGGTTCGGCCCGATGGCAGAATCTCGGTGCCGCTGATCGGTGATGTCACGGCCTCGGGCTGTACTCCGGAACAGTTGGAGAAGGACATTTCAGAACGTCTTTCCAAGTTCATCAAGGATCCGCAAGTCAACGTTGGCATCCTGGCGGTCGGCAGCAAGAAGTATTTCATTCTGGGAGAAGTGAACAAACCGGGTTCGTTCCCGCTGGTGGTGCCGACCAATGTGCTCGAAGCGCTGGTCAACGCGGGCGGCTTCCGGGATTTCGCCAATACCACGAAGATTCTGATTCTGCGCGGCAACAAGCATTTCACGTTCAACTATAAACAGGTCACTCACGGCAAAAAGCCGGAGCAGAATGTTTTTCTGGAACCGGGCGATAAGATTATCGTGAACTGACGCGGGAGTAATGGAGAACTTGACGGCAGTGGTCGGAAAAGCAGGAAGGTACTGAGATTTATGGCTTCCCCGCAGAACTATGTAAGTGTTTCGCGGCGCCCACCGGATATCGAAGATTATATCGATATGGTGCGCCGCTACCGGTCGTGGATCATCGGTCCGATGTTCGCGGGCCTCGTCTTGGCGGTAGTAGTGGGGTTTCTGTGGCCGGATACGTATGTTTCCCAAGCGGTCATGCGCATCACGCCCCAACAGGTTCCCGAGAACCTCGTCCCCAGCGTGATCAGCACTCAGATGGCGGATCGGCTCAACCAGATGCAGCAGGAGATCCTCAGCCGCATGAGCTTGCAGGAGCTCATCCAGCGGCCCGCGCTGGACCTGTACCGGAGAGAGCGGCAGCGCCTGCCGCTCGAAGACATCATCCAGGACATGCGCAACAAGGACATCAAGATCCAGATGATGGAGACGCCCAGCTCCACCGGGGAACGCCGTGTCGCATCCGCCTTTCTGATTCAGTTCTCCTATTCCGATCGCTACAAGGCGCAGGCGGTGGTGCGCGAGCTGGTGACCAAATTCATGGAGCAGATCACGACCGTGCAGCGCAACCAGGCCACCCTGACCAGCAGCTTTCTGAACGACGAATTGAAGACCGCCGAAGCTACCCTCAAACAGCGGGATGACGACATTGCGAAATTCAAACACGACCACCAGGGTGCTCTGCCGGAGCAACTTCCCGCCAACATCCAGTCCTTGCAGGGGCTGCGGATGGAACTCAACCAGATCGATGAGGCCATCAACCGCGACAACCAGGATAAGATGTTCGAGGAGAGCACTCTGCAGGGCCTGAAGAACCAGATGTCCTTCATCAACAACAACATGGAGCAAACCGTGGGCGGCCAGACCGCGGCCGTCCAGAACGAGCGGCTCATCCGGTTGAACCAGGCGATCCAGGACGGGAAATCGAACCTGGCGGGGTTGAAGCAGACGTTCACGGAAGATTACCCGGATATCAAGACTATGGAGGCCCGGCTGGCAGCCCTCGAGAAGGAGCGCGACGACCTGGAGAAGCAGGAGGCCGATCAGGCGGCCACGGCCACGGCCGAGGCCACGCCGCGGAAGGTGACGAATCCGCAAATGCAGAAGAGCCTCCAGGACGTCCAGGCTCAAACTGCGGC
>Ga0326728_10022689_pt1 | contig 11608 bp, 8 predicted proteins | sample MB3enrmetagenome_FD_207602 | JGI IMG/M metagenome (GOLD analysis project Ga0326728, IMG submission 207602) | Lab enriched peat soil microbial communities from McLean, Ithaca, NY, United States - MB31MN | ecosystem: Environmental > Terrestrial > Soil > Wetlands > Peat | place: USA: New York... | reverse complement strand
CTCTACCGGATACACGGGCGTCGCCTACTCCGGAACCATCAACGGCTCGGGAGGCAGCGGCGCCTATTCCTGGACGGTGACTGGCCTGTCGGACAATCTGAATCCAACCTCGAACGGCGCAACCCTCACCATCGACGGAACGCCGGGGTCAACGCCCGCCACTGTGACGTTCAGCGTCAGGTTGACCGACGCCGCGACCAACGCCTCGATTACGCAGAATGGTTACAACGTTGCCCTCAGCATTCCGCCCCCGGTGGTTCTGCCTGCGCCAAACCCGGCCTCATTGCCATCGGCAACGGTTAACCAGCTTTACGCCGGATCGATCGTCGCATCGGGAGGCGTGTCTCCGTATACCTGGTCGATTGACGGCGTCCCCATTCCGAATACCGGCGCGGCTGTCCTCGTTTCCAACGGTCTCTCCGTCTCCAGCAACGGAGGGAACACCCTTTCCGTCGGCGGCACGCCCACTGCGGTTGAAACCGTAGATTTGACCAGCGTGACCGTGACTGACAGTGTGAACTCCACCCAGACGAACACCTACACCATCGACGTCAACGGCACTTTCCAGGTGACCGGCCAGATCGCTCTCAACTCCTCGTGCGGCGGCGGCAGCCCCTCCGTTCCGACCATCACGCTCAACCTGCTCACCAGTCCGGGCGGGACCGTCGTTCAGACCGTGACCACCGACAGCGGCGGGAACTACACCTTCACCAACATTCTCAACGGGACCTACACCATCGCTCCCTCCATCTCCGGGCCGAGCTCCGTGTTCTATCCGGCAACCCAGATCGTGACCGTGAATAACAGTGACGTGACTGGCGAGAACTTCAACGTGGCGCTGGGTTACACGGTATCCGGCACGGTTAGCTACGGCGGTTCGAACACCGGGCAGATCTACCTTGCGCTCGTTCCCCCAGGCAACTGCGGCACCGGCGGCACCGGAACCAGCATCTCCGCTCCCGGAGCATTCACCATTCGCGGCGTGCCGCCGGGCACGTACACGTTGCGGGCATGGATGGATCTCACCGCACTGGGCAATGGCGCTCAGAACACGTTTGACCCATCGGGCAACGCGCCTGTCACGGTTTCCAACGCCAACGTGACCGGCGCCGGCGTCACCCTGGCCGATAACACTCCGTCAGGTGTGCCCGGCTCCAATCCCGCCATCAACGGCATTACCCCAACCGACCAGGGTGTGATCGTCAGCTTCAAGGCCATCACCAGCAACGGCGTTGAGGCGGCCACTTCCTACGACGTCCAATGGAGCACCAGTTCTGACTTCAGCGCTTCCCCCGTGATCTACAACTTCAAGGCGGTCGGGACCGGTTCCAATGTCTGGATCCTGAACAACGGAATCTCCGGCATCAGCGGAACTCCGTTCACCAACGGCCAGACTTACTACTTCGAAGCCCGTGCCCGAAATGCGGCTGGACCCGCCGCTGGCTGGACCGTTTATGGCGGCAGCACTACTCCCACCGGCGTCATCGTCGGCGCGTCAACCACCGGCAATGAGGTGCAGGGCACCGTCACCATTCCCGCCTCCATTACACCCACCGGGCCATTGTATGTCGGCTACTACAACCAGAGCACCAACATCGCCTATGGCGCGCGCATTGCCAGCCCCGGAACTTCGAACCCCTTCACGGTCTATGTTCCGACAGATACCAATAACGATTACGTCTTCTTTGAGATCCTCGATCAGAACAACGACGGCCTGATCGACGCGGGCGACGTCACCAACACCAATAACAACAACCCCAACGGTATTTCGATCACCGCACCGCTCACCGGCCAGGACCTGACGCTGTCAACCTTCAACAGCACGGCCACGGTGTCAACTCAGTACTATCAATACACGTTCAATGTCAACGACACTCCGGTCACCGTGCCCGGGTACAATCTCACCTTCGATATTCGCGAGGGCAACAAGCTGCCGGTCGCGGTTACGCTCATGGCCGGCTCCAATGTCATCAACCCCGTTGACATCTCCAACTATTGCCAGGGTTGCGGCAGCGTGCAGTTCCAGTACTTCGTCGGCGTCAACAGCGATACGCCCAACCTCGGAGACACCTACAGCTTCAAGGTCACCTACAGCGATGGCACCACCGAAACCATCACCGGCTCGGTCACCGGATGGAACGGCACAGCCTCGTTGGTGGGACCGAACGATGTTCCCACTGACCTTCAGCCCGGTTTTATCGGACCCCTGCGGCCAAACTTTAGTTGGATCGATCCCCCGGTCGACAGCAGCGATACCTTCTCGTTCTATCTTGCTGACAGCAACGGCAACACCGTCTGGCAGGTACCCGTCGGCAACTCCAGGTCGAACGGCTTCTCAAGCTCGATTACTTCTCTCAACTGGGGAGTGGATCCGACCAACGCCGGCAACGACCTCCCGCCTGGAACCATCTTGACCGATGGGGCACAGTACACATGGCAGATTTCGGCCCAGGACAGCACCGGCAACCAGGTGCAGGCATCGGTGTACTTCATGGCATCCGGGATCTTGTAGCCAAAGGACTTGACGACCCCCGGAACCCAAATCTTCCCACAGATGCTGCGCATCGTCATTCCTGCCGTCTTCTCTCTGACCATGGGTGTTCAGATCGTCCCTAGCAGCTTTTTTCTGAGCATCCTCGGGCTACGTCGGCACTGACCTGGATTGCGAGGCAGGCAGATTGCGCTGCAAACGCACACCGGCGGCCTGGCTATGCCCGCTTATAGCTGATCGATGGGCCTGGGTTGAAGCGGCAGCGGATTCGGGGGCTGCCCTGGCCTCCCATCCGGTGTTTGTCGCTTACAGAGCCAATCTGACACAAACAGCCCCGCTAGAAGCGGCACCAGCCAGATAACCCGGCATTCATAGCGATCGTCGGGCATGGACAAGGCGCCGGTAACAAATCCGTTGGCAATAACCATGAAGCCGATCACGACGCTGAGCTCAACAAGCCGGGCCGAACGGCGCCGCCAGCCTAAAGGGAGGAATGCGACCATCGCCCCCAGCGACGCAATAACCGTCCAGTATTGAATGTCAGATATCAGTTCCAGGGGAACCGCATTCCGGGCCTGCCGACCTCGCTGGTAGCTCGATTGAGCGGCGGGCATGACCTGGTCGAACACTTCCAGAACCCAGGCGCTCGCATCGAGATCGTACAAGCCGAAGTTATTCAGTTGCGCCCAAACGTTGCCGGCCGAGCGGGAAATCTGCTGGCTCGGATAGGCGCGAAGAGTGGCCAGGACGAAGGGCACTTCTTCCCGAAGCATTTGCGCTCTTTCAATGTCGGAGGCGGTTTCCCAGATTCCATCCGGTGCCCACAGAAAGTTATCCGGGTCATCGGGGAGGTTATGGACATGGCCGCAAATCGTCCATTTCAACTGCCCGCAGTTCTTCTCCAGGTACCAGCGTCCCGGGCCGTCGGCAATAATGCGGGCCATGAGATATGGAGGGCGGTCGCCGTTCAGCGAGGGTTGCCCATAGAGGAAGCCGTGCAACGCCAACTGGGCGGCCGCGGCAAGCAGGACGACAAGCACTACCTCGCCGGTGGATTGAAGAATCCGGCCAACCGGCTTGCGTTCAAAGACCAGCATCACTGGCAACAGCAGGCACATACCTGCAGCCAGCATGAAGTGCGTGGAGTGGGCCGTAATCCCCCACCAGGCGATGAGATAAAGTGCGATTCGCTCCCAGCGTGACAGAGTTTCTCGGGCGAAAACCAACAGATAAAAGGAGAGATAAACTAGCGGGCCAAGAATGTCGGGCAAAACCAGGCAGGAATACCAACTCACACTGGTAAACAGGCTGAGCAGAGAGACAAGGATGAGGTAAATGACAATGGCATGACGCGGCAGGATGGCCCGTGCCACCAGCCAGAGGACAAAGGCCACCAGCATGCATTGCAGAGCGACGATGGGCCAGGGAGTGATGTTCCAGTGCCACGGCAGGATGCCCAGGCTATAGATGAAGGACCTCATGCCATAGTAGCCGGAATACTTATGCAGGAAGATGGCTCGGGCCACCTTGCGGCCATCATCAAGGTAGGTCATTGAGTCGGGGTAAAGCAGAGGAAAGCCGTTATAGAAGGCCGGCCAGGTCATGAACAGCGCTCCCAGGAGCACGGTGAGGCCATGCACGGCGAGAAGCCGGCCTTTCTCGGTTTTGACAGGCCCCCGCCGTCCCGCCCTGGTGCTCTTCATGGCTTAAAGTCCTTCAACAGGAAGCTCCTGTTTTCAGCGCTGTCTCGTTCGGATTGTACCGCTCTGCTGCGATATGGCCGGACCAAAGCCCCATCCATCGGTATTCCTCTGCCGGCAGGATAAATGTGCTGCTGCGGTCGGCCTCCGTTATCACCCAAATCTTCTCGCCGCGCTGGATCGCGATCACCTGCTCAGTCCTGACTGAACCGGTCTGGACCTTTTTGTGCTCAGCGACGATGGCAGCCTGACCTGTGTCAACTTCGGTTAGCTCGTTGGTGAGGGCGGTGTGTTGCGCTGCCAATGACTTCGGGCGGGAGAGAAATTCGGAATGCACAATCTCCGCCGCTTCCTTGCGACGTATCTCATCGCCATGGGCTGCGGCATCAAGACGGTCCAAACCATCCTGCGTCATGCCAACCCATCTACGACGCTGGCGCGTCATGCTCATGCGCCAAGCCAGGACCGCTCGGATGCCCAAGCCGATATGCTGAACGTGGTTTTCAAGCCGTCTACGAATATGGTGCAGTAATAATCGCGGGTGGATCACGGGCGAGAGGGTTCTCCAGAACCCGCTAATACTACAGTTGCAAATCGAAGATTCCGGAGGGAGCAGGGGGCTTCAGCCCCCTGAAAGAGTGCCAATTTGCGGGGCCTTCAGGCCCGGGCCTCTGCGCCTTTTTCCGCGAAAAGAAGCAAGTACAACTGTAGTACTAAACGACTGCTAAGCCATTGATTTGATTGGTGGCGGAGGGCAGGATCGAACTGCCGACCTACGGGTTATGAATCCGTCGCTCTCACCATCTGAGCTACTCCGCCGGAGCTGAAAGGCACAGGCCGCGCAGGCCCGCCAGGGAGGTGCGGACCGCATTGGGCCGGCTGTTCCCAATCTTGATGATACGGGCGGCTGAAGGTCAGGTCAAACCTGAACAAACCTGTCAGTTCGCCGCCGGCCCGCGGATGCATGAAGCCCGAGTCGCCCACTGCCCCAGCTAACCTGCTAACTCGCTATCCCCGCGTTAGCGGGGGCTGACTCGCCGCATTTGTTCCATCTGAATCGTTCAACTTGCAGCGCCATCGTAGCTTGATTGCGCTCCAGGACCAGCCTACCGGCACGCCGGGAAGGCGTTGCCGTTGATAACTGCTGAATCCTGCCCGCCCGCTCCTGTAAACTCGCCTGCATGAGTACGTTCCATATCGCCGCGGTGATTCCGGCGCGGCTGAGTTCCACGCGGCTGAGCCGCAAGGTCCTGCGCAACCTTGCCGGCCGGCCCATGGTGGAGTGGGTGTGGCGCGCGGCCGCCGCCAGCGGCCTCATGGACCCGGTGGTGGTGGCCACCGACTCCGGCGAAGTGGCTTCCGTTTGCCGGGAGCGCGGGATTCCCGTGGCCATGACTTCGCCCCAGTGCCCCAGCGGATCTGACCGGGTGAGGGAAGTAGCCCGCCAGATCGACGCCGATATCTACGTCAACATCCAAGGCGACGAGCCGACCCTGACGGCCAATTTTTTCCCGCCGCTTTTGGACCTTTTTGCCCGGCCGGAGGTCGAGGTCAGCACTCTGGCTGTCCCCTGCCCGGCGGAGGAATTCCTCAATCCCAACGCCGTCAAAGTTGTCACTGCCCTCGACGGCCGCGCCCTCTACTTTTCACGAGCTACCATTCCCTTCGACCGCGACGCCACCGGATTCACCGGTTACCGCAAGCATCTGGGCATCTATGCCTACCGGAAAGCCGCGCTGGAGCGCTTTGCCGCGCTGCCGCCCTCGCCCCTGGAGCGCTTGGAGCGCCTCGAGCAACTGCGCCTGCTCGAAAACGGAATCGCGCTCTACGTAGCCGCCGCTCCCCGCGACACCATCGGCGTCGACACCGAAGAAGATCTGCTGCGCGCCGAAGCCATGCTCAGGGGGATTGCGTAGCAGAACCGCGCGAGCTCTTGAAAAAATCGGAATTGCGCGCAAGAACCGGATAGCGCCCCGCGCGCCGATGAGCGACCATGGTTTCCATGAGCAGCAAGCTCCAATTCGTTCGCGGAACCGCTCCTGTCGCAGCAATCGATCCCCAGGCCGCCTGGCGTCAGGTTCTCAGCCGCGATCCCGCCGCCGGCTTTTTCTACGCGGTCGCCACCACCGGCGTCTTCTGCCGTCCCAGCTGCAAAAGCCGCCGTCCACTCAGAGCCAACGTGCGCTTCTTCCGCACCGCGGCCGAGGCGCAGGCCGCCGGCTTCCGCCCCTGCAAGCGCTGCACTCCTGCGGAGGGCGGACCTTTGGACAAGATGGGTGCAGCTCTAAACAGAATCCGGGCGCACATTGAAGCCCATCTCGATCGCCCGGTCCGGCTCAAGGAACTGGGACGCGTAACCGGTCTGAGCCCCTTCACCGTGCAGCGGCTCTTCAAGCGCGAGATGGGCGTCAGCCCGCTCGCCTACCAGCGCGCGCTCCGGGCAGGCTCGCTGCGCAACGCGCTCAAACAGGGAGATACCGTGACCAAAGCAGTTTACGAGGCAGGATTCGGCTCCTCGAGCCGCGCCTACGAGGGCGCTCAGCTCGGCATGACCCCCGCCCGCTTTGCCCAGGGCGGCAAAGGCGAGCAAATTCGTTGGGCTTCAGCCCCTTCGCCTTTTGGTTGGGTGATTGTCGGCGCGACCCAGCGCGGCTTGTGCTGGCTATCTCTCGCGGGCGCAAAAGCCGAAGCTGAAGCCAGCCTGCGCGCGGAGTTTCCCGCCGCCGAGCTGCGCCGCGATCCATCCCTCTCCAAATTAGTGGACGCTGCGCTGACGGCCGTCTGCACCGGCACAAATGCCTTCCAAAACCAGGCCACGCCAGAGGCGTTGGACTTGAGGGGGACGGCGTTTCAATTGCGCGTGTGGCAGGCGCTCAGAGCCATTCCCCGCGGCCAGACGCGCAGCTATAGCCAGTTAGCGCGGGAGTTAGGCGATCCCAAGGCAACCCGTGCCGTAGCCCGTGCCTGCGCCACCAACCGCGTGGCCCTGGTTGTCCCGTGCCATCGGGTAGTCGGCGCAAGCGGCTCGCTCACCGGCTACCGCTGGGGAATCGACCGCAAGCGACAACTGCTCCAGGCGGAACAGGCCTGACGCGGAACGCGGAACAAGCTAACTCGCCTTGCTGCCCACCGCCAGCAAAGTCTGAAACTGCGGCGCCTCCGCCTCCTTGTGGACCACGGAAGTCTGCACCTCGATGAAGCCGGCTTTTTCCAGCATCGCCTCCAATTCCACCTCGCTGAAGCCCAGCCACTCGTCGGCGTACAGTTCGCGCGCCTCTTCAAAGCGGTGCTTCATCAGGTCGAGCAGCACGATGCGTCCGCCCGGGACCAGAATCCTCGCGGCCTCTTCCACGGCGCGCTCCGGGTGCAAGGCGTGATGCAGCGATTGCGAGAAGAACACCAGGTCGACTTCCGCATCGCCAATGGGAATCTCTTCCATATCGCCCAGCCGGAACTCGACGTTCTCCACGCCGTGGCGGAGAGCCTGGTCGCGGCCCACTTCGATCATCTTTGCCGAGGTGTCGACGGCAATCACTTTTTTCGCTCGTTGCGCCAGCAGCAGCGCGAACGCTCCCTCGCCCGCGCCCAGGTCGGCGATCACCATCGGCGGCATCAGGCGCAGCAACGCCTCGGCCACGCCCTTCCACGATTGCCCCGGCACGTAATCCTTACCCAGGCGCCCGGCCACCGAGTCAAAAAAGCTGCGCATCTTGTCCTGCCGTTTGCGGAGCACGCGCCGCATGGCAGCCTGGTCCGAAGCGGCTTCCGGGATCTCCGTCTTGGCCCTGCCGAGAATCTCGTCCAAGGGGCTGCCGCCCGCAGGGCCAGGACTTAGGCGGTAGAGATTGCTCTTGCCCGTCCGCCGGTCCTCCACGAGTCCCGCCTGCTTCAGTTGCGATAGGTGTGTGGAGATGGTGCTCTGGCCCATCACCAGAATCTCCTGCAACTCGGCCACTGAAAGCTCCTCGCCCTTCAGCAGCAGCAGAATGCGGAGCCGGTTGGCGTCGGCTACCACGCGCAGGATTTTTACGATCGGCGGCATAGTTTTCGATTGACGGCGTACCAGAACTTCTGATACATATCAACATATCACGATATCACGATATAAGGAGATTCCAAATGGCGAGTTCGACCTTGGAAGTGACCGAATTAAAGTACAAAGTGGCCGACATGGCGCTGGCCGATTGGGGCCGCAAGGAAATCACCATCGCCGAGCAGGAGATGCCGGGCCTCATGTCGATCCGCAACAAGTATGCGGCCGGCAAGCCCCTGGCCGGGGTCCGCGTGACGGGCTCCTTGCACATGACCATTCAGACCGCTGTCCTGATTGAGACGCTGGTGAGCCTGGGCGCGGACGTTCGTTGGGCGAGCTGCAACATTTTCTCCACGCAGGACCATGCGGCGGCGGCGATTGCGGCCATCGGGGTTCCGGTGTTCGCGTGGAAGGGCGAATCGCTGGAGGAGTACTGGTGGTGTACCTACCAGGCGCTGGCGCACAAAGGCGGCAAGGGGCCGCAGTTGGTGGTGGACGACGGCGGCGACGTAACCCTGCTCATCCACAAGGGCTATGAGCTGGAAGAGGGCCACGGCTGGGTGCACGAGCCCTCCGGCAACCACGAAGAGCAGGTAATCAAGGACCTGCTGAAGAAGGTGCATGCCGAGGACCCGCAGCACTGGCACAAGGTTGCCAGGGAGTGGCGCGGCGTCTCTGAAGAGACCACCACCGGCGTGCATCGCCTCTACAAGATGATGGAGCAGGGCAAGCTGCTGGTGCCGGCCATCAACGTGAACGACTCCGTCACCAAATCCAAATTCGACAATCTCTACGGCTGCCGCGAGTCGCTGGCCGACGGCATCAAGCGCGCCACCGACGTGATGGTGGCGGGCAAGGTAGCTGTCATCTGCGGTTACGGCGACGTGGGCAAGGGCTGCGCGCACTCGCTGCGCGGGATGGGCGCGCGCTGCATTGTCACCGAGGTGGATCCCATCAACGCGTTGCAGGCGGCCATGGAGGGCTTCGAGGTGGCAACCGTCGAGGACACGCTCGGCCGCGGCGACATCTACGTCACCTGCACCGGCAACGTCGACATCATCACTCTCGAACACATGAAGAAGATGAAGGACCAGGCCATCGTCTGCAACATCGGCCACTTCGACAACGAAATCCAGATGGACCGGCTGAACGCGGAAAAGGGCGTCGAGAAGCTGAATATCAAGCCGCAGGTGGACAAGTACACATTCCCTGCAAGTCTGAATCAGGCCGCCCACAGCATCTTTGTCCTGGCCGAGGGCCGTCTGGTAAACCTGGGCTGCGCCACCGGGCATCCGAGTTTCGTCATGAGCAACAGCTTTGCCAACCAGACCCTCGCGCAGCTCGATCTCTGGGCCAACAAGGATACCTACAAAGTTGGCGTGTACGTGTTGCCCAAGCGGCTTGACGAAGAGGTTGCGCGGCTGCATCTTGAGAAGATCGGCGTAAGGCTGACCACGCTCACTCCCAGGCAGGCCGATTATCTGGGCGTGCCGGTAACCGGCCCCTACAAGGCGGAGAATTACAGGTACTGAGGACAGTTCGTAATTCTTGGTTCACAGTTGTTTTGTGCCGGCGTGAGAAGTTCTGTGGTAACCCAGGTCTCAGAATCGAGACCTGGGACACCCTCTGCTCATGCCTCACTTCGAGTGCACGTTTATGGCTTCGTCGTTTAGTTTTTCCTTCGAGCTGTTCCCGCCGCGCACGCCGGAAGGCGTGGCCAAGCTGCCGGCTGTCATCGCCCAGCTCGCCGCGGTGCGGCCCAACTATTTTTCCGTTACCTACGGCGCGGGCGGTTCTGACCAGGACGGCACCTACGAAACCCTGGTCACAGTCGTCGAGCACAGCGGCGTTGAGGCCGTGCCGCACCTCACCTGCGTGGGCTCGACGCGCTCCCACGTTGCCGCCCTGCTCGATCGTTACCGGGAGATGGGCGTCAAGCGCATCGTGGCCCTGCGCGGCGACCTGCCGGCCACGGCCATGAGTCCCGCTGCGCCGGGCGACTTCCACTTCGCCAACGAGCTGGTCAGCTTCATCCGCAAGACTCACAGCGACCATTTCCTCATCGAAGTCGCCGCCTACCCTGAGATGCACCCCCAGGCAAATAGCCCCGGCGAGGACTTCGACCACTTTCGCCGCAAGGTCGAGGCCGGCGCCGACGCGGCCCTCACCCAGCTTTTCTACAACCCCGGCGCCTACTTCGACTTCATGGATCGCTGCGTCAAGGCAGGCATCAGAATCCCCATCGTGCCCGGCATCATGCCCATCACCGGCTTCGCCAACACCGTGCGCTTCTGCGCTGGATGCGGCGCCGACCTGCCGCGCTGGATTCGCCTGCGCCTTGAAGAACTCGAGGACGACAAGCCCGCGCTGCTCGACTTCGGCGCGGACGTGGTCACCCGCCTCTGCCAAACTCTGCTCTGCAACGGCGCGCCCGGTCTGCACTTCTACACCATCAACCAGGCCGGCCCTACCCTGCGACTGTTGAAGAACCTGGCCCTGCCCGCGCCCTTGTAGACTCATCTTCGACGAATCTGCCTTGTACAGTGGAAACAGAGTAGATGTACCCAAAGTCTCATCCACCAAGTGGCTTTTTCCTGGCCGGGGTCCCCATCCACAGGTCCTGGTCGATGGGGTGGAAGTAAAAGCCGCCCGGAATACTCCAACCATGGGCACTGTTACTCTGCTTCCGCTCTAGAAATCAACCCTGGAGAAGATACAAATGATGATCAGTTTGATAAGCAGGATTTCTTCCTATATGGAATTGGTTGGCTTCACGATCGCCTTGCCCGCGGTGGTTGGCACCTACTATGAATCCTTCAAAACCCGGCAGGAGGCGCGCCGGGAGCGCGAGGGTAGGCTGCACAGCAAGGACTGCCTGGAGTTTGTGGCCGGCGATGGAGACTGCATCAACCTGGTCCCGCTGGAGACGCTGCACTCCCTGCCCAGGGCCGGAGACGTCATTTTGCTGCCCTGCGACGGTGTCGGCGAGTCGAAGAAGTTTCTTCCCGGCGCCTACCTGGTGGAGTCAGTCGAGCATTTCTACACCCAGGTCGACCGCAAGGGCAGCCGTCCGCAGGAGGCGCGGCTCACCAAGGCAGTGGCCAAAGTTACGTCTCTGAATCCAGCGCTGACAGCCTGACCAGGGAGAGCCCGGGCTACCGGCCCTTGCGCCCGTTCACCCGGTGATAGAGGCTCCAGAAGAAGTTGTGCAGCAGGCGAGTCTGTTCCGCCTTGAGCGCCTTGTAGGAGCGCTCGACATAGGAGTCGAACTCCGGCGGCCAGCCAATGGTCGAGCGGCGCTCGGTGAAATCGCCCTCCGCCCACTTGGCCAGCAGTGCCTTGTAGCCCACCACGTGAGTCACAAAGTCCAGCAGGCTCTGCGGC
>Ga0326728_10022688_pt1 | contig 11608 bp, 6 predicted proteins | sample MB3enrmetagenome_FD_207602 | JGI IMG/M metagenome (GOLD analysis project Ga0326728, IMG submission 207602) | Lab enriched peat soil microbial communities from McLean, Ithaca, NY, United States - MB31MN | ecosystem: Environmental > Terrestrial > Soil > Wetlands > Peat | place: USA: New York... | reverse complement strand
TCTTGGCGGAAAAGACGACGACCGTGCCTTCGCCATCGCCGTGGATGGCTCGGGCAACATCCATGTGGCAGGCAATACCGCGTCATCCAATTTCCCCGTCACCAGCGATGCGCTGCAGACCAAGCTGGGCGGGGTTGGCGTGGTGGACCTGACGAATATGCTGGCCGGCGGGTACTTCAGAGCCCCCGTAGGACTGGGCGACGCCTTCTATGCGCGGTTCAATTCCAGCGGTTCGCTCACTTACAGCACTTACTTGGGAGGCAGCGACGACGATGTGGCCACCGGCTTGGCCGTCGATTCCTCGGGCAATGTCTACCTCTCCGGCAACACGGCTTCGACAAACTTCCCACTGGCCGGTTCGTCGTATCAGAAGCAACTGGGCCCAATCATCGCACAGGATTCCAGCTACAACCCGGTCACGTCCCTGTTATTTGGAGACGCCTTCTTCGCCATCATCGCCACGGGGAGCAGCACGGCGGCGCCGGCGATTACCTCGGTGGTGAACGCGGCGTCCGGGACGGGCGCACTAGCGCCGGGCTCGGCGGCGCTGGTGGCGGGGACCAATCTTCCGGCCAGCGCGTCGGCCGGCGCGGCGGTAGGCGGCCAGACGGTCCAGGTGGTGAGCGCCACCCCGACGCAGTGGACGGTCGCCATTCCTTATAATGCCGCCACCGGGTCCTCCAGCATTCAGGTCGGCACATCCGCGGCCTTCCCGATTACCTTGAGCAAATATGCGCCGGCGCTCTTCAGCGCGGACGGCAGCGGACAGGGCGTTGCACTGGCCCAGCGAGTCCTGAGCGGTGGGACTCCCACAGTGAGCGCATCCGCCCCGGCATTTCCCGGCGATACTCTCTCCATTTTCGCCACCGGGTTGGGCGCCATCGACGCCAACGGCCACCCGAATCCGCTGCCCGCGGTAACCGTGGGGGGGCAGCAGGTGCTGGTGCTGAGCGCGGTCGCGATGAGCAACAGTCCAGGCACCTACAATGTGACCTTTCAGCTTCCCCCGGCGACTCCGGCCGGAAATCCGGCGCTGGTGCTTTCCATAGGCGGCGCCAACAGCCAGTCGCTTACCTTGCCGGTAGGCGCCCTCACCGGCACTACCATCGCCTATGTGGAGAACGGCGCCAGCTTCCTGGCGGGATTCTCGCAAGGCTCCTGGATCACTATCACGGGCGCCAACCTTTCCGGTACGACGCGGATCTGGACCGGCGCCGACTTCAACGGCAACAATCTTCCCACCGTACTGGACCAGGTGAGTGTGACCATCGATGGGAAGCCGGCCTATCTGTATTACATCAGCCCCACGCAGATCAACGCGCTGTCGCCGGCCGATACCGCACTGGGATCGGTGCCCGTGCAGGTCACCTACGCGGGCAAAACCAGCAACGTGCTGACTGCGACGGAAGTCTCATTCAGCCCGGCGCTATTCATGTTCGGTCCGCAGGGGCAGAAATATGTGGCGGCCGTTCGCGCGGACGGGCAATATATCGGACCTACCAGCCTGTATCCCGGTCTCACCGTGCCGGCGAAGGCCGGCGACACGTTGCTGCTTTATGGCACGGGCTTCGGCCCCACCAACCCCACCACCAACTTTGGCCAGACGTTCACCGGTGCGCCGCCCACGGCCAACACTGTCACGGCGACCATCGGCGGGGTTGCCGCCACTGTCCAGTTCGCCGGGCTGGTCGCTCCAGGCGAGTACCAGTTCAATATCCTGGTGCCCAGCGTGCCCAGCGGCGACAACCTGGTACTGTTGACCGTCGCCGGAGTCTCGTCGCAAGCTAACGCTTACCTGACCGTGCAGTAAGTGAGACACCGGCTCACCTATACTTCACTGAATTAGCAAATAGCCGACCGAGAGGCCGTTGTCCTCCGGAGTGGGCGGCAAATCGCCGAGCGCGATCGGTGAAATGCGAAGATGGCCGCTGCCCGCGCCACCTTGGAGTCCTGCGGTATGCCCAAAAGTATGAGCATTATTTGCACAGCCGGACTACGACCAACTGATACGCACCGCGGCGCAAAGTACTGATGATAGGCGCTGGTATCCGTTGGCCCTGATTTGTCTAATGTGCTGATTTCACATGGGGAATTAGCTTCGAACCAGTAGGCCGGGAGTTCGAGTCCCTCCGGGTGCGCCAGAAACCCTTCCTGGAATTCCAGCCGGCAACCGCGACAAGCCACGACTCGACTATACCGCGGCCTTCGCCGGCATCCACTTTTTCAGCGCCTCCACCAGGGTTTCCATCTTGACGGGCTTGGTGATGAAGTCGTCCATGCCGGCCTCCAGGCAGCGCTCGCGGCAACCGTCCAGCGCCTCGGCGGTCATGGCCACGATGGCGATGCGCCGCTCGGCGCTTTCCATCAGGCGGATGGCGGCGGCGGCTTCGTACCCGGTCATCTCCGGCATCTGGCAATCCATGAAGATCACGTCGTAGTGCACCAGGCGCTGCATCTCCACGGCTTCCCGGCCGTTGGCGGCGACATCGGCGCGAATCTTCAGCCGCTCCAGCATGCGCAGCGCCACCTTCTGATTGACCACGTTGTCTTCCGCCACCAGCACGTGCAATGGCGTGCCCGCGAACCTGGCCGCCAGGGGTTCCGCGGCGGGCGGCTTCCGGCGGTGCGGACGCGGTCTTTCGCGCTGCTTCTTGGCCCAGGCGTTGGACAGCGTGTTGAACAGTTGCGACGGCCGGATGGGCTTCACCAGGCAGGCGTCCACACACGACTGGTCGAGCGCCCGTACTTCTTTCCAGTTGGCGATGGAAGTCAGCAGCACGATCACCACGTCGCGGGCTTCCGGGTCGCCGCGGATGGTCGCGGCCAGCGTGGCGCCGTCCATTCCAGGCATTTGGAAGTCGGCCAGCACAAAGTGATACGGATCGCCGCCGCTCTTGGCGGCGCGGATGGCGTCCAGCGCCTGTTGGGGGTTGGCATAGCTGCCGTTGCGCATCTTCCAGCCGGAAATCTGCTCGTGCACCACGCGGCGGTTGACTTCGTTATCGTCGACAATCAGCACGCGCAGCCCGGCCAGGTCCACGGTCTCCTCGGGTTCCGGCGCGGCCGGCTGGGGACTCGGCGGCAAGGGCAGGGTAAACCGGAATTGCGACCCGCGAGCCACGCGGCTCTCCACGTGGATGGAGCCGCCCATGAGTTCCACCAGTTGTTTGCAGATTGCCAGGCCCAGGCCGGTGCCGCCGTGGCGGCGCGTGGTGGAGGTGTCGGCCTGGGTGAATTTTTCGAACAACTGCGGGATTTTGTCCTTGGGGATGCCCACGCCCGTATCGGTTACGGCCACCCGCATGCGGAAGGTCTTGCCGTCGTTGGCTTCGCAGTCCACGGCCACCAGAACGTGGCCGCGGTCGGTAAACTTCACGGCGTTGGCCACCAGGTTCGTGACCACCTGGCGGATGCGGCCGGCGTCTCCCACGAAGTGCCGCGGGGTGTGCGGAGGGTACTGCAGAATCAGGTCGATCTTCTTGTCTTCCGCGTTCGGCTCCAGCATCTCGACTACGTCTTCGAGCACCTGGCGGAGGTCGAACGCGAAGCTCTCGATAGTGAGCCTGCCGGCTTCCACCTTGGAGAAGTCCAGGATGTCGTTGATCACCGTAAGCAGCGCTTCTCCGGACTTGCGGACGGTTTCCGCGTAGTCCCGCTGGTCGGCGCTCAGTTCGGTGTCCAGCAGCAGGCCGGTCATGCCGATCACCCCGTTCATGGGCGTGCGAATCTCGTGGCTCATGTTGGCCAGGAATTCGCTCTTGGCGCGGCTGGCCGCTTCTGCCGCGCGTTGCGCCGAGCCAAGCCGGCGCGTCAGCCACGAGGTGTACAGAAGCGTGGGCGCCAGCACCGCCAGCGCGCACAGAAACACCAGCCCGAAAATGCGCGAATTGCGGTACGCAATGATAGTGCCGGCTTCCGTGGCCACGTGCGTGTTCCAGCGGAAGTCGATGCCCAACAGGGTTCCATCGCGGGCCATTTTGCCGATTTCGTCGCACAGCAGGTCGGCCGCCCGCCGCGCATCCCGGCGCTTGGGTGTGGCGCCTATGCCGAACCAATACGTGCCTTCCTGGACGGGAAGCAGCCGAAGGGGACGATCCGGGCACTCGGATTTCGGAGGGTTGGCCAGCGCATTCAGGGACACCAAGCCAGCCTGAGCCGTCCCCCGGCAGACTTGGTCAACCACGTCCTGCGTGCCGGATGCCGACAGCATTCTGACGTTGTGAAAGAGTCTCTCGGCGACCTTGATATCGCTTGGAGCCTGGGCCTTTACCGCCAGCGTCATGCCCGAAAAATCTTCCGGACCGCGCACCGGCAGGGTTTCCGCGAAGACCATGACATACGTGATCTTGGCCCAGCCCGGGCTCACGTAAATGACGCCGCGCCGCTCCGGCAGATCCATCAGCAGGGGCCATAGATCGACATCGCCGGAGGCGAGCGATTGGTCCGGACCGCTTGGGGATAGCACCCATTCCAAGTGCACATTGGCCCGCCGCGCGGCCGCGGAGACCAGATCCACGGCGATCCCCGTCGGACGTCCCTGTGCGTCCAGGTAGTGATAGAGCGGGGCATTCCGGAAGCCGATTCGCAGCGGTCGGGTGATAGGAGCGTGGGAAACCCGCCAACAGATGCCCACCGCCAGCATGGCGGCCAGACCGATCGCGCACAGTGCCGCTGTCCGGCGGCGGCCGTGGTTGCGCGGTGCGGTCCTAGCCATTACCTTCCACATCGGCAGCGCTTTCACGGGTTTCTAGCCAGAACGTGTTTCAATCGAGAGATCCTGGACCGGCATACAGTACAATGAAGCCACGGTCAAACCTATGCTGCAAGCCGCTTTAGCCTTTTTGATCTGCGCCGGCGCCCTCGCCGCGCAGCCCGCCGCGCAGCCCGCCGGGGCACCCCGGCCACCCCTGGAACGTGTTGGCTTCCTGCTGGGCGATTGGACCACCGACAGTGACACCGAACGCGGGCACGCCACCGCACTTAACACGTTTGCGCTGGATCTCGATCGACAGATCCTGACCCGCCGCGGGTCCACGGAGTTCTCCTCCGGCAAGAACGCCGGGACGCGTCACGACGACCTGTTGGTGATTTATCCCGAGGGCCCCAACGGCGGGATCGCGGCTATCTATTTCGACAGCGAAGGCCACGTTATCCACTACACCGTGACCATACCCGAGCCCAACGCCGCCGTTTTCGAGTCCGACCCCGCCCAGCCCGGCCCGCGCTTTCGCCTGACGCACAAAGTGACCGGCCGCCGCATGGAAACCAAATTCGAAATCGCCGCGCCCGGGCAGACCAACTACCAGACGCACATCAGCGGCGTTTCCACCAGGAAGTAGCGCCGTTTTCCGCGGCATATTCGCGCGTTGATTCGATCACCCATTCCGTGCGATAATAATAGATGTAGTTTGACAGTTCCGCTGATTCAGGCCTCTCGCATAGCCCGGACTTACCGCCTATCCTGCCCGCGATTCGCTGCTCTGCAAATTCCAGAAAGAAGATCAAGTGAAGAATATTTTTGTTGGAAATCTCAGTTTTGACGCTACCGAAGACACCGTTCGATCCATGTTTGAGGCGTACGGCACGGTCGACCGCGTGAATCTCGTAACCGACCGGGAAACCGGACGAGCCAGAGGCTTTGGGTTCGTGGAGATGAGTGTGAATGCCGAAGGCGACAAAGCCATTGCCGGTCTCAACGGCCGGGAACTCGGCGGCCGGGCGCTCAACATCAACGAAGCGCGGCCCAAGGAAGACCGCGGCGGCGGTGGTGGATTCCGCGGCAACGGCGGCGGCCGGCGGCAGCAAAGCTGGTAAACCGCTCGCGCGGCATCGGGGGGCGGCCTTGGCAACTGGCCGCCCCCTTTTGTTTTATACGATTTGCGCGGTTCCGCTTGCCGAACCAAGGGTGCGAGTCCGATAATAGAAGAGAAGAAAAGAGAAGAGCGTATGGCCACAAGATCGCACACCACCTTCAAGAAACGGCAGAAAGAAATGGCGCGCGCAGAGAAAGCGCGCGAAAAAGCTGCCAGGCGAGCTGAAAAGAAAGAAGATACGGACCGTCCCGCCGGGCCCGAGGTCATGTCGCTGGAGGAAGCCGCGCTTCTCCGCTCGTGAACATGCCGACCCCGTAGCGGGCCGAAAGGGTGGTAAGAGCAGTATGGACAAGAGACTTGCCAAGCGGCACAAGCGCCAGGTCGCCCGTGCGAAGGAGAAGGTTCGGCTGTCGGAGCCCGACGTTCGGACGCCCGAACAGATAGCCGCTGCCAGGGCGGCCAGCCGTCCGGACCTCCGCCGCGAAAACCATCCCTGGCCGACTTTGCCCAGCGATTCCGCCGTCCCCGAGAACCCCGACGGCTTTCCGCCAGAGCCTGCCGCACCCCCTTCCAAACCGTAGTACACTTTCGTTTTAGATCAAATACTCGACCAAATCGACCATGGAACCCGCAACCGCTTCCCCCATGATCGAGGCGATCGGCCTCAGTAAGTTCTATCGGGATTTCGCCGCCGTCCGGGACGTGAGTTTCTCTATTCCGGCCGGGCAGGTAGTGGCTTTTCTCGGACCGAACGGCGCCGGAAAATCCACTACCATGAGAATCCTGACCGGCTACCTGGCCCCCAGTGCCGGAAGCGCGCGTATCGCCGGATTGGACATGGCCGGCGACCGCATCCGCGCGGCCGAACGCCTCGGCTATTTGCCCGAGAACGGACCCCTCTATCCCGAAATGACCCCGCTCGCGCTGCTTCGCTTCTTCGGCCGCGCTCGCGGGTTGAACGGCTCTCGCCTGGCCGCGCGAATCGAAGACGTGGTCGAGCGTTGCGCCCTTCACGCGGTCATCGAGAAGAGCATCCGCAAACTCTCCAAAGGCTATCGCCAGCGCGTGGGCATGGCCCAGGTGCTGCTGCACGAGCCCGACGTGCTCATCATGGACGAGCCCACCGGCGGCCTCGACCCCAACCAGATCCGCGAGGTCCGCCGCGCCATCCGCGAGATGGCCGCCAACCGCACCATCCTGCTGTCCACGCATATCCTGCAGGAAGTGGAGGCGGTGGCCGACCGGGTGATCCTGATCCATCGCGGCCGCATCGTCTTCGACGGCTTGCCGCGCGAGATGCAGGGCGACTGCGCTTCGCTCGACGAGGCCTTCCAGGCGCGCACGGAAGGAGGCGCATGCCAACCCGCGGCCACGTAACCGGCGCCCGCGTGATCGCGGCCATCGTACGGCGCGAGTTGGCGGGCTATTTCAGCACGCCCACCGGCTATGTCTTCATCTCGCTGTTCGTGTTCCTCAGCGCGGTGGCGGCCTTCTGGCAGGACCGCTTCTTCGCCAACAACCTGGCCAATCTCGACCAGTTGAACCGTTTCTTCCCGTACCTATTGGTCTTCTTCATCCCCGCGATTTCCATGAGCCTGTGGGCCGAGGAACGGCGCCAGGGCACCGAGGAGCTGCTGCTCACGCTGCCTACCGGCGACTTTCAGGTGGTGCTGGGCAAATATCTCGCCGGCCTGGGCATCTACAGCGTGTCGCTGCTCTTCTCGCTGAGCCACGTGGTGGTGCTGCGTTGGCTGGGCAAGCCCGATCCCGGCCTGATGCTGGCCACCTACGCGGGCTACTGGCTGATCGGCGCCGCTCTGCTGGCGGTCGCCATGCTGGCCTCGCTGCTCACCGACAACCAGACCGTCGCCTTCATCCTGGGCGGCCTGTTCTGCGCGGTCCTGGTCTTCCTCGATCAAGCCGGCGCCATCGTCAGCGGCGCCTGGGAACGGCTGGCGGTGAGCCTCTCGGCGGTGGAGCAGTTGCGCGACCTGGTGACCGGCGCGGTGACTCTGAACGCCTTGATCTACTTCGCCGGAATGGCGGCGGTGGCGCTATATTTAAACACCGCGCTGCTGGGCCGCCGCCGCTGGCCGAGCGGCCCCAAAGCCCCGCGCCTGGGCATGCACTACCTGCTGCGGACCGTCGCGTTGGCGGCGGCCGTGGCCAGCCTCACCGTGCTGGCCGGGCAGGCGCGCATCCGCTGGGACGCGACTTCCGAAAAGATCCACTCGCTTTCCCGCGAAACCGTGGCGCTGCTCAAAAGCCTCGACCCCAAACAGCCGGTCTTCATCTATGCCTATTTCAGCCCCGAGGTGCCGCGCAGCTACGTCGACGCCCGCAACGGCCTGGTGGGCATGCTGCGCGAATTCGACGCGGTGGGCGGCGAGGCCGTCCGCAGCCGCATCATCGAAACCGTGAAGTACTCTCCGGCGGCGCGCGAGGCCGAGGAGCGCTACAACATCCGCGCCTCGCGCATCCCGGTTACCGAAGAGAGCGCCGGCGGCGCCAACGAAATCTTCCTCGGGCTGGTCTTCACGCGCGGCTCCGAAGAGTTCGTGATCCCGTTTTTCGACCGCGGCCTGCCGGCGGAGTATGAGCTGGTCCGCTCCATCCGCGTGGTCTCGCGGGCGCAGCGCAAGAAGGTCGGCATCCTGAACACGCCGGCGAGATTGTTCGGCGGCTTCGATTTCGAGACCAAGCGGCAGAACCAGGAATGGTCCATCGTGGCCGAGCTGCGCAAGCAGTATGAAGTGGCGCAGGTATCGCCGGACACGGCTTATCCCGCCGACATGGATGTCCTAGTGGCCGCTCAACCGTCGGCGCTCACCCAGCCCCAGGCCGACCGCCTCACCGAGTACGCCAAGACCGGCAAGCCGCTGCTGCTGCTGCTCGACCCCATGCCCGCCTTCGATCTCGACCTGGCCCCGCAGGACATCGCGCAGGGTGATTCTCAGGTCCAGACCGAGGCGCCGCCGCAATCGCACAGAGCCAACTTGCGGCCGCTGCTGGATGCCGCCGGCGTCACCTGGCAGACCAATCGCATCGCCTGGGACAACTACAATCCGCACCCGCAACTGAAGAGCCTGCCCAAGGAGTTCGTCTTCGTCGGCAAGGGCTTCAACCAGAAGGAAGCCATCACGTCGGGCCTGCAGGAGATGGTGCTGCTGTATCCTGGCGTGCTCCGGACACGCTCCGACGCCGCGCCCGGTCAGGTGACCCCGCTGCTCGAAACCAGCGGCGACTCGGGCACGGTGCGCTGGGAGGACCTGGTGGAGCGCACCGTGTTGGGCTCGGTCGCCATCAACGACAGCGTCAAGCACACGCCGGAGAACGCCAAACAGGTGCTGGCGGTGCGCGTCGCGGGACCGGTCAACGCCGTGATCGTCGCCGACGTGGACCTCATGGGCGAGGAGTTCTTCGAGCTGCGCCGCCGCGGCGTGGAGAACCTGAACTTCGACAACGTCACCTTCCTGCTCAACGCGGTCGATCAGCTTGCCGGCGACCGTTCCTTCATCGCCCTGCGCAAACGCCGTCCGCGGCAGCGCACGCTGGAAGCCGTGGAGGCCCGCACCCGCACGTATGAAGCGCAGCGCCTGGAAGACATGCGGCAGGCCGAAGCCACCGCCGACCAGCGCTTGAAGGAAGCGCAGGCCCGCCTGGACAAGGCCGTGCAAGACATCGATCGGCGCAAGGACCTGGACGAAGAGGCCAAGCAGGTGATGATCGAGAACGTCCAGGCCGTGGAAAACCGCCGCTTCCAGGTGGCCCGCACCACCATCGAAGACGAAAAGCAGCGCCAGATCGACGCCTCGCGGGCCGACATGGAGAACTCCATCCGCGCCATCCAGAACACCATCAAGCTGCTGGCCGTGGCGCTTCCGCCCATCCCCGCGGTGGTGCTGTTCCTGCTGGTTGCCGTGCGGCGCCTGGCGCGCGAGCGCATCGGCGTGCCGGTGGACCGGCTGATCGACGAAAGATCCACGGAGGCGCGCCCATGACCGAGAGCCTCAAGACCGCGGGTTTCCTGGCCGGCGCGGTGGCGCTCGCGATCGCCGCCGCCGTGGTGCAGCCCGAACGCCGCATCCCCTCCACGTTGAGCGACGAAGGCCAGGCCTTCTATCCCGACTTTCGCGATCCGCAGGCGGTGAAGGCCATCGAGGTGGTGGACTACGACGAATCCACGGCCACCGCGCGGCCGCTCAAGGTGGAGTTCCGCAATTCCCGATGGCTGATCGCGTCCAACAACGATTACCCCATCGACGTGGGCGACCGCCTGGCGAAAACCGCCGCCGCGCTCATGGACCTGCACAAGGACCAGGTCCGTTCCGACCGCGCGCAGGACCATGCCAAGTACGGCGTGATCGACCCGCTCGATCAGAAGGTGAGCAGCTTGCAGGGACGCGGCAAACGCGTCACCCTGCGCGACGCCCAGAAGAACGTGCTCGCCGATTTCATCCTGGGCAAGCCGGTGGAGGGCAAGGCCGGGTGGCGCTTTGTCCGCGTGCCCGGAGGGAAGCGCACCTACGCGGTGAAGACCGAAGCCGATCCGTCGGCGCGCTTCGCCGACTGGGTGAACGCGGGCCTGCTGCGTATGCCATTGGCCAACATTCGCAAAGTGACCATCGCGAGCTACTCGGTGGACGCCTCTAGCGGCGTTCTCGACCAGGGCGACAGCGTGGCGCTGACGCAGGAAGCCGGCGCATGGAAATCCACCGCCGGCGCCGTCAAAGAGGCGGCCGTGAAGGCGCTTGCCGCCACCCTCGACGGCCTCAAGATCGTGGATGCGCGCGCCAAGCCTCCCGAAATGGCTCGCGATCTGCGCCAGGGCGAGATGCAGGTATCGATGCAGACCGCGCTGGTGCTCCGGCAATTCGGCTTTCTTCTCACCCAGAGCGGCCGCATCGTGGCCAGTGACGGGGAAATGACGGTGGAGATGGCCAACGGCGTCAACTACCAGATCCGCTTCGGCGACGTGGCCGCCAGCGCGGCGGACAGCGCCAAGGGCGGCGGCGGCGATCGGTACCTCTTCGTGACCACCACGTGGGATGCGGCCCGCGCCACCCGCTACGGCGACTCCAGCGGCGCCGGCGAAAAGGTCTCGCACGACCTCAACGCGCGTTTCGCGGACTGGTTCTACACCATCGCCAACGGCGATTTCCGGAAGCTGCGGCTGACCAAACAGGATGTGCTGAAGTAGGACGATCTGACGCCCGGGTGCCGGCCTGTACTACTAATATTAATCAGTACCTATTCGTGATAATGAGATCGGCGAGTCCCGACACCTTTCTGCCGCGCCGGTGTCAAACGTGGATGGAGTCCCGATGCTACATAGCCGCGCATAAGTAAAGGGACATGATGATCGGCAAAAGGGGAGGAGGAACGAGCGAATGAGTGCGGGGTGGCACTGCATTTCGCCAAAGACGCGAGTCGGTGTGGTTTCGAGCTCTGCGCGGCTGGCAAAGTACCGGTTGTGAGTTCCCGTCCGGCGCGTGTGTTGCCACAAACGCTCGGTGGGATTGAACTCCGGCGAGTAGGGCGGCAGTTGATGAACCTCCAGCCAGTGGCGGTTGGAGCGGAACCAACTCCACACTTCTGCATCCTTGTGATAGGAGGCGTTGTCCTGGATGAGAATGGCGCCCTGCCGGCGGTAGGATCGCGCCAACTGCTCCAGAAACACCAGGTAGCTGGAGGCGTTGAAGACCGTGTCCTCTCGGTAGTGAAAACGAGTCCGCCAGAGTTCGATAGCGCCCAGAATCTTGACGCTCTTGCCTTCGCCGGTGACGGGGACTTCC
>Ga0326728_10022687_pt1 | contig 11608 bp, 8 predicted proteins | sample MB3enrmetagenome_FD_207602 | JGI IMG/M metagenome (GOLD analysis project Ga0326728, IMG submission 207602) | Lab enriched peat soil microbial communities from McLean, Ithaca, NY, United States - MB31MN | ecosystem: Environmental > Terrestrial > Soil > Wetlands > Peat | place: USA: New York... | reverse complement strand
CGGGTGGCTGGCGATCGTGCCGGCGACGGAGACGGCGAAGGGCTAGTGTCGCTTACCGCTGGAACATTTCCAGCCAAATCCCGTGCGTCACTTCGGGGGACAGCAGGAAACTCGTCCCATAGGAGCCTTTGTAGGTTTTCAGCTTTCCTGCCGTGCCGGACTCAGCCAATTGGCGGGCCTTGCCTAGATCGGCCACTTCGATGCTGATGCCGATGATGCCTTCGTCCTGATCGGATAGAAACCCTGTAAGCAGGCCGTTCTTGTCGCTCGACTCCAGAAGCAGTAGCACTCCCTGACCGGCCTTCACTTCCCGTCCGCGGGCTCTGAGGAACTTCACCTTGCGGGGATCGCCGACTTCAAAGCCAGCATCGCGAAGCGTGCGTAGCTGCGCTTCCGAGTCATGCACGGCAAACCACACCGCGTGAATCCCCATAGCTGTGTTGGGATGATCCACCAGTCCCGCAGCACGACGCTTTTGCAGCCTTTCGGTGGAGACGTATTCGATCCAGAAAATGGGTATGGTGATTTCCTTTTTTCCGGCTGCCGGCTTGCTAGCGGTGCCGACGCTGTACCACTGCGGGGGAGGCGGTGTGGTCTCGCCCACCTTCATAACGCTGCCGGGGAAGGGGCCCCACACATCGAAGTTGCGAGCCCTTAGGTAGTCGACCGCCGCTTTCGCAGACGAAACGCCAATGCCGAGCATCTTCGCGCCTTCGTGCTTCTTCACATCATCGGCGCTATAGGAGCCAGGACCACCCGGCGTGCTTCCAAGCAGTTCGAGATAGCTTTTGTTTTGGAGGCTGACGGCCGCATTGGAAACGCCATCGGGGAAGTGTCCACCCGTGCCGAATTTGAAACCAAGCCGTTCGTAGTCGTGTTGGGCTTGGGCGAGGTCACGCACTTCAACAACAACATGATCGACGCCCCACTGCCCGAGAAGAGACGGGGCGGGCGCCCGGACAGTGTCCGCATTCGGCGCAGGCGCGACCTGGGCAGATACCGGGATGGTAGCGAGAAGGAGCAACGACGCAAAATGGACGTGAATCGCCATATACCCTCCGTTGAGAGTGCCGCGCCGCTGGCGCCGGCCTCCTTCACCGCGGCGCCCTTGTCGGGGTGCACGGCGAAGGTGTTGTCTTCGTTGATGGGGTAGTATACCAGGATTTCCATTTTGGCTCCTGGCTTCCGGCCACTCTATCACAGGTCGCCAACTGTACGTCCTCCAAAGCGGGTATTCTTGGTGATCCTTCTGCAAACCTCGCACTCCTGGCTCCGCCAGACGTCAATTCCGCCCCCCCCAAAAAAACTGAAAGCGGGAAGTTGCCTCTTTTCAGCCACTTCGAAAAACACCTCTCCGGCCCCCATCCCTGGTCCGCCTGGTTTTGCTGGCACCATCGCCCTCCTGCTACCCATCGTGGACACGTTTCGAACTCTTGCGGCTCAGTTGACGCTCTGATCGAACCCGAAGACGCCCATTGTTCTCAGATCGATTCGCGCGCAGCGCCGACGCTTGTCCACGGCGGGCACCCGGTCTGGACGCGCCTCGAACTCGCGACCGGAGCCCGGGATAACTTCCGGATACGCCGCTCGGGCGCAATGTAAATTTCTCGCCACGAATTGCGCTACACAGAAGTTTACGTCAGTTCACGCGGCCGAGATAGTGGTCCAAGAACCGCAGGACTTCCTTCGACAGCTCCGGCTTTAGTTCACTGACGTCGTGCGGAGTCTCCAGCACCTTGCGGAACTTGTCCGCCGGAGCGGTCCCGATCATCCCGAACATCGGCGCTTGCGCCTGATCGGGCGGGAACGTGAAATCATATTTCCCGTTCACCATCAGCACGGGCTTTTTCATTCGCGGAGCGAAATCCACCTGATCTTCACCCTCCGCCGCTGCCATCACGAAGAAACCTCCATCCAGGAAGACCGCGGCCTGAAACCGATCCTCCAGCGCCACGAAGATCACACCTTCCGCGGCGCCTTGGCTCACACCCAGATAGGCCAGCTTCCTCGCATCCGCAATGTCCGGACGCGTTTCCAGATAGTCCACCGCGCGGCGCACTTCTTTGGACTGTTGAATCGTCAGCTCGCGGCTGCCCACCGTCCCCGGCAGAGCCGCCCCCTCAGACCGGCGCTCGTACGTCCCGCGATAAATCGGATAGGCCAGCGCCCGGCCGCTCTTGATCACGTAATCCACGAAGTCCATATCCCCTAACTTGAGGCTGCTCGGCATGAAGTTCACCCGTGCGCTCGGGAAGAACACCACGGTTTGATACGGCGGACGGACGTTCTTCGGCGAGAAAAGATACAGCGGAAAGCGCTCATTGCCGTACCCGGCATCAATGGTGATCCGTTCCTTCTTCCAGTCCGCGGTTTCCTCCACCACTCCATCCGCCTTCGCGTTCAAGGTACGCTTGTCGTAAGCGTACAGGCTCCTGTAAGCTTCGAAGACCTCATTCGAGGCCGGCTTCACTTTGGAGAAATCCCTCGCCTGTCTCACCACCGGCGCGGCCGTGGCAACCGGCAGCGGCTGGCGGTTGCGTACACCCCGGAAGCCGTTCATGGCGGACCGGTCGAACGGAGGCAGCGCCTCCGGCTCGTACGCTTGATACGTTTGGGTTCCCCAGGCCCCGCCTAAAATGAAGCGGGTGTCCCCGTCCGCCGCGTTCAAGCACCACTCCCTCACATTTCCGGTCAGGTCATACGTCCCATACGGACCCACCGCTTGCGAAGTGCCCACCGGCTCCGCGCCGCGCCCTCCAAAATTACTCTGATTCGTTGAGTATCGCGCCGTCTCCTCAGGGGCCGCCTTGAACCACTCTCCCAGCGCCGGAAGACTCTTTCCCACGAACGCCGCATACGCGGATGCTTCGTACCAGCTCACGCCGGAAACCGGATAGTCCTCCTGCCCCTGCGGAAAATGGCCCGCCTCCCAGGTGGACGGTCCGGGCCGCCCAGTCGGATCGCGGAACAGATCCATCGCCTGCTCCCAGCTCAACTCCTTGCCGTCTTTTACAAACTTCTCCTTCCAGTACTCGCGCTTTTGATAACCGCCTTCGTCGACAAACTTCTGATACTCCCGATTGGTCACTTCAAACCGGTCCATATCGAATGCCGGGAGTTGATACCGAACCCAACCGATGAAACCGATCAAGTCTCCCCACCAGCCTCCGCCGATTGGAACCATCCCGGCCTCCACGTCCGCCGGAGGCTCGAACGGGAATTGCATGGTGGCCTTCGTCAGCGGCGCGGCGATATAATCTCTCGCCCCGGCCCGGGAGAGCCTCCAGCGAAAGTACCCCTTCGGAATCCTGACGTGCTCCATCGGCGTCGTACCTAACGCATACCAGGCGCTCTCCGGCGCAGGATAATCCTGGATCTCCACTTTGGCACCCGGCGTCGTCGATCGCACAGAGGCGAACATCGTCAGATCCTGGGCCGCCTGTGCCAGTGGCGCGTCGCCCGGGAGAATCTGTTCCGCCTTCCGCAACACCTGGAACGCAGCCAGCGGTTTCGCCTCGTCCTTCAGTTTGTTGATCTCGGGAACCGCATCTTCGCGCGCCCAGCGCCGACGTTCCGCTCGCTGGTACAGCCACACTCCTCCCAGGATCGCCAGCAAAAGCGCCGCCGCTGCCGGACCCAGCACTGCGGGCCGCAACAAGGACGACGCTGCCGGAACAGGGGGAGCCGTCAGCCGTTCCGCCAGCTCCGCGAGCTGGGCAGCTGTTTCCGCCGCGGAGGCACAGCGCTGTGCCGGGTCCTTTTCAAGCAGCTTCCCCACCAGCACATCCAAACTCTCCGGGACTTCCGCGCGTTGCACCTCCAGCCGCGGAGCCGCCGCCGCGGCGCCGCTCACCTGCATCCGTCCCAGTGACTTTCCCGGAAACGGCAGTCTCCCCGCGGTCATTTCATACAGCACCAGGCCCAGCGCGAACAAGTCCGTGCGGGCGTCTGACTCTCTGCCCTCCACCTGCTCCGGAGCCATGTACATCGGAGATCCCATCACGACATTGGCTTCGGTCAAGCCCGGCTCGGAAACCATCTTGGCGAGCCCGAAATCCAGCACCTTCGCTCCGTGTCGCGTTACCATGATGTTGCCCGGCTTCAAATCCCGATGCACGATGCCGTGCGCGTGCGCCTCCGCCAAAGCCGCAGCGATCTGCGCTCCATAGCGCGTCACCTGCTCTATAGCCAGCGGACCCTTCTTGATTTCGTCCGCCAGAGTGAAGCCCTCCAGCAGTTCCATCACCAGGTAATTCGGACCCACGTCGTACAGCGTGCAGATATTCGGATGATTCAACGCGGAAATCGCTTGAGCCTCACGCTCGAACCGTCCGCTAAAGTTTCCCTCCGTGATCTTGACGGCAACCTTGCGGTTCAGCCGAGTATCCGTCGCCCTGTAGACCTTGCCCATGCCGCCCGCCCCGAGCAGCCCTTCGATCTTGTACGGGCCCAGTTGAGTGTTCTCGTACCGCACCATCGTCCGAGTGGGCCCACTGCGCGCGGCATCCCCCGCCACGGAAAGCATTCGGGCGCGCACCTCGTCTTGTGCGAGAAGCTTCTCGACCTCGGCCCTGAGGCCTGGATCGCCGTCGCAAGCAGTCGCCAGAAGCATTTCCCGTTCCGCAGCCGGCTGGTGGCTAGCCGAACGGTACAGCTCTTCGATCTGCTGACGGCGCTCCAGCGCCATGCGCGCGCCTCCGTTTCCACATCATATCTGGTTTATCCCCGCGGAGGACCTCCAAGGTTTTTGGTCAACCTGCCAGCCAATGGAGACGCCAGCTCGGCGCTGCCAGTTACAGTGGGACTGAACAGGGAAACCGGATTGAAGAAGTAGCGCGCCGGTGGCCACTTGGACGATTGGGATGGCACGATTCCGTCCGGTTTGTCGGCCATCCGGAAGTTGGACGCAAAGGTGGGCCAGCGCCGATTCGTTTGGGGGGTACTGATCGGATAAGGAGTTCGAGTCCACGCCAGGGTCACTGTAGAGTGGGGCCAATCTAGAAGAAACGTCTGAAATTGTGGTAATGAAATCAATCAGATAGCGCACATCGCGGAAAATGCTATTTGGCTCCCCACACTGGACGAACTTCGAACTGATTGTCTCTTAAGTGGCTGAATACACAAGGATGCCCTCTCGACACAAGAACGTCGGTGGTCCACGGCAGGGACGACCTCGGGGCGGGCCCTTGGCCATCCCGCAACCCGTTAACGATCAATTCAACATCCGGAATCGCGTTATTGAGGAGCGATCCGAAAGCAGGCGCCTCATGGCGACAGCACGTCCAGGTGGATCGCTTCCGAGTAAGCCGACAATCCATCCATATTCCAGCGGGGGAAGCCGGTTTGGTTAGCCAGCCCAGCGGAGGATTCCGATCAACACGGACAGCGCTGCCGGCTGCTGTCGTCGGCTCGGGTAGTACAGGAAGTAGCCAGGGAACGGCGGACACCAGTCTTCGAGCACTCGCACAAGTGCTCCACTGGCTAGATGGGGGCCCGCGTGTTCATCCGACATGAATGCCAGACCAACGCCATCGATGGCTGCACGGATCATCACGTCTACGTCATCGACGATCAGTGGCCCTTCCACTCCGACAGATAGAGATTTCCTGCCCTTCTCGAACTCCCAACGGTACACGCCCTCATCTCCGTGACGAAAGTTGATGCATCGATGACTCAGGAGATCGTGGGGCACTGTCGGCTTCGGATGCGAAGCAAGGTACGATGGTGAGCCCACGATCGCCGGACGAAAGTCTCTCGATACTCGAACTGCAATCATGTCTTTTTCAATGAACTCACCAAAATGAATGCCGGCGTCAAATCCTCGGGCGACAATGTCAACTCGGTTATCGTCCACGGCCACATCCAAGACGATATCTGGGTAGTCGCGAGCCAACTGTCCCAATTTGGGTGCGAGCACGGTCATTGCGCCCAGGCGCGCAACATGTAACCGTACAAGCCCAGACGGCTTGTCGCGCAGACCACGCACGCGGGCCAGCGCATCTCCAATGTCGGAGAGTGCCGGTCGCAGTCGTGCCAAGAGCTCTCCGCCGGCGGCGGTAGGCGCAACGCTGCGGGTGGTTCGCGAAAGCAGCCGAACACCGATCGTCTCTTCCAGCCCACGAATCGTGTGACTCATCGCCGAGGGGGTAACGCCCAGCCGCTTCGCGGCCTTCGTAAAACTCCGTTCCTCGGCTACCGCGAGGAATGACGCGAGAACGCTCAGGTCGTCTTGAATCATTTGTGAACAGCCTTCATAAGCCCTTGTTGATTTTACGGTATTCTCAATTTCCACATTGGGCCGTACGCTGGAACTGAAGGAAGAAGAAACGAATGAGGACAGTACACCAAGGACCGACCGGACTTGCCAAACGCAATCTGGGAAGCAACCTACAAGTGTCGACGCTGGGCCTAGGCTGCATGGGCATGAGCGCGAACTACGGTCCGCCCCCCGACAGACAGGAAATGATCGCGCTGATCCGCACAGCGGTGGATTGCGGAGTCACCTTCTTTGACACGGCCGAGTCCTACGGCCCGTTCACGAACGAAGAGCTGGTTGGCGAGGCGCTCGGACCCGTTCGCGGGAACGTCGTGATCGCAACGAAATTCGGCCATGATCTTGACCCGGTCACAGGCGCGCGACGCGGCCGGAACAGCCGTCCGGAGCACATCAAGGAGGTTGCCGAAGCCGCGCTAAAGCGTCTCAGAACGGATGTCATCGATATCTTCTACCAACACCGCGGAGACCCGAATGTGCCGATCGAAGATGTTGCCGGAGCCGTCAAAGACCTGATCCATGAAGGTAAGGTCAGGCATTTCGGTCTTTCCGAAGCGGCAGCGACAACGATCCGTCGCGCTCATCAAGTCCAACCGGTGACGGTGATTCAAAGCGAGTACTCGCTGTGGGCGCGAGATCCGGAAGCGGAAGTGTTGCCCATCTGCGAGGAACTTGGCATCGGCTTCGTGCCGTGGAGTCCGCTTGGACAAGGCTATCTGACCGGCAAAATGGACTCCGCCCAGACCTTCGATTCCCGCGATATCCGGTCGGTGTTCCCGCGTTTCACGGAAGAGGCTCGGAAAGCCAACCAGCCGATTGTGAACCTCGTCCGCGAAATCGCCGCCTCGAAGAAGGTGACACCAGCCCAAATCGCACTTGCCTGGTTGCTGGCGCAGAAGCCCTGGATCGTTCCGATCCCCGGCACGCGAAAGCTGGAGCGTCTGGATGAGAACCTTGGAGCGCTGCGCGTGCGATTCACGGCGGAAGAACTGCGCGAGATTGACCGTGCTAGCTCGGAAATTCAGATCCAAGGGGCAAGAGGCTGCGGGACGGAGCAATACGTTTGAGAGCCGGGACCGGGTTGAGTGTTGATACGGAGGAGCGCCAACATGAGAGGAACTGTTCTTTACGGGCCACGCGACGTGCGGTTCGAAGAGCGCCCTGAACCAGCAATCATCCAACCGACCGATGCGATTGTGAGGACATCGGTCACCTGCGTGTGTGGGTCCGACCTGTGGCCGTACCGCGGCGCGAACCCGATCACCCAGCCGACGCCCATGGGACACGAGTACTGCGGCGTTGTCGAGGAAGTCGGCGGCGCGGTGAAGAACGTGAGGCCGGGGCAATTTGTCATTGGCTCGTTCGCCACGTCGGACAATACTTGTCCTCATTGCCGGAACGGCTATCAATCGTCTTGCCGGCGCCGCGAATGGGTGAGCACGGCGCAGGCTCCGCGGTTGCGGATTCCACTCGCTGACGGCACTCTGGTCGCCACTCCCGAGATGCCATCAGACGAACTGCTGCCAAGCCTGCTTGCGCTTTCGGACGTGATGGGAACCGGCTGGTTTGCAGCCGACGCAGCCAACGTGAAACCCGGTGTCAAAGTCGTCGTCGTGGGAGACGGGGCAGTCGGTCTCCTTGGCGTGCTTTCGGCTAGGCAGATGGGAGCCGAACGAATCATTGCCGTGAGCCGGCATGAGTCGCGCCAGAAACTCGCGCGCGAGTTCGGTGCCACTGACATTGTCGCCGAGCGGGGCCAGGAGGGAGTAGCCCGCATCAAGGATCTGACGGACGGGATCGGCGTCGATGCAGTGCTCGAATGCGTGGGCACTAACGAGTCCATGCAGCAAGCCGTTCAATCGACACGTCCGGGCGGCTCGATCGGCTATGTCGGCGTTCCTCACGGAGTTGAACTCGACGGCCAGAAGCTGTTTTACACCCACGTCCGTCTTCATGGCGGCCCGGCTCCGGTGCGCCGCTATCTGCCACACCTGATCGAACTCGTCTGGAACGGGAGGATCAATCCGGGCAGAGTATTTGACCTTGAACTGCCACTCGATCAGGTGGCCGAAGGGTACCGTGCCATGGACGAGCGGCGAGCGATTAAGACACTGCTACGCCCGTGAGGCGGAAGCCTTTATCGCAACACAATGGTCGGCGCGCGTGCTGGGGCGCCAACTGTCGAAGTTCTGACGCGCGATTAGAACTCCAAAGGAGAGAGTTAATGCCACATGTCATTGTCAAGCTATGGCCCGGTAAATCGGAACAGCAGAAACAGCGCCTGGTGGATGCCATTGCAAGAGACGTGATGGAGATCCTGCACTACCGAGAAGAATCTGTGTCGGTCGCACTGGAAGAAGTAAACGCGCAGGATTGGGCTGAGAAGGTGTACAAACCGGATATTCAGAAGAACCCGGACAAGCTGTACAAGAAGCCCGGATACGGTCTAAACGACCTCTGAGCGCTTCGCAACAGGCAGAGGACAGGGAGTTCGAAGGGTGATCGCGCCTTGGCCGATCGCGACCCGTGCGGACCACGTCGTTCGAGATTGACGGCGGCCTCCTTCGAATGATGGCGCCCCGCGCACTCCCGATAAGCAGACAGGGTGTGAGCTCCAAGAGAACTGGCCCATGAAGGACTCGAACCTGATTCGAAAGGACTTAACGCAACTCAGGCGGATCGCCCTCAATAGAATCAATTGCTTATAGGTGTGGCTCCCCGTCGTGGACACGTTTCGAACTTTTCCGGTTGCACCTGCAAGTCTCGAACTGTGATGGACGCGTTTCGAACCGGGATGGGCGAAAAGCGCGGACGGGATTCCAGCCCGCGTCGCGCGCTGTGGTGCTCGGACTTCAGAGATCGGGCGCTATGCGATCTTGAGACGATTGAACAAGGGAACCTTGGCAAAATCCACGAGGAATGCGAAGGCAGCCGCCGACACCAGGGTTCCTGCCACGGCGAGTATGGGCAGAGGACTCATGGCGATTCCGCAAGTCGCCAGCATGGAGGCGACCAGCAGATCGAGGGTGGAGCACCCGACGAGCAACGGGCTTGGGCGACAGGACCCCAGGCGCTGGCGTTCCCGATTCGTGTAGGTGGTAGCTTGATTTCCAAACACGACGACCACGAAGGCCAAAGTCCTTAACATATCGATGCCAAAACCCAGGCGAAATTTGGCGATGGCCAGGACGGCGGTGCAGAAGAGCAGTTCGCAGACGCCCATGAAGACACCGGCAATTGTCAACGCACCGATCCGCCAGCGGTTGGGCAGTGGGGACGGCCGCACGTTGTCCGTTGTTAAGGACATTCCGAGGAAATCGCCGGTAAGCATAATAATTGCCATCAGCATCGGAGTCAGGATGGCGTGTCCGGTCATCGCCAGACCTACGGCCAGAAAGAACAGTTTTGAGATCTTGCCGGTAACTGAGTTGAGCGTGTAAGTCAGGATGCGCTGGAATGTGACGCGGCCCTCTTTTACCGAAGCAACGATGCCTCCGAGGCCCGGCTTGGTTAGCACGATGCCGGCCGCCGACTTGGCCACATCGGTCGCGGTGGACACGGCGATTCCCATCTGCGCCTGACGGAGGGCCGGCGCGTCGTTGGCGCCGTCGCCGCACATGCCGACGGTATGGCCGTTCTTTTGGAACGCCTTGACGAGGTTGTATTTTGCCTCGGGAAGAACGCCGGCGAAGACTGCGAAATCCGCGGGACGTACCCCGGCGGGGATTGGTCCGGGCGGCGAGACGGCTCCATCCAGGCCTATCGCGCGGGCCACGATCTCTGCCGTCGCCGCGGCATCGCCCGTTAGCATCACGGTACGGACTCCAAGAGTGTGCAACTCGGCGATGAGCGCCGCCGAATCCGCTCTCGGCGGATCGCTCAGGGCAATGATCCCCGCGATCTTCAGCGCTTCTGGCGGACCCACTGCGACCGCCAGCACCCGGTAGCCCTGTGCCTCCAGTTGGTCCGTCTTCGTGGACGCGTCCGGCGGCGCTGGCGCGAGGCCGGTAACTGCCATGAAGGCTCCCTTCACGACCCGGACCGTTGCGCCACTGGCATCGACAGCCGTCGCCTCCGACATCTTCGTGGCGGGATCGAAAGGCACAAACCTGCTCAGTTTCGGTAGATCGGAGGCAGTAGTTTTTGCAGCGGCGCCACGGATGGCGGCATCTACCGGATCTTGCCCGCCGTCCGAACTGGCCAGGGCAGCCCAACCCAGAACGTGCGGCTCGTCGAAGCCGGGCATGGCGTGAACGGCGGTTACGGTCAGCTCGTTTTGCGTCAGCGTGCCCGTCTTGTCGGCGCACAGGACCTCGATGCTTGCCGCTTCGTCCACGGCGGAGAGGCGCGTGGGTAGGACACCGAGAAGCGCCAGCGCGCGCGCTCCAATCGCCGCCGCGAGGGTAAAGGTGGCGGGCAGCGCTACCGGGATCGACCCCAGAACGGCCGTGAGCACCAGCGGAACGATCTCACCAACCGGCATCTTGAGAAAGTGGGCATATCCCACGAGAATCACGATGATGGATCCACTACAGATGGCGAGATTGCGCACCACGCGCAGGACAGCCTTTTGCTGGGAACTTTCGACGTGCGCGGTGCGAACCAATTCCGCCGTGCGTCCGAACTTGGTGCGCGTCCCGGTGGCCGTTACTTCCGCGACAGCTTCGCCGCGCCGCACCAGTGCTCCGGCGTATGTTTCGAATCCGGCGCCGGCTTCGATGGGTACGGATTCGCCGGTGAGCATGGACTGATCGAGCAGGACTTCACCATCGGTCAGGCGCACGTCGGCGGCAACTACTGCCCCGAGCGAGAGCTTCACAATATCGCCGGGTACGAGACCGGAAGCAGGCACGGTGGCCCAGACACTATCGCGACGGACCGACGCGTTCAGCGCGAGCCGCGATTTCAGAGCGGCGAGAGTCGCCTGCGCCCGCCCTTCCTGGAGGAACCCGAGCGCAGCGTTGAAGGCCAGGAGAACAGCAATAACTCCAGCTTCGATGTACTTACCCAGGACAAGTTCGAGCACGACCGCAGCTTCCAGCATCCAGGGGACCGGCGCCCAGAGGTGAGTCAGTGCCCGGCGGAGTGGGTGCAGAGCCGTGTCGGGCACTGCGTTTGGACCGAACTTTGCGAACCGGCTACGGGCTTCCTCACCCGTGAGGCCGGTGGGAGTTTGCACATCCATGACTATTTCGTCAGCAACCTGCGGATCGACTTCAATTCCTTCGCACGCTTCGCCGTGGTTTTGGGATACGCCATTTTCAGTTCACTCAGAGAGTCCAGCACGATTTGGGAAACAACCAGGCGAGCGTTCTCCTTATCGTCGGCGGGAAC
>Ga0326728_10022686_pt1 | contig 11609 bp, 11 predicted proteins | sample MB3enrmetagenome_FD_207602 | JGI IMG/M metagenome (GOLD analysis project Ga0326728, IMG submission 207602) | Lab enriched peat soil microbial communities from McLean, Ithaca, NY, United States - MB31MN | ecosystem: Environmental > Terrestrial > Soil > Wetlands > Peat | place: USA: New York... | reverse complement strand
ACTCTACTGATAGTAAGAAAGCAAGTACCTTCTTTACTGAACAGTAATCATTAATATTAGTATTTATTATATATAAATATTATTAGATTAATAGATTTATATATGTTAAAACGTTCAAAATTGAATCTGCGTGTTTAAAGTGCATTTCGCATCAAAATGAAAAAAATTAAGATATCAAATACCAATCATAAAAATTCAAACACTTTACAACCAGATGGTTACTAAGGATGAACAAACAGAGAAGCTAAATGAGAATATAAATAAAAAGGCAGTTCACAATCAAAGTTGAATCCAGGAAAATAGCAGGCTAAACATTAAGCTACTTCCGGACAATATAGAAAAAAGTAAACCTTGGTGGAGATTTTGGTAAGCCCTACTTTCATTCTCAAAACCGATCGAATTTCCCTAGAATTTCTTTTCTAAGCATATCTGCTTCCATGACTGTCATATCAACATTCACATTCTGATTCGCTGAGACAGCATTCATTTTATGATATTGTCGTCTAGCGAAGTCTTCCGGGAAACGTCTCTCCAATATCCACATACAAAGTTGGCAATTTCCCGCATCAGCTGCTTCTTTTATGCGTTCCAAAAGTGCTTTTGCGGCATCAGCATTTCGCTTTTGGATAAATTTATAAAATTCAAAATATTTTCCAGATTTCTCTGTCTTGCCCTTGTTCATATAAATATTGAAACTTTTGTAAGTGACACCCGCAGCTTCAGCAGCCAACCTATAAGTTAAACCGAGCGCAATATTATCCCCGATTATTTTTTGTGTCTCAGGAGTAAGTTTTGATGGACGAGCCATAGATTCACCGTTTTTACTTTATAACTAATATTATCTAGTCTTGTATTTAATATTTAGTTCGTTTCGTTTTGTACGTGGTTGGGGTTTATACACATCAAATTAGAGCCATTCTCAGGCCACTAGAGACGTTTTCTAAGCAGGATCATGAATTCTCATGCTACTCGCTATAAAAGCCCAACCCGTGACCCCAGAATAAAAGTCGTTTTCAGACAAAACTAAATCCCCATGAAATAAATACAGTGGCACGGTAACTGACTCTCATATATTTTTATTACTTTAAAATAATATAAATTATATTATCAATAATAAAAAACCTGATAAACCGTGAGTTCTAGTAATATATAGAGTGGGAGAAGAGCTATTGTGGGGCGATTTAAGGCACTTTTTTTGAATGAGTTGGGTATTCACTTAGAATATATTATCAATCTATTATAGGGGCTGAGATTAAGTCGTTTGTGGACTGTATGTAAAGGCTTACTATTTTATAATTCATAATATCTGGATCATGTAGTATATCTACTAATTAGTTTATGATAGTGCTATTTAGAATATATGCAAAAAATATATAACTAACCAAATCTAGCTTTAATTTAAAGGTATTTTAGTACCTAATCATCTACCTTCAATGGACTGCAGGCATCGGCGGACCTGCAGCTCTCAAGATCGCTTTTTACATCTTAAATCAGCCGAATCACTTATAAATAGTGGTATTGAATGCAAACAGATGCGAGTACAATAGATGTTTACGATGTGTATGGCAAGAAGTTAATCAAAGGAATTACACCAGTAAATCCAACTAGCCAGACACTGCCGAGTTTAAAGACTATAGAGATCAGTGAAAAACATGCGAGAATACGGAATAAGTAGGGGTGATTTTAATTCCCAGATAATTATTTTGAATGAAATGCGAATTGATTGATAATATTTAATAAGTTTGTTGCTTATTAGAGATAGGTGGTTAAAATATCGCCTATCTTAGATATGAATCCTTATATTTTGATACTGTTAATAGTTTTTATATCACTATTTAGAATATATGCACAAAATATATAATATATTAATTTATTTATAATTAAAGGGTATTCCAGAACCTAATAATCTACTTTCTATAGAGCTGCAGGCATTTCCTCACCTGCAGTTCACAAAGAGCACCTTTTTTGATATTAAAAATCAACCTAGTCCCTTAAGCTAATTAAATAAAGTCAAAGAAAATCGATTGCAGAACTATTTAATTTATTTTCTTTAGTAGGAAAGGTTATTGACTTAGCGGAATTTATAAGCGTGTTATAGGGCCCGAGATTAAGTCATTTATTGACTAACATTGAACAGTTATCTTACGTTATAATTGCGAGATCCGGAACACATAATTTCAATTACTATTTAGTTTAAGTTAGTCATATTTAGAATATATGCAAAACCTATATATAAAATTAAATATAGTTTTTATTTAAAGGTTTCTGGAACCTTTACTTGGACATCGTATCCTGCTGCAGGTAACGACCCCCTGCAGCTACAAGATCAACTTTTTTGACATGGGGATCAGCGCCTGGTCACCTTAGCTAATTGGATAAAGTAAAAGAAAATCGATTGTGGAGAGATTTAAGGCATTTTCAAGAGTGGGTTAAATGTTCTCTATTGAATGGATCATAATTATTGACTATCGTGGGAACATTCACTGTGTTATAATTAGCGAGATCTTGGCTACGTAATTTTAAAATACTACCTAGTTTAAAGCATACTATATAGAATGTATGGAAAAATTATATAATAAATCAAATTGAGTCATAATATAAAGGTCTACCCTACCTTCAACCAATCCTTCTGTTGGCTGCAGGATTCTCTTCCCCTACAGCTAACAAGATCAACTTTTCTACATTTAAGCTCAACCTGGAATTTGGCACATAATCGATCAATATCATCTCTTGGTGTCTATATAACACAGCAAAAGTTAGCTGCAGATGCTGATTCAGGGATATTAGGCAGCCCAAGAGATCAAGAATACGTAATTTAAATACTAATTAGTTTTGGCTATCAATATTTAGAATATTTGCAAAAACTATATATCAGAATAAATCTAGTTCTTATTTAAAGGTATTCAGGTACCTTCGAACAGACCTTATATGAACTGCAGGCATGGACGCACCTGCAGCTCACAATATTAACGTTTTGGCATCTAAGAATAGCAGGAACACTTATAATTGGGGGTATTAAATGACTACAGACACGATTCTAATAGATGTTTACGATAGATATGGTAAAAAATTAATTGAAGGGATAACACCGGTAAATCCAACTAACCATTCGATGTCGATTTTCAAAGACTATAGAGACCAATGAAAATTACGCTAGAATAGGAAATAAATAGGGGATGATTTTAATTCCCGGATTATTCATTTTAAATCCCCGTGTTTAAAATCTTCCATAACTTGGGGTATCTCCCCGGTATTTTTCATATAATTTTATTACTTTGGAACAATACATATTAAGTTATTGATAATGGAACAATACATATTAAGTTATTGATAATGGAACAAATTTGATAAAACGTGAATTATGATAATATATAAAGTAAGAAAAGAACGATTGTGGGACTATTTAAAGCACATTCTCGAGATTAAGTCATTTTTGGACTTGTATGGAAAGGCTTTGATGTTATAATTTATAAAAACGGGACCATGTAATATTACTACTAAATATTTTAACTTAGGACAATATATTCTCAAAAGTATATATTTTAATACATTTAATTATAAATGCTGTATAATCCCATATATTCAGGTAGATAAGTGACCGAGCTGTAGGCATTCTCCTTCGCCTGCAGCTTACAAGATCAACAACACATCGCTCATTTTTCAGTTAAATATCTAAAATTTATTCCCATAATTAATTTCGGAATCAATCTGCAAAAGCTTGACTTTTACGTCTGTATCATCATACCCATCGGTTAGGGTGCAATCCCATTCATGTATAACACCAAGCTGTTGATCAAACTCGTCTATTTGCTCTTGCATTGTTTTGTCACATAACGTGAAATATCCAGGTTCGTCTTCTTTATCAAAAAGTACCGGAGTGCACAAAAAAGAATATTTCTCGATTAATGGGTTACAATCTTCAATGCGTGCAGTTGCGACTCTCCAAAGCTGTATCGTAACTTCGTCCCATTTACATGGATGAGCTCGGAGAAAATCTTCTTTTAATTCAGGCAGTAGTTCTGATGCAACTTCTGGACTAATTTTGTGTTTGTAGCTATCGATGAAAACCATTTTAATCGCCTTTTATTTTCTGCCATCCATATCCTCCGCCTTCAATTTCTATTTTATTTACCTTACATTCATTCGCAAGCTTAGAAAGCATGTTTTTAGCAGTGGACCTGCTGCATCCTACTAAACTCATAACAGTACCAGTAGATCTGATGCTGTCGAATGAGAGAGCATTTATGAACATATCTTCTGTAAATTTCTGTTGAAATCTTGTTTTACCACCTTTCATAGTATGCAATCTACCATCCCGTAAATTTTCAAAAACCTACGTTACTATATACGATTCATTAGTATTTATATTTTATTCTTAATGGATAATGATAATGGTAATTAGTGACATTTTGATGTTAAAATAGTGGGTTATGTTAAAATTTTTGATGGAAGAAACTTAAACTGAGAAAATTCTAGCAAGAGAACAGAATTAAATGAGAAATATAAGCACAAACAAATAGATAAAAAATAACCATAGGCTAAATATAGACTAACTAATAACTAAATAAGGTTCAGTTGTGAAAATAATATTTCTGCAATTTAACACTATATATTTCACTATTATGTGTCATTTTCTTTCTAATGAAAACAATTAACTTTCCTAATTGTGATGCTTTTCATTGATTTTGTAAGAAAGCCAGATTTTTTGCAACGGAACCGTATCTATCTATCTCTATTAATGCAATTTCTATATACATATATATCTGTATAGAAATCATATTAGAGAGATCTCCTTTTGTTTTGTGTTAAAACCACTGTCTCATTCGCTTTTTTAACGAATTCCCAATTAGGTTAGATTATTCCCATTAATGCTGAGAAACAAATGCTACTTGCTAATATAGTCACTAGCATTAAAACAAAAAGTCCACTTAACATGCACAAAAGCACTATCAATTTAAATATCATAAAGTATTATAATTATTTTTGAATATTTAACTCAATGGAGATTCATATTCTTGTGACAGTTTTTGATATATAGTCTTTGTATGAAGACTTCCACATCAGCAAAACGATAAATCCTATATCTTGTAGTAACAGAAAAAGTACATAGAGCCAATCGGATTTTGCAGAACTTTAGGTACACTGCTGCAGAAAATATCTTCCGAGTATAGTAATTTCATCCTAGTTAGTTGATACAGAACTAAATTTTCGGGATAAGGGAACGGAATCATGTCTTTAAAGCCAGAGCTGGAGCTACTTCATCAGAATATGCAACGTGTAAAGGAACTTTATGCAAAATATAAAAATTTTAAAATCCTTTATGTATCAGTAATTTATAAAAATACAAGTCAATAGTTCTACTGACAAATATCCAGTTTCTATTGTTTCATTGGTGCATAGCTTTTGCTGTACAAATCTATGCAACAACGAAAAAAAGATTTTTATTGCTTTGGGGAATTGGGACTTACGCCTATTCTCTGATAAAATGAGAGTGCTTTTTTATAATCTCTCATTTGACGATAGATTTCAACGAACCTCTCGTCGGGTTCAGCTATGATTTTTCTTACTCATTTTCGCCTATTCGATAGTTTTCCTTGTTGGATTTTAGGTATTATTTAATGCCTTAATGTACAACGTTATGAACTTTTCTGAATCCTCAAAATCATCCGAATTTTGCATTAAAGTAAGTATATCCTTTGCTGTTTTTTGTTCTAATGTTTCTTCTGTTGCCTCTGATACTTTACCCATTGCAACAGTAAGCTCTGTTTTTCTGATTTTTTGCTCTTTACTTCTTGAATTTAGTGCATCATCATTATTGTTCATTTCTTTTTCTCCTTTTTTCCCCGGTATCAATTTCATTTTTTGGCTTGATAGGCGTCTGGAAGATTACAGAGACGTAAAAATAGTCTAGATATGTAAAACGTCAGAATTCACTTTTTCTTTATTAGTAATTGATGTGATACGGTTGATATTAAATGTCAAAAAGTTGATCTTGTTAGCTGCAGGTGAGGAAATACCTGCAGCCAGATTGAAGGTCTACGTCCAGGTACTGGAATACCTAAAAATACAACTAGATTTAATTTATTATATATCTTTTGTATATATTCTAAATAGTATTACCTTACACTAAATAGTGGGGGTTTTTTGGTTCTGATATCATTACCACTATTTAAAATCATTTATAGTGCAATTTACAATTATCTTACTTATTATTTTAAATAAATTATACAAAAAATAGTTTCTAAACAAAAAATAATCTCACAACATATTTTTCATAATCAAAAAACAATTCAATATTAATAATGATTTTTTATTATTTAAGAAATCTTAGTTCGATTGGATAATTATTTTCAATATACACATAATAGCAAAGAACCAAATTTTTAACCAGTAAACAAAATTTTACATTTTATAAATCAATTTTTTTCATTTGATAAAATAGTGATTAATATAATATTGGTACATAGCTTTTGCTGTAAAGCATGTGCATTAATTATCGAACAATCAAAAAAAATGATGAACCAGTTTGGAAGGTTTATTAATATTCGCTCATTCGTTAGGTTCTTCAAAAAGGGTAGGGTATGTCTCTTTTAATGGTATGAGAAGTTTTTCGTCTAATTTAGTGTCATAAAGTGTTTTCACTTTAGAAAGTTGGTCAAGTGATAATCCATAAGTTTCTCCAAGGAAAGCTGCTTCAAAGTTAGCTCCTTCAAGGTTAGCTCCTTCAAGATCTGCTTCTTTAAGGTTAATCCCTTTAAGGTAAAGCCACTGAAGATTAGCCCCCACAAGGTTAGCTTTTTCAAGGTTAGCCTCTACAAGATTAGTTCCTTCAAGGTTAGCTTTTTTAAGGTTAGTCCATTTAAGGTTAGCTTCTCTAAGGTTGGCCCCCACAAGGTTAGCTTCTTCAAGGCTAGCTTCTTCAAGGTTAGCTCCTTCAAGATTCACGTTTATAAGATTAGCTTTTTCAAGGTTAGCTCCTACAAGGTTAGTTCCTTCAAGATTAGCTTTTTCAAGGTTAGTCCATTTAAGGTTAGCTTCTCTAAGGTTGGCCCCACCAAGGTTAGCTTCTTCAAGGTTAGCTTCTTCAAGGTTAGCTCCTTCAAGATTCGCGTTTATAAGATTAGCTTCTATAAGTTTAGCTCCTTCAAGGTTAGCTTTTTTAAGGTTAGTCCACTTAAGATTAGCTTCTCTAAGGTTGGTCCATTGAAGGTTAGCTCCTTCAATGTTAGCTCCCAGAAGATTACTTCCTTCAAAGTTGGACTCTTTAAGATCAGCTTCTCTAAGGTCAATCCCTATAAGATTAAATCTCTTAAAGTTGGCATCTTTGAGATTAACTCTTATAAGGTTAGCTCTATTTATGTTATTTTTTATAATTTCTTGCATACCATAACCCCCTCTCCTTTTTCACAAAATTTTGTTTTCTTTTATTAATTATAAATTACAAGAATTTTTTTTCATAAAATTCTAAATATATGTTGTTACTAATATACCTTTTGTATGGATACTATATAGATAAACGAAGCATAATTATATGTATATATATCAAACAATTCTAAATGCTGTCTCTAGCGATTAGAAGATAATTAAAAATTTATAAAAAATTTGAAAATATTAGTAGGGCCACTAGAATTATAAGAATTTCGAACAAGCCCACAAAGGATTAAAACATAGCTTCAGAAAAAAAGAAAATGCATAGCTTTTCCCACAAAATTATGTACTCAGGAGAGCTGGATCAATTGTATAATCATAAAAAGAATTCATTAAGGTTTTTAAAAAAAGTGACCATAAGGCATATTTTGAAACAAATGAAATTAAGATAAAGTCGAGATATTTTGTTCAGACATTTATAAATACTCAGTTTACCAAAAATTGATCTAATTTTTCGATAAATTCTGAAAAGTTTATTTTTGGTTTAGGGCTATTTCTGTGTTTTCCTTTACCAGCCTGCCTTCTAAAAACTGATATCTTACGATCTCACCTGTCGAAAACCCGACGTCTTTTATATTGTTGTCAGAAATTTCCTCTATATATTTGACTAGAGCTCTCAGGCTGCTCTGATGAGCGCAGACTATCACATTTTTCCCATTTTTGATTGCAGGCAGAACTTCTTTCTTGAAATAAGGAACTGCACGCTCATAGACTACTCTGAGACTTTCCCCTTCAAGTAGGCCTGGTTTAAAGTCCAAATCCCAGGAAGTAAGTTTTTCTGTTCCGTATTTTTCTTCCATTTTCTGCTTTTTTTTGCCCTGGAGTTTTCCATAGTAACGTTCGTTTAAAGTAGCTGTAGCATATACCGGGATTAGACTTTTATTGAGTTTTTCGGGACAAGAATACCATTCAATTTTCCCTATTCTGCTGTCATCATTAGTCTTTTCATGGACAAGAATTCCGGTTTTTTTCTGTCTAGACAATATAATGAAAAGAGTTTCCTGTGCTCTAATTAAGTTTGAGACAAAAGCAAGATCCACTTCGATGTCTTCAATTTTAATTGCGCAGTCAAGGGCTTCTTCAATTCCTTCCCTGCTAAGCGGCACATCCATCCAGCCAACAAATCTATCATCAGTTTTTAAATCGGATTTCCCATGCCTGACAAGTATAAGATAACCCATAGAATCGCACTCCAAAAAATTAAACTAACATAGAATTATACCAATAACATTTTAGTTCCATACTTCTTTATAAAATTTATAGATAGCCTGTATAGTTCTAGTTTCTCTATAGATTATTGGAGATAGCTCCTAAAAGGTTGTACTGATATTCTAGGAACTGCTGCTCTAATGATTTAAAAAGGAACGAAAACTTCTCTTTTAGTTGGATGAGAAATTCTTTATCTAATTTTGCATTATAAAGTGTTCTTACTTTAGACAGCTGGTCAATTGATAAATTAAGCGCCCCTTTAAGATTAGCTCCTTCAAAGATAGCTTCTTCAAGGTTTGCTCCCTCAAGGTTTGCTCCTTGGAGATTAGCTTCTTTAAGATTAGCTCCTTCAAGGTTTGCCCCTTGGAGATTAGCTCCTTTAAGATTAGCTTTTTCAAGGTTAGTCCCCATAAGGTTAGCCCCTACAAGTATAGCCCGATCAAGATCAGCTTCTTCAAGGTTAGTTTCACTAAGATTAGTTTTTTCAAGGTTAATTCTTTTAAGGTTGGCTCTAAAAAGATTAATTTCTCCAAGATCAATCATACAATAACCTCTTTCTGTTGTCATAAAATACTGACTTCATTGATTTTTTAAATATAAACCGATGAGAATAATTAAATCTTGTATAATAAATGGGTAGCCCGATAAATGTTACTTTATGAAGAGCTGGAAAAATCTCCAAGCTGTCGCTGGACATGATCAAAACTTAAAATATCGATAGCAAAGTGAGTGTAGGTAATTTGTCAAAAATAAGAGATTTATCGAACTTCTCTACAAGTATCCTATATACTTTATACATCCGCTCTATATACTCATCCATCCTATCAATCTTCCCTCTCTTCTTTCACTCTTTGACACTTTATCCATTCACTTTAAGTGACAAGGTACAATACGTTCCATATTATTTTTTAAATTAATGATACAAAAAATAGCTTTTAAACGAAAAATAATCCCGCATAAAAATTTTCACAATCAAAATAGAATAAAATATTAATAATGATTTTTTTCTATTTACGCTGGTTGTTTGATATTAACACCAGAACCTAATCCGCTTACCAATTAGTTTTTGTTTTACTATATAGAGTATATGCAAAAAATATATATTTAGTGAAGTCGATTGTAATCATTGGTATCCAGTACTTCGCTGTAGATTTTAAGGCAAGCTGCAGGTAAAGACCCCTGCAGCTACCAGATCAAGCTTTTTTGGTATAATAGGATATAATCAATTATTTTCGAGATTTTGAGTTATTACCAAAAAATATTGTAAAATAAGGAGATATTGCAACATGTGTCAAGAACATTCTATGATGGAACCAGGATCTATAATGGAAACCGCTATGGAAGAGATGTGGGAGCTTCTGAGTGAAGAACAGAAAAAAGAAGTTGCAGTAATGAGAATGGATAAGTTAATTAAAATTTTGGAAATTAAAATATCTGCTATGGAAAAGATGATAGAGATTAAAAGAGAAGCTATCGCTGACATTAAAAAAATTCAGGAAATGCTTGAAGAATAAAAATAAATTCGGTAGAATAAGATAAAAGAATTGAGTTCTGTAAAAATAGTCTCAAATCCCAGATTAATGTAACTATTCACATAGCCTTCAAAGGCTAATTTTTTTCTAAATAAAACTTATTTTCTTATAAATTATTTCAGCATCCAACAATAATTTTATATTCATATTACTTATTACTAATTTCAGAGTGCAGTTTCTGTTCCTGTTATTTTAATTTGTGCACAACTTTTGTATGATAAACTTATGGATCAAGGAAATCGAAAAATCCTTTTTTATTGAAAGAAAAGAATGAGAACAATCTTTTTATAGAACTTTCAGTACACTGCTAACTTTGGTAGTGTTGAAAATTTGCTGTAAATTGGAAGTCGTATTTTGCATACAGAATCTAATTCAGTTTTCTTATATGAGATTCTCTTTTTAATTTTTAAAACTAATTTTGATAAAACAATTTTCATGAATTAATTTAATTTAAATCAATAGTGAAGGAATTTATTGAATTTTTCCTTGCTTTTTTAATACTTTTCTTTAAAAGGAGTAATTATTGATCTCTAAAAAGGTGAGAATATTTACCTCTTAAAAAGATGAGCATGTTCTTTTCTAAGTGAATTGAGAAGTTTTTCGTCTAATTTTGCATCATAAAGTGTTTCCACTTTAGAAAGTTGTTCAACTGTTAAATAATATGAATCTTTTAAATTGGCACCTTCAAAGTTAGCTCCTTCAAGATTTGCTCCTTTAAAGTTAACCCATCTAAGGTTAGCATATCTAAGATCAACTTTTGTAAGATAAGCCAATTCAAGATTAGCCCCCGTAAAGTTAGTCATCGCTAAGTAAGATTCTAAAAGATTAACTCCACAAAGTGTAGCCCAATTAAGATCAGCACCCTCAAGATTAACTCCTCTAAGGCTAGCGCCTACAAGATTTGCTACTCTAAGATTAGTGCCTTCAAGATTAGCACCATCAAGATTAACTTCTATAAGGTTCGCACCTATAAGATTACCCCTTTTAAAGACATCAGTGTTAAGATCAATTTCTGTAGAGTAAACTTTGTTTTTTTTTAATTTTTAGAATTTCATCCATACAAAAACTCCTTATTTTTCTGTTGTTAACTATTTATTTAAATATAACTTGTTAGTAAGTTTTAATATACGGAATCTTAGTTATATAATATTGTATGTATAATTTATTATGTCATAAAAAATATTTTTTCATACTATATTTTAAGACCAAACAACAATTTAATATCAATTGTATTTTCATTATTTATTTCACTGCAAAAAGTAGGATTCTGAGTTAATAGTTATGCTGACAAAGTTATGTTTCTATTGTTTCATTGATGCATAGTTTTTGTGATAAAACATATGTATTATCTCATTTCTCAGTCGAAATCATCGGATATTTTTACCGAATTGTGCTAAAATACGCAGTTTTTAGTAAAACATATGTTATGTTCAAAAGTCA
>Ga0326728_10022685_pt1 | contig 11609 bp, 5 predicted proteins | sample MB3enrmetagenome_FD_207602 | JGI IMG/M metagenome (GOLD analysis project Ga0326728, IMG submission 207602) | Lab enriched peat soil microbial communities from McLean, Ithaca, NY, United States - MB31MN | ecosystem: Environmental > Terrestrial > Soil > Wetlands > Peat | place: USA: New York... | reverse complement strand
TTGTCCAGAATCTGAAATACATTCTGGTATTCGCTGGAGACGTAAAACTCCGGAGAGCCAAATCCGGAGATATCGCCGATGTTGATCGTGGGCAAACCGCCGTTGCTTGCGCCGCCCGGAATCCCCCCTAACCCGAGGGACTGTGCAAGACCGGGGGTGTCGATATTTTCTTGATGAAATGCGAAGTGCCCCCAGTTGTAGCCGAAGCGGAACTCGTTGGTCAGCGTGTTGGAAAAGACGTGAGTTTCCGCCATGGCAAAGTTCTGTCCCAGATCTACCAAGCGGCCGTCATCGCCAAAGGCGAGAAAGTTGCCGCCATCGAGCACGGGTCCGAGAGGGGCGGCGCGCGTGCCGGGCTCGTTCATTGAGCTGAAGCGGGCAAACGCCTGGTCTCTGGCGCCGATGCCCCAGTCCATACGCGTGTCGAACTGAAAGGTGTTGTCGGTCGAGTTCCGCTTGGCGAGGTAATTGTTGGTAAAAACTGCATCGGCGCTCACGTTGGGCGGCGGATACAGATTCAGGAGTTTCTGAGCCACGGCGTCGATCTCACTCGCACACATGACGTTCAGCGGGTTCCCACAGGCCGATCCCATGGCTGCATTTGGATTTCCCGGTTCGGATAGTTTGAGGGGGACGCCAGTTCCGTTGAAGGTCCCATTGAGCAGCTCGGTAAAGTTCCCTTGCCGCATCAATGCCGTTGGCACAGTGAGAAGGTTAGTTTCCTGGAATACCACGCGGTTCGTTTCGAGGTCGCCAAAAAAGAAGAGCTTGTTATCGATCAGCGGCAGACCCAAGGTGGCCCCGAACTGGTTCTCGTGATAATTGGGAACGGAAGTGTTTTCCCAATCGCGGGCGTCGAGTGCGGTGTTGCGCAAGTATTCCCAGAGGCTCCCGTGAATTTCATTTGTACCTGACCGGAGACTGGCATTGATGACGGCACCGGCCGAACGTCCGAACTCAGCACTGTAGTCTGAGGTCTGGATCTTAAATTCCGCCAAAGCATCCGGCGGAGGACGAACTACAAAGCTGGCTCCATTTAGAAAATCCACCACACTCGTGTTGTTATCGACCCCGTCCAAAATAAAGCTGTTCTGTTCGGCCCGCTGGCCGTTGGCGTTAAAATCGCCCTTCCCGCTTCCGCGCGTGCCCTCGGGAGGCACAGCGCCGGCGGTCAGTTGCGAAATATAAACCCAATTTCTCCCATTCAACGGGGTTTCGTCGATTGCCGACGTCGGGATCACTTGCCCCAGGGATGCATCCTCGGTCTGTCTCAGGGGCGGAGCGCCGTTCACCTCTACCGTTTCCGACACCGGTCCGACCTTCAATTGCACGTTGTACACGAGGATCTGGCCGACATCCATTGTCAAACTCGGGCTGGCGGCCGTACTGAATCCATCAGCCTGTACAAAGATCTGGTAAGCACCCAGAGGGACAAAAAATATGCTGAACAGGCCATCGGAATTGGTCCTGGCGTTGCGCTCGACTCCAGTGGCTTGATTGATGAGTCGAACCCTCGCACCGGCAACGGCAGCTTGCTGGGAATCACTGACACAGCCCTGGACTTGTCCGTTCTGCGCAAGGCAGGCAAGACTGGCCAGTAGCGCGAGGGTGGAAGCAAAACAAACGCTGCGGGTCCTGCTCATGTATCCAGTAATTCTACGGCCTCTCCGCTGGGGATACTTGGGGCGCAGTTTTGGTCAGGGCAATCCGCGAATCTTCCGCCCGCTGTCGCACCTCCTCGATGGACCTGAGGATGTCTGCGGCAATGGCGGCCGCAGGCCTGGATGAAGACTGCGCGCCGCCGATCAGTTCGCTGCACAGCGCTCGATTGCGTGCGGCCGCTGCCGTCAGAGTCTGCGATTCGTCACCATGAGGCGCCCCCAAGGAACCTGGCGGCGAACCTTGGCCGGCAAAGATCGAATGTACTACTTGTTCCTCCGTGTCGAGACCGTTCGCTAACCTGGCGGTTTGCCGGTCCAGAAGCTCATTCAGTGCAACTCGTGCCTGATCGCTCAGATGTGCCCCTGGCGGGAACCGCCGGGACAACTCGGTCAAGGCGCTGCTCTCCTGTTGAACGGTTACGGCAGCGTCGAGCACTTGTTGCGAAATCGAGTTCACGTCGCTCGGCGGTTTTTCTTGCTGGCGGAGGAACGTTTCCAGAGGCGAAGAGCGGGCAACATCGGAATACTCCTGAATGCCGGCCATGGAGGAACGCTCCGAAACACGGCGGGCATTGAGCTCTTCGAGGCTGAAGATCGAGGGCGTGATATGGGGGAGCGGCCGCAACTGGGCCAACAGGGAATTCTTGCGTGCGTCAGTTTCTACAATTCCTTTGACAACTACGCTCTTGTAGGAACGCGAGAATTCGAGTTGCTCGGACTCTGCATTCAGACGGCTCAATGCCAGGCGCGCTTGCAGTTCAGCTTCGTCCAATTCTTCCCGGGTTGGCAACGATGGAACTGCTATGAGAGGGGGCGCCGCGGCTGGCCAGGAGGCAACGGGCTCAAAGATGGAATCGTTGACCGCGTTCCAGCCCAGCACCGCGTAATCCAGTTCCGCCAGTTCGACCGTCTCAGCATCGCGGAACTGAATGTTCCGGGCCACAGGGTGGAAGTCGGCTATGCGGACGGTGAGCGATTCGTTCGCCACGGCTCCTCCCTGCACACTGGTTGTAAGAGTCAGCAGGTCGTCTCCAGTCCGTTCAACCTTGTCCCTCTTGATTTCCTGGCGGTCATGCCAGCTCTGGAACGCGCTGGCAGAGAGCGGTTCCTCCCAGGGAACGCCCGCCGCCACCAGCGTGCCTTTCAACTGCTCCTCTTGTGCGCTGGGCTGGCTGCCTTTCGGGGTCCGCCGTCTTTGCGCGTCGCGATAGATGGTCCTCTCCATCGTCTGCCGACGAGTGCGAATCTGTATGCGCTGATAAACCACGCCGGCTTCATGATTGCCCGGGCTTTTGTCCCACACCTCGGCTCGTTCGAGGAATTCGCTAGCGGATTGAACAGGGCCGGTCCGTTTCCAAATGATCAGCAGCGCACCGAAGGCGAGTAGGACCACGAAGATACTGGCGAAGACTGGATTCATATGCGGAAAGCCAAGAGGACGAAGCTCAAGCAGAAACCTGGGCCACCATTCGCGCCTAGAATCCTGGAGCTGGCTGTCAAGCCGGGCGATGAACCGCTCCTCGCCGCGCGGAGGAGGCGGCAAGAAAGGCGCCAGCAGTTCACGCTGGTAATCGACGACCCGCACAATGGCTTCTTTTAGCTGTTGCTTCCGGGCAAGGCACTGCCAGCAGGAATCCAGGTGCCGAGCGGCTTCCGCGGAAAGCGGAACGGGACTGTCTCCGTCGATGGCCGCGAGGATCTTCTCGTCGCTCAGGTGCTCATCCGTCTTCGACGCAAGCCATCGCAACAGTTCAGCCATGGATCTCACCCGCGAGGCGCACAATTGCCCTCTGAAGCATCTCCGCCGCGCTCGAAACACTCACCCCAAGCACGACGGCAATTTCCCGATAACGGAGACCTTGCGCTCTCAGGTATACGCATTGACGCTGTTGCTCGGTCAAATGCGCGATGCCTGCATCCAGCCGCTGCATCACTTCTTTTCGCAGATAAAGCTCCTCTGGATTGGGCTCTGGGTCGCATCGCTGTTCCAGCTTCGAGCCCTCCTTCGGATCGAGGTCGCTCTCGGGAACCAAGCGGCGCTGAACTCGCTGCGCATTCAGCGACACGTTGTGAGCGACCCGGAACACCCACGCTCGTGGCTCCTCGATATTGACGCCGGACTCGAGCTGGCGATGAAGGCGCAAGAATGCTTCTTGCACGATATCATCGGCTTCGTGAGGCTTCAGCCCAATGCAGACCAGGTAGCCGTAGAGCGGCAGGCGAATTTCCCGGAACAACTGGATGACCCGTTCACGATGATTCAGAATGCGGCGCTCCTCAATCGCATTCCTGCCAAGCAAAACCGGCAGGGCGAAGCTTTGATTTCCTCCGCCGACAGCCAGCCACACGGTTTGCATACGACCCAAGTCTCCCGCTTGCCCATCCCCCAAGTTCAGCCCCGATTGTAGTCCCCCTTGGGTTAAGACACTTCAACACCGGGGTTTTTCGGGTCACCAAACCGATTTATTTCTCGCTCCGAGAGGCGGTTCGCCCTCACAAAGAAATGTTTTCCCGCAAGCCGGAAATCTTAGCCTGCCCGGTGTCTTACATATGAACGACGGTACTGAGGCCCGCAGATCTCGGTCGCTAGCGGTCATGAAAGTGTGCAGCGGTTTTGCAACACGAAATGAATCGGCAGCGGAAACGCGCAAGTTGCATGGGGGATATCCGATGAGCTCTACACGAACAGGTAATCTGAGGTTGGGCGCTAACACGCTGCGCCACGCGCAGCCATGGCGCAAAGCAGCGAAAACGCTGGTGTTGCTTGCTTGCATTTTAGGCACGCTTGGAATTCAAACGGCGAAGGCGCAGGGGAACTGGCAGGGCCCGTACATGGGCTGGTCGACCTGGACGCAGCAGTCTTACAACTATCCGACCGGAAATCCGGGCGGCGACGCTTTCCAAAATGAAACGAATGTAGACGCCAACTCCGACGCAATGCTTGCTTCGGGACTGCAAGCGCACGGTTTCCGTTACATCAACATCGACGGAGACTGGGACAATGGCATGATATGCGCGTGCGGCCCTCCCATCACCTGGGATCCTTACGGGCGTCCGATAGGCAATCTCATCAGGTTCCCACATGGCATGGCAGCCGTCGCTGCCCATATTCACCACAACGGACAACTGGCGGGGATTTACTGGGAGCCTGGAGTGCCTCCCGGGCCCTACGCGGCCAATACGCCCATCCTCGGTACGCCTTATACGGTGCAGCAGATCGTGCAACAACCGTTGGCAACCGAGTTCAACGGCTTTTATCAAATCGATTTCACGAAGCCCGGTGCGCAGGAGTACGAGAACTCCATCGTGCAGTTGTTTGCCCAATGGGGATTCGATTACCTGAAGTTCGACGGCGTTCGGCTGGGGACTTCGCGTTGGGGCGGATACACGGACGACCGGCCGGACGTGCAGGCTATTTCCGAGGCCGTGCGCCGATCTGGCCGTCAGATGTATTTGAATCTTTCTTCGAAGTTGAACCATGACTATGCCGCCTGGTGGGAGCAATACTCGACCGGCAGGCGCATTGACGGCGACATTGAGTGCGACGGATGTAACGCACCTTATGAGACCACCGTTTTTGCCAATGTCGCAGCTCGGTTTACCGACGTTATTCCCTGGGTAACCAATGCCGGTTTTCGTCAGGGCTGGAGCGATTTAGATTCGCTCGAAGTGGGTAACACGACCAATACCACCTACCCGTCTAACACACCGGAGATTGCCCAACCATCGAATCCGCCGGCAGCGCCAACTTCCCTTGCTGGCACGCCAGCTCTGACGGATGGGTTGACAAACGATGAACGGCAAACCATGGTGACGCTCTGGGCGATTTCCGCCGCACCTCTTCAACTGGGAGACGACATGACGCTTCTGGACACCTTCGGGATCCAGTTGCTGACCAATGACGAAGTCATCGCTGTAGACCAGTCTGGAATTCCCGGCCAAGTCATCACCGAAGGGAACACGCCGGTATTTGCGCAGAATCTTTGTAATGGCTACGTTGTTGCATTGTTCAACCTAAACAGCACCAGTTCACCGGTCACCGTGAACTTTATTAGTTTGGGCTTTAGCGGCGCTGCTAACGTTCGCGACCTCTGGGCACGCAGCCCACTCGGATCCTTTACCAACAGCTACACGGTCACGCTCAACCCGAACGCATCGAGTCTTGTGTTGGTGCAGCCCACTGGATGGGGGGGAGGGTGCGGCCAGGGACAGCACTAGCCGTGCACGCGGTCCTCAGCGTCGATGATCGTGTATTGTCCGAGGCACGCACAACGTCAAAGGACGATCCGAGGCAGCCTGCGTCACTTGCCGGCTTAGTGACGCAGGCTGCCTCTAATTCCATTTGTTTTGTGAAATCTTCTTTTCCATATTGATGAGGTTCTCGACTATGAATTGGCACCAGGCAGTTCTCTCCCGCGTTTGCTTAGGTTCTTGGATTGCGATCAGTCTCCTCTTGCTCTTACTCAGCGCAGGCCCTGCATTTGGGCAGGCTGACCAAGGAGCCATCACCGGATCAGTCGCCGACAACACCGGCGCCGTCGTGACCAATGCGGAAGTCACGCTCACCAATACAGACACAAATCTGGCGTTGCAAACTCATTCCGACAAGGACGGCAACTACTTGTTCTCGCCCATCAAGATCGGGAACTATAAGATTTCCGTCAGCTCGCCCGGTTTTGAGACGACCACCCAGCACAATGTGCACCTGGATGTTCAACAGCATCTCGCGGTGAACATCGTGCTTAAGCCAGGCGTGGCTTCAGAAACCGTGGAAGTTACCGGTGCGCCGCCTCTACTGCAGACCGAGGACGCCTCTGTCGGACAAGTGATGTCCGCCTTGACCATCGACGAAACCCCGCTCAATGGGCGGAACTGGGTTTACATTGCCCAGTCGGCAGCCGGAGTGGATCCGCCGGAAAGCTCGCGCGGCACGGGCAAGGGCGATTTCAACGCCAACGGCGAGCGCGCCGAGGAGAATAACTTCATTCTCGACGGCGTGGATAACAACGCCAGCGCCGTGGATCTTTCGAACGGCGCCAGCTTTGTGGTTCGTCCTCCACCGGACGCGCTAGCGGAATTCAAAATTCAAACCTCCGACTACAGCGCTGAGTTTGGCCACTCCGCGGGCGCCGTGATCAATGCCAGCATCAAGTCCGGGACGAACGAGATTCACGGAAATCTGTGGGAATATGTGCGCAACACCGACCTGGACGCTAAAGACTGGGAGAACACGACCGTTCCCAACTACCACCAGAACCAGTTTGGCGCGACCCTCGGCCTGCCCATCATCAAGAACAAACTGTTCTTCTTCGGCGACACCGAGGCAAACCGCATTATCTTCCAGGAGCCGACCGTACTCACGGTGCCTACGGCACTGATGAAGCAAGGCAATTTCTCGGAACTGCTGAACACGACCTTCATGGGCATGCCCGCCTCCTCCGGCGGTATTCATCTGACCGATCCTGGTTCGATAACTCCGAGCAATCCAAGTGGGAATCCTCTGGGGACGGCTTGTGGAAAACCGGGTAACAACGTCATGTGCCCCAGCCAGATCGACACGGTAGCGTCCAATTATCTAAACCTGTTTCCAACCGGACCAGCCGCGAGCGCCGGTGGAACTTTCGCCAACAACTACTCGATGCTTCGCAGAGCCCAGGACAACACCTTCCAGTTCGACACGCGGTTGGATTGGAACGTTAGCGCGAAGGACCAAGCCTTTGCCCGGTTCAGCCTGGTGAACGAGCCTGCCTACCACCCCGCTCCCTTGCCCAATGGATTGGATGGCGGCTGGAACATGAATTTTGGCGACGTGGGCGCCATTATAAATCGGGGGGATAATTTCGCTTTCAGCGAGACCCACATCTTCTCCAACACCACCACCAACGAGTTCCGCTTCGGGTACAACTGGGGCCACTTCGCCTACCTGCAAGACGACGCCAGCAATCCCAATTTTGCAGCGTCATTAGGCTTGGGCGGAATTCCGGGCGGCGCGAACAACGGGGGTACCCCGCTAATCAGTATCGGCGGAATCGCCTATTCCGGCTCGTCGGGGTATTACCCTACCAACGAATATCAGAATGTGTTTCAAATTCTCGACAACTTGAGCAAAACCATGGGACGGCAGGAGCTCAAGTTTGGCGTGAGTTTACAGCACATCCGTTTCGCCACCATGCAACCGCAGGTCTCGCGCGGCGAGTACGATTTCGACACTTGGTCCTACTCTTGTGACAGCGCCAGTGGGGGCAACACCCCCAATATCTACACCGGATTTGGGGTCTCCGACTTCCTCGCCGACACCCCCACCGCTGGCACCATGGGCTGCGCAGCTCTCTCCGCTTTCTTGGGCACGGACGACGAGCGTTGGGACCGCTCCGTCTATGCTCAAGACGATTGGAAGGCCACCTCTCGATTGACATTAAACCTGGGTTTGCGCTACGAATACCCGCAAACCTACAAAGAGCGCTTAGGCCACCAGGCGGAATGGTATCCCACCGGCCCGCTGGTAGCCGGCGACACGCCCTCGAACTACCTGATTCCCACTCAGAGCCAGAGTATTGGTACGCTGGTGGGATTGACGTTCTCCAATCTTGCCTCCGCCAACCACGTTAACGTGAGCTACAGCAACAATCCATATCTTGTAAACCAGGACAAAACCAACTTCGCTCCCCGCATTGGTCTTGCCTACCGGTTAGCCGACCGCGCGACCGTGCGCGCCGGATTCGGGATGTTCTACGGCGGGATTGAGAGCGTAGGCTACAGCCCGAACCTGGGAACCAACGTACCCTTCGTTTACACCTCGCAATACAACACGCCCGCAACCCAAGGAATCTCCTTGGAGAACGGCTTCACCGCGATTTGCGGAACGTGTCAAACGGGGCAGGCCCTGCTCGGCGGCGTTACGCTCCCCGCACTGCGCGGCGTTAGCGAGAACCCAAAGACTTCGTACTCGGAGAATTACAGTTTGGCTATGGAGTACGGGATCACGAACAACATGGTGGCCACGCTTTCCTATGTTGGATCGCAAACTCACCACCTGATCGTCCTTACCGATCCGAACGCGCCGGTGGCATTGTCGGGCCCGAGCTATACCGGTAACCTGGTACCCTTGCCGGGTTTTGGCGGCGCGCTCTTCAGCGCGTACGATGGGATGAGTAATTACAACTCTATGCAGGCCAAGTTGGAGCGCCGTTTCGCAAACGGCCTCAGCTTCCTGGCAACATACACCTGGGCGCACTCGCTGGATGACGCGCCCACGCCTTTGGGCAGCGGCGGCGATGGGGGGTATCCCAATACCAACGTCCAGCCCATTCGCGGCCAATATAGCAACTCTCCGTTCGACACGCGCCAACGGTTCACCATGAATGGAAATTACCAATTGCCGTTCGGCCGCGGTCAGAAATTTGTCAACCACTTTAGAGCCCTCGATTACCTGGTAGGTGGCTGGTCTTCCAGCATTACCTTCGCCGCGCAAACGGGGAACCCATTCTCGGTTTATGCTTCAAACTCCAATAACACAACCTTTTCGGGAGCCAGCGGCGAATCGGTATACTACGCGACGCTGGTGGGCAATCCCTTCCAGGCGTCAGCGCCAGGCACCGTGTCGCCGACGACTGGGGTAGCCTGTGCCACTTCCGTAAGGAACCGGAACAACTGGTACAACCCGTGCGCATTCGGAAGTCCGTTGCCTGGGAGCGATCTCACCGGCAACACGACCGTGACGGGAGCGGCCGCGCAACCGTATCTGGGAGGCGTCCGCAACGAGGTTTACGGTCCGGGATACGAGCGGGTCAACCTGTCCATGTTCAAGGACTTCAAAGTGCACGAGAAAATGGCGCTGCAGTTCCGAGCGGATATTTTCAACCTGTTCAACACGCCGTCGTATGCCAACCCCAACAGCAACTTTAACAATGGCGGAGCAGCGTCCGGCGTCAACAACAATTCGGCGCAGGGTGGTGAGATTACCCTGCCGCGAAATTTCCAAAACTACACACCGGACGCTCGCTTCATACAACTCGCTCTAAAGTTCAACTTCTGAGCGAGTAACTTGCCCTGGCGGATACGGCTGCTCATGCTGTATCCGCCAACGGCAAGTCCGAACGTACCCCCCCCCGGCAAAATGTCCGGAAGATACCCGGCAGCATAAACGCGCGGAGGTCAAAGTGGCTGCGGCCCGGGCTTTTGCTATCAAGTAGGAGGATGGCTCCATGCGCAAGTTGGGATTGGGTCTTCTGCTGTGCATTGCCCTCCGCATGGCTTTCGCTCAAAGCTCCCCGGATCCCGAGCTTCTTGCCGCAATCGATCGAATCAAGGCAGTGGACAACCACACGCACGTCGCGAAAGTAGTCGGTCCGGGAGAAAAGGACGATGACTACGACGCTCTGCCCTGCTACCTCCTGCAACCATCGCCTGACCCCGCCATGGGGCGAGCGGACAATCCGTTGTTTCTGGCGGCCTGGCAGAAGCTATACGGCTATAAATACTCGGACGGATCGGCCGAACACCTGGGGGAATTGCTCGCCGGCAAAGAGCGCATCAAGCGCGAACAAGGCGGCCGCTATCCAGCGTGGGTGCTCGACAATCTGGGTACCGAGTATATGGTGGCGAACCGCGTCGCCATGGGCCGTGGCTTGCAACGCCCTCGTTTCTTGTGGGTGCCCTACGACGATGCTTTGTTATTTCCACTCAATAATCGATCGATGATCGATACGCCGGACCGCAAGGCTTTCTATCCACGGGAGGAGAAGATAGAGAAGCGCTATCTCGACGAGTCCAACGTGCCGGCCCTGCCCCCGACGCTCGAAGAGTATTTGGAACGCGTAGTATTCCCGACCCTCAAACGCCAGCAAGCTGCGGGTGCAATTGCAATCAAATTCGAAGCCGCATATCTTCGTGCGTTGGATTTTGCCGAGCCGGACGAAGCGCTGGCCCAAACCACTTTTTCGCGCTATGCCAAAGGTGGAGTGTCGCCGAAGCCGGAATATGAGAATCTCCAGAATTCCCTGATGCGCGCCATCGCCCGGCAAGCGGGGCAACTAGGATTGGCCGTGCATTTCCATACGGGAAACGGTTGTGGCGGATATTTCGATGTCGGCGGTTCGAATCCCGCGCTGCTCGAATCCATATTGAACGACAAGACTCTGCGCCAAACCAATTTTGTCTTGCTGCACGGTGGCGCCGGCCCGTATCCCAAAGTGGCCAGCGCTCTGATGGGCAAGCCGAACGTGTACGCGGATTTCTCCGAGCAGGACGGTGTGCTTTCGGCGCGTGCTCTGGCTGTGGTTTTGCGGGATTGGCTGGAGTGGTATCCGGAAAAGATCCTCTTCGGCACGGATTTGTCCCCGGGAGGACCGCCGCAAATGGACTGGGAAGAGTCCGGTTATGTTGCTGCTGCGAATGCGCGCAAAGCACTGGCCTTAGCACTGACCGGAATGATGAACGACGGCGAGATCGCGCGCGGGCGCGCCATCGAACTGGCACGAATGGTATTGCGGGAGAATGCCATCAAACTGTACGGTCTCAAGCCGTGATCTGGAGAAGCTTGGCGTCCACGGTTCCAGTCGAGGATTATGACAGTGGCAGACGCAGCTTTGAGTCCCGGTATGTTTTTTGGAACCGTCCTGCGAACCGTCGATGTATCCGGATTGAAGTTAGCGGAAGTCCAATATCACTCCGGCCTGAGAACTCCCAAGCACCGCCATGAGCGCGCCCTGCTGGTGATCGGACTGCAGGGGCACTCCAGTCAAATCTATGGAGATGAGCCAAGCACGTGTGGGCCGTGGACAGTGGCATTCCATCCAGCCGGGGAGATTCACTGGGACCATTTCTTTGCTCCCGGCGTCCGGGACCTGAACATCGAATTTGATCCAGCCTGTCTCACCATCGTTCGCGGCTACTGCAATCTTATGGACCGTGCGTTCGCGTCCAGTGGTTCTGAGTTTCGCTGGTTGG
>Ga0326728_10022684_pt1 | contig 11610 bp, 12 predicted proteins | sample MB3enrmetagenome_FD_207602 | JGI IMG/M metagenome (GOLD analysis project Ga0326728, IMG submission 207602) | Lab enriched peat soil microbial communities from McLean, Ithaca, NY, United States - MB31MN | ecosystem: Environmental > Terrestrial > Soil > Wetlands > Peat | place: USA: New York... | reverse complement strand
AGCTCATAACGTGTCAATTCCTCAGGGCAGCGTGGCACCTCCCCGGCGCGACCGCCCCAGTCCATTCAGAGTCCGCCCCTCCAAGGCAGATACGCGCTCGAAAGAAACGCCGTCCAGCAATCTCGCCATCCGTGCCATGCGCTCTGGCTGACGGTCGAGATTGATGACATATGTCAACATACTGCTTCCTCATCAGCGGCGAAACCTTAACGCGCCTCCTACCTGCATCAAGCATGGCGTTTCGTGCTCTGGTGGCGCCGCGTGTTGCTCTGTTCGCGCATCACGGCCGCGATGGGATCATCGGCGGCTACGTCATCCATTATCTGCATGGGCCGTCTCGCGCGCGCAACGAATAATCTTCGTTTGCGATTTCGAATTGTGTGCTGGTGAGGACCGAAAGCTCGAAGCGCTATCCGGGCTCGCCGCCGCGGGGCGGCGGGAGAGTGCACGCCGCTCAAGCGCTCTGTACTGCGCCTCAGCTAAAAAAGGCCAAGGAAGAACCTCGGCCCTGCGTAGCGGGGGTAGCGAGCTTCACGGTAACTGCGCTGCTCGTGCCGCCTGTGCACAGCTCTGGCCTGCCGTCCTCTAGGCCCGCTGGCGGAATTTTGGAGATGCTCTGCCGGCACCCCCGCAGATGCCGCCCCCGGCGCCGCTCTCATTTGCGCAGGCGGGAGATAGGATCTATCGTCCTGTTGCGGCTCCGCAGCAATGGCTGCGCTGGCCGGCATTAGTGCCAACAGCAGGCCTATCTTCAATCCGTGGGAACGCATAACAACCTCGTTTTACTGTCCTCGTGGGAGTTGCCAGCATCGACGCATCGCCGGCAGAGTTTTTCTTCTCCTATTTTCCTAATGTTACAATTTTGCAGGAATAGGACACGCTCAAAACACGCAGTGCGTTAGTTTTGTTCGAAACGATTCGTTAAAGTGTAGTAACATCGAAAGATACGCTTAAGGCATTACTTATTCGTCAAGCTGACGTTTTGCCGCGCAATTCCTATATCTTTTTGCCTTAAGCGCAACGTGACGGGACTATACATTTTGTGCGAGACATTCCATGTTTGTGTCCCATCATTTGCCTTGGCGTAATCTGCCGGCAGCAATTACATCCAGCCACAGGCTGATTCTGCTACAATTGGGATGCCAATGATTCGAGGAGAGCAGCGCGAACCAGTGCCAGTCTGTTGTCTATGTACGCGCACCAATTTGCGGGAGAGACGATATGGCTCTATGCGACAACGCGTTTTGCACGGTTGAGATCGTCGGGTTCGAATATATCGCTACTGCAGGACGTAAGTTTTGCTGCATAGCTTGTGCAGAGAATTGGCGCCGCCAAAACGAGGCGCTCATCAACGCGGCAGAACCTTTTCATACACCGCCGCGCGAGCACGGCGCAAACCCCGCTCGGCCCGCGATAGCCGAGGGCGGGCGATGGAAGGCATTTTGAGTACGGGCGGGGAAAATGCGAGCCTAGCAAAAGACGAAGACCCCGCATGATTATAATGGGGGTCTTCGCCACTGACGCTTTGGAGGAGCACCTGGGGGATGCTCAGTTATTTTCGCTTTTCTCAGGTAGCAGTTCAAATCACATTTTATTGCGCCGCCACCAGAGCGTTCCGTGACGCGGTTTAAAGCCCTTAGCGCTCGTACCTGCCAGCCGGCTCGTCTCTTTCAGCCGGCTCCCTGCATGGCCGTGCAATAATCACACAACGCTTGAGGTCGAATATGGAATTGCCGCCGCCGACGCGCGCGGGATCGCAACGAAGGCGCGGTGCACCCCCGTCCGGGCCGCGGGCGTTGTCGTAGTTGATGAAACGTTCGCCATGAACGTTGATTACTTGCTCCTGCCAGCGCTTGATCGCAGATGCCCTCGCCGCTCTGACGAGATGGAACGCGTCGCCCGCTGCCTGGACTGTTTCCTTGCACAAGTCCCGGTCCCGCTCGTGCTCTCGCTCGCTGTTTCGGCGGCTATGTTGCGCCCCCGCGGGGAAAGGCAACAAGAGAGCCAGTGTCAGAAACGCCGCAATAAAACGCATAGTCCGCTCCATTCCAGTTTGAGGAAATCCACTTCTGTACCCCGCGCGGATGGCAAGCGGGAAATTGGGATATCGAGTGTTCTGCAAGTGTCACAAGCTTCCACCCGCTAAGCATCCGCCAAGGTGCTCGCCTAGCATAAATGCGGCGAGAATCAAATGATAAATGGTTATTAGACCGTTAATGTGGCGGTTGGCATGTGAAAGTATTATACTATAAATTTGTTTAGTCTATCTCAGTCAATGCGGCCTGTTTGGCACACGCCGCATTAGATCGCACACAGAATGTTGCCGGCGGTCGAGCTCTGCGCTACTCCTTTCGCGGCTAAGCTCGCCGAATGAGATTAGCATTTGCAAGGCCGTCTCCGAAGCCAGAACCGGAAAAGGTTGGCGTTATGCTCTCATTAGCCTCCTGGTTCGGTAACATGAACCAGCCCGTTGACATCTATTGCGAACGGACAAGCGCGGCCTGGGATGCCGAGCCTCTCAACGCCATCTCCAACATTGCCTTCCTATTCGCGGCGTGGGCCGCGTGGAATATTCAAAGGAAGCGTCCCAACGCCGCTCTTCGCGGGCCTATCCGGGCGCTCTGCATCATCATTGCAGTCGTGGGCGCAGGCAGCCTCACCTTCCACACCGTTGCAACGCGATGGGCCGAATGGGCAGACGTCATCCCCATCCTCGTCTTCATGATTTTCTATTGCTGGCTGATCCTGACGGTTTTCCTTAAGTGGCCGTTTTGGCTCAGAGCGCTCACCACTTTTGCTTTTTTTGCCGCGACGCTCTTTCTTGAATCCGATGCATTCCAAAGCGTACTTTGGGGGGGCGCGATGTATTTGCCGACGCTCTTCTTCTTGATGACGGCGGGCATTGGGATTTGGCGCATCGACGCTGACGCCGGAAAGGCGTTCTTTGCCGCGGCTGGGCTTTTCGCGATATCCTTCACGGCAAGGACTATCGATGAACCGCTTTGCAGTTATCTTCCTATCGGTACGCACTATTTTTGGCATATATTCAACGCGGCGGTGCTATTCCTCCTCGTGAGAACGATTATCCTGCACGCTCCGGGCGGTGAGGAGGCTGCGACCAGGGCCGCGGCAAGCAGTTCCTCCGGCAAGCGCACAGATATTCTGAAGGCGGCTGATCTTGCCTAAAGCCTGGACTTGCCGGGAAGACGTTCCCCGGCTAACAGTTACGATTAAAGTAAAATTACTGGAAGGGAACCGTTCATGAAAATACCATTCTCCGCCTTGTTGTTTGGCTCGGCTTTGATCGCAGTTGGCGCGAGCGCTGCTTGTGCGCAGGCGCCGCAAACGACGGCTACAGAAAATCCTTTTGGCACAACTGCGCAGCCGGCGGCGCCAGCATCGAAAAAGCCGCGCGCAGCACCCGTGCTGAAGGCAGGTCAATTCGCGAGCGAGGCTGAGGCTAAGGCAAGCTGTCCGGGCGACACGGTGGTTTGGGCTAATACCGGCACAAAAGTCTATCACCACGCGGGCACCGCGGGCTATGGGACGACGAAGCGCGGCGCCTACATGTGCGAGAAGGACACTGCGGCTGCCGGGATTCGTGCAGCGAAGAACGAAAAGCGGAAATAGGAGCGCGTTCTACGCGCGGTTAGCGCTTACGAGCGACGACAATAGATAGAGCGGCAAAAGCTTCAAAGGTACAGGATTTGGGCCCCTGCACGGTAAGCCCTGCCGCTCGAAATGCGGCGGCATAGCTTGCTGCATTGGAATTATCCGCGACAATCGTTACGCCGCGGGGTTTGAGCACGCGCGCGATTTCCCGGCAAGCCATTTCGCGGCCTGCTGCGTCGAAGCCATGGAGTCCGAGGAGACACAAAACCGCGTCGAAGGAATTGTCGACAAATCCGATATTGCGGGCATCGCCGCTGCACAGCTCGACACGGTCCTGCAGCCCCTCGATCTCCACATTCCGCTGGGCTATCTCAAGGGTGTTGCCTGGACGTCCAGACGCGTCCCATAGATCGATTCCAGTCACTGTTCCGGTGCGCAGGCGCTTAGCGGCCCCGATGGCGACGAGTGCCCGCCCGGTTCCGATGTCGAGCACGGTCTCGTTACCTAACCATTGGATATGACTCAGGATGCGGTCGCGTATATTGAATTTGCCTTTCAAGGAGTATGCGAGCATCGAGGCACATAACGCGAGGCTAAGGCAGCCTAACGCTAAAAAAGTGGGGCCGATCAACGAGAGCTTAAAAGCACCGGCATGGAAAGGGGGAATGAGCATCCCCGCCGCGATCGCGGATGTGCCAGCAGCAAGCAGCTTGCGGATGGCCTGAGGTGCATCGATGCCATAGTCAGGTTTTGGGCGCGCCTGCCTTGGAAATGATCTCATCATCGTAAAGACCTGCACCGCGCCCTCGCGATTCCCCGCACCCGGAAATCCCACGTCAACGCCCGGCATATGGGTTCGCGCCCGTCGCTATTCGAGCGCCTAAAGAGCTTGAGCTCTTCGATTTAAGTTAAGGCGCGAAATTTCTCATTCGAGGCAACCAGGCCGCACGATGTGGCTTTATCCTACTGGAGATTTGCGCTAGGCCTAGGACATAGTAAGCTGTTCTAGAGGCATAGGGGCGATGACCGGCAACGAACGAGACACCCGGGACGCCGGCAAATCCCAAGGCACAAAGCCTCATGCTGGGTCCTATCGACTGGTCCTGGGTTTCGAACGCGTGGGGCTTATTGCGCTTCGAACTCCGCTCCTCTCTGCGGCCATCGCTGTGGTGCTATGCATTCTGGCAGCATACGGCGTTGGGAGACTCAAGGTCGACGATTCACTAAGCTCGCTTTTTCGCTCGGACACCGCAGAATTTCGCCATTTCGAGGACTTTTCAAAGCGTTTTCCCTCCAACGAATATGACGTCCTGATGGTTATTGAGGGAAAGAGCCTTCTCGAACGCGAGCCCATAGAAAAGCTGCGCAACCTCGTCACCGATCTGCAGCTTATCCAGGGAACACGAGGTGTGCTCTCGCTTTTCTCCGCGCGGCAGCCGCCTGAAAACGGACAACTGCCTGGGCCGCTTTTTCCTGCGGATCTTCCCGAGGGAAGCGAGTATGAAGCCCTGATCCATAAAGTGCTTTCCAATGAGATCATTCGCGGGAAGCTTCTCTCGGAAGACGGCAAGCTTGCCCTTGTGGTCATCGCGCTCGATCCGGCCGTGGCGAATGGCGACGGCGATAGCAACGTTATCTCCGCTATTCGCGCCGCGGCCGCCGAAGATATGGAAGGAACGGACCTCAAGGTCGATCTGTCTGGTGTACCGGTAATGCGGCTTGAAATCCGCAACGCGGTGCAGCGCGACGAGCTTTTGTACAATAGCATTGGGTTCGCAGCGGGCTGCTTGATAGCAATCGTTTTTTTCCGCCGCGTTTCCTTTATGATTATCGCAGCAGGCCCGCCGCTGATGGCGATACTCCTAGCGCTAGGTACATTGGGCTGGTTCGGTTTTAGGTTGAACACCTTTCTAAACGTAATGACCCCGCTGATAATGGTAATCAGCTTTTCAGATAGCATGCAGCTTACGTTTGCCGCCCGGGACAGGCTGATCTGGGGCGAGAGCAAACGCGAAGCGTTCCGCAACGCCATTCTGGTGGTGGGGCCAGCCTGCGTTTTGACACACGCAACGGCGGCGATCTCTTTCATCGCATTGTTGTTCTCCGGCTCGGAGATGATCCAGAACTTCGCGGCCGCAGGGATTATTTCGACGATTATTGCGCTGTTCACGGTCATCACCCTCCTACCGCTTTTAGGCGTTTTGCTGGTAAGGCGTGAGTCCGCTTTTGCTGCGCACATTAAGGGAACGGATGCGGCGGTAGATGTGCTGCGCGCATTCTGTTCTTGGATCGCAGCGCGCGTGGTGGCCCGGCCTGGCGTATACAGCCTCATCAGCCTGCTTGTGGTTGCAGGTCTTGCGATAACCTATTCCAATCTTCATGCGCGCTACCGGCTGGCCGACCAGGTGCCTGATAAGCAGCAGGCCGTAGCCGCCAGCCACCAGCTCGACGCGAAGCTGACCGGCTCGAACCCGATCAACATCCTGATTGAACTGCCGCACGGAGCCTTGATCTACGATCCCGAGTCCCTCTCCGTCCTCGCTCAAGTTCACTCAATCCTGGAAAAGCAGCCGGGTGTCGGAAATGTTTGGTCGCTCGATACGTTGCGGCGCTGGCTCGCCGAGAAGGCCGGTGCGACTGACGTGGCTACGCTGAAGCAGTATGCCGGCTATCTGCCCGAAAGCCTGGTGCGGAGGTTCATTTCGAAGAACGAGCATGCGATCGTCGTCTCAGGCTACGTTCCCGATATCGATGCGAGCCAGCTCCTGCCGATCGTCAGCGATCTGGAAAAGTCGCTAAACGCAGTCCAGGCCGCGCATCCTGCTTACGATATTTCGGTAACAGGCCTTTCCGTCATCGCCGCGCGGAATAGCGCAAGCATGATCAAACGTCTCAATAAAGCCTTAACCATAGAAATAGTTTTTGTCGCCGCATTTATCGGACTGGCGTTCCGCTCATCGATCGTCATGCTGGCTTCGATCCTGCCCGCAATATTTCCAATCCTTGCATCGGGCGTGCTGCTCTGGATCCTTGGCATGGGACTGCAATTCGCGAGTATCGTCGCTTTAACGGTATCTTTTGGACTAGGGCTTAGCGCGACTATTCATTTCCTCAATAGGCTCCGGCTTGAGGACCGGCCAGATGCAGATCCCGCTATCGGCGTTGCGCGGGCTACAGTTCTCGTCGGTCCGGCGCTGATACTGACGACGGTTGTGCTGGCTTGCGGCTTAGCAGTGACTGTGTTCTCCGATTTACCCTCGCTGCGGCTGTTCGGATGGCTCTCGGCGTTTGCAATGGTCGCGGCGCTTTTCGCGGACCTTCTCATTTTGAGACCGACAATCATGTTCTTGTTGCGCCTATGGCGCCGCAATCGCCAAGCGGCTACCGGATCCGAAGTGGAACCTGTACTCTGAAATGAGCATTGGATATGTCTGTCGAGGCAATGGGGATTAGGAGATGTCACTGTGGTTGGGTTGAAGCTGCCATTTTCTCGCACTGCAAATCTTGGGACGGCCCTAGGGGCAATCCTTCTCGCCGCTGCATTCCTCGCTCCCCAAGCGAGAAGTGAAGGCGCCCCTCTATCGGGCTCGTGGAGTGGAGGCGGCACGGTTCTTTATTCCGACGGCCACCGCGAGCACGCAAGATGCCGGGCGCATTTTTCTCAGTCCGGGCCGGACGTGTCCGTTGAAGCCTTGTGCGCCACGCCCTCGGGCAGAGTCGAACAATCGGCAAGGCTCCGCCGTGTGGGAGCGAACAGCTATTCTGGACGCTTCTTCAACCCGCAATATAATATTACTGGTAGCATCCACATCACCGTTCACGGGAATACCCAGAGCGTGTCTCTTAGGAGCGGAAGCGGCTCGGCTTCGCTGACGCTGCGGCATTAGCAGAGCGGTGGCGGGAAGGCCCACGCCAAGGTCAGGGCGCTAGATATCTAGTGCCTCAGGTTCGGCGAAGGCTGCGCGCTCCTGAATAAAGCGGAAGCGTGCTTCCGGCTTGTTGCCCATAAGTTGCTCGACGATCTCCGCCGCGCCCGCCTCATCCGCCTCAAGGTCCAGCCCATTCAAGTCGCCGCCTCGACCCGCAATGTCCACGCGTAGCAGCGTGCGCTTGTTTGGATCCATCGTTGTTTCTTTAAGCTGGGCGGGCATCATCTCGCCCAAGCCTTTAAAGCGGCTCACTTCGAGCTTTCCCCGTCCGTTGAAAGCGCCGGCCTTCATCTCAGCGAGATGCGCATCGTTACGGGCATAAGCCGTCTTTCCGCCCTGACTGAGCCGGTATAGCGGCGGCACAGCAAGATAAAGATGCCCATTCCGGATCAGCTCGGGCATCTGGCGATAGAAGAAAGTAATGAGCAGTGAGGCAATATGCGCGCCGTCGACGTCCGCGTCGGTCATGACGATGACGCGGTCATAGCGCAGCTCGCTGTCGTTGTAATGCTTACCTACGCCGCAGCCGAGCGCTAGCGTCAGATCGGCGAGGAGCTGGTTTTGCGCGAGCTTATCGCGCGACGCGCTGGCGACGTTGAGGATTTTTCCGCGCAGGGGAAGAATGGCCTGGGTGGCGCGGTCGCGGGCCTGCTTGGCGGAGCCGCCGGCCGAGTCCCCTTCCACGATGAAGATTTCGGTATCGTCCTTAGCGTTCTTGGAGCAGTCCGCGAGCTTGCCGGGCAGCCGCAATTTGCGCGTCGCGCTCTTGCGCTGGGTTTCCTTTTCGCGCTTGCGGCGAAGGCGGTCCTCGGCGCGTTCAATGACGAACTCCATCAGGCCGTTCGCCTGCTGCGGCGAGGCCGCGAGCCAGTGATCGAACGCGTCCTTCAGCGTGTTCTCCACGATGCGCGCAGCTTCTGCCGACGAAAGCCTGTCTTTCGTTTGGCCTTGGAATTCCGGCTCGCGGATGAAAACCGAGAGCATGACTCCTGCCGAGACGAAAATATCGTCGGCGGTGATCTGCGCGGCGCGCTTGTTGTTCGTGAGCTCGCCATGAGCGCGAAGCGACTTTGACAGCGCTGCCCGCAGACCCTGCTCATGCGTTCCGCCCTCAGGGGTTGGGATGGTGTTGCAATAGGATTGCGTAAAGCCATCCTCATCTGCGAGCCAGGCAATCGCCCACTCGACGCTGCCATGGCCGCCTTCTTTCTGAACGCGCCCGGCAAATAGGTCCTTAGTGACCGAGGTTAGCCCCTCGATGCGTGCCGCGAGGAAATCCTTGAGGCCGCCAGGGAAATGGAAGACCGCTTTCTCCGGCACGTCCGTATCGCCGTGCAGCAGCTCCGCTGCGCAGGACCAGCGGATTTCCACCCCGCCGAAAAGATAAGCCTTCGCTCGCGCCATTTTGAAAATGCGCAGCGGCTTGAAATGGGCACGCTCCTTGAAAATCTCAGGGTCCGGGCGGAAGCGGACCGTGGTGCCGCGGCGGTTTCGAACTACGCCGAGGTCCTCAAGCCCGGTGATGGGTATGCCCTTGGCGAAAGTTTGCCGGTAAAGCCGGCCGCCGCGCGCCACCTCCACCTCGAGATGCTCCGAGAGCGCGTTCACCACCGACACGCCGACGCCATGCAGGCCGCCGCTGGTCGAATAGACGTTCGAGTTGAATTTGCCGCCGGAGTGCAGCGTGGTCATGATGACCTCAAGCGCCGACTTGCCCGGATATTTCGGATGAGGATCTACCGGTATGCCGCGGCCATTGTCGGTGACACAGAGCCTGCCGTCAGCTTCGAGCGCGACTTCAATAAAGCTCGCATGGCCGGCAACGGCCTCGTCCATGGCGTTGTCGAGCACCTCGGCGAAGAGGTGATGCATGGCCTTTTCGTCTGTGCCGCCGATATACATGCCGGGGCGGCGGCGCACGGGCTCAAGCCCCTCCAGCACCTCGATGTCGGCCGCGGTGTAGCTTTCGCCCGGCTTCTGCACCGGCAACCGGCTGACATTCGATTTCGTCGCTCCGGCTTCCTCGTCGCCAAAAAGGTCCCGAGCCGCTGCGGTGCTTTGTTTGCTCATGTCTAATCCCATTAGCCGCCTTCAAACGGCGGCGCTTGCGAATCTTTAACCGAACGCGCCGGTAACAGGTTGCAAGCCTAACCCGGTTTGGCAAGGGCCCGGCTCTTGCTACCCACTCTTTCCGTTTTCCTGCTAACGGATCGCACTGACGCTTGCACAGAATCGGATGCAAGGGGCATCAATTGAGCACGAATGTTTTGAAGGTGCTGATTCCATGGACGAGATTTTGGCCGCGGCTGCAATATTTGCACGTATGGCAACGGCGCTGCTGGCAGGAGCCGCCATCGGTGCCGAGCGGCAATGGCATCAGAAGATGGCCGGCTTGCGGACGAACGCGCTGGTCGCCCTGGGCGCCGGCGGTTTCGTTGCGTTCTCCGCGGCTGTAGGGCAGGGCGATCCGACAAGGATTGCGGCGCAGGTGGTTTCCGGGATCGGCTTCCTCGGTGCCGGCATCATCCTGCGGGAGGGGATCAATGTCCGCGGGCTCAATACGGCCGCGACGCTTTGGTGCTCCGCGATGGCCGGTACTTTCGCGGGAGGCGGATATTATCTGCTTAGCCTTGGTGCAGCTGGGTTCGTAGTCGCAATAAACCTTGCCATGAGGCCGCTGGTTTTGACGCTTAACCGGCAAGGCCGCGGCACAGCTGAGGAAAGCGAGGCGCGCTACACCATATCGGTGACGTGCCGCGGTACTGAGGAAGCCCATGTCCGCTCGCTTTTGCTGCATGCCGTTTCGCAAGCGGGGCTCGGTCTGAGGCGTATCGAAAGCGAGGATCTGGTGGATATCGCCAAGGTTTGCGTCACCGCGGAAACAGCGTCCGGTCCCCGCAAAGACGCAGCATTAGAGCAGATCGTCGGCCGTTTGAGCCTTGAGCCTTTCGTCACCGCGGTCTCGTGGGAGGCCAGCCGGGAAAATACCGATGTTTAATACTATTAGAAATCGGTCAGCCGGGATTTGACATTCATCAACCTGTCATAGGGCCCAGACATACCTTCAGGGCTTCACCCTTGGGAGGTTCCTATGTCCGATATTGCCGCGCCGATGCCTATGCCGGCATCGTCAAAGCCAGATCTCAATGCGAAATCCGGCCCCGCTACGGCCATCATTTTTATCCTGCTCTTGGCCACGGGCTTGCTCTTTACAGCCTATAGCCTGTATATCGACGTGCAGGAGACGGGCGCTCCAGTTACAACCTATCTGCCGTTTGTCCTCCTTGGCGTAGCGCTCCTTATTGCGCTCGGGTTCGAGTTTGTGAACGGCTTCCATGACACAGCAAATGCCGTGGCGACCGTCATCTACACGCATTCGCTGCCGCCTCAATTCGCGGTCGTCTGGTCCGGCTTTTTCAACTTCCTTGGTGTGCTGTTCTCCACGGGTGCCGTGGCGTTCGGCATCGTCACGCTGTTGCCCGTCGAGCTGATCCTCCAGGTCGGCTCCGAAGCGGGCTTCGCTATGGTCTTCGCGCTCCTCGTCGCCGCGATCATCTGGAATCTGGGCACTTGGTGGCTGGGCTTGCCCGCCTCCTCGTCGCACACGCTGATCGGCTCTATCATCGGCGTAGGTATCACGAACGCGCTTCTGCGCGGCCGGGACGGAACCTCCGGCGTGGATTGGTCCCAAGCTACGAAAATCGGCGAATCGCTCCTTGTGTCCCCGCTGGTCGGGTTTTTCTGCGCTGCTCTGCTTCTGCTGGTTCTGAAGGTTCTGGTCCGCAACCGCAGCCTCTATGAGGAGCCGAAGGGCCATCAGCCTCCGCCATGGTGGGTTCGCGGCCTCCTCATCCTCACTTGCACCGGTGTTTCCTTTGCCCATGGCTCCAACGACGGGCAAAAGGGCATGGGCCTCATCATGCTGATCCTCATCGGTACGGTTCCGACGACCTACGCCTTGAACCGTGCGTTGCCTGCATCCCATGCGGAAAGCTTTAAGACGGCCGCGATCGAAGCATCCAAGGTCATCGAGACCAAGGCAGCCGGCTATAATGTGCTTGGCAATCCA
>Ga0326728_10022683_pt1 | contig 11611 bp, 14 predicted proteins | sample MB3enrmetagenome_FD_207602 | JGI IMG/M metagenome (GOLD analysis project Ga0326728, IMG submission 207602) | Lab enriched peat soil microbial communities from McLean, Ithaca, NY, United States - MB31MN | ecosystem: Environmental > Terrestrial > Soil > Wetlands > Peat | place: USA: New York... | reverse complement strand
AGGAGTTTGGCATCTCGCGGCCCACCGGCTACTTGTGGCTGGCCCGTTATCGCGAGGGCGGCGTAGCGGCCATTGAAGAGCGCAGCCGCCGCCCGTTGCATTCGCCTACGCAGACCGAGGCCGGGCTAGAGGCGCGCATCTTGGCTCTGCGTACGGTCTATCCCGACTGGGGCGCGCGCAAGCTGGCCGTGCTGCTCGGGCGACAAGGTATCCGGCTGCCGTCAAGCACCGTGCATCGCGTGTTGTTGCGTCTCGGCTTAGTGCGTGAAGAAAACCGTCATCGGCCCGCCGTCACGCGTTTTGAACGCGCCCAGCCCAACGAGCTCTGGCAGATGGACTTCAAGGGCCCGAAGAACTGGCCGAAAGAGGCGACGGCGCTGTCGGTGATCGACGACCATAGCCGCTACGTGGTGGCGCTTCGAGCCACCTCGCGGCCCGAGGGAAGACTGGTGCAACAGCACTTGATTCAGGCGTTTGAAGAGTGCGGCCTGCCCGAAGCCATGTTGATGGACCACGGCATCCCCTGGTGGCAGGCGCAGTCGTTTGCCGGCGCCACATATCTGAGCCTGTGGCTGATGCGCCAAGGCATCGCGTTGCATTTTTCCGGTATCCGCCATCCTCAAACGCAGGGCAAGGTGGAGCGCTTCCACGGCAGCCTGGAACGTGCGTTGGCGCACCGCGGCGCACCCGCCGAAGACCATCAACTATGGCTCGACGACTATCGCCGCGAACACAACCACATCCGCCCGCACGAGGCGCTCGATATGCAGACCCCGGCCAGCCGCTGGCATCCCAGTCCACGCCCTTTCAATCCGCAGCTGGCGGCGTGGGAGTACCCGGAAGGAGCATGGACACTGAAGATCGACAACCACGGCGCCATCGATATACACGAACAGCCATACCGTGTCAGCAAGGCTCTGGTGGGAGAACGTGTCCGCATCCTGCCGGTCGAAAATCGCTACCTGATCTATTACTGCAATACCTTGATTCGCGAAATCGACCCGGCCATGAGTCGCTCGACGATCATCGAGCGCTTCGTTGAAAATCAGCTGCCGGAAGCCTGATCGCAACCGGAAAGGCGAGTTTTCCGAGGCATCGGCGATCTATCGTCCGGTGCGAACCGCAAACGCGGCGGGGACAAAGCCGCCCCCGGCTTCATCCCCGCCTGCTCACCGTCGCGATGAGTCGCAGCCGGTTATTCCTCGCCGGGTTGCTCTCCAGCAGAGCCCGCCTCCGCTTCACCGGCCAAATTGATTCTCATCCCGCCGCAGGAAACTGTAAAGGATGTCTGGAGACAAAACGTAAAGCATGTCCCGGCACTTGACACCCTCGCCTTTGGGGACCGGGGATGGAAGACCACGGCGGGTGGCCCATGTCCCCATTGAGATAAATGAACTAAAACTGGGTGCCCCAGGTCCGGAATTTCGGACCTGAGAAACCACGAACCATTGCCGCCCGCCTGGATTAGCTTCCAATTGTCTTCCACTCGCTCCCCGGCATAATGCGCTTCATGAACTCGTCGAACAACGGCACGGTAAAGGCGGTGTCGCCGTGTGTAGGGCTCCAGATCATGCCTTTCTCGATCAATCCCGCGCGGGTCGGCCCCAGAGAGCTGACAATTCGTCCTAGCTCCACTGCAATCTCCCCCGAGCGATGCGGGCCGGAGCCCAGGTCGGCCATTGCCCGCAAGTACTTCTTCTCAGCCGGCGTCAGCCGATCGAAGCGAACCCGAAAAAAACTCTCATCGAGTGCGGCAATTGCCTCGTCCGAGGCGTTCAAAACATCCTGCTCTTGAATGGGGCTTGCCGGAGCATAATCCCAGGCATGCTTGCCCCATTCCTGTAAGAAATACGGGTATCCTTGCGTCTTCTCGATGATGAGTTGAACTGCCGGTTCAGCGATCTCGACTCCTTCGTTTCGGGCGGGCCTAACAATGGCCTCCGCCGCGTCGGACGCGTTCAGCGGACCGATCTCGGGAAAGTCGAAGAGCCGCTCGGCATAGGATTTCGCTTCGCCCATCCGGCCGCGCAACTGAGGCAGGCCCGCGCCAACAACTGTAACCGGAAGCTGCTCCTGGGAACAGCGGTGGAGCGCTGAAACCAGAGCCGCCATCTGCGGCTCTTTCACGTACTGGAGTTCGTCAATGAAGATCACGAGCGCATTGCCGGCCATCCGTGCCGCCAACCCAATTTGTTGAAGCAGTGTTGTCAGGTCTCCTTCCAGATCTCCGTTGTCCGCCAGGCCTGGCTCGGGATCATAGTCCAGCCCGACCTCGATATCGGCGTACTTCAACTTCAGTTTGCTGGCAAAGCCGGCCAAGGCCCGGAGTCCTCGGACGGCGTAATCCCTTGCGGCCTCTTTCTTGCTGAGGTGGAGCAGGGCAATCCGAAGAGCCGGAGCTAGCAGCGCGGGAAGCGAACGATTTTCCGGAGCTTCGATGCGGATTGTTTGAATTCCTGCGGCCTCCGCGTCTCTGCGCATCTGATCGAGTAAAACAGTCTTGCCTACGCCCCGCAGGCCAACCAGCATCACACTTTTTGCTGGCCTGCCGAGACGAAGCCTCTGGAGGCGAACATCTACGTCTCGCCGGATCGCACTACGGCCTGCAAGTTCGGGAGGTGGGCTGCCAGCGCCCGGTGCATAGGGATTGCGAACTGGGTCCATATATAGGAAGTTTAGCAATATTATCAGTTTTTGCAAATTTAACTAAATTCGATACAATCTTATTCCTGACGGGTGGCGCAGGTCTGCAGTAGAAGCAGCTGGGTATCCCTAGTCCGGCTTTTCGGCCCTGGGAAACCGCAAATGATTCCGCCGTCCATTGCACAAAATTAGCCGCCGACGGTGCACAATCAAAGCATGAACACCAGCCACAGCCGCGCCTTTTCTGATCCCTGTTCCCTGTTCCCTGATCCCTGTTTTTGGGTACCCCCACCCCCTACCCTGTGGAAAACCTCTTTTCGGCCCATCCATTGCTTGTAACTTCCACAAAATAAATAGCTTGTATTTTCTCACTGTTAATGAATCAGTAACTGAAAACTCCTGATTTTGCCCGTTTTTTAGCCCAAAATCTGCCATTTTGAGCCAACAACTCTGCGTTTTCGCACTCTTCAGGCAGGTCATCCAAATCCGTTTTTGGCGCCCAAGAGCCAAAAATCTAAACCGGCCTTGAAGCGGAAAACAAACCCGCGCGCCCGTCAGCGGTTACGATGAATTGAGGATTCTATGACCGATAAGCCCTATCGCCCGCAGCAGGACATCGTGACTTTGATGCAGCTCTTCAACCAGCAGGTAAAGGAATCTCCTGAGCTGCCCGACCCGGAGACGCGCCTGCTGCGCGCACGGCTGGTCTTTGAAGAGGCGATCGAGTTCGTCAAGGGCTGCGGCTGCACGGTCGCCTTGGCAGGATTGAACGGCGAAGAGCAGGCCGCGGACCTTGACAAGATCGGCGTCGTGCTCGACCCGGAGCGCGAACCAGACTTCATTGAATACGTGGATGGATGCATCGACCAGCTGGTGGTCACCTATGGAGCGCTCAACGCCGCCGGAGTGAAAGCTGAACCGGCCTGGGATGAGGTGCAGCGCAGCAACATGAGCAAAGCGTGGCCGCATTGCAGCCTCTGCGACGCCGTTCTTGTGCTGGATGCCGGCCGGCAGTTGGTCCATCCCGAGGCCGCCAGCACCCACCAGGTCGATTGGCGCCCGGTTCTGAAGATTCACAAGCGCGCGGACGGCAAGGTCATCAAGTCCCCAACCTACTCACCCGCGAACATAAAGCGCGTGCTGGATGAGCAGAGGCCCTAGCATGGCTGGCCGGGGATCGCTCTGACCGCCTCAATCGGCACGGCGGTCTCGAGTCTCGCCAGCCGCTCGTCGATGCGGGAGAGAGAGGCCTCCAGTTGTCCCTTGGGAGCCTGGCTGCAAAAGACCGGGTTGTTGACCCACCAGTCCATGCCCATCTCCTTGGCCTTGTCCACCGAACAGATCACCAGGCGAATCTGGATGGAGAGCAGCTCAATGTCCACCAGCTTGATCTTGATGTCGCCGGCGATGACAATGCCTTTGTCGAGCACCCGTTCGAGTACATCAGCCAGAGTCGAACTCTGCATCGCGTGTATAAGTTGCTGTTGGGGCATCGTGCATCTCCTTTACTACAAAAGCTTTCCCAGTGGTCCCAGGTCGAGGTTCAGATCCTGCTCCTCAAGGCCGAACTCTCTTCGCAGGCGATCAATTTCTTCCACCTGACCCATCAAGGTGAGGCCCATCCGCTCGATCTGTTCCTCTGTAAGCGAGCCGGCGTCGATGCGCCGCAGCGCCTGGCGCTCCAGCAATTCGTGCAAGAGCTTGATGACCGTGAGGACGAGTTGTCCGAGTCCGTTTTTCACCTTCTCCGGGTTCAGTTCCAGGCGAGCGTTGCACGGGGTTGCGCTATGCGCGCGCGGCTGGATTGTGTCACCCTGCCGCATCACCAGGGCAAACTCCGAGATCGATTCAGACTCGACTTGCAGCATGTTCCCAGCCGACGCCATGGCTTCTCCTTTTTCCAATATCGAGAGACAAACCGCCTTGCGGCTGCCCGTTTTGCAGGCTCCCTTGCGCGGTTTCGATGGAAGTCAAGACCAGATTCAGGCCCAGGTACACGAGGTCCACGCCGGCCAGCGAGATGGTCACTTCGCCGGCCACGACGACCCCCTTGTTCAGCACGCGATCAAGGACTTCGCAGATCGAAACGCCTTGCAGACTTTCCTCAAGCTCGCTTAGATCGGTTGTATACGTGTTTTCGCCGGCAATGATCTCAGGAGACGGCATAGGCAACCATCTCCTCTCCGGCGTGCTGATAGAGCTTTTGACCCAGAGCTTCCAACTGCTCCAGCCCGCCGATCTCCGGCTGGCGGTAGACCTGAACCTGCTGTTTGCCGGGAAACGCCCTGCGATACTCCCCGGCCACCTCCGATTCCCGCCGGCGCAGCCCCTCGCATAGCTGGCAATCGCACGGCGGCGTCAACAGATTCAGAAACATCAGCGGGACGGCAATGCCCATCCGGTCGCAGGCCACCACCAGATCCCTGGTCTCCTCAAGCGCCATCCGGGTTGGAATGCCAACGGCATAGAGCGCCGAGGCGGCAGGATTGCGAAGCAGCTCGCGCAGTTTCTTCAGGTTGCGCGAGATATTCACAAGTTCCTGCGCAAAGCCGGGCATTTGCAGAATGTGCTGGTACTTGAGAAAGAGGTTGAAGAATGCCTTCAGCCACTCGTCGATCAGGGCGGGCAGCTCCAGCAGGCGAATCAAGTGGCCGGTCGAGGCGCAGTCCAGCACGAAGAGATCGTAGCTGCCCGGGGCCAGGAAATCCAGGATGCGGGTCAGCGCCATCACCTCGTCCAGTCCGGGCGGAGCCAGATCCAGCATGCGCTCCAGCACCACCCGGTCGAAGGTCAGATCGAAGCCATGCGAGACAACCTCCAGAAAAAGCTCCAGATCCTTGGCATACTGGGTTTTCAGCTTTTCAAACTCCGCTTTGGCGTCAATCTCCATCGCCGTCAAGCCGGGAGACAGCAGTTTAGGGTGAGGACCGATTTTGGTTTGCAGGCAAGCGGAGAGCGAGTGGGCCGGGTCGGCGGAAAACAGCAGCACCCGCTTGCCGGGAAAGTCGTGGGCCATACGCATCGCGGTCACGCAGGAGAGCGTCGTCTTGCCCACGCCGCCCTTGCCGGCAAAGAGAATGAACTGCATCCGCTCCGAGGGCGGAGAAGGCGGATGCGCGACCGCCGGCCCGCGGAAGCTGCCGCGGCCAATGGGAATCGCCGGCCGCTTGCCGACCGGCTGCGCGTGAACCCAAAACTCCATCAGCAACCGCTGTCCGCGCACTTCCTCGGCCAGCAGCCCGATGCCCCACACCATGCACGGATGCCCGATGCCGGCCAGCAGTTGCCGGATCTGGAGCTGCTCGGCCGATCCGGCAGCCAGGCAGTTGGGGCAAGCGCACTCCATGTGGAGCTGATTGACGACCCACTCCGATACCGGCATCTTGCGGCTTTGCAGTTCGTGAAACAGCGCCACCGTCTCCGCGACGCTCAGCGGCTCGGCTATCGCCACCGGTACAAACTCGGTGCGCTCCGGATCGTGCATCAGCTTTTCGGTCAGTTGCAGCGAGGACTTCCACTGGCTCACAAACTGATCGAGGCGGTCCGGAGTTGCATCCCGGCTGAAGACCCGCCGCATATACCGGCGCTTGGCCAGCAGCACCTCCAGCATGCCCAGCCAGCGCAGGATCAGATCGGGCATCGCCAGCAGCCGCAAGGTATGGCCGCTGGGCGCCGTATCCACCACGATGCAGTCGTACTGCCGCGTCTCCACCCAGGAGGCGATCTCGAAGAGCGCCATCAATTCATCCAGGCCGGGCAAAGAGAGATTCAGAAATTGATTGATGTCCTCATCGTCGAGGAAGGTACCGGCGGCGGCGATCTCGCGCAACATGCCGCCATTCTGCTCACGGAACTTGGTCAGGCATTGCTGAGCGTCCAGTTCGAGCACTTGTAGATTGCCGGGGGGCGCATAGCCGGCCAGGCTGTCCAGCACCGAGTGCGCCGGGTCGGTGGAAACCAGCAACAGCGAACGCTCCGGCGCGTGCGCGGCGAGGCGCAATGCGGCGGCCGCGGCGCAGGTAGTCTTGCCCACTCCCCCTTTGCCGCCAAAGAGCAGAAGCTGGAGGCCTTGCTTGTCGAAAAATAATGGCACATGCCGGTTCATTTCGCCGCTTCCTTACATCTCGTCAGGCTCACGCCCGGCATCGTCGGTGTTTTCCGTTTCGTCCTCGTCCGATTCCTCGTCTCCGTCCGGTTCTTCGTCCGCGTCGTCTTCCTCCGACTCCCCGTTCTCCGCCGCCATGCGGCTCTCGATCAAATCCAGTCGGTCCAGCAGCTCTTTTTCCCCGGTCTCGAACTCCGCCTCGGTGATGCGCCCGGTCGCCAGTTGCATATAGAGCATGCGCAACTGCTCGGTAATCGACTTGGCCTCGCCGGCCAGCTCCTCGGAGGCAATCTTGCCAATCTCCCGGAAGACCCAGAAGAGGCTCTTGACCGGGAAGAAAAGGATGTCGTCGACCAGCAGCATTACTGCTCCAGATCGATTTCGACGAAGTTGTGCGGCGCCCAGGGGCCGCTAAAGTCGAAGGAAAAGCTGTTGTCGAAGAGCTGGGCCGCGACAAAGACGCCAGCCGAAAACGCCTCCTGGGAGTCGCGCTTCACCAGGCAGGCCAGGTTGATGACCTCCTGCTCGTTGCGGCACGGATTGGCCTTGAACTCCGCGCACAGAGAACTCAGCACCCGCTCCACTCGCGCCGTGTGGTTCTCCCGGTCTTCATTGAGCAATCGGTCGAACAACCGGCCCAGCTCGATCTTCTCCTCCTGGGTATACTCGTGACGGGCGCCCATCAGGCGATCCCGCGCCATGCGCAGTTCGGGGTGTGTGTTGACGAAGTACTCAAAGATATTCGGCACGTCCCAGGTCACGCGCAGTCCCATCTCCACCTTGCCGGAAACCCGCGCGAACTGCTCCTCGAAGGCGCGCCGGTTGCGGATGAGAATCTTGTGAATCGCTTCCGGGCTGGCGGCCACCGTGCCGAAGGCCATCGGCAGCGGGGTGGTGACGGTCATCAGGCGCTTGAGTACCGCCTGGTGGGCGGTGAGGTTGGCCCGCTCGGGACGGATCCTGGCGCAGCTCAGGCCGCTGACCACAGCACCCAGGCGGCCTTCGGTGATGGTGTATACGTCCTTGCCCTCCAGGCCCAGAGCCTCGTAGATCCGCGGCTCGCCGCCCTCCACGATGGCGTAGATATAGTTTTTCCCGCTGGCCACGGGCGCTTCCGTCTCCCGCTCCGGAGCGATCGCTACCGCTGCACGCTCACTGCTGATCATGGCCTTCTCCTTGCTTCCACCGCTCTCCTCCCGGATTTCTCTCGACTCTCACCCTTGCCGCTGCCGCACCCGCCCCAGGTGCGATCTCCAGCACATCTCCAGCCAGCAGCGCCGCGCCTCGGCATTCAGCGTCCGGCGCCACTCCGCGAGCAGGCGCATCGCGCTCGCTCTCACCCTCGGCCTGCCCGTCGAAGTGGAACAGAACCGGAAGCTCAGGCGGTGGCGGTTGCCGGCAATCTCAGTCGAAGTGCGCAGGGTCAGCATGGCGGTTCCTTTCAACAGCCCCTTTAATCAATAGCGGATCTTGAATCCGCCCATGCTGCGCCGGGGCGCGGCGGGCCTCACTTCCAGACCGGGCAGCCGCAACGCGGGCGCCCTTTGGCCGTCCGCGGCCACCGCCTGCAGCAGTTCCTTTTTAGCCTGATCGATCTCCGCGACGCGGGCGTCGATCAGCGCGACCCGATGGCTGGCGCTCTTACGTTCCATGCTTCGCCGCGCCCGCTCCATCTCCAGGCAGGTGATCTGCATGTAGCTGCGGTAGGGCAGAGACTGCTGATCCACCCGGCCGGAGAGAGTGCGAATCTGATTCAATCCCTTGTTGGGAATGGCCATGGCCTTACTCCTGTTCCTTGTTGGCTGACTTTTTGCCGGTCCGGCCGGCGATCGCGTGCGGCCCCTTGGCCGCGGCGCAGACCCTGGCCATGATTTCCTCGATCTTGTGCGGCATCAGCGATTGCCCTTCACAGGTGACCTTGGCCGTCTCGGTGATCAGCACATCGTGGCAGACCCACTGGAAAACCGGATCGTCGTAGCGGGCCCGCGCATGGCGATGCACCAGAATCCTGGCGATGGCGATGGTGGCGCGAATCGTCGGCCGGTGGTTGTTCACTCCGGTGCCGCGCAATTCGTTGACGATATCCACGATGATCTCGGCATCCGGGCGCGCGATCCCCGACTGGGAGATGGCGATCTGAATCTCCGTCTCGCGATCGAAGTTGCCCATCTGGATGGTGATCAAACGGTCCATCAGCGCATCCTGGGTCTTGTGCACCCCGGCATACTCCTCCGGGTTGGAGGTGAAGATGGCGCGGAAGCTGGGATGAACTTCGAGGTACCCCTCGCCGCTGCGGCGCAGGCTGGGCAGATTGAGAATCTTCTCCTCAAGTACGCTCAGCAGCGCGTTGTTGGCCTCCGGGCGGGAACGGTTGAACTCGTCGTAGATCAGCGTGTTTCCATTGGTGCAGGCGGTGGTGAGGCGGTTGTCCACCCACAGCGTGTTCATGTTCTCTTCGGTCTTCAGCACGGTATGAATATAGTTGTCGATCAGCTTCGATTTGCGGTAGCCGGCATCCTTGCCCACCAGGTCCGAACTGCCGAACTCGTCGTCCCCATGGACCAGCGTGACCGGACGGCCGAGACGCGAGGCGACGTGAAAGGCCAGCGTCGTCTTGCCGCTTCCGGCGCAACCGGAAAAATGCACCGCATAGCCGATCTCCAGGTAGGCCAGCGCCCGCTCGGCCAGCGCCTGAATCCGCGGCGTGGAGACAAACTGATCGCTGGCCTCGGCCACGATGCTGTCCTCCTCCGCCTGCACTCGCACCACTCCATCTACGCGATCTCTGCTGAGCATTTCCATCGTTCCACTCACTTTTTCTCTCTCGGCTGTGCGGCCGTCTTATGCTGCTTACGCACCGCGGTCCGGGCTTTCGCCTTCCGGGCTTCCGCCGCTTGAGGTGGCAACGCCCGCGGCTGCGCGGCCGTCTTATGCTGCTTTAACGCGGCGGTGCTGACTTTGATCGCTGGCGGTGGCAACGCCGTGGAGGGCATCGCCGCCGGGCGCACGATCCCGCTTTCATCCGCCCGGCGGCGCAACGCGCATGCCGACCAGGCCCGGCGGGCGCCGGCGCGGTCCTGGGCAAAGGCGGAGCAAAGCGCCATGACCTGCGCGCGCCGCTCACCGTTCTCGCGAACCCGCGCCTCCCGCAACTCCAGGCGGGCGTGGTTCAGCGATCCAATCTCATTCCGGAGCCGTGTCATCGACTGTGTCAATTCCCCCATGATTTCCTCTCTTCCCGTGCGCCGCGCTATGTTGCAATTCCGTTCACTTATCCCTTGACTTCAGAGTGGACCCGGAGATCGCCTGGCGCGCAATTTGTATGCAATTCTTTTCACGTCCCGATCCCGATCTGGCTCAACTCCCGATCTGGTCCGGGCGTACAGCTTTCCGGTCAGCCCGCCGATGAAGAGGTGCTTCACCGTTGGGCCAGCCCGGAGGTGTCCTGAAGGATCGCTCCGCTCTCCGTGGTTGAACCTTCAGGGTTGCGGGAAGGCTCGAGGAAAACGGCGCGAGGGTTCTTCAGGCGGCTTTTCCGGCCCAGGCACGGCGAGCGCCGGCGAGGTCGTTACTGGTCTCCCGCAGAATCGCTCCGACGGAGCGTTTCAGGCCGTCCAGAAAAGCCGTGCGTTCGCTCTTGGTTTGCTGGGCCATGGTCGCACGAGCCTTGCCCATCTGAGTGCACAGATTGGCGATCGACTGCCTGCGCTCCTGAGCCTGTTCCTGCATCTCGCTCATCAGATTGCCCAGAGAGACGATCTCATCGCAAAGGCGCGTAATATCTTCCGTCAACATGTTGCGACTCCTTTCCGCGATGTTGGTGGGGGAACTCCCACGCCGGCAGAGGCCCCATGCGAGACCTCAACCCGGCGGCGGGAATCGTTGCGGGTGATCGGTCTAAGCTGGCGCCGCGGCGCTGGCTGTCAGACCGATGGCTTCGGCGTACTTCAGGTACGTTTCGACCGAAGCGATGACTACGCGGGCTTCCACCGAGAGCAGTTCGATTCCGACCAGCGATACCTTAACCCAAGCATCGATAACAATGCCTTTGTCAAGAATACGGTCGACTACTTCTGCCAAACTCGAGGAATCAGTGGACTTATTAACTTTTGCCATGGTTCGTTCTCCTTTTGGTTCTGTTTCGCCGTTACTAGGCCAGACATTTGTTTGACCTGACCCTTCTACTGCAAAAGAGGGACCAAACTCACCAACATACGATTTCCATAGTACTTTTGGATAGATTAGAGATATCTAACATAAGCGCTGGAAGCACAAGCTGCCCGCGGCTGGAAGATAAGTTGCTGAATGCGCGCCGATTGGACGAGTTATACGGCTTACGGCATGATGATGCGGAGCGGCGGAGTTTCGAGGGAGTTAAAGGAGAAATATAGAATTCTAATAAATCTTAGGTAATGTAAGGCATTCGTTCCATAGCAACTGCGCCATAGATTCAGCGAATCGAGGATACGAAGCTATAGGGAGGCCACGGCCCGCTCAGGAGTAACTTCGCGCCGCCGGGAGGAGTTATCTCCCTGGCCTTGCCGCGAAGCTCTTCGACGCGGGCCCTGGGCGTTAGAAAGGCAAGCGAGAGCAGGCGTTTCTGGCGGGAGGAGGAAACCTCGCTGCACTGTTCGGTAAACAGATCCCCGAGCAGGCCCGCGATCCGTCCAGCCGCATCGAACTCCTCCGGCATGAGCGCGCCGCCACCGTCGTAGCGCAGGCGCAGGGAGGCCAGATAGGCCGCGCCCGGCGACGCCGCGGCAGCAGGCTGTGCATGGACCCGCGCCGGCCACAGCAGGCGAACTCCCATCTCGGTCATGCCGCGCAGCCGCTGCAAGAGCGCCACGTACTCCGCGCGGCGCT
>Ga0326728_10022682_pt1 | contig 11611 bp, 4 predicted proteins | sample MB3enrmetagenome_FD_207602 | JGI IMG/M metagenome (GOLD analysis project Ga0326728, IMG submission 207602) | Lab enriched peat soil microbial communities from McLean, Ithaca, NY, United States - MB31MN | ecosystem: Environmental > Terrestrial > Soil > Wetlands > Peat | place: USA: New York... | reverse complement strand
TGTACCGTGTGGATGCCCGGGGCCCGGGGATAGACCCGGCGTCCGTCAATGTCGTGCATCTCATCATACGGCGGGATCTCGAACCAGTCCGGCCAGAAACGGATGCCGCGCGGGATGTCCGTTCCCCGGTACAGGTCCTGCAACCGCATCGGCGAAAGGTTGTCGTAGATTAGATCGATAATCAGATTCTCATCGCCCTGCTCCGGGTGCAGGTCCAGCTCGTAAAAGATCGGATTGCGCCGCACTTCCTCGCTCGAAAGCGGGGTGCTGGCTGTCAGCGGTTCGAGGCCGCCGAACTTTCCCCGGTAGAGACCGGTCACGGTCGCGACCGGCTGCATGTTCTCAGTAGCCATGATATTTCTCCTTGTACGCTTCGTGCTCGTCCCGGAGTTTCTTGAACTCCTCGACGATCTCATCGTATCTGCCGATCTTCTGATAGATGGCAAACAACAGAGGATAGAGCGGGAGCACGGCCCCAAGCAAAATTCCCAGAATTTCCGCTTCCATAACGGTCCTCCGAAATGACGAGAGAACCAAAAGAGAGGGTGACCGGGGGGTCTCCTTCCCCTCCGGCTCTGTTCGTCAGACGGTTCTAGGCGAGGGCAGCAACGGTGTCCGCCCAGGTCTCAACCTTCGTCTGGATTGCATCGTCCTCGTACGAGGTGATGGTGACGCGGTCCCGGCTGAAGTTCACCAGATAGAGTTCGCCGTTCGGGTCGTGACACTTCAGGGTCGCAGAAAACGCATCCTGATCGGTGTCATGAGCCACGGTGCCGCCGTGTGCCGTACTGACCGCAGCGGCAGCAAGCAGCGCGGCCACCCCGGCGTTGAAACCAGCAAGCGTGTTGAACTTGTGGGTGCCCGTGCCGACGCTCTTGGCATCGGAGTCCTGATAGACGAGCTTCGCGGTGTACGCCTCCTTGGTCTTCTCAACCGGCGGGTGACTCTCACCGGCAGTCATATACTCAACACATGCAAACGGGTTGGTCGTGATGACCGACTGGACGATCGTGTTGAACGCCGCAATGTCTGCAATAGGTTCGGCAAGAGTGCGAGTTGCACTCTTGACATTTGCACTCTGTACGAAATCTGCCATTCTTCATTCCCGCCCTCGGGCCCTTGGGCTGAATAGTACTCTATAGGACGGGGTGGTTAGGTTTTACTGAAGGGAAGGGGGAGGATAATAATAAAACAAATCGTTATCGAAAGGTATTTCGATGTTACGTCTCATATTTGAGTTGAGTTCAACTTTTGTGATTTGAGGAATATCCGATGTTTATCCGAGTTTATCCACCGTTCGAGGGGTTTGTTGCAGAGAGATTTTTATTACTCGCTAAACAATTGGAGGATTGGCAATTAAATCGTGATATTAACGAACTTGAGACAATTTGGATTAATGAACAAGAATGGATGAAGTCTCAACCTCAATTTGCTTCAAATAAACTCAAATATGATGCAGCAGGTCGAATTTTAATCGATTTAGCTCGATTACGCTGGACGATTAAACAAGAGAATGCCAGGATAGAATTGAATTCCCCACAATTTTATCCAGCAAATAAGGTCACTGCAGAGCAAATCAGCGAATACAAAACAACCGTCAGAGCGGAATTAGATCCTATTTGTGCTGAGCAATTTAGATTGCCTTCGGTAAAAAAATTTATTGAACGGATGGAAAACCCGCCAAAAACCTGTAAACGCGAATCCGTTTTTAAATTAATTGCAGACGGGGATGAGATATATTCACGAATTGAACCTGCAATTTCGTGTGAAGGCAATAAACGCGATGAACTGTTATCAGAAGCAATTAAACCATATCTCCAGCTTGTTCCTGGGGAAAGCGAGAAACAAATTCTTGACGAGTTTACAAAGATACCATTAGGAGAAATCTGGCGTTATTTTAGATATACATGGTCAATTCCTCAATTATCGATTCCAGGCAGGACCATGCTATATCTTATTCGTGATGGCGGTCATCCTTATCACGCCATAATGGGAATTGCAGCATTAAACAACACTGCGATGATGCTGAAACCTCGTGATACCTTCATCGGATGGAATCGAGATGCTTTTTATTATCAGGTAGGCCGAGCATTAAAAGGGGATCGTTCTGAAGTAATTTTAAAGGAATTACTACAACGATTGGAGAAAAATATTGAATTTGGATTGAATATGGTAGATCCTTCAGGCCTTGTTTCTCCTGATGAAATTGAAAATCCAACCCAAGACGCAATTAAAAATTTAAGAATGAAAGGTGAGGAATTTTCAAAATTACGTGAAAAAGCTTTAAAAAATATTTACGCTGACGCAGATCAACCAGAGATTCTTCAGGATCTTGAATTTGTTGATGAAACGTCAATCCAAATTTCTCAAGAAGTACTCGATATTGATAAAACGCAATCAAAAAAAGAGATGAAAGAAGTAGTGAAAGTCCTTGTTCTTAAAAAACGAGCTTTTGAACTTTCTCATCTTTTACTCGCAAGGTGTTTAATAAACAAATATCGAGACCAGTTCCTTAATCCCAAAACTACAAAAGAAGCTATTAAAAGTGATGAATTCTCTACTGCTGTGAATTATGCATTACAGGCAAATAAGAGCGCTCATGTTGGATCAAACATGCTTGAAATTACGACCTGCGGTGCAATCTCCCCATATAATCTGATATTAGGTGGAAAATTAACAGCATTGTTGATGCTCAGTCCGAAAATAAATTATGATTATATGCAGCGATATGGAAAACAACCTTCGATAATTAGTTCACAATTAAAAAATTCTCCTGTCTACCGTGATAATAGGCTCGTATACCTTGGAACTACAAGTCTCTACGCATTAGGTAGCAGTCAATATGAGAGAATAAAATTGCCTAAAGGCATTATCTCTCCGGAACAACCCGAAATCAAATATAATTCAGTTGGTTATTCAAGTGGTTTTGGGACAGTGCAATTTATGCCAGATACGGTTCGTGCAACAGAGGCCGTATTAGAAGAAAAACTTGGATTTCAAAATGTGAATCATGTTTTTGGCGAAGGGCCCAGTCCAAAGCTTCGAAAGATTAGAGCAGGTTTGGAAGAGCTTGGTTTTGATGCATCGGTATTATTAAAGCATAATCAACCGAGGAAGATATATGGAATGTCCCTGTGTGAGAATGCTTTGGCTTTCCTCTGCGGAGAACAGGTTGCTATTCCCGAGTATATCGAAAACCCAGAAAAATATCTTGATGCAACCGAACGAATTGCAGATTTTTGGCGTAAAAGGTGGTTATCAAAGCGTATTGATCATTATCAAACTATTGAAAATTTGAAAACTACAGGAAGTTGGAAATTATCAGAAAAAATTCCACAGTTCGAGGAATGCAAACCGAATGAAGTGGTGAAGGAAATGCCAACAGACCCACTCCCAGTTTCGATTGAAAAACATAATGTTAATTTCTGGAAAGGATTTGCTCTAGCGGGTCCTCAAGTATGTTCTGATGAATTAAACTCAACAGAAATCGATCGTCTTCATATAACTCGTCCAATTGAAAAATTTATACTTGAAAAAGTAAACGACGGTTTCAGCATAGTTCTTACGGGTAATGCCGGTGATGGAAAGACGCATATTTTACGCCGTCTTGAGCCGGAATTAAAAAAATTAAACGCTGTTATTCAATATGATGCAACTGCAGCGATGACAAAGGGGAAAATTAAACCTGTTATTGCACAGTGGAAAAAAGCTCAAAAAGACGGTCGGCCTTATTGTCTCGCCGCTAATGAATTTCCCTTGTATATTTTAAGGCGCGATGAAAAAGAGAATTTTCCATTATTAAAAGAAGTAGATCGTCAATGTCGTCAACGACTCGTATATGATGAAAAAAAACAAGACGACGAAGAAGTGAGTGAGAAAGTAATCGTTATAGATTTAAGTTTGAGAAATCCCCTTTCTCCTGAATTTGCAAAAGAAATGTTAAATAAAATTCTCTCTGATGAGGAGATTAAGGAATTCGCTCAATCCGGTAAAGATCCCATATTCTCTAAAAATTTTAAATGTTTAGAGGATAAAACCGTCCAAAAAAGATTACTTCTATTATTTGATCGTCTTGCAATTCGAGGATATAGAACATCTGTACGAGAAATTTGGATTTTAATTTCAAGACTTCTTTTCGGAAACTCGACGGAAAAAAATCTTAACGAACTATCCCCACATAAATGGTATTCAGAAAGGTTGTTCGAAATGGATAACAGATTTGAAATTTCAAATTATTTACGAGAATATTGTGATCCGGTTCAATTTAGCCATCCACGCTGGGATATTTATTTAGAACAACCAGGTAAAACAAAAAATAGTGATTGGATTGTTGAAAAACAAGAACCCGTATGGAGTACAAAAAAGGACGATGTTGTTGACCGCTTCCAAGCATTAAAAAGGAAATTTTATTTCGAGCATGTAAAGGGACCCGAAGTTTTTGCCCTTGAAGATGAAGCATCAAAAATGTTTGAAAGTTTCATAAATAGCCCGGTCTCAGATATTACATTAAAAAAACAGGTCATCGGAGCAATTAATCGTTGTTATTGCCCCATAAAATTTAGTGGTTGGAATGATGCACTTTATCTTTGGATTGGTCATCGATATCATGAAAAACCCACGATTTCCTTCGTTGCAAATCAGTCTATCTCACATAATGAATTTCAATTATTATTGCCACGTCTTCCAAATCGTGTTCAAAATATCCTAGAATATCGTCCAGATCATTTTTTATTGCAATACAAAGGGACTGGTAAGAAGCCAATAAGTCTTCGTATCGATTATCTGCTTTACAATACTCTGGAGAAAATTATACGAGGGATGCCGCGTCAGTTGGTTCCTGAGAGAGACATCAATCGGTTAGATATGTTTATGGAAAGGATGCAAGCGCTAGATATCCCCCAAAATCGTGAATTTTTAACATACAACGTTTATTACGGCGAATTTACCAAATTCCATCTTTCTGCAGATTGGCAAAAATATAACGAGGTGATGATGGTTGACGAATAAAAAATTTATTGTAAATTTTGAGGCTTTAGGATATATCCCATTTCAAACAAAACCAGTTCATTTTGCCAATGGTTTTTTCCTCTCTTTAACCGGAAAATCTAATGAATTGGAATTTCTCAACAAGGTTGCAGTTATTAAATCGAATCGTGGTTTAGAGGGGGATTATGAGCATGAACCATTACGGGAAATACTCATTGAAAATAATAAGCTTGATCCTTCAATCACTGTTGAGAATTTAAGAAAATTACGATTACAAGTAAATGGGATCGTTGATAATGATGAGGCGGTTTTCCCGAAATTTACCGGTCATGGGGATTTTGGGAATGAATATACTCTCATATCAGATCGATTCATTACCGAGAATAGTGCTAAAAAAGATGGCTACTCCGGTCATTTTGTGCATCAAGTATTAGAAACAACACCTGAAGGTAAAGAAATTCTTGAACATGCCAAAACATGGATCTTCAATCGAGGAACGCCGTTAGAACATTTTTTAGCACCTCTACTTGATTCTGAATCCCGTCCTTCTAAATTGGCTGAAGAATATGAGCAAAAACTAGGAATTCTCACTATAGGCAGACTTTCAGAAATTTCTTCGCTGATGGATCCACAAACAAAAGCAATTGCTCAATTATGTCGCAACCTTGAACGAAATACTTCACATCACATGAAATTGAGAGAATTGACCATTGCGCTCTGCTCATGGCTATTTGTTTATATCCAAAAAATTGGTGACGCAAATAAAAAAATGCCAATAATGTTTATGGATTTTAACGGCGGTGAAAATACCAGAACCCGTGCATTAAGTCGAAATTGTTATTCACGACAGCGTGATTGGTTCTGTAAATCATATCAAACTTTACGAGAAATTGGAGAGATCTCCTTTGAGGATGAAATTTTTTATCCTCAAGAAAAAAATGTAATCAACTCAGATGTCGAAAAAGTTCCCGACTATAAATTTTTAGAAGATCATTTCCATTATTTATCGTTGAGGATTGGTTTTTCACAACCCCGTTCAAACCGTATTCAACAGAAACACTTTGAACTTCAACCAGAAACGGCAAGGATCTTGATTAGTTCAATCCTTGAATCAGAAGAAGTATTAGAATTTGAACCTTTGTCAATGAGATTGAGAGAGATATGGGGACCTTGTTATGGGGGATCGCACGAAGACATTATTCTTCTCAATAAACAGGGGTATACTGGTTTAGATTTTGATGAAGATCTTATCCCAAATAGTACAAAGTTTTCCAATCTTCTAAAACGCCTTAATTTGGCAATTGAGCCATCAGATGGGCTTATTCTCTGCGCCAATAATCCGGAGGAACTGTTATGAAAACTGAAGATTTTGTTTCCGCGAGTTTAGCTCAATGGATTCATTCTAATTACAACACAGTTCAGGATGTTGCCAGAGATTCACTTCCTTTAATGAATATTTATTCATTTTTTAAATTTTTAAGTCAGATTCCAAATTTCCCATCATCAGAATTTTCCGTTGTTTTAGCTGGATTTGGAGAAGAGGGCCCCGTCCTAAAACAAATGGCAAAGGATGCAGGTCTAGATCTTAACGATATCGCTGATGATTTTTACACAGCGGCCGCTTGGAGAAATGATAAGAAAAAGCATCAACGCATTATTGCTCTTGCACATTCACAACAACCAGGAGTGCATACTCTTAATCATTTTACTAGACCTTCTTCACGGGATTTAGCAATAAGCGTCTTAGAATGGGTTCATGAATCACAGGAATGTAAGTCTTTTGTGAAAACAGGAGCCCATAAAAAATTATTAAAAATTTTGCAATCGAGCGAGAAACTTCAAGATCTCAGATCTCTAGAAATGATATGCAATTATTTGGCACAATGGAGTAGTCTGAGCATTGAACATCAAAATGATGCCCCAAGAATTGCATTACCAGAACTTGGATTGGTTGTAGATCCCGATTTGTTGTCAGATCTTAACATGATTGAAGAACGATTGGAGAGTAATTTTAAACAAAGTAAAAGAATAACTGAAGAGTCACAATCAACCTTAAGATCCCGCCGTAAAAGGTTCAATAATATTCAAGACAGTGAGCTAAGGGAAGAATTACTAGATATTTTAAACCGTATCGAAGAATTACGATTAAATCCATCGAATGAAACACGACGAAATTTAACTGTAAAAGAAATCGCAAGAATTTTCACGCCCCCTGCAGACAAATCACGTCCCGACCCGAAACCCTCTAAAAAACTCGATTTGACGAGAATTAATCGGCATTGCGCTGAGGCTCTTTTAGATAATCGCCAAGATGAGTTATTAAACGCGATTCGTGATATTAACCAGAAATGGGAAGAAATTATCGATACAGATTCTGATAAAATCGAAGGCGAGATTTCATTCGATAATAATAATTGGGAATTTGCAATTAATCCGGATAAAAGTTTCCTCGATTGGCTTCATACATATTGCAAAGATGAAATTTGGGGAGGCGTAATATATACGAAAGAGCCTTCTTTAGAACTCGCAATAAAAAATCACAATAATACCGTTGGGGAGCCACATTTTTTTTCAGTCGATTCGGTCTTTACATTAGATGGTAAAAAAATCTCATTAAGCGAAGCATTTGAAAGATTTGATAATTATCTCATAGAGAAATCATTGTCAACTGAACCAATCAGGCCACAATGGGAACGTTTCCGTGAATTAAGAAAAGAAATAATTAAAGATCTTGATTATATTGTCGAATTTCCTTTGCTATGGGTTAGTTCAAAACCAGAGTTATACAAAAATATTGAAGAATATATCCAAATTTCTGGGAAAATTTACAGTTTTGTGCATAACCATTACCAAGCGATGTTTGAGGCAAGCAGCGATTATGCCCAAATTATCCTCGGTGGATTACTACGATTGGATATTTTTTTGGTCCATATACGTTTAGGATCAAATGAAGCACATAAGGCGATAATGCTTCCAACCCACCCGTTACATCTTTGGCGATTTCAACGACTATCGTCCATTCTTCGGGGATTGGGTGAACAAATAAAACCAGAAGATCGAAAAGCTGTGCTCGACGATGTGATGAGGCCCGAACACTTTCTTAGTGTAATCTGTTTAGACACAATACCAGACATGGTCGGAAATCCTTACAAAGCTGATTTGACACTTCCTATAGCAAATGAAATTAAAGGTTTAGCAACTTTCGAAAATTTAAGTAATGCCATCTCAGGTTCTGACGGAATAAACGAATTTTCAACCGCTATTGATCGATTTGTGATGCTTGGCAGACATCATACATATCCCTTGAGGATTGCAATTGTCAATCCTCCGGAACCAGGAAAACTGATGAAAGAAATGGTAACGATTCTCAATAGCAGAAGAGAATCTACATTGAAAAAAATGCGCATTGAAATATTTTGTACAACATTGCATAGGCAACGCCTTAATTTATCCCTACGACTCCTCGATGAAAGAGAAGAACTCGAAGAAAAAATATCCAGTGGTAGATTAGAGTATAAAGTAAACCAAACAATTTACAATTCCCTTCAGGAATTTTTAAAAGCCATAAAAAACACTCCGTTCCATATTATTGCGATATTTGATGAAGCATCTATCACGATTTTAAAACACAACCAAGAACAGATTTTACCGATGAGTCCTTTTACCGTTAGGTATGGGATTCAATACGACCAAATCGGTATGACAAAAATTAACCTTGTCCCAAAAAACACGGAGTCTCCATTTTCCGATTATATGATCTTAATCGATGAAGCTCTCAAAATCCAAAGAAATCTCGGATTGCATGCATCCTCTGATGCTTCTGCAATGGTAACGAGAATTGATGAAATATTAAATGATTCAAACCCATTAGCACATTGGGTATTTATAGCTGATCGAGCCTTGCCAAATTATGCAAATATGAAATCCGTTCGTTTATCCGAACGAATAGAAGGTCGCAGAAAAGTGCTTCTTGCTTCCACGGATTATCACCAATTTACTCATAAAATAATGGAAGTGTTTAACAATTCTAATCTTTCAATGAATGAATCAAAAATCGAAACCCTCCTATCAGAAGGAATTGGTTTAATTGGGGGAGGTTTTTTTGATATATTCAAAAAAGATGGCACGGTTGATAATAAACATGCCCTCGGCCTAGCAGGAATGCTTCTTGCAGCTCGCGATTACCGTCGTCGTTACCCAGATTCATTGATAGTATCGGTCGATGACTATATGAGTCGAATCTGGTTAAGGATGGACTCGACATCTTCTGAAAGATGTGATCTTTTAGCGCTTAGAATTGAAGATGGATCCTGTGTTGTCGAATCGATTGAGGTAAAAACACGTTCTTCAGATGATCTTGAGGATCTTGGACGTGAGCATGCCGAAGATCAGATTATTTCCACACTAAATGCTTGTGCTGTTGCTATACCCGATAATCTCAAAGGCAAAGATCCATTATCCGCACCTCGATGTGAAATGTTAAAACGAATTTTTGTAAATGCTTTACAATCTCAGGCTCTTCCATCGGATCATCGTAAATTCTGGATAAGGCAACTCATAAATATTTTTGAATCTGAATTGCAAAAAATTCCTCTTAAATATTCGGGTGAATTGGTTCTGGTTTTGGTGGGATGCAATACTTCACCAGGAAAAGATGAGGTAATTCCAAACACAACTTTCCCCATAAACGTTAGATATTTAATTGAGGGGCAAATTCAAGAATTGATTGACGGGGGAACCCCGGCAATTACGTGCCCGGATTACGATTCAATACTAGAGAAATCAAGCATTGAGAGAGAAGATAACTCCGAAAAGAAAGAACAAGGAATTCCGGTTCAAATTGATAATAAGTATTCTAAAAGGAAATCTGATATTGAAATTAAGAGTAAAAGAGCAAAAATCGTTGAAGTAAAAACAGAGACTATTGATGATGGGAAAAAGAACAATGTAACAAAGGAAAAGATCGAAACAAAACCTGAAACCGTTGAGATTAAAGAGGATAATTCCGATATCGACTGGCCACCAAAACTGAATAAATTCAATAGAATCGGACAATATCAACAAGTTGATGAATTAATTAATCAGGTAAATTTCTCAAAAGCCACACGGAAGAAATTTCCGGATAAACTTCTCGTGGGGCCAGCTGGAGTGGGAAAAAGCAGTCTTGCGCATAAAATTGCAGAGCAATTAAATCAAGATGAAATTCTGTTAAATGGTGCAGATCTTAGAAACCCATCAATGATAATTAATCGCCTGCAAGAATCCGAGAAAATCCCGGCAAATCCAACTGGATTAGTGAAAGTTAAAAAATGTTTAATTTTTATTGATGAAGTTCATGCGATAGGAAATAATGTTGCAACGGTTTTATTGAGCGCAATGGATGATACACGCATTACGACTATTGACGGTGTAAGTTATGATTTCAACGAGGTCATAATAATTCTTGCTACAACTGATGCAGGGAAATTATCGGAGGCATTTAGATCCCGTCCGGACCAGACATATCTCCGTCCATTCACACTTGATGAAATTGCGGGTATGATCTGGTTACGTGGAAAAAATCTTTTGAATAATGAAGAGCTTTCAAAAAAGGTTTGTTATGAAATTGCAGCAAGAACACAAGGTACACCAAGAATTGCTCTGAGAAAATTAGAACACAATATAATTCCGTATATCTTTTCAATATCTGAACAAAATCAATCACCAATTGACTATAAAAAATTGGCCGAAGCAATATCAATGGATCTTGTAATAAATTGGTTTGAAAATCAAAAAATTGATCAAAATGGTCTTGGAGAAAAGGAATATAATTTTCTAAGATATCTTAAGCGAAATGGAGCTACATCACAATCAAGTCTTCAGCATGGGTTAGGTATTTCAAATCTGCAGGATTTCGCAGAAATTGATGAATATCTCAGAAGATTAGGTTTGATTCAACTTACACCCGGCGGACGAAATCTCACAAAGGAAGGACGCAGTTATCTTGAGAAACCCGTTGATCTCCGCAGTCGTATATCCAGACAAACATCTTAATTTTTATGAGATTTTCCCGGAACCACCCATACCGCCCCGATTCCGACAAACGTCTTCTCGAACCGCTCCGGCCCTTCCCCAACATAGAACAGCGCCGGTGAAAAAGTCGGCCCAGGTCCATCATCACCTAATGGCCCTACAAACCGGATCCTCGCAGAAGGAAAACACACCCGGCACGATATCGCCGTCAACGTCTTCCACGCGGCAGTCTCGGTCGCCGACTTCCACAACACAACCGCCTCCGTGGTCCGGCCTGCGGTCCGCTCCAGGAATAACTTCGAGAACCACTGCTCGACACCGGGCCCGAACGGGGGATTGAGAAAGACCCGCCCCACCCAGGGCTGCACGAGCCCGTTGTCCTGAGCTGTGTAGTGCCTCGCTGCCGGCACGTTCGGGATCTCGTGGCTGTTGCTGGCCGGGTCGAGATCGATAGCGCCCATGCAGGCGATCACTGCATCGAGGATGTACTGAGGGGTGTAATGCTCCGTGCTCTCGTGGGAAAGGAGGGCTGGCGGGACGGTCATCTGATAAGATGATGTGTAAGATCAGGGGCTTAGGCTTTGCTGAAGACAAGGTACATGACCGGGACAAA
>Ga0326728_10022680_pt1 | contig 11612 bp, 8 predicted proteins | sample MB3enrmetagenome_FD_207602 | JGI IMG/M metagenome (GOLD analysis project Ga0326728, IMG submission 207602) | Lab enriched peat soil microbial communities from McLean, Ithaca, NY, United States - MB31MN | ecosystem: Environmental > Terrestrial > Soil > Wetlands > Peat | place: USA: New York... | reverse complement strand
TCGCGACCCTGCGCTGGAAGGTGTATCGGTTGGCGGGCAAGCTGGTGCGGCACGCACGCGGCTGGATGTTGCAGATTAAGGCCGACCTGGAGAAATGGCGCTTACTGCAATCGGCCCGCACCTGCTGTGCCACGCTGCGAACCTGAAAGGAGAAGCCCAAAGCCAGCGGCCGTCGAATAAGCGCGTGGCCGTGTCGGCGGGTAGCGAGAAAAAACCTCGGGAGGACCCATGGGCCCCTGAACGTTGAACGGACTTGAGTCGCGAGCGGTCCCTCACTGACCCCGGCTCCCGGCATCCGACGTTTCCATCATCTCAGAAACACACTACCATCGCTCAATCGCGATTTTTGGGTCTTAGGTGAAAGGTTGCTCGGGCACTGAGGCTCTGATAGAATCAAGATCGAAGTGCCTCAGTTGAACACCTCCCGACCGCTCACCTTCGGCGGAAGTTCTTTCCGGGGAAGGCGCAGTGCGCCACCTTACCTCCTGAAGAGCTTGCTCCCGCATGCGCCGCCGAGGGTCGATTTTCAGGGGTCGCGCGTGACCTTGGCCGGTTCTTCCGATGCGGGGCGATCAACTCGATGCCGCCTGCTGTCAGTTGCTCACGCAACGGGTCACTGTCGTAGCCGCGGTCGGCGATCAGGCCGCGCAGCTTGTGCCGGGGACGGCCAGCCCGATGCCAACGCCCTACCCGGATCATCTTGAGCGTCGCCTGGACCAGCTTGACCTCCGACGGGGAGGTAGCGTGAAGGTGGTCTCCCAGAGGAACACCTTGGCCCTCGACCATTACCCTCCACTTCGTCGCCTTGCCCCGCTTCGTTTTGCCGACTCCGGAGCCCCTTTTTCGCCGGAGCGAAACTGCCGTCCAGAAACGACTCGCTCCACTTCAACTGCTGCTTCTCATCTAATAACACCCGCCAGATCGTCAGCCAGAGTCCTTGCTCCTCCCAGTTCCGCAGCCGCCGCCAGCAGGTCGAAGGCGAGGGAAACTCGTCGGCAAATCCTGCCACCGAGGCCCGCTGCGCAGAATCCACAAAATGCCTTCCAGCACTTTGCGGTCAGGGGCCGGAGGCCGACCCCCGCGGGGTCGCGGCGGTCGCTTGGGAAGCAAGGGCCGGATCTTTTCCCACTGGGCGTCGGTTAGCAACCGACCGTATCGCGCCATCGGCCCTCACTCTGGGGCTGGTTAGTTTTGCGATCCACCCCCACAGGAGAATAACTCGAAATTCAACCCATTGTACAGAGTTTTGAAATGACTTGGCTCTGTTGACATCCGCAAAGAAAGGGAACGATGCTTCAGGCGGTAGAGACTGAAGCTCAGCCCAAGCAGCAGGGCTTGGCGCTGCTGCATGGGGAGCAACCGGCCGGGTGCGCGGGCCGAGAGTTTGCGCTTCACCGACGAGAAGACGCTTTCGACCCGAGCACGATGCCGATAGAGGCAGCGCGGAAACGCCTGCCGCATTTCGGCACGCACCCCGCGTACGCGCCAGGTTTTCTTCCCGCGCTTCGCCGGGATCACCCTCTGGGCTCGGAGTCGCTGCCGGATGTAGGTGTGGTTCCTCTCGCTGTCGAATTCGGCGTCGGCCAACACCAACCCTGTGTTCACAGTAATTTTATCCCAAGTGAAGAAATTACGGTTCCTCTTGGAATACCAAGCAATTATAGCATATTCCATACAAAAGACAGTATGCAAAATATTCTTGACAAGCAAGGATTCGAGAAGTAGAGTCTCTCCGTCTGTCGAGTCGGAGGCAGAGGTCTCTACTCTTTACCGGCGTGATATGACCATGTCAAAAGAGGGCTGAGGCTTTACTTGCGGGCTGCTGGTCCGCTGAAGACTTTAACACTGGGCGAGGGTCTTGGGTCGGGCACGACGAGATCTCATGTGAACAGATGCCAATTGACTAAGGAGACGAAAATGAAATTCAAAGTAGCGAAAGTGTTTTTCCTTCTTGGTTTCGTTTTGGTGTTTGCCGACTTTAGTTACGGGCAAAACATCCTAAGTTCCATTGTTGGTGAGATCACAGACGCGTCGGGAGCCGGGGTGCCGGCTGCGCAAGTTACAGTCACCAACGAGGGCACCGGCGTTTCGGTACAGGTTACGGCCGACAGAACAGGAACCTACATGGTTCCCGACCTGTTTGCCGGTGTGTACACAATCCAGGTGAACAAAGAAGGGTTTGAAGTTATGCGAATTACCGGCATCAGAGTTCTGTCGGCGGAGACAGTGCGCCAAGGCGTGGTCCTGAAAGTAGGCTCAGTTACGCAGTCGGTCACCGTGAGCGGTGCGGCTCCCGTGGTGCACACGGACAGCACTAACGTCGCCGGGGAAGTCAGCGCTCGCCAACTCACCGACCTGCCGGTCATGATGCAATCGATTGACGCATTCGTGGTACTGGTTCCGGGCGGTTCGAGATCGGGGGGGGCGGGGCAGCCTGAATACGGCGGCGGCATGAACTTTGGCGGGACCAATTACAACGTCAACGGCATTGCTGCGAATGACGCCACCAATGGCCGAGGGTTACAGGCCTCCGGCCTCGGCCTGAATTCTCTGCCACCCCCAAGTTCAATGCAGGAGATGACAGTCGAAATGAACAGTATGGGCGCGGAATACCGCATGCAATCGACCGTGAACATGGTTACGAAACAAGGATCAAACAAATTCCACGGCGAAGCCTACGAATACAACCAGAATGCCAAGTTGCAAGCGAACACGTTCGCGCTGAACGCTGCGGCACAGCGCAAACCGCCGTACAACCTAAACCAGTTTGGGGGCAACGTGGGCGGGCCGATCTGGAAAGACAAAGCGTTCTTCTTTATGAACTTCTCGGGATGGCGTCAACGTTCCTACAGTGTCGCCTCACTGAATTATCCGGATGCAGATATGCGAGGGGGTAACTTCGGAGCCCTTTGCACGAGCTTTGTCGGCGGGGTTTGCGCGGCTGGAGCCGGAACGCAACTGTACAATCCACTCACCGGTGCTGCGTTCCCTGGTAACGTAATCCCCGCGAGCATGATCACGTCGCAGGCCACGTTCGAGATGGGGTACGTGCCAGCGAATACCTATAGCGCTACCGCCCGGCCGGGGCTGCCCAGCGGAGCACCGAACTATGTCGGGGCAGTTGCGATCCCCAGAGATTACGATGTCTATGAGGCGCGGCTCGACTGGCAAATATCCGCTAAGGACACCCTGACAGGGTACTTCAACCGCAATCAGGATTTGCCATGGTGGGCGTGGGGGGGTGGACCTGCTACTTATGGGAATAACACGAATAATGGTACTCTGGTTACCATCTACCATCTTGCTTGGGCGCGCAGCATCAGCTCCAACACGATCAACGACATTCGACTCGGCTGGCTAAACGAGCCGCAGCACCGGCTTGGCCAGAATTTTAACATCGACCCGACGTCGCTCTTCCCGCAGCAGGTGGAAAGTGACACGCGCGGTCTGCCGGATATGAGCATGACAGGCTATGCGAAAATTGGAGATGTCACCTCTCGTGACCTAGGGACTTACGATCCCAGCCTGGAGATCCTGGAGAACTTCACGCATGTGCACGGGCACCATACGATAAAGGCCGGTGCCGATTTAACCGATTACGAGGTGTATACGAAGAGTGGCTATGCGGCGATGCCGACCTTTGGTTTCAGTGGGGTATGGACTGGCAATAAGGGGAATCCGGGGCAACCGCAATCGGTAGGTAACGCCTGGGCGGATTTTGAGCTGGGTGATGCCATTAGCTCCGCAACTTCCTACACAAATCTGGATTACAAGATGTACGATAAGGACTGGGAGCTTTACGTCCAGGACACTTGGCAGGCTACGCCCAAACTCATGGTTTACCTTGGGGTGCGGTATACGAACCAAGTGCCCTGGAGAATGCGCAACAATTATTGGAGTGCCTATAACCATGCCACCAACAAAATAATCATTCCAGAGGGCTCGACCACGCCGACCTTGGAAGGCGGGATGATCCCTACACTATTCAATGCCTTCCTGCCGTATTTGACGACGAGCGCGGCAGTGGGCGAGTCCGAAAACTTATGGGCGCACGACAACCACGCTTGGGGACCCCGAATAGGCCTAGCGTATCGCCCCTTTGGCAATAGCAAAACCGTACTGCGGGGCGGCTACGGGGTCTACTACTCTATGCAAGTTCAGGAGGGCGAGCCCCTTTCATCAGCTGGAGTGGTTCCCTGGGCGGGAACCTCGCCGGGAGGCGCCGGTGCCGTCATAAGTTACTCAACCCGGCTTCCCGGAAAGCCGACCTCTACGTACCTTCCCGACATCACGTTCTCAAACCCCTTCCCGTCGACGCTTGGTGGCCTCCAGGCCCCCCCCAGCAATCCAACCCTCAACGTGATGGCCCAGAACTGGGAAAATCCCGTCCTGCAGTCCTGGAACCTGACGTTAGAACGCCAGATCGGCTTGAGCGATATGGTGCGTATTTCTTACGTAGGCAGTCAGGGGCACCACTTCGATTTATCGGGTGACGTTAACATTCCACTGGTGCAACAGCCCAACGTACCTACTCAGACACAGCGGCCCACTCAGCCTTGGTCGACCATATCCATTGGGGAAAGCAGTGGAAAGCAAAACTTTGATCAACTGCAGGTCGGGTACGTCCGGCACTTCGCCAAGGGCCTCAGTGCTGAGGCAGAGTACGAGTGGACGCGGGCGCTTACCACTTCACAAGGGGGGGGTGGAGTAAGGGCCCCGCAGCCGGAGTACCCCAACACTGAATACTCGAATAATAACGCGGTTCCGAGGCATAGGTTGGTGTTCAATTACATCTACGAACTGCCGGTCGGCCGGGGCAGGCATTATCTGACTAACGCCCCCGGCGTGGTAGATGGCGTCCTGGGTGGCTGGCGGGTCGCGGGGGTCACACAATATCAAACAGGCACTCCGTTCAGCGTTGGTTATTCCCAGCCGTCCACGTACGTCGGCTGGTGGGGAAGTCGAGCCGACCGATTATCTGGCGTAAACGAGTACGCTAAACAATCTGGTCACGACATAACGGACGGGGTTCAGTGGTTCAATCCGGCTGCGTTTGCTCCTCCGCAACCGTGGACGTGGGGCGACTCGCAACCCTATTCGTTGTGGGGCCCGGGCTATAACACTTGGGATCTGAGCGTGCAGAAGAGCTTCCGCGTACCAATACGAGGGTTAGAAGCGCCGCGGCTGACATTCCGAGCCGATTTCCTCAACGCCTTTAACCATTTCAATCTCGGCAGTGTCTCGGCCACTATTGCGGACACCCGAGACGGGGGGCCCGCGATTACGACCGCGGGTAAGATTTACGCCGGAGCTAGCGGAAACCAATCGCTTGGCAGTGGAGTTTACCCCCGGGGCATTCAGCTAGGTCTCATGTTCGAGTTCTGAGTGGCACGCGAGCCGAGCGCCGGGTGTGACTGAACTTCATCGTCGATCGTTAAGGGGTACCTTCTTGACGAAGCGAAGAGCACTTAGGTGTTCGTCAAGAAGGTGCCCTGCGCGAAGGCTCGCCGAACCACTGGCATGTACTCGCAACCATTTGGGCGTGCCAACCAGGGAAGGACGTGTATGTGCAGAAGCCGACCTCCCACAACATCTTCGAACGCCGCAAGATCGTTGGCCAGCAGGCGTCGCCCGGCCAGATCTGTGAGGTGCTCCAAGGCGAGAAGGACTTTGCCGAATCGTATGAACGGTTCCTGGACCATATGTACGCTAATCGTATCGACCTCGAGAAGACCCGGGCGACTCTGGGCTAGTTCCTCAAAACGGACCCCCCCAGCGAGCGATTTACCAGTGCGCTCAGTGCCGAAGCGAATCATCTGCTTTCTCGCGATTACCGCAAGCCGTTCGTGGTACCCGAGAAGGTTTGAAGGAGTAAGTGCTTATGAAACTCACAGGGCGCAGTTTTCTCACCAGCACGGGGGTTGCCGCATTCGTATTGAGCGCTTCCCCCAAACGCGTCTCGAAGATGAAGTTCGCCTTCACGACCTACGAGTGGAACTGCGCGTGAGTCAGAAGTACGCACATGGTGTGGAACTCGACACCCCAGAGGCGAGGCGGCGCGAAGTGAAAAAGGGGTTCTCCGATAGCCCGGTGAGACTGATCGATCTTGCGAGCAGCGCGCGCTTCAACGCAACGGAGCCGGGAAAGCTTGGCGCGGCCGTCGAGAGCGCGAAGGCTCACGCCAAACTCAGTTACGATGTGGGCGCGTCGGGTATCCGCGTTTTCGCGAACGACTTTCTTATCAGCGGGCATTTTAGGTATGCTCACGCCGGTATGTGGGCGCGTGACCCGACAAGGTCATGGCCGAGCCACATCATCGACCGAAGCGTTAAGCGAAAAGGCCGATTCCGTTCTCTCGGCTGATCTCGTCCCGAACCCTCACGTAGACCGCCAAAAGGAGGTAGCAGCATGAGTCGTTGTGCCAAACACCTGTCCAGGCTGGTTGGTTTCTCCTTTCTTATTGCTTGTGCGTTCTCCCATGTCGAGGCGCAGGTCCCCCAGCCGTGGCCGCCGGAAGCGCAGCAATATCGCTTCCACATGATCGGTCAATCCCATATCGATGCGTCGTGGACTTGGCCCTGGAGTGAAGGAATGGCGGTCGTACACAGCACTTTCCGTTCGGCGCTGGAGCGGATGAATGAGACACCGAACTTTACTTTTACGGCCAGTTCGGCGCAGTTCTACCAATGGGTGGCGCAGACTGATCCGAAGATGCTGGCGGAGATTCGGCAGCGCGTCGAGGAAGGTCGCTGGGCGATTGTGGGAGGATGGTGGGTGGAATGTGATGTAAATCTCCCCAGCGGCGAAGCGTTGGCGCGCCAGGGCCTCTATAGCCAACGGTTGTTCAAGCAACTGTTCGGGCGTACCGCGCGCCTCGGGTATTCTCCGGACAGCTTCGGGCATCCCTGGACGTTGCCACAAATTCTCAAGCTGCAGGGAATGGAAAGCTACCTATTCAGCCGCCCCGGCCGGACGGAGAAGCAGCTTCCCGCCGACCTCTTCTGGTGGGAAGGCCCCGATGGCACCCGGGTGCTAACCTATCGCAATTTTTTGGCTTCCTCCACCCGTGGATCGGTCGAGGGCAGGCTACAGCGGGGTGTATCGCATTTGCAGGAACCCACCCATGATTTGATGTACCTTTACGGTGTGGGTGACCACGGTGGGGGCCCCACCAAAGAGAACATTCAGTCCATCCTCGACCTGCAGAAGCGCCCCGGAGCGCCGACGGTTCTCTTCAGCACACCCGACCGGTACTTTGAAGAAGTCCGGCAAATCTCCGGACTTGACCTGCCCGTGGTTCGCGACGATCTGCAGATGCATGCCGTGGGGTGTTATACGGCGGAATCGGAAGTCAAGAAAAACAACCGGACCGCAGAGACCCTGTTGGTGACCGGCGAAAAAATGGCAACGCTGGCCTCGGTTATTGCCGACCGAGCTTATCCTCAGGCTGAGCTTACCATGGCCTGGAAGAAGGTCCTCTTCCAGCAATTCCATGACATTCTGGCGGGCAGTGCCCTTCCTGAAGCCTACCCGGCGGCGCGTGATGCCCAAGGCTATGCCATGGAAGTGGCCAACCACGCTATTTACGAAGCTGCCCATCAGATCGCCTGGCAGGTTCCCACTGAAGATCCGCAATCAGAGTACCTAGTGGTTTTTAACCCGCACGCCTGGAATGCGACCCTGGATGTTGAGTATGACCCCCTGACCAACTGGCAACATCCCGGAGAGAAGTCCGAATTCCACACGGGTCTGGAAGACGAGACAGGGACGGCCGTGGCTCATCAGTGGGCTCAATCCTCTTCGATGACCGGGGGCCGGAAGCTCGTATTCCGCGCTGCCGTGCCGGCCTTTGGTTATCGTCAGTTCCGCCTGCATAGCCTGTCGGGAAAGGCCGAGCCCACGACCTCAACCGCACTTCGCGCCAGCGAGAGGGAATTGGAGAACGAACATCTACGTGTTTCCTTTGCCGGGGATGGCACGATTTCCATTTTGGATAAGGATTCGGGACGGCAGGTGTTCCGTACGCTCGGCGGCGCACGGGGTGTGGTGCTGGAAGATCTGAGTGATACCTGGAGCCATGGCATCAGGGAATATTCAAAAGAGATCGGAGCTTTCGGCAATGCTCAGTTCAAGGTGCTAGAAGATGGTCCCCTGCGGGCCAGAGTGCGCGTCCGCTCAACCTACGGACGCTCGGAGCTGGCGGTGGATTGGCTGCTCTACGCCGGCAGCCGAACCCTGGAAGCGCGCGTGGCCCTTGACTGGCATGAACACCAGAAAATGCTGAAATTCTCCTTTCCGGTGGACGTTGAGGAACCCAGTCCGACGTTCGAAATACCCTATGGGTACATCGTTCGCCAGCCCAATGGCGAAGAGGTGCCTGGACAAAGATGGGTTGACCTTTCCGGCAGGCGGTCGGAGGGTGCATTTGGTCTGGCTATTGTGAATGACGCGAAGTACGGCTATAGCGTTCGGGGGAATGACCTACGAATCTCGGTCGCCCGGGGAGCAGTTTACGCGCATAGTGGCGGCCACAAGCTGGATCCCAATGGCGAATATACTTGGCAGGACCAGGGCCGGCAGACGATGCGCCTCCTGCTTGTACCCCACGCGGGGGGTTGGCAGGAGGCCGGAGTAGTCCGCTTGGCTGAAGTTTTCACGACGCCGGTTCCTGTGCAGTATCAGGGCATCCATCCGGGCCACCGCCCTCTCTCTTCGTCGTTCCTTTCAGTGGATGCGCCCAACGTGGTGGTATCGACCTTGAAGAAAGCCGAGGACGGGCAAGACTTGATAGTGCGCTGCTATGAAACGGCAGGGCGGGCAACCCAGGCGACCGTGGATCTGGCTCTAGTGAACCGCCATTGGCAAGGCAAGTTCCGTCCTTCAGAGATTAAGACGTTGCGGGTACCTTTGGGGGGCGGCCCGATTCGCGAGGTGAATCTTATCGAGGAATAGCGGGCTATTTTGAAGCAGCGAGGCCTGTGACCTGACCCGCGAGACGATAGGTACCAATACTCCAGTGGAGGTCCTGACAAATGGACAGGGTTACTTTTCTTTCCTGGCGCCGCAGACAGATCATCAGGTTGGCCATCCATGCCCTGCTTGGCGTGGCGCTATTTTGCGCATTTGGTGGCGACAGCGCCTTGACCGCTGACCTCGCCGTGGGTGACGCGTATGTGCGTGGCAGTGGGGACGGCCAGACTTGGACAATCGGCACCGGAGCTGTCCAGCTGGTTTTCGAGAGCGGAGGCGGAGAGTTTCGTTGGGTCAGCTTTCAGAACAGGTTGGTAGACCCGCCCCGTGAGTATGCGGACACGAATACCGCTGAAGCTCCGTTCGGGTTCGATGGCGCGGAAGGATCTCATCCATGGAGATTGGAATCTGGTAAAACACGGCAAGTATCCGCCGGTGGTCGGCCTGCCCTGGAACTTGACCTGACCCTGACGCGCCAGATGTTGCGAGTGCAAATGCACGTTCTGGCATTTCCGGGCACTTCCGTGGTGCGAGAATGGTTGGTGATCGAGAACATCGGTACCAGTCCGTTTACTATTGATCCTCAGCTCTTTTCGCTTCGCTTACCCAACAAGGATGCGGCTTCATTTACCCAGTACTCGATGAGGGGCGGGAGCCCTGGCTACCATATGGGGTACATGAGCAAAAACCCCATCACGGCGGAGTATCACAACGCGATGGACGGGGTGGCGACTTCAAGATATGTGCCATGGATGGCACTCCAGCGCAAGAGCGATCCCGGTGATGGGTGGTTCCTGGCCCTCGAGTACCTCAGCTCATGGCGTATCTCTGTGGATCGCGACTCCGCCGGTCCCATCTCGGTTACTGCGAGGATTCCTCCCAAGAACTTCGCGGCGCTGGGGTCCGGCGAGCGCCTTGAACTTCCGACAGTGACGATTGGGGTCTTCCACGGCGATTTGGATGACATGGGTGTGCGACTATACGACTGGCAATACCAATACTTGTGGGACTACACCAACGCCGATTACTATGCGCGACCCAAATGGGGGGTTCCTTGGCCCATATCTTCGCCAAACCTTCAGGAGGAGTTCGCGGCGCGTCTGGCTGGCCTCGATATGGAAGGTGCTGATCTGATGCGATCCACGGGGTTGGAGATGCTATGGGACGACGCAGGATGGTCGGTATCCCCTGTCACCACGGACGGTTCTTATGGCTCGGTTTTTCGTCTTACCTATGACGGGCCAGATTTCTCAGAAACCTTGCGCTATCTCGGAAAAATGCGGATGAACTGGCTCCTCTGGTTTGCCGGCTGGCCACCTGCAGGCTTAATGGACACGAAAGTTGGCTCCTGGGGGAACTTTGAATGGCGAACCGACGGCATAGGGTTCCATAACTTGGCAGATGACTTGCGCTTCCGGGAGCAGGTAAAAGGGTTTTTGACGGCACACCCTCGATGTTCGTTTCACACTTGCAGCGGCGGCAGCAATTACTCGCACACCTTTGATATCCAACGCTACGCGAACACAAATTACTTCTCCGACTTTGGCCGAGGGCCTCTGACCAACTACTACTTCTCTTATCTAGATCCGCCGGATAAGTGGACAGACATAGTTGAGCCTATGAGCACTACCACCGGTAGATACGCCCGTGACACCGCCCGCCAACAACTGACGATGGTTCCCGGGTGGTATCTATACCCCTCGGAAGCAGACCTGGAGATGCTCCGTCGTGACCAGGAAGTGTACCGGTATTTGCTAGCAGAGGGAGTAGCCGGGCGCTGGAGTTACGTCTTCCATCCCGCCATTAAGGGCGATCTGGACTTTTTCTACTGCCAGCGGACAAGCCACGACCGCAGTAAAGCCTGCATCATCCTGAAACACTTGACCGAAGGCGAAGTGACTATCCTGCCGCGCGGTCTATTGCCCGAGCATCAATACCTCGTGGGATTTGACTCGACTCCGAAGACCACGTTACGAACCGGCGCCGACCTGATGGCGAACGGCATCGTGATCAAGAACCAGGCGCCCGGAGAACTGATCTACCTTGGCTTACGTAACCGCCCGAGGAGTGGCCAGGACAAGGTAGCTCCCAAAGGGCCGGGGCGCGTTTTCATGCGCCGCGAGACGAATATCGGCCACAGCGGCGTGGCTCTATATTGGTCGCCGGGCTCGGACGACAACTGGGTCAGCTACTATGAAGTGCAGCGCGACTCAAAGGTTTTGGGCAGGGTAAGTATCGGCAACTACTACTTCGATCACTCGCTCGAGTGGGATCGGAGCGTCGAGTACTCGGTTCGGACCGTGGACGGGGACGGCAACGTGAGCAGTTGGACGAAGGCGGAACCTTTGCCCGATGAGCCGCTAATCGCGGCCGCGCTCGGTGGCCACTTCTCAGAGCGTGGCCGAGATGGATGGAGCACGGAAATCAAATCTGATGGTCATGCGTTTGAAGCGATGAGATTTGTGCCGCCAGAGAAGCCTCTAGCAGCCGATTATTACGGCACACCGATTCAGCCAGGAGGTGTGGAAGGATATTGGGAAGGGGCAGGTGAAGCACGAATCGGCCGTGGTTGGCAGCAAGCCTCGACTTCCGCCGCCTGCGTGCGTACCTGGACCGCGCCAAAGGCCGGTACGGTGCGTATT
>Ga0326728_10022678_pt1 | contig 11613 bp, 7 predicted proteins | sample MB3enrmetagenome_FD_207602 | JGI IMG/M metagenome (GOLD analysis project Ga0326728, IMG submission 207602) | Lab enriched peat soil microbial communities from McLean, Ithaca, NY, United States - MB31MN | ecosystem: Environmental > Terrestrial > Soil > Wetlands > Peat | place: USA: New York... | reverse complement strand
GCCTGCGGTAGAGTGGTCTGGATCCAGGCGCCGCCGTCCTTGTCCAGTTTGAGGCCCTGAACACCGGTTTCGCCCCATTCGAGCATGCCGAAGGGAGTAAACGCGCCGCCTGGGTCAAAGTACAGATCTTTGCCGTTCAGCTTGACCAGCACCACGTTGGCGTTCAGCTTCGAGCCTTGCATGGTGACGGGAGTGAAGAAGTACTCGTTGCGGCTCGACACCGCGCAACCGTAGGCGTCAAACCCGGCGGCCCGTGCCAACCCCAGAAACAGCCAGGTTAACTGGAAGCCGTTGCCATAACCCCGCTTCCACACTTCCTCCACATTTTCTGCCGGCTTTTCCTTTTCCCGCTTGAGTTCCTCTTCCGTCTTAAGAACTTCATAGGTCGTATTCCTGATTTGCTGCACGCGATCGTAGATTTTGTGAAGTTTTACCTCTGGCGAATCGCCGGGCGAAACGATTTGCGCCACCGCTTCTTGCATCGCTCCCCGCTTTCCCACGAACGACTCCAACTCCCCATTCCGTTTCTTTCCAAGGTCTCTCCAGTAAGCAGCCTGGTCTTTAGGGCGCGCCATGCCTTCCTCATAGATAAAATCCACACGCGACTTGATCTCGTTGGGTGGAGGCATAAAATCTTCGGTCGGGAACGCGGGTATATTTGCGGATTGCATTCTCACCGTATAGCCGTTCCCTGCATCTTGCTTGGGAGGCTCGGTACCCGCGGGAAGGTTGTTCCAACTCCAACGCACATTGTACGGGGCGTATCGGCCGCCGCCGAAGAATGGCTTGAGAGTAAACTGCGCTTTCTTCGTGAATAACTCTTCGCTGAGGATCCAGTTGGAAAAAAACAGCATGTCTTCCTGAAAATCGACGGTGTAGTAGTACTCAACGATGCTTCCCACCTGGACATCGGGGAGAGTGAACGTTTTGGCCAGATATTTTTCTTGCCGCCCTCCGGCTCTTCGTTTGACCAGGGTCTTTTCGAACACCTTGCCGTCGAAATCGGCGATCGAACCGTCGGGGCGGATTGTTCGGGCGTGTACGTTCGTCACGTCCCCAAGGCCTTTGACGAACTCGATTTCGACGTCGCCGTACTTGCGGCCTTCTTCGGTCAGGATTTTGATCCGGATGTAATTGTCCTCGTGGCCCGTATGGACGTTATCGTCGCGGTCCACCTGACGATAGAGAATGATGGCGGGCGCGCCCGGAGCCAGAGGCTCGCTGGTCATCTTGATTTCGTCGGGTGAAGGCGGCTGAAATCCCACCGCTCGCGCGGCGGGCGCCGCCAGCAGGCACAATATGATGCCAACCGCAAACCACCTTGATAACCGGATCACGATCATAACTGTATCTCCATGATTAGTAATGGCTTAGATAGGAATGCGAGAAGATTCGAGGGGTGGCGAATCGGAAACACAAGGGGACAGCGCGGCTCGCTCCGCGGCCACATGCAAATTCCGCCTCCGCCGGCTTCAGGCCCCCTCAACCCGAGTCCGGGAAATCAGATAATCGGTTGAGTATAGCTGGAAGCTGGAACAGGTCAAGGACAGAGATCACACAAGGAAGGAAAGGAAAATGAGTAAGGCGGTGGGGCAGCACATGGTTTTTACAGTTCGTATTTCTTCATCAGGTGACGGAAGGAACGGTAGGAAATCCCGAGCACGTCGGCGGCCCGGACCTGCACGCCTTGGGTTTGCCCCAGCGCCGACTGCAAAAGCGAACGCTCGATCTGGGCGACGTAGGCTTCCATGTTGACGCCCTCCGGCAAGACCGAACCGGAGGCCGCGACGGCGTCCGCGCCAGCGCCAGCGGCAGCGGCGCGCGCCTTGGGCCGTTCCATCGGCAGATCGACCCGCAGCTCGCTGCCGGACTCCAGCGCCACCGCGCGTTCGATCATGTTCTCAAGCTGGCGCACGTTGCCCGGCCAGTCGTAGCCGGCGAGCGCCTCCAGCGACTCCGCCGCTACGCCGTGAATGCTCTTCCCGGCTGCGGGCGCGTATTTTTTCAGAAAGTGATTGGCGAGCAGGGCAATATCTTCGCGGCGCTCCCGCAGGCTGGGCACGCGGATCGGAATCACGTTAAGCCGGTAATAAAGATCCTCGCGGAAGCTGCCTTCCGCAACCTGCTTGTCGAGATCGCGGTTGGTAGCCGCAATCACCCGCACGTCCACGGCAATTTCGCTTGTACCTCCCACCGGACGCACCGTGCGCTCCTGCAGAACCCGCAGCAGTTTCACCTGCATCGGCATGGTCATTTCGCCAATCTCATCGAGGAAGAGCGTGCCTTGATCGGCAACTTCAAACAATCCGCGGCGGTTCTGATTGGCTCCCGTGAAGGCCCCTTTGACATAGCCGAACAGCTCGCTCTCCAGCAGCGTCTCCGGAAATGCGCCGCAGTTCACCGAGACGAAGGCTTCCGTGGCGCGCGGCGAGCAGGTGTGCACAGCGCGCGCGACCAGCTCCTTGCCGGTTCCACTCTCGCCGTAGACCAGGATCGTGCTCGCAGTGGTCGCAACAGTACGGATCGTCTGCTTCAATTTCTCGAGCGCCGGGCTCACGCCCACGATATTTTCCAGCGAATTGCGGGCCGCGGCATCGCGCCGCAGGGCGAAGTTCTGCCGGCTTAGCGAAACCCGGGTCAGCGATCGCGCGATCGCCAGCTTGACTTCTTCCACCAGGCCGGGGCTTTTGCGGATGTAATCGCTGGCGCCGCCCGCCTTGACCGCCTCCACCGCCGCTTCGTAGTCATCCACGGCCGTCATGAGGATCACGGCCGAGTCCGGCGACACCTGGTGGGCGTGGCGCAAAACGTCGACTCCATCGACACCGGGCATCTTGATGTCCGTGACAATAACGTCGAAAAGCGCGGACTCGATTTTGTGGCAGGCCGCATCGCCTCCAGTTACGGTCTCAACCTTGTGGCCATCGCGGCGAAGGGCAATGTCGAGCAATTCGCAAATCGAGCGCTCGTCGTCGCAGACCAGGATATTACCCACGGTTCGGACCTCCCACGCTCGCCAGTTCCCCTTGCGCAATTTTCGTTCCGCCGGCCGCCGCAGCGGAAGCGGATTGCTCGCCGCGCTTCAAGCGCAGCACAAAGCTGGTGCCTTTCCCGGCTTCCGAGCGCGCCCACACTTTGCCTTCGTGGGCCTGCACAATCTGATACACGATAGCCAGCCCCAGGCCGGTCCCGCCTTCGAAGCTCGACTGAAAGGGTTCGAATATCTTTTCTGTCTGCTGCGGCGGGATACCATGTCCGGTATCGGCGAAATTGATCTCCCAATCGGCGTCGCGTTCGCCCAGCGTAACGGTCAGTGTTCCGCCTTCGTCCCGCATCGCCCGCACCGCGTTCTCACAGAAATTCCAAAATACCTGTTTCAGCTTGTCGCCATCGGCCAACACCCACGCTTCGGAATGCTGAAAACCGCGTTGCACCGTGATGGCCGCACTTTCCGAGGCCAAGCGGTGCTCGAGGAGAGTGAGCGTATCCTCCAGCAGCGGAATCAAGTCGACGCGCTCAAAGCGGTACTGCTTGCCGCGGGAATACGCGAGGAAATCGTTGATGATGGCGTTGAGCCTTTCGGATTCGCGCATGACAATCTGAAGCAGGCGCTTTTCTTCCGGACCCAGCGCCGGCGTATCCGAAAGCATGCTGACCGATCCCGCGATCGAGGTCAGAGGATTACGGATTTCATGCGCAATGGCGGCCGCCAAACGCCCAACCGCGGCCAGGCGATCCTGCATGCGCATCTCGCGCTCCAGGCGGCGGATCTCAGTGAGGTCATCGAAGGTATAAACAAACCCCAGGTCGCCGCAGGCGTTCAGCGCGGAGACCATGACCCGGAAGGTTTTGCGGAAGCCCTTGGCAGTCGTGTAGCGAACCTCGGCGCTGGCGCGATTCGCGCCCATGTGGGGCAACGGATCCTGGAAGAGTTTGCCCACCGCGTGCCCCAGCAATTCCGTTTCCGAAAGTTCGAGCAGTTGTTGGGCGGCGCGGTTAGCGAGTGTGACGCGGCCTTCCGGACCCGTCGTGATCACTCCGCCGCTCATCGACTGCACGATGTTTTCATGCAATGCCTGCAGGCTCTGCAGCGCGCCGCTGGCGTCCCTGAGCTGCACGTCCACCTGGCGCAGCTTGGTCATGAGCCGCACCGCCAGATAGGCGATGGCGAAATAGGCGAAGAGGTTGACGAAGATTACTACCTGCAGCGCCTTCAGCTTGGGATGGGTGGCGACATACGATGGGATCAGGCCGTAGTAATCGAGTTCCAGAACGGCGCCAAAGAAAATAAAAGCTAACGCCGCGCTCAGGTAGGCCCACGTGCGCGGCAGGAGCATCGCCGCCACCACAATCACCAGCGGGTAAAGGAAGTTGAGCGAGCTATCGATGCCTCCGGTCAGGTGCACCACCAGCGTCACCATGCCCAGGTCGGCAAGAACTTGCAGAATGGCCTGCAGCCGGTATTCCGCCCATACCGAAACCAGAAACAGGAAGAACAGCGACAGCACGAACCACAGCACCATTCCGGTAAGAAAAGGCATGACCGGCACGGGGCTGGGCGTAAGACGAATGACGGCCAGTTCGATGGCGAGAAGCACCATCAAAATCAGGACGCGGACCTTGACCAGCCAGGTCAGCCAGTTTCGCTCATCGGTAACGGAGTGCATGGAATTCATCGTTGGTCGTTCGTCGTTGGTCGTCAGTCGGTGGCGTTCTTCGCGCCCCCGAGACTTGAGGCAGCCGCTGTGGTGGCTGGTTTTGCCGAACGACCAGCGACTATCGACCAACGACAGGTCTTCTATCCCGCCAGCTTTCCGATCATGGAGAACAGCGGCATGTAGAGCGAAACCACAATACCGCCGATGCTGACGCCGAGCATTCCAATGATGACCGGCTCCAGCATGGCCAGCATGTCCTTGGTGGCGGAGTCCACTTCGTCTTCGTAGAAGTCGGCGATTTTCTGCAGCATGGCATCCATGGCGCCGGTGGCTTCGCCCACGCCGATCATTTGCGTCACCATGTTCGGGAAAACACCACTCTCGCGCAGCGGATCGACGATCGTGCGCCCTTCTTCGATCGCCTTGCGAACTCTCATCAGCGCCTCTTCGAGCACCGCGTTGCCAGAGGTGCGGGCGGTGATCGCCAGGCCTTCGAGAATGGGAACGCCGGACGTGATCAGCGTGCCCAGGGTTCGAGTGAAGCGCGCGACTGCGATTTTGCGCAGAAGAATGCCGATAATGGGCATCCTGAGAAGGCCGGCGTCAAAGTAGTAACGACCGCGCGGATGCTTGCGGATTTGTTTGACGCCGAAATAGGCGCCGACAATACCCATGATGAAGAACCACCAGAAATGACCCACGAAGGCGCTTAACCCAATAACCATGCGCGTGGGCAGCGGCAGATCGACCCCCAGCCCCACAAAAAGATTGGCAAAAATCGGCACGACCCACTTGAGCAGCGCGCCCACGATCAAAGCTGCCAAAGACACCACCGCGACCGGGTAGATCAGAGCGGACTTGACCGCCGAACGCAGCTTGACGGCTTTTTCCACGTAAATCGCCAGGCGCTGCAGAATGATGTCGAGAATGCCGCCGGTTTCGCCCGCTTCGATCATGTTCGTAGTCAGATCGTCGAACACCACCGGATACAGCCGCATCGCGTTGGCCAGCGTAGCTCCCCCTTCAACCGTGGTGCGGACGCCCAGCAGGGTTTTCTGAAAAGTAGGATTCTCCTGGTTCGCGCCCAGGATCTCCAGGCACTGCACCAGGGGAAGGCCGGCATCGATCATGACCGAGAACTGGCGGAAGAAAACCGCGATCTCCTTGACCTTGACCTTGCCGCTGCCGAACGTGGGAAGCGAAAATTCCTTGCCCTTCTCACGAATCGAACTGGGGGTAATTCGCTCCTTGCGAAGTTGTGCAGCGAGGCCGTCTTTGTTGGGGGCAACCCGCTCCCCCTGAACCTTCTCGCCTGACGCGCTCTTGCCTGAAAATGTGAAAACCGGCATGTCTGCTTCTCCTTCTCTCTTTTCCCTTGCCCGGGTTCGCTGTCATCCGCTCGCCCGGAAAATCCGGCGCTCGGCCGGACGGTTAGTGCGATTTCATCTCTTCACCGGCAAAGCGCCCTTTGTCATCGAGGCCGGAGTTGTCCGGCTGAGAAGACTGGCGCCGCGCGCGATCATCTCCTGCAGTTCGTCCTGGTTACTGGAGCGGGCCAGCGCGGTCTCGATCGTGATCTGCTTCTGGAAATAAGAGGTCGCCAGCGATTGATTGAACGTCTGCATCCCGTACTTTTCCTGGCCTGACTGCATCGCGGAGTAAATCTGGTGAATCTTGTCCTCGCGGATCAGGTTGCGAACCGCTGCATTCGGCACCAGGATTTCCATGCACATGGCGCGGCCTTTGCCGTCGGCCCGCGGCAGCAGGCTTTGACACATGATTCCTTCCAGCACCAGCGAAAGCTGAGCCCGAATCTGCGCTTGCTGGTGCGCCGGGAACACGTCGATGATGCGGTTGATGGTCGACGAGGCCGAATTGGTATGCAATGTGCCGAAGGTCAAGTGGCCGGTCTCGGCGATACGCAGCGCCGATTCGATGGTCTCCAGGTCGCGCATTTCTCCGATCAGCACTACGTCCGGGTCTTCACGAAGCGCGGCGCGGAGCGCATCACCAAAGCTCTTCGTGTCCGAATGCAGTTCGCGCTGGTTGACCAGGCAGTTCTTGTTCATGTGAATGAACTCGATCGGATCCTCGATGGTGAGAATGTGATCGTGGCGCTCGGTGTTGATCTTGTCGATCATCGAGGCCAGGGTTGTCGACTTGCCCGACCCGGTCGGTCCCGTCACCAGCACCAGGCCGCGCGGTTTGTCGCACAACTTGCTGACCACCGGCGGCAGGCCGAGCTGATGAAACGATTTGATCTCGAACGGAATCAAACGGAACACGCAGGCGGTGGCGCCGCGCTGGTTGAAGACGTTGGCGCGGAACCGCGCCAGGCCCTTCAAACCGAACGAGAAGTCCAACTCGAGGTTCTCCTCGAAGCGGTGCTTCTGCGAATCCGTCATCACGCTGTAGGCCAGCTGCTTGGTTTCAGACGGCGTCAGCTGCGGCAGATCGAGCGGCACCAGATGGCCGTGCACGCGAATCTGGGGCGGCGAATTGGTGGTGATGTGGAGGTCGCTTCCCCCCATTTCCAGCATGCGGCGGAGCAGATCGCTTAACGAGAGAGCCATAGTCGCTTTTCCTTTGTTCCTTCTAGTGGATCGTTTCCCGAGCCACTTCCTCGAGCGTGGTCATGCCTTGCGAGACTTTGATGAGTCCGCTGCGCCGCAGCGTGATCATGCCCCGTTCAATCGCTTTCTTCTTCAGTTCGAGCGCCGAGGCGCCCACCAACACCAGTTCCTTGATGTCGTCATCCACTTCCATCACTTCGTACAAACCGGTACGCCCCTTGTAGCCCGTCTTGTTGCAGGTGGCGCAGCCTTTCCCTTTCATGATCTGCACCGTCTTGGATTCTTCCGGCGTGTAGCCTTCGTCGATCAGCGCCTGCGGCGGCATTTCCACCGGCTCGGCGCAGTCCTTGCAAATTCGTCGCACCAGGCGTTGCGCGCAGATCAGGTGCACCGAGGTTGCAACCAGGAACGGCTCGATGCCCATGTTCATGAGGCGGGTGATGGTTTCCGGCGCGCCGTTGGTGTGCAGCGTCGAAAGCACCAGGTGGCCGGTGAGTGCCGCCTTGATCGCAATTTCCGCCGTTTCGAAATCTCGAATTTCGCCCACCAGAATGATGTTGGGGTCCTGCCGCAGGAACGCGCGCAGAGCGGCCGCAAAGTTCAGCCCGATCTGCTCCTTCATCTGCACCTGATTGACGCCGCCCAACTGGAATTCAACCGGGTCTTCCGCTGTCATGATGTTCGTGTCCGGCTGATTCAATCGCGAAATCGAGGAGTACAACGTGTTCGTCTTGCCCGATCCCGTCGGCCCTGTGACCAGCACCATGCCGTATGGCTTCAAGATCGCCTTCTCGAACTTGACCAGCGACTCCGGCTCGAAACCGAGCTTGGTCATGTCGAGCCGCAGGTTTTCCTTGTCGAGCAGGCGTAGCACAATCTTTTCGCCCCACAACGTCGGCAGCGTGGAAACGCGGAAATCAAGCTGCTTTTTCTTGCCCGCGATCTGCATCTTCAGCATGATGCGGCCGTCCTGTGGCAGACGCTTTTCGCTGATGTCGAGCTTCGACATGATCTTCAGCCGCGAAGTAATCGCGTCCTTCAGTTTCAGCGGCGGATTCATGATCGACTGCAGAACGCCGTCAATACGGAAGCGTACGCGGAATTCGCGCTCGTACGGCTCCATGTGAATGTCGCTCGCCCCGCGCTTCACCGCATCGGTCAGCACCAGGTTCACCAGCTTGACGATAGGAGCTTCGTCGGCCGCCTTCTCCAGCTCCCGCAGAGTGATCTCTTCCTGTTCGCCCTGGACTTCGATATCGCCGGCCTCGCCGATCTCGTTGATCGACTGCATGACCTGCTCAAGCTCTTCCTCTTTCGAAGTGCCATACGCCTTGTCGATGCCCTCGACGATCGAACTTTCCGACGCCACCACCGGCTCGATGTTGAAGCCGGTCATGAACTTGATGTCGTCCATCGCGAACACATTGGTCGGATCGACCATGGCGATGGTGAGCGACGCTCCCACGCGGCTAAGCGGCAGGATCTGATAACGCTTGGCGGTTTCGTACGGAATCAGCTTGACGACAGCCTGATCGATTTCAAAGTACGAGAGATTAATGGCGGGCACGCCATACTGGCGCGAGAGAAAATTGGTGACATCCTCGTCCGAAAGAAATCCCAGCTTCACCAGAGCCGAGGCGAGCCGGCACTGCGTCTCCTTCTGCAGCTTAGTCGCCTGCTCTAACTGCTCGGAGGTGATGACCTTCTCTTTGACTAACAGGTCACCTAGCCGCTGAGACATATCTCTCCTGTTTACCGCTCACGCGGGAACATGCGAAACCGCTGATTTCCGGGGAATTCAACGGAGTTCTTCGCACTGACACAAATTGTCACCCCAACAGTGTTCTTTAAAAAGTAACCATAGTACCTGCCCTGGTCAGCAGTGCTGGTAAAGGGCCGTTTGCCGGCCTTCTATGTACCAAAAATCGCGTTGTTTCGAAGACCTAAGCGCCGCCGACCATGTACTTTGGTTTGTGACGGACATCACAGAGGGGAAGATGCGAACCGACGCGCAACCGGAAGACTTGTCATCCTGAGCGGAGCAGCCGCTTCGCGAAGCGGAGCGGTTGCGGAGTCGAAAGACCCCTACCGCTCCAATTGTCCGTTTTGAGCAACACCCCTATCTCGCCCCTCGGAGTCGCCGCGGCAGTCCACTAGAATGCTTTCGAAGGAGATCACCTTGCGCCCGGACGAGCACATCCGCAGCTATTTTGAAACCCTGTTTCGCTTGTGGGGGCATCAACACTGGTGGCCGGCCGAATCGTCTTTCGAAGTAATTGTGGGTGCCTTTCTCACGCAAAATACCTCCTGGACCAACGTAGAGCGCGCCCTTGGCAAGCTGCGGGAGGCGAAGGTGCTCAGCGTTCGGGGCATTCGCAGCACGCCTTTGCCAAAACTCGAACGGTTAATCCGTTCCGCGGGCTACTTCCGGCAAAAATCGCGCCGTCTGAAAACCTTTGTTCGATTCCTCGACGAGCGCTACCGGGGCTCCCTGGCCACCATGTTCGCCCAGCCCACCGCCAAACTCCGCGAGGAGTTGCTCGCCCTGAATGGCGTCGGTCCCGAAACCGCCGATTCGATTCTGCTTTACGCCGGAAACCATCCCGTTTTTGTCGTCGATGCCTACACACGCCGCGTTCTGGAACGTCACGAGATGATTCCGCCGAAAGCGACATATGAAGAGATTCGCGAGCTCTTCGAACGAGCTCTCGCTCCCGCGGCGGAAAAGTTTCTCCCGACTGCCCCGCCCGCTTCGACCGCCGTCAGCGGCCCGTCCGGCTCTAGTCACGCTCCTTCCCGTATGAGCCTGTCTCACCGCACCGCTGCCGCCCAGGTCTTCAATGAAATGCACGGCCTGATCGTTGGCGTGGGAAAGAACTTCTGCAAAAAGTCACAACCGCAGTGTGAGCAATGTCCTTTAAAGATGTTTCTTCCAAAGGCAAAGTAAAGAGTAGCGCCGGAGACCATGCGCAGCGCGGCATCTTGCCGGCGGTTCTGGGGGCGTCTCGCCCCCAGCGCCCTTTTATGTACCGCAGCCTTCGAATTCGTCTCTTCGTCTCTTGCCTCGCAGTTTGCTGCGTAGCCTCGGCCAGAGCGCAGCCGCCCCAAAGCCTTCGCGAAGCGGCTGACCGCTCCCACATCCTCATCGGCACCGCCGTCCGCCCCGCGCAGCTTTCCGAGCCGGCCTACGCCGCCACGCTGGCGCGTGAGTTCAACATGGCCGAGCCGGAAGACGCTTTGAAATGGGAAGTCCTCCGGCCCGACCCGCAGTCGTTCGACTTTCAGCAAGCCGACCAGGTCGTCGATTTCGCCATCCGCCATAACATGAAGGTTCGAGGCCACACCCTCGTCTGGCATAAGCAGATCCCACGATGGCTTGCCGACGGCAGTTACACTCCGCCACAGTTATCGAAGTTGCTCGAAGCGCATATCAAGACTGTCGTGGGTCGCTATCGCGGCAAGATTTTCGCCTGGGACGTCGCCAACGAGGCCTTCGACGAGGGCAAGAACGCAGGCAAACTGCGCAGCACCCTCTGGTACGACCAACCCGGCATCGGATTTGCCGGGCAAGGTTACGTCTATCTCGCCCAATGTTTCCGCTGGGCCCGCGAAGCCGACCCGCAAGCCCTGCTCTTTTATAACGAAGCCGAGGCCGAGGAGATCAATCCGAAATCCGATGCCATTTATGCCATGGCCCGCGCCTTCAAGCGCGACGGCGTCCCCATCGACGGCATCGGATTCCAGATGCACGTCAACAACCTGCATGCAAACATCGCCTCAATTTCAGATAACATCGCCCGCTTCACCGCGCTCGGCCTCCAGGTTCACATCACCGAAATGGACGTCGCGCTCTCCGTCGATGCCAACGGAAACGCGACGCCCGAGGACCTCAATCGCCAGGCCGAGATCTATCGTCAGATCGCCGCCGCCTGCGTTTCGCATCCCGGCTGCACCGCCATCCAGACCTGGGGATTCACCGACAAGTATTCCTGGATCGGCTCGCACTCCAAGCACACCCAAGGCGCAGCTCTACCCTTCGACCGCGCTTACCACCCGAAACCGGCATACGAGGCACTGCGAGTCGCAATCGCTCCGTCGCGGTAATGGTCTGAGGCAGTTTTTGTCCCCAGCAAAAAACTAATGAGTTGGCTTCGGCGACCTGACGTCAAAATTCATGGGTCCTTCGTCGCGGAGAACGCTCTTCAGGATGGCGTATTTAGAAGGCGAGAAGAAGCTCCCTGCTGAAGGAGCAAAAGGCTTGCTCAAAGCTCGAATTGCTGTTTACTTAGGGGTTAACTATACCCTCCCCTGCGGTCTTTGAAAATAAAGGAGTTATACGCAGATTTCCGCCAAGTCTTTGAGGAATAAGGGTTTATCGCCGC
>Ga0326728_10022675_pt1 | contig 11615 bp, 4 predicted proteins | sample MB3enrmetagenome_FD_207602 | JGI IMG/M metagenome (GOLD analysis project Ga0326728, IMG submission 207602) | Lab enriched peat soil microbial communities from McLean, Ithaca, NY, United States - MB31MN | ecosystem: Environmental > Terrestrial > Soil > Wetlands > Peat | place: USA: New York... | reverse complement strand
GCAGTGTGTGCGAATGTGGCAAGCATCCGCCCGCGCCGCCACGCGACCGGATCGTGACGCCCTACGCAGGAGAGCCGCAGGATTTGAGGCCGTTCGCCAAATTTGAAAAGCCGTATTCCGAGAACTATCTCGAACCCGACATCTACACAGGGGCGGCCCGCGACATTCCTGACCCCAAAGATGTCACGGAGGTCAGAATCGGTTTCTTCGGCCCAGTCGAAGCCGGCCCGGATCAAGTCGACGGCTTACGGATGCTGCATGGGGCGCAATTGGCTGTGGAAGAGGCGAACGCGCGCGGAGGTTATGGCGGCAAGCCCTTCAAGCTCATGACGCATAACGACTACAACAACTGGCAAGCCAGTGCAGTCTACGGGACCAACCGCCCGACTGAATCGGCGATCTGGGGTTCAGCCTCTGACGAAGCCGTGAAAATGATTTACGACGACCAGGACTGGGCAATCTTCGGGTCGATCAGTTCGGAATCGACTCATATCATTTTGCGTGTGGCTCTGAAAGCCGAAATACCTATCGTCAACTCAGCCTCAACCGATCCCACTATTCCTGAGACGTACATTCCCTGGTATTTCACGGATCTGCAGGACGATCGCGTTCAAGCCTATACGCTGGCGCGCCGCATTTACACGGAACTTGGCCTCAAGCGGATCGCGCTGCTCAGAGTCAACAACCGGTATGGCCGCATGGGTGTTCCGAAGTTCCGAGGCGCTTCAGTGCGGCTGGGCCACCCTGTAGTCATTGAGCAGAAATTTCTGCCAGGCGACACGGATTTTTCCCGCGAATTGCAGATCATCCGCGATTCGCGCGTCGACGGAATTGTGCTTTGGGCAGATGAAGGCGAGGCCGCCGGCATTCTGAAACAGATGCGCGCGATGGGCATGAAGCAGCGTGTCTTTGGCTCGTATCGCACGCTGGGTCCCGACCTGCTGACTCAGGCCGGTGCTGCCGCGGAGGGCTTCGAAGCGGTTTTTCCCTACGACCCAACGCGCAAGGATCCACGCTGGCTTGATTTCAAGCGCCGTTTCGAGGCTCGATTCCACGAGCAGCCGGAGCAGTTTGCTTCATTGGCCTATGACGCCATGAACGCGCTGCTCGACTCGATCTGCAAGGCTGGATTGAATCGCGCGCGCATCCACGACGCGCTTGCGGACATTGAAGAATATGACGGCGTGACCGGGCATATGGTGTTCGATCCTAACCAGAAGAATGTCGCGCCGATGTACCTGGGAACCGTACAGCATGGAGCGATCACATACCGGCTCGCGACGATGGAGAAGCAGCCGTCAGGGCAGGGCACTGGTGACGTGAACGGACGGTCTGATGAACCAGTGACGCCCTATGCGCGCGTTGGCGAAGATGGAGTGAGTTTCGTAGGCCCCCGATCCGCCAATGCTCCGCGTGGGCCACTGCGCGTAATTCTCTTCGGGCCGAATGCCGCAGAGATTGCCGGCTCGCCGGAGGTCTTGAAAGCACTGCACTACGGAGCGCAAGAGGGCCGGCAATGGACAATTCTGCCGGTGGAAAGCACGCAGAATTGGGGCGCAGCTTCAACTCAATTGGTCCACGCCCTGATGGACGAGCATGCTCTGGCGATTGTGGCATTGGATCGGAATGCCAGCCATCTTTCGGAACAACTGGCGCTGAAGTGCTTTGTCCCGGTGGTGGCTCTGAGCAGCGACAAGACTTTGACTTCAGCCAATGTTCCCTGGATCTTGCGGCTGCCGAACGGCAGCACGCCAGCTGCAGCCATGCGGCTTTTGCGTGAGGCGGCTGGCCGCGCGGGTACTAACCCGGAAAAGATCAGGGATGTCCTGGTGTCGGGGGCCGATTTTGAAGGAATAGTCTTTCTGCCGACAGGAGAGCCGCGCAACCAGTAAACTGCACTTTTAGACGAAGATAACAATACCGGACTCATGCAGAAGCGCGCAGATGGGCTGATCGAAGACGTTCTTCGAACCAACTTTACTTTGGTGAAGCTGCTACGCCGCGCCAGCCCGTAGACTTATTCCGGTAGGAGGCGGGACGTGGCGAAGAATGACTCCGCTCAATATGCTTCGGCAACCGATCGTGCCCGGTTGAGATTTGCAATAATGCGGCCCTTGTTTCTCGCGTTCGCTGTCTATATCTGCGCGGCTTGCACCACAACTGCGCAAACGCCAGACGCCCAACCGGTCAACCCGGATGCAACACCGGCCGCGCGGGCGCTTCTGCACGATTTGGACACAATCAAGGGCCACGCAACGATCAGCGGACAGCATAACGATCCAAACACTGTCTCCCGCTATTCAGACCGCGTTTACGATTTGACTGGCGAATACCCCGGCATCTTCGGACAGGACTTCGGCTTCTCGGGCGGAGACGATAAGGATTCCGCGCTTGGGCGTCCGTCCATGATTCAGGAAGTGATTCGCCAGTACCGCAATGGCGCAGTGATCGCGTTGACATGGCACGCGGTGCGGCCGACGGAGGACGAACCGGTCACTTTTCACGACAGCGTGCAAGGGCACCTGACTGACTGGGAATGGCACCAACTCCTGACGCCCGGTACGGATCTCAATATGCGCTGGTGCCGGCAGGTGGACCGAATCGCGGGCTACCTCAAAGAACTGCAGGACGTAGGCGTGCCTGTGCTCTTCCGCCCTTACCACGAGATGAATGGCAACTGGTTTTGGTGGGGCGGTCGCCCCGGCCCGGAGGGCTCTGCGGCACTCTACCGCCAGATTTATGACCGCTACGTGCACGTGCATCATCTCAACAATCTCATCTGGGTGTGGAACGTAAACAGCCCCAGTGCGAGCGCCAGCCCTGCTGCCGACTACTTTCCTGGTGCCGCCTATGCTGACGTGCTCACGATGGATATCTACGGACCGTTCAGCCAGAAGTTCTATGACCAAATGGTGGCGCTTGCCGATCCAATTCATAAGCCGATCGCCCTGGCCGAGGTCGGAGCCATGCCGTCGCTCACGACACTCGCAGCGCAGCCCTACTGGGCCTACTTCATGATGTGGAGCGGTTTGGAAGAAGGCGCCAATACCCTCGACCAATTGCAGACAATTTTTCATGCGCCGAACATCGTCAATCGCGGCGACTCGCGTCTTTCCTCGCCGCTCGCGGCTCCAACCACGCCCCCGGCGCCGGGAGACATCAATGCCAGTGCTGAAGTGCGCGCCCTACTCGACAAACTCGCTGACGCGAAGGGCAAGGGAGTTCTCAGCGGGCAAAGCGTCGTTGAATCCGCCGCCATCACTTTTCCCGAGGCGCAGGCGGTACTTACCGCAACCGGCAAACAACCGGCCATCATCGAGCTCGATCTGACCGGAGCCACGGATTCGGCAACGCTTCTAGAGCAGGTGCGGGAGGCGACGCGCCAGGGCGAGTCGGTCGCATTGCGGTGGACCCCGCCTCGTCCAACCGACGGCGCCGCTACGGGCGTTCTAACGAGTTTCGAATGGCAGCAGTTGCTTGAGCCGGGAGCAGACCTGAATCATCGCTGGGCAGCGCAGGCAGACGCCGCAGCCGCTCTGCTGCGCCCGCTCGCAGATGCGCATCTTGCCGTGCTCTGGAGTCCATATCCGGCGATGAACGGTGATGGCAATTGGTGGTCAGGTCACCCTGGGCCTGAAGGTTCCGAGGAGTTGTATCGAAGGCTCTATCAGCGCCTCACCGTCGACGCCAACCTCCACAACCTTGCGTGGGTCTGGGAAGCGGCGCCTCCCAGCTTCAATCCCGGAGGAAACACCGGGCTGGAAGATTTCTTTCCCGGGCCGCTGCACATCGACGCGATCACGCTGGATGCAAATACGCTTGGCGGAAGCCGCTTCCCGCTCGACCGCCTTGTGACTCAGTTTGCCGGCGACAAACCCTTCGGTGTTCGCGTCGCTTTGGGTGTGCCGCCCGCCGAAGTACTCGCAAGAGAGGTGAACTGGAGGTGGATGCTGCTGTCTCCCAGTGCTGTCTCTGATTCTGACGCGATCAAAGCCTTCTACGCAGATCCGCACGTGGTGACTGCGCCGCAGAAATAATGGTGGGTGGCTCACATCCCAGGCGAAGCCGTTCATCTGAGTCGTTTATTAGTCCCGGACGGTTGGTCGGCCTCCCACCCGGAACCAGGAGTCAGATATTGGTATTTCCCATTTACCACTTCGTGCGTGCAGGCTAAGCCTATTTCTCTCCCGCGAGTTTGCGCAGGCGAGCGCTAACATTCCAAAACGCACGGCCGTCGTGGTATCCACCCTTCCAGATGGAGCCCTTGTCCTGTGTGATTGGCGTGCCGTCCGCCTCGGTCAGGTTATACAGGCCGCGATATTGGCTATCGATTGTGTGGTTCTTGATGAAGTTCCACTGTTCGACGAACCTCTCAAAGTAAATGGGGTCGTGCGTTCCAAATCGCTCGTGCATCATCAGCAGAGCATTCAGCCCTTCTGCCTGGACCCACCATTCCTTGAGCTGGCTTCCCGGCTTGCCCACCGCTGTGCCGTCCTGGAAGAAACCGCCGTTGCGTGCGTCCCAGCCGTAGGCAAGCGCGTGATCGACCAGCATTTTTGACCTTCGTTCTGTTTTCTCGCTCGCCTGATGATGGAGGAGTTCGTCCGTTTCCAGCATTAAATAGGCGGTCTCAACGTCGTGGCCAAAGGAATCAAGATCGGGAATGGGCTGCCAGGCATTGGTGAAATAGAGATTCATCGCACCGGGCTCGACGCAGATCTTGTCGCGCACGATGATCAGCATTTCTTCAAGGCGTGCGCGCAGCGCCGGGTCAGGCCAGACGCGGTAGAGCTCTGTGAAGGCCTCGAGCAAATGAATGTGGGTGTTCATTGACTTGTAGCCGACAGGGCCGATGGGCCCCATGGCCACGTGTCCGCCGGAAACATCCGGCTGAATCGGCGTGCCGTCTCGAGCGAGCCACTCATAATATCCGCCGTGCTCGGAATCATGTGCGTGCTGGTCGGTCCAGAGGAAAGCTTTTTTCGCGAGTTCGAGCGCCTTGGGATCGCCCGTAGCGTGGTAGGCTGCGGCTAATCCATAAATGCAGAATGCAATGCCATACAGATGCTTGCTGTCCCTGAATTCCGGAGTAAAGTGGCCGTCGTCGTCGAGCAACCAGAAGAAGCCGCCTTCCTGCTTGTCCCACATGACGTTTGCCAAATAGGAGACCCCGTGCTGCACGATGGGCAGAAATTCTGCTTTCAGCTTCGGGTCGTGCAGGACGACCTGGGATGCAATCCAGGTCATACGTCCTTGCATGACGGAGGACTTGCCGTCGCTGGGCGCCCACTGCCAATCGCGGGTGAAGTGGGTATGGAACCCGCCATGTTCATGATCCACGGATCGTGGGAACCAAACGTTAATTACATCGGTGTACAACGCATTCTGGACTTCGTCGGCCAGCTCGAGATAGTCCGCGCGTGTCGGCGGCGGGACGCCGGTCAGTGCGGACTCTGTAGGGCGTTGCGCCACACAGAAGCCAGAGGCTAGAAGGAGCGCGAGAAGGAGGCATTTGGTTTTCATGGCAAGCCCATTTCGAAGCTGTTGGCCTGCGATTCCAGCCACGCGCCTTTCATAACCTAATAAACAAGAACAGGTACTAGATCGACACGTGCCATGAATTTTTGAAAATGCTGGTCGGGGCGGAGGGATTCGAACCCCCGACCCTCTGCTCCCAAAACAGGTCACGGCGATTATTGTAGCCTGTTGAAATCTGGCGAAAATAAGTGATTTCGATTGAATGGTTTACTATGTCCCAGCCGAACCCAGTTGATCCTTGTGGCTTCTGGGTGCTTTGACAGGCACAAAATTGACTACACCTAATAATCGAGATCAGTCTGTGCCGAACGAATTCTCCGGCGTCCCACGACTGCGAGTTGCGCGCCTTCGCGGCATAGGGCAGCCGGCTTCTCCAGTCCTCAGAGTCCCTTAATTGCTCCCTGAGTTCTGGGTCCGCGTCAAGAAGCTGCCCCAGCAGAATCGCATGGGTTTGCCTCATCGTCATTTTGTCTCACTACTCTACTGGTCCCAGCCCGCTTCGATAGCTACGGACGCGGTCGTCCCGAATGGATTTGGAATTGGCGTGCCAAACTTGTCAATTGCGAGAACCGACGGACACGCGTTTGTTGTTGGGCCACATGCTTCAAGTATCTGAGATCGGGAGAAAATGGCTAGTCCCCCCAGAAGATGCAAGGGGCTCATCCTACGCCATGTTGCAAATATATGCGCAAGCATACATAACGATGCTTCTCGTTATCGCGGTGCAGCGGCCAGGGTTTGGACCGAATTCCGGGGGTTTGGTTGGGGCACCGTTACTTGGGGCCAGTCGAGGAGATCGTATCCTCCGCGTATTACTCATCCGCCGCATTCGACTTGGCGGGTCTCCGGAAGAACGCTTTGATTGGCAGAATTAGAGCAACCAGCATCACCGAGAAAACAAGAGCCTCCTCCGCCGCCCAAATACTCGGCTCGTATCCCTCCCGTATTCCCTCGATCCATGTAGACAATTGGAACGATACCGTTTGTAGGTCCAAAATGGTTCCAAGTACATAGGTGGGGAAAAAGAAGCACCACAAGATTACGAACATGACGAACCACGCCAAACGCTCATGCCGTCTATATCCGGTCCAGAGCACGATCATACCGATGATTTGAATTCCCAACTCGCAAAATCCAAAGGGTGCCGTGAAGTTTTGTGGCCTATAATGGCCGATCACAAGATAGTGTTCCCTCCAAGTTGAAGCGAGTCTCAAATTCCCCAGCGTGGGTAGCAGGAGGCAGAGGGATAGCAGCACGGCCGATACCACGGTCATATTGCATCGGATCTTCATCGCAAGCCTTCTCCAGAAATCTCAAACGTTACGGACTGGAAGTCAAGATACAATCCTCTGCATCTCGCCAGCAAGAGGGCTATGGTTCGTGGCAACACTGGGCGGCTATCCCGCAGCCATTGCCTCCGAATGGGGCACACACAACGCCGTTGCCCTCAAAGCCACGATTCCCTGGAGTGGCCTCGCACGAATCGAAATAGGACTGCTCATTCTGGGAGCATGCAGGCCCCTGCCCCTGACATAACCATTCTGAGACGAATGTATCTGGAATGACGATTCCGTTTTTCAAAGCGCCACCACACATATTGCCTGGGGGAACAGTTATTACTTTTATAGTTTTTTGCTGGCAATTTCCGATCTTACACGGTTGCCACGGAACATTACCCCCCGGGTTGTTACTTGGAAGATTTGCACCCAGACTAATGAGCTCAATCTCATTCAAACCCGAATAAATCATTGGCAAATCTTCTTCTAAGGTTCCGTCAGACAAGCTGACCTGTTCCCCGTTTTGAGCAGTCCAAACCCAAGGATCATTATCGTTGGGGTCATCCGATTGCGTAAGTACGTATTGCTCGCCGTTGCTCCCGATGAATATTCGGCCAGGCAGGCCGCAATCGTCGTTTGGACAATCGAGAGTATCGCCAGCGTTAATTAACCCAAAGACAACTTCGCACGACAAAGCCATCCCATCCAAACTACAACCTCCTCCTCCACTTCCACTTTCTCCATCTCCTCCTCCACAGGCAATACCGTCACATGTCGACGGGTCGTACCTCCAAGGGCCACCAAGCGGCTGAAGGCCGGTTGGGTCCGTAACCGCTGTTGGAAGGTTGTAGACGTATGCATAACGGTTCCAGCTTTGTGGGCTAGTAATATCCACCGCAGCGAGCCCTGCCGGGTCTGGCGAAATCCATCTGCCCTGCGAGGGGCTTAGCCTTCGGAAAGTGAAATCGTACAAACTCGAAACTGTGTCGGAATTCTCGCCGGTGAAGGATGGATCGGCTGTTCCGGAAGTTGCGTATTGCTCGCCGAAAGGTGCGTATGCGGTACTAGAGTAGAGCGTTCGCGACGGGGTGGAGGCCAAACGAGAACTGCCCAGCCAGTCCGCATGGCGGTAATAAGCGAGACCCGACGACGTGTACACAGCCGTACCCCCGCCTGGCAGGCCGGCAAATGCTTTCGCTAATGATGTTCCGTTCATGATCGCTACCTTACCCACGGCGCTCCACAGAATCTGGTTATACCCTGATCCGTTCGCCTGTTCAACTACGCTGCCCAGCGCGTCGTAGGTTGCTGTAATCCCATTGACCGAGGTCATATTGCCCCAGTTGGGGTCCCAGGTGTAGGTATTCCCAATATTATCCGTCTTGGTGTTGCCATCTGCGTCGAAGCTCATTCCGCTGACCATCGGTTGATTGGCGGCGTTGTATGACGAAGGTTGAAACGAGAGTCCGAAGCCGTTTGCCGTCTTCGAGATGTTCCCGAATGGGTCGTAGCTGAAGCTCTGACTGCCCGTGCCCGCTCCGCAAGTGACTCCCGCCAATCGGCCCAGATCGTCGTAAGTATACGACGTACACGACTGCGAATCGTTGGTGCTAGGAATCTGGTCGTTGATGTTGAGACTCGCGAGAGTCCCATTGATGTTCCAGGTGGTTGTCCCGACGTCCGTGCTGCCATTGACCGAAAATGTGTACGTCAAGGCGCGCCCGGTGTTGGGATCATAGGTGAAGCTGTCACCGTCCGACGAGCCGTAGGTCACGCCGGTCAATGACCCCAAAGGATTTGCCGTGCTGCTGGTCGAATACGTCACGTCGGTTACCGGGTTCGTGCCCGAACTGGCGTAGACTTTGGTATAGCGCCCTTCACCATCTAGACCGTTGCCACCGGCTCCGTAATTGAGCATCGGCACGGACGGGATGCCGCTAAGCGTTTCGAGCGCGCCGGAGGGCCAATAGGCGGCCGTAGTGTGATAATAACCGCCTGAATGGGGCGTCGATTCGTAAACGTCCGTCAACTCGCCCCGAGGGGAATAGCTGAACCACTCGTCAGTCTGTAGAGTCGTGAACGAGCACTGATCTGTAGATGCTTCTTTGAGCCTCGTCATCGTATTGGCGACTGTGACGCCCGAGGGGGGCGTCCCATTGTTATACGGAGTGGGGCTGTTGTCATAACGGTAATGGCGGCAGACTGGGCCATTGTATCCGGCATCGGTCAAACGGTGCAGAGCATCGTACACGTAGCAAGTCGTGTTGCCTGCATTGTCCACGCGTTTCGTCATGTCGCCTAGTGATGCAGCATAGGAACCACATGCCGAGTCGTAGGTGTAGGAAACAGTACCGGTTTCTGGATTGACTTCTGAGGTCAGCCGCCCCGCCCAATCGTAGTAGTAGGATCGAGTTTGTTGCTGGTTGCTGGCCGCCTGTGCATTCTGAATCGCCGTGAGCAACCGCCCCGCACCGTCATAGGTGTATTTTGTCCAGAATCCGGTCTGCTGCGAAGTCTGGCCGCAAGTCCCCCTGCCTGCCAAGGTCGAAGATATTTCGCAAACTGAAGTCAATCGTCCCAGGCCATCATATTCAAATTGCTTCTGGAAGCTCTGAGATCCGGTACCGCTAACCGTTACGAGCACATCGTTGTCTGTGTATGTGTAAGAAGTCGTCCCGCCGTCGGAATCCGTGGTAGTGAGAACCCGGCCCAGCGCATCGTAAGTCGTGCTGACTCCTGGTGCGGATGAGTTTGTGCCGCCAGCCGCCGCGCTGAACAACATGGTCGATCGATCCGCGAAGCCAACGTTGTTGTAGTCTGTCTCCGTGGTATCGTAGTTGGTTGCGCCGGGGCCTTGAAGGCGCTGATTGAGATTTGGCCTCCCAAAACCGTCGACAGATGAACGGAAGTCGACAATGGAATTGTTTGAATTGAACGACAATGAGGACTCAACTGCTGTCTGATTGATATAGGTGATGGACGTTGGATTGTTCTCCTGATCGGAGGTCTGTGTCGGGCGCCAGAAATTGGGATCATTGTATGTAACGACTGAGGTCTGGTTATTTTCATCGATGACACTCGTTGCGACGCTGCCATTGCAGTTCCATGCCGCCGAACGGAAAAGACCGAGAGGTTCGTCGATGGTTGTGGCGAAAGTGTTTCCGCACGATCCCGAGCCGTAAACATAGGTCGTCGAAGCGCCATTCACATCGGTGGATGTATAGAGTTCTCCCGTGTCGTAATAGGCGGCGGTCTGGTTTAGGCTCGTACCCGACGCGGTGTATGTAGAGAGCGTTGTCAAATTTCCACGTGAACCCGTCACAGAAACATGTTGAGGTGTTCCGCTTGTAGGCGTTACAGAACCTTGGTCATAACTGTAGGTGGTCTTGGATACCCACCCGTTTTGCCAATCTTCGACCTCTACCGTGGATGGCAAGCCAACAATGCCGTTCAAGGTCGCGTAAAGGATTATGGCTGACCGTAGCGGGTTGGGTGTTGGCGCAGCTCCCTGATTAACTCCGTAGTCGAAATCAGTTTCCGCTCCAATCAAACCTGGAACCGTTGAGGAGCCGTTGTACACAACCTGAGAAAGTTTTGCTTGTGCATTCGGAAGCTCTGTATAGGTGTCTGTCTGAGTAATCGGTGAACCAACGGTCGTACTGGGACTTGCACAATTTGTCCAATTTAGGTTGTAGCAAACTATTTTTGTTAAAAGCAGAGTACTGCTGCCTTGGTAAATTTGTCGTTGCGTTTCGTAGAGATTGTAAGTTGGGACTGTACTCGGGCCACTCGTACTCGTAGTACTGTCTTCGGCAAAATTGCTGACGGTTGTATTGCTGGGACTGGACGGATCATTGATCGTAGTCGTCCAGGCCGAACCTGGTCCCGGCGTTCCGGAAACTAAGGACCGTGAGTAGGTCCATTCTCCACCAGGACTCAAGGTCCGCGTAAGGTTGGCGGTCGAGCCATCGCTATAAATGCCGGTATTGCTGGGGCCGCCGCTATAAGCGTAGCTGACCGTGCCGCCAGTAGGTAGCGTGGCAGATGCGATCCGACCTGTCACACAGTAGTTCTGGAAAGTTCCATTCAAAGGAGTGCAGTTAGCGCCGGCAGGTGTCCTCTCATATGTGAACGAGTAGCTTGTTCCGTCTGGAAGTTGGATGCTGCTCACAAGGTAATTCGCTAGCGGTCCATATTCGGCTATTCCACTGATTTGAAAGTCCGTTGCAACGGTGTAGTACTGATAATTCATGGAATATGTAGATTGTGAGCCTTGCGGATTGGTATACGAAAACGTTTCTGCGCTTGGTGCGCCTCCTCCGACCGTTAAAGCTGTCGTTCCAAGCGTGTCAGTAAAGGTACCGCTGCCGTTTGACGAGATCTGGTTGCCGTTGGTATCGGTGACAACGCCAGACGAGTACTGATTGGTTGAGGGCGGCGAGATCAGCTTCCCTGTCGGAGAGTTAAGAACGGATATGTGGTAGTTCGTGACACTCAACTGGTAGCCGGAGCCATCAGAGGCGATGGCAGAGAAGTTCGGTTGCGATGCCGGCGGATCGCACTGTGGTGGCTGTGAAGAGGTATTCTGAGTGTCTCCAAAGAATGGGTGCTGCACACCAAATGGATCGTTATACACAAAGCCCGAATAGAGAACCGTTGGGCACGTATACCATATCCCACCGGATCCACGAACGCGACCATTGATGGTGGTCATATGATAGCTCATGTATCCCGTTACCACTGCAGTCTGCGAAGTCCAGCCGAATGCTTGCACGGGCGTCCAGGTTCCTGATCCGCTAA
>Ga0326728_10022674_pt1 | contig 11616 bp, 11 predicted proteins | sample MB3enrmetagenome_FD_207602 | JGI IMG/M metagenome (GOLD analysis project Ga0326728, IMG submission 207602) | Lab enriched peat soil microbial communities from McLean, Ithaca, NY, United States - MB31MN | ecosystem: Environmental > Terrestrial > Soil > Wetlands > Peat | place: USA: New York... | reverse complement strand
AAACGGTTGTCACGGAAAGGGTTGGGAAGGCCGCCCGGGCCCGTCGGTCCTTACGGAAGAACGGGTGGCAGCGGTATCTTGAGGGCCTTCAGACGTTTATTAATTTCGTCCTCGGACATTTCTCGGTATTCTTTGGGCGTAATGATGTGCACGAGGTAGCCGTCCCCGCTCGCGCTGTCCCGCTTCATCGCGGCTGTGAGGCCGCGGAGCGCGAGGTCGACCGCGTCCGAGGTGGACATCTCCCGGGAGTACCCCTCCTCGAGGAGACCGTAGGCGATCGTGGAACCCGAACCGACCGAGACGTACCGGTCCTCGATGCAACCGCCCGCCGGGTCGACCGAGAAGACGTGGGAGCCCTTGCCGTCGACGCCGCCCAGGATGAGCCAGGCGTAGTAGGGGTAGTAGCGGTTCCCGCTCAGGATGTTCGCGAGCAGGGTCGCCGCGCCCTCGGCGGTGAGCGGGGCGCTGCGGCGGAGCCGGTAGAGGGAGACCTCGGCCTTGAGGTAGCGCGCGAGGACCTGGGCGTCGCCGACGAGCCCGGCGATCGTGATGCCGATGTTCTCGTCGATCTTGAACAGCTTCTGGGTCTGCTTGTTGGAGATGAAGCTTCCGGCGGTGGCCCGGCGCTCGGTGGCGAGGACGACCCCGTCCTTGCAGACGATTCCGATCGTCGTGGTGCCCTTCAGGAGGCGCTCCTCGTCGGCCGCGCTGATCACGGTTTGCATCGTCGTACCTCCGGTCGCCCGGAATGTGCGACGGCGGACCCGGGGTCGCTATATAAGGGCTCACGCAGCGATTACGCCGGCATCACCGACGCACCCGAGACCACGTCGTGAACGGGGCTCCTCGGGCGAGTGCAACCCGGAGAACGGCACCCATTAAAACCCCGGCTTGGATGAACCCGGGGTCTCTATGTTGCGTCACGAAGTCGTCGTGGTCGGTGCGGGTCTCGCCGGGCAACGCGCGGCGCTCGCGGCGGCCGAGGCCGGGCGGGACGTCGCGATCGTCACGAAGCTGCACCCGCTGAGGTCGCACTCCGGCGCGGCCCAGGGCGGTATCAACGCGGCGATCGGGGTGAACGATTCGGTCGACGCCCACATCTTCGACACGGTGAAGGGGTCCGACTACCTCGGAGACCAGGACGCGATCGAGTTCTTCTGTCGGGAGGCCGGCCCGACGGTCATCGAGATGGAGCATTTCGGCACCATCTTCACCCGTGCCGAGGACGGCACGCTCGCCCAGAGGCCGTTCGGGGGCGCCGGGTTCCCCCGTACCGTCTACGCCGCCGACCGGACCGGGCTAGCGCTCCTGCAGGGGCTGTGGGAGCAGCTCGGGACCGCGCACTTCACGCTCTATGAGGAGTGGGAGCTCGCCCGGATCGTCGTGCGGGGCGGTCGGGTCCAGGGGATCGTCGCGCTCGACAAGAAGACCGGAGAGTTCCAGATGGTGGCGGCGAAGGCCGTCGTCATCGCGACCGGCGGGGCCGGCCGCATCTACGGCCGGTCGACCAACGCGCACAGCTGCACCGGGGACGGGATGGCGGCGGCGTACCGCGCGGGAGCGTTCCTGAAGGATCTGGAGTTCGTCCAGTTCCACCCGACCGCCCTCCTCGAGGGCGGCATCCTCGTCACCGAAGGGGCCCGGGGCGAGGGCGGGATCCTGAAGAACGCCTCTGGGGAGCGGTTCATGACGAAGTACGCCCCGAAGGTCCTCGAGCTCGCCTCCCGCGACGTGGTCGCCCGCGCGATCACGACCGAGATCCTCGAGGGACGCGGATTCACCGGACCCTACGGCCCGTACGTCCACCTCGAGCTGATGCACCTCGGCAAGGAGAAGATCGAGAGCCGCCTCCAGGAGATCTGCGACCTCTGCCGGTCGTTCGCCGGGATGGACCCGGTGACGGACCCGATCCCCATCTCCCCGGCCCAGCACTACATGATGGGAGGCGTCGGCACGAACATCCCGGGGGAGACGAACATCCCCGGCCTGTACGCCGCCGGCGAGGCCGCCTGCGTCTCCATCCACGGGGCGAACCGCCTCGGCGGGAACTCCCTCATGGAGACGCTCGTCTTCGGGAAGTCGGCCGGCGCGGCGGCTGCCGCGTACGCCCAGAAGGCGGTCGCGACCGAGCTGCTGCCGGGCGACCTCGACTCCGTCACGTCCACGTACCGCGCTTGGTTCGGCCGTGCGGACGGGGAGGACCCCGCCACCATTCGGACCGACCTCCAGAAGACGATGGACCAGTTCGTCAACATCTTCCGCACCGAGGCGGACCTCACGGAAGGCCTCCGACGGGTCCGGGCCATCCAGGAGCGCTTCTCCCGGATCCGCGTGGTCGACCAGTCGAAGGTGTTCAACATCAACCTCTCGGATGCCATCGAGACCGAGCACATGCTCGACCTCGCCGAGGTCATCATCGTGGGCGCGATCGCCCGGACGGAGAGCCGGGGGGCCCACTTCCGTAAGGACTACCCGAAGCGGGACGACAAGAACTGGATGAAGCACACGCTGGCGCTTCGGACGCCGAGCGGCCCCACCCTGACGTACTCGCCGGTCGCGTTCACGCGCTGGGAACCCAAAGAGAGGGTGTACTGATGACCGAGGACACGATCTCCGTTCCGTTCGACGTCTACCGCTACACGCCGGGAAAGGACACGACCGCGCGCTACCAGCGCTACACGCTCGACCTCGTCCCCCACACGCCGATCCTGACCGCGCTCCTCCAGATCCGCTCCGAGATCGACCCGAGCCTCGGCCTCCGCTACTCGTGCCGGAGCGCGATCTGCGGCTCGTGCGCGATGCAGATCAACTCGAAGAGCCGGCTCGCCTGCGAGACGCAGGTCGGGCCCGAGGTGGCCCGTCACGGCCGCATCGTGGTGGAACCGATGCGCAACCAGCCGGTCATCCGGGACCTGATCGTCGACCAGACCCGGTTCTGGCGGGAGTACGCCAAGGTCGAGCCCCACCTGAAGCTCGACCCCACCATCCCGATGCCGGCCGGCAAGCCGACATCGATGTCCCCGGCCCAGGTGGAGCGGTTCAAGGAGACCCCGCGCTGCATCGCCTGCGCGGCCTGCTTCTCCGCGTGCCCGGCGGCCGAGGCGGACCTCGAGTTTCCCGGACCGATGGCGCTCGCCAAGCTCTATCGATTCGCCGTCGACCCGCGCGACACCGCCTACCGGCAGCGGCTCGAGCGCATCCAGCCCGGCGGCCTCTGGCTCTGCCTTCGCTGCCACCTCTGCACCGAGGCCTGCCCGAAGGACGTCCGACCTTCCGAACGGATCCGCGACCTGAAGGAGATGGCGATCACGGTCCAGGGCGCGAACGAACTGGGCTCCCGACACGCGGTCGGGTTCAAGGAGAACCTCAAGGGGGCCGGCCAGCTCAACGAGATGAAGCTCGTCCGGGCGACCGACGGACTCATGGGGATGGTCGGCCAGCTCGGACAGGGGATCCGGATCTATCGGAAGAAGCCGGAGATCATGAAGAAGCCTCGCAAGATCGAGGGGATGGACGAGCTCGACAAGATCTACGCCGCGCTCGACGCGCCCTCGAAGGAGGGACCATGAAGATCGCGTACTACCCCGGTTGCCTCGCGCAGTCGTCCTCGAAGGAGCTCGACCTTGCGACCCGCTGGGTCTGCAAGTCGCTCGGCATCGAGCTCGTCGAGTTCCCGAACTTCTCCTGTTGCGGGTCGGGATTCATCGACGAGGCGAACGAGGTCCTGAACATCGCCATCAACGCGCGTAACCTCGCGATCGCCGAGAAGGCGGGCCTGGACGTGCTCACGATCTGCTCGACCTGCCAGGGGATGCTCACGCTCGCCAAGGTCCGCATGCAGGACCCGAAGGTGAGGGCGCGCGTCGACGCCGCGCTCAAACCGATCGGCATCGAGTACAAGGGCACCGCTCAGGTGAAGCACCTCTTGAAGGTCCTCACCGAGGACATCGGGCTTCCCGCCGTGAAGGCGAAGGTCCGCCGGCCGCTCCACGGAATGAAGGTCGGCGCGTTCTACGGCTGCCACCTTCTGCGCCCGGCCGACGAGATGGCGAGCGAGAGCGCGGAAGAGCCGCGCTCCTTCGAGGACCTTCTCGCCGCCATCGGTGCGACCCCCGTCGAGTACCGCGGCGCCGTGATGTGCTGCGGCTTCCCGATCCAGTTCGTCAAACCGGCCACCGCCTACGCGATCGCCGGCAAGCAGATCCTGGACGCGAAGGCGCACGGAGCCGACGCGATGGCGACGCCCTGCCCGCTCTGCCACCTCTCGCTCGACGCCTACCAGAACAAGGCGTCGAAGGCGGTCCACGCGCCCCCGCTCGACATGCCCATCTTCCACCTCCCGCAAGTCGTCGCGCTCGCGTTCGGGGCCTCCCCCGAGGAGCTCGGCCTCTCGCGCCACCTCGTTCGTACCGATGGCGCCCTCGCGAAGGTCCACCCATCCGCTCCCGCGTGAACGGTCCGGCGACGACCGGACCCGCTACGCGAGCGGAACGCCGTGGGAACCGAAGGTCGGCTACAGCCGCGCGGTCCGGGTCGGTCGGCGCATCTACGTCTCGGGCACGACCGCGACCGCCCCCGACGGGTCGGTCGTGGGCCGGGGGGACGCCTACGCCCAGACGGTCCAGACCCTCGACAACGTCGAGCGTGCCCTGACCGCTCTCGGGAGCCGAAGGGAGGACATTGTCCGGGTTCGTGTCTACGTGACCGACATGGGCGACTTCGAAGCGATCGCGCGGGCCCTCGGGGAGCGGTTCGGGGAGATCCGGCCGGCGAACACGCTCGTCCAGGTGGCCGCGCTCATCGACCCGGCGATGAAGGTCGAGATCGACGCCGACGCTGAGGTCCCAGACCACCGCTGAGACGGGGAAGCGCTCGCTCGGCCGCCGGCCCCGGATTACGGGGGAGATCAGGGTTCGCGGGGAGGGAACTCAGAAGCGGGGTCCGCTCCGAGCTGGCGCGCTCCGGCGCCCTTCGTGACATAGAGGTGGAGCCGGTCGCAGGTGCCTCGGAAGTAGGCGGGGCCCTCGGCGGCGAAGGCACGCAGGCGCGTAGCGATCTCGTCGTCCGTCAGCCCCTCCTCGACCTCGGGAGAGAAGAGGCAGCCGAACACCAGGAACCGGTGCCCTTCGAGCGAGAAGCGGTCGGTCTCCGGAGCTCCGCAGAACGGGCACGTGAGCGCGTGCGCTGAGGTCGTGGGGGCGCTCGTCATCGGCGCCCTAATCGATGTATCCCAGGGAGCGGAGCCGTTCCTTGAGCCCCCGCTCCTCCTCCTCGGTGAAGCCGGTGGTCCCGGGCTCGTCGAGGAGCCGAGAGAGGACGAACGCGATGAACGCGTCCACGGACTCGAACGAGGTGCCGCGGAACCGCTCCTCGAGCGCCGCGACGAGCTCTTCCGGCAGTTGGACCGAGCGGGTGGGTGGGGAGGAGGGGGACGTTTCGGCCACGGATTTCCTTCGCGGCGCGAGCAGGGTGGCGATAGATATTCCCTTCGGGTCGGCGGCCGCTCCTATTCCCACTCGATGGTCGCGGGCGGCTTGTCGGTGATGTCGTAGAGGACGCGCACCACGGCGCCCGCGAGCGCGCGGGTGATCCGCTCGCTCATCCGGGCGAGCACCGGCCGTGGGAGAGCCATCGCGGTCGCCGTCATCGCGTCGACCGACTCGACGATGCGCACGACCACGGCCTCGCCATGGACCCGGTTGTCGCCGGTGACGCCGACCGTCCGGACCGGTAGGAGCACCGCGAAGTACTGCCAAGGCCGGGCGATCTCCTTCGCCGCGACCGCGCGCTCGACCTCCTCCTCGACGATCGCGTTCGCCACGCGCTCGCGCTCGACCCGTTCCCGCGTGATCGGCCCGTTCACGCGGACGGCGAGCCCCGGCCCAGGAAACGGCTGGCGTTCGGCATCGGGAACCCCGAGGTGCCGCGCGACGGCCCGCACCTCGTCCTTGTAGAGGTCGCGAAGCGGCTCGACCAGCGTGAGCCGCATATCCTTCGGGATCCCGCCGACGTTGTGGTGAGTCTTGATCGTGTCCCGGAGCGCGCCCCCGCTCTCGATCCAGTCGGGCGCGATCGTTCCCTGGATGAGCCGGTCGCATTGGAACTTGTCGGCCTCCATCTCGAAGACCCGGACGAACGTCGCCCCGATGCGGCGCCGCTTCTCTTCGGGGTCGCTGATCCCGGCCAGCGCCTCGAAGAAGAGGTCGGAGGCCGAGACGAGCTCGTAGGGGAGATGGCTCGCCGCGAAGAACCGCCCGACCTGCTCCACCTCGCCCGCGCGCAATAGGCCCGTGTCCACGAAGATCGCCTTCGACCGCTCGCCCAGCGCCTGGTGCGCGAGCAGGGCCGCGACGGTCGAATCGATCCCGCCCGAAGCGGCCACGATCGTGCGGCCCGCTACGGCCTTGCGGAGGCGACGGACCGCCTCCTCGACGAACGCCGCAGGGTCGTTCACGGCGCGCCCCCCGGTGTCGCGGAAGGCTCCTCGTGCCATTTCGCCCGATACCGCTCGAGCGCGGCGGTGAGCTCAGGATACTTGAGGGCCAGGATCGCCGTCGCGAGGAGCGCCGCGTTCTCCGCGGCGTCCAGGCCGACCGCGGCCACCGGGATGCCGGGAGGCATTTGGACGACGGAGAGGAGGCTGTCGAGACCCAGTCCGCGATGGAGCGGGACGCCGATCACGGGCTTCAGCGTCCGGGCGGCCACGGCCCCGGGGAGCGCCGCCGAAAGGCCGGCCATCGCGATGAAGACGTCCGTCGCCGGGTCGCGGACGAGCCGGTCGACCTTCTCCGGCGTTCGATGGGCGGACGCGACGTGGACCTCGCACGGCACGGAGAACTCCAATAGGCGCGCGCGGACCTTCTCGGCGACCTCAAGGTCCGACTTCGACCCGACGAGGACGGTGACCTTCACACCTCCGTCCAGCGCTCCGGCAAGAAAACCTTTCTCGGCCGGTCGCCCCTACCTTCATACCTCCTCGAAGGCTCCGAGCGCACCATGGGACCCCGGCTCCACGGCCATGGCCGGTTCCGCCGGTGGCTCGGCCGTGCCCTGGGCGGTGACGAGGAGCTCGGCGACCGCGCCTGGCGGAGGATCCTGCACCTCTTCGGCGCGGCCGTCCTCTTCTACTATGCCGTCCCGAACAACTTCTTCGTCATCGCGCCCAAGGCCGACATCCTCCTCGCGGCGCTCGCCGTCCTGATCCTCCTCGAGGTCCTGCGGCATACGGTCGGGCTCGAGCTCCCGACCATCCGACCGTACGAGGCCCATCGGGTCGCCAGCTTCGCCTTCTACGCCCTCGCGCTCGTCCTCGCGGTCCTCTTCCTACCGCTCCCCATCGGGGCGGCGGTCGTGCTCGGGACCGCCGTCGTCGACCCGGTCGCGGGGGAGCTTCGCCGCCAGTCCACTTCCCCGATCCTGACCCTCGGGATCCCACTCGGCGCCTACGGGCTCCTCGCGTTCATGGGCCTCGCGGCGATCGGCGGGTGGCCCGCCGGTCCCTCCGCGCTCCTGGCGGCGGCCGCGGCACCGCTCGCGGTCGCCGCCGAGCGACCGAAGTGGCCGTGGGTGGACGACGACCTCGTGATGACGTTCGTCCCGGCGCTGTTCCTCTACGCGGCGGGGGTCCTCGCGCTCGGGCTACCGGGGTAGGGGGGCCACCCGGGACTATACGATCGGGGTCAGCGTCGCGTGCGGCGCGCCCTTCTCCGGGTCCATACTGATCGCGTAGATCGTCGTCCGCGGCCGGATCCCGTAGATGCACGTCGCGCTGTCGATGTTGATGATCCGGAAGTACGAGTCCATCATGTTCAGGATCTCGCTCGACACGAGCAGTCCCGGCTTCAGGAGGCCGATCCCGAGGTTCCCGACGTGCTTCGTGCGCGAGACGCCCTGGAAGTACATCCGGATCGCGACCTGGTCGCCCATCAGGCTCTCGAACGTGTCGAACGCGGTGTACTCAAGGAACGTCTTGCGGTCCGGCCCGGCGACCGCCCGCTCGGCGGCCACCATTGCCTTCACCGCCTCCTCACGGCCGTAGCGGCCCATCGGGAGGATGTACGGCTCCTCGGTCTCGTTGGCGGAGTAGTCGGGGATCCGGACCCGCGTGTCGAACTGGTTCGCGGGGACGTGGCGGATCAGGGTCTCCCGGAGCTTGTCGGGCGACTCGCCCGCGGCGAGCACCGCGATGATCCCCCGCCCCTGGGAAAGGAAGTTCAGGAACGTGGGCGTGAACAGCATGTAGTAGTCGTCGACGCCGACGTTCACGTCGACCTCGAACGCGTTGAAGCTCCCGCGGCGGAACCCGCCGCCGAGCAGCTTGTCGAAGTCGGGGACGCCCGTCGAGTAGTACTTCTCGCCGTCGGCGACCGGCTTCCACGGGGAGTTGGGGATCGTTCCCCCCGGGGCCGAGACGTTCCCGAGCGCCTCGAAGCGCCCCCCGTCGAGCGTGACCGCGTAGCGGGCCCGCCCGATGTTGGTCGCCCGCAGCTTCTCGAGCCTCAGGTGGCGCACGCGGCGCTCGTCGAGCTCCTCGCGCTGGATAGAGATGAGGCCGTCGACGAGGTACTCGATCCCGCCCGCCTCGGGCTTTTCGAGGATCATGACGACGTCCGTGCTCGACGCCTCGACCAGGTCCTTCTGGAGGGCCATGACGAACTCTTCCATCTCGAGTCCGTACTTGTGGGTCACACCCTCGAGCGAGTCGATGACGAGAAGCGACTTCTCCGGGAGCGCGCGCTCGATCCGCTGGTAGACGTTCTCCACCTCGGGCATCGGGCTCCGCTTCAGGAGCGCGGTCAGGTGGGTGCGGTCGACCCGGGTCGGAGGTCCGCGTTCTTGGCCGAAGCTCGCAAGCACCTCGCGGCCGGCCCGCACCTTCTTCTGCTCCCCTTCCGGAAGCTCGACCTCCCGGGTCTTGCTGGACGCTTGGATCGCGTCCAGGAACAGCTTCGCCGCGTCGAGGACGCGGGTCCGCATCTCGGAGGTCCTTAGCCACGGGAACTGGCGGAAGAGCGCCTCGTCCCCGATACGCGTGGAAAGATAGTACGAACGGTTCGGCTGGCCGACACGCTCGAGCAGCTCGAGCCCGAACGTCGTCTTCCCCGTACCGGCTCCGCCCTTGATGATGAGCGACCGACCTCCCTTCCCGCTCAGGAAGGTGATCACCTCTGCCGGCACGCCGCCGACGGTACTCCCCTCGTTCGCGGTCATGTTAGGTCCTCTTTGTACGGATGGAGCGAGCTTCCCGAGGCCCTGCCGACCATTCCGTATCCTGTGCCGTCATGGGGGCCATCCCAAAGTAAAGCTTTCGTCCCGAGAGGACGACAACGGATTACCCGCCGCCCACCGCTTCTCGTGCGACTTTTCGAGCCTGCTCGAGGGCGTTCGCGAGGGGAGCACCGGGCTCCCCCACGGCGGTGGCCGCGGAGGGGTTGCCGCCGCCCTTGCCGCCGAACTCCGGCTTCGCCGCGTCGAGCGCGGCCTGGGCGGAAACCTTCGGGTCGGTGGACCCGATGAAGAGGAGTCCGCGACCGTCCCGCTCGCTCGCGAGGAGGGCGACCCGACCTCCGTCCTTCGTCAGCAAGCGGGAGAGCTCCATCATCTCGTTGCGGTCGAGCTCGACGCGCGCGACCACGAACGTCGTTCCCCCGACCACCTCCGTCGCGCTCGAGTCCGAGAGCAGCCGGGCCGCGGTCGCCCCGAGGTCTCCCTTCCTCCGTTCGCGCCCGCTCTTCCGCGATTCCTCCACCTCGGTGAGGAGCCGGTCGATCCCGTCCGGAAGCTGGGGTACCGGGACCCCGAGCCGGTGGGCCGCCTCGCGCAGGATCGCCTCGTGCTCGTCTCGTACGTCGAGCGCGCGGTCGCCGCTCACGTAGGTGAGCCGGACGATGCCGTCCTGGATCCGCTCGACGTCGAGGATCGCGATCGCCCCGACCTCGCTCGTGTGCGTGCAGTGGGTCCCGCCGCAGGCCTCGACATCGAACCCTTCGATCTCGACGATCCGAAGGTCGCGGCCGGGGACCGCGCCGCCCTGGTACAGCGTGAAGCCGAACCGGCGCTCGGCCTCGCCGCGCGTTTCGAAGTAGCTCTTCACCGGCCGGTCCTCGCGGACGACCTCGTTGACCCGCCGCTCGACCTTGTGGAGCTCCTCCTTCGAGAGGGCCCGGTAGTGCGTGACGTCGATCCGGGCGGCTTCCGTCCCCTTGTACGCCCCGGCCTGCCAGACGTGGGGGCCGAGGACCTCGCGCAAGGCGCCGTTCAGGAGATGGGTCGCCGTGTGATGCTGCATCAGCTGCGTCCGGCGCGCCGGGTCGATCCTCGCCCGGACCCGTTCTCCGACCTGGAACGGCGAGGGGCGCTCGAGCCGGTGCAGGACCCAGGGCCCGCGACGGTCGACCTCGACGACCTCGAGGTCGCCGAGGAACCCCTTGTCGGTGACCTGGCCGCCTCCCGTAGGGTAGAAGTACGTGCGGTCGAGCGCGACGAACGCTCCGCCGGACCAGACGACGTGCGCTTCGAAGCTCACCGTGTACGGGTCGAGATAGTAGAGGACCTCGGTGGGGGGCGTCGCGGCCGGGAGCTCCGGAAGCCCCTCGGTCGCCTCGGCGTACTCCGTGGTCGGCCCCTCGTTCTCGTGACGCTCGGCGACGCGCGAGTAGAAGTCCTCGGGGATCGCCGGCGGATGGGAGAGCTCCTCCACGGCGAGGTCGGGGGGAACGCCGAGCGAATCGTACCATTCGATGAGGGTCTCCGCTCCCACCCGCCCGCCGGTCGATAGGACCCGCTCCTCGTAGCGTCGGATCGTTTGCCGCGCCCGTCCAATCGCGTCCTCGTACCGCTCGACCTCGGCCTGGACCACCTTGTGGAGGTCGTCCCGATGCGCGCCGACCTCGGGGAAATCACGGGCGATCTCGCGGCCGACCCGGTCGAGGACGGAGAGGATGTCCGGCGCCTCGGGCGCCTTCTGGAGGATCCGCAAGGAGCGGCGGAGCAGGAGGCGCGCGAAGTACCCCTCCTTGCTGTTGGACGGCACCACCCCGTCCGTGAGGAGGAAGTTGAGGGCGCGCGAGTGGTCGATCAAGAGCGCGGTCTCCCGGGGAGGGAACGTGCGGCGGAACTCGTCGTACTCCTGGCCGAAGACCGCCTCGTAGGCGCTCTTCGTGCCCTGGCTCGCCCAGACGAACCGCTCGAGGCCGTAGCCGGTGTCCACGACCTGGAGCGGCATCGGCTTCAGGCGCTCGCCGTCGCGGACGTACATCATGAAGACGAGCGTCGCGAGCTCGAGTCCCGAGACGCTGACGCTGAGCGAAGGACCGACGTTCCCGCCGCCTTCCCAGACCTCTTCCTTGTAGGTGATCGACTTCGGGTCGACGCCGAGCTCGCTCGTCAGGAGCTCGTCGCAGAGCTCGGTGCACCGTTCCTTGAAGTAGACCTCGTGGTCCGGCCGGTTGAATGCGTGGTGCGCCATCATCTCGAAGAGGGTGAAGTGACGGCCGCTGCGGCCCACCTCCTCGAGGTCGATGAACCGCAGGACCGGCTGACTGATCACGAGCGGGTTCGCGGGGGGCGGGATCGTTCCGTTCGTGACCCAGGGCTGGAAGTCGTAGATCGACGCCT
>Ga0326728_10022673_pt1 | contig 11616 bp, 10 predicted proteins | sample MB3enrmetagenome_FD_207602 | JGI IMG/M metagenome (GOLD analysis project Ga0326728, IMG submission 207602) | Lab enriched peat soil microbial communities from McLean, Ithaca, NY, United States - MB31MN | ecosystem: Environmental > Terrestrial > Soil > Wetlands > Peat | place: USA: New York... | reverse complement strand
GCAGGCATCGCCGGGGCTCTTTTTTTATATAAATGCTCATCATACCTATTCTGATCGTGTTACCCATGGATCCGGCACCCGCGGAACGGATGATCCACGCATTTTTTGACGAGCGCCCTGCCCCGGACCTCGTACTCTGCGCGGCCTGGATCACTGCCGCGGTCGCCTGCATCACCGTCCCGGTCCTCAACGCCACCCCGGCAAGGATTATCTTTGCCCTCCCGGTGGTCCTTTTTGTGCCGGGGTACGCGCTGATCGCCGCGCTCTTCCCAAAGAAGACCGATATCAATCTCATCGAGCGCATTGCCCTCTCGTTCGGGCTCTCCATCGCGGTCGTCCCGCTCATCGGTCTGGGGCTCAACTATACCCCCTGGGGGATACGCCTTGACCCGATCGTCGTATCGCTGGTCCTGTTTACGGCCCTGATGCTGCTTGCGGCCCAGTACCGCCGGATGTCTCTTCTGCCGGATGACCGGTTCTGCTTCCCGTTCCGTGCGGCTGGAGCAGCGGCACGGGCGGAGCTCTTCCCGGGCACGGAGTCGAACCTTGACCGGGCGCTCAGCATCGTCCTCGTCATTGCGGTTGTTGCCGCGATCGCAACGACGGTCTACGTGATCGCGGTGCCAAAGCAAGGGGAAAAGTTCACGGAGTTTTTTATCCTCGGGCCGAACAAAATGGCGGCCGACTACCCATCCCGCATCTTTGCAGGCACCTCCTACCCGATGTATATCGGCGTGGGAAACCACGAGTACCGGAATATCACCTACACCGTCGAGGTCTGGCGGGTGCAGATGAATTTCGACCCGGTCACCAATACCTCGAGCATCGCACAACGTGACCTTGCAGACCGGTTTGCCCTTCCCGTCCCGGATAACCAGACGGTAGTGGTGCCCTACAACCTCACATTCCCAAAGACCGGTTTCAACCGGGCGGAATTCCTCCTCTTCAATGAGACGGTCCCGTCACCGGCCACCCGCGATACGGACCGGATCAACCAGAGTTATCAGGACCTTCACCTGTGGGTGACGGTGTATCCGGCTGGTGGATGAGAAATACCACGGTGACTGAGGTTCTGTCGTTCTCCGGTCCGCACCGCTGTACCTCAACGGGCCTCTGTGCGCTCTCTGCAAGGAGCGCTCCGTACAGGCTGCAGACCGGGCAGGGGGATACGATGCAGCACCGCGGGGATTCTGCGGCCATGGCCCTGCAGCCTTCGATGAACAGGTAGCCGGAGAGTGTCACCAGAACGGTATCCTTCTGGCGCTCGACCCGGACTGAGGCGGCACATTCGAGAATATCTTCCCCGAGCCCGGTAAAGAGTGCATCGAGAGCGGGAGGATCGGAAGGCACCTGCAGGCCAGAACGGCGCCGCAGGTCGTGTAAGAGCGGCGCACAGGACGGTTCCACCAGCACGCCTCCCTGTCCTGAGATCTGGAACGTGGACTCCCCGGTTACCGGTCGCAGGTCGTAGCGGGAGACCGGGTTGTACTGCTGCACGCCGTTTCTGTGGTGGAACGGTTCCGGGAGGAATGATGCGCTGCCAAGGATGCCGAGGTCTGCGGTCATACGGCAGAGGTTGATGCACCCCTGCACGGGGAGGATGGCGACCATCCGGGGGTCAAGTGTCTCTCCCCCGGAGAACGTCAGGACAAATACTCCGGTGAAAAACGAGATCGCGCCGGCAATGACGACTGCGGCCGAGGTGATCCCGCCCCGGTCCGTAAGGATTGCAATACCGATCAAAACCGCAGCTGCACTGAGGAGCAGGAGTGCCGCCATCCGGGGGGACTCGAAAGGAGGGAGGTTCATGGCATCACCGGCAGGCCCTCTTCAACCGGTACTCCATCGCCCCGAGCACCCCGGTCAGTCCGGTAAATCCCGCCGCCACGATAACGACCGGGAGGAGCATGTGGTTGGACACATCGATGATGCACCCGGCAAGGATGACAATGCAGAAGACCGTGAGAAGGAAGGTGTACGACCCGGCGGCAGGGCTCCTGTCGTCCCCGAAGAGGACCAGCCCGAAGATCCCGCACTGGGCAAGCACGCCGCCCCAGAGGGAGGTGACGGAAAGGACAAGAACAAACGGTACCCCGGCAAGGAGCGGTACCAGCGGGCAGGATTCCGGGGATATCCTGACCGTCAGGCCCGCGATAAAAACCCCGAGGAGGATAATCAACAGGAGCCATGGCGGGGAGAGCGGGGCGGCAAGCAGCATCCCGGCACCGATACCGGCAGCAGCTGCCGCGGTGACCGGCACGCTCCTCATGGTATCGCCTCGACCGCGGGGACGCCCGCGAACCGGGCACGCGATCTCCGTTCCGCCTCATCATACGATCCCGCGAAAAAGATCCGGGTCCCGAGCCGGACTTCGCGGGCGGCGGTGGAAAGAAGCCTGAGGTGGCTGAGATCGCCATCGAGCATGCTGTAGACCTCGACCCCGCCGAACGGGGCCTTTTTGAACAGGCGGGAACACTGGAGATAAAACGCCGGGGTCTCGTAGCTGAGGATCCCCCGCGATACCACCTTTCCCATCCGGTACAGGTACTCCCGGAAATCTTCGGGGATCTCCTGGTCCTCCTGCCGCTCCAGCGTGATCCTGAAACTCCGGAGATCGTTTCTGGTCGGTATCCGGTACGCAGCGTGGAGGCGTTGGCGGGGATGGGCATGCTCGCGGATGAATGATACGGCACGCGGGAGTTTCTGCTCGGCCACGAGGACACCGATCGTGTTGAGGCCGGATATGATCATCAGCGAGACGGTCCCCTGCATCTGGACGACACGGGTCACCTCCCCGGTCGCGCGGTTGATGAGGCGGACAAAGGCCGGATCGTCCGGATCTGCCGCACGGTCCGGCAGGTCGATGACGATCAGCGCCGGCCGCTGTTCCGCCCCGCCGTACTCCCTGACGATCATTCTGTTGTGCTTTGCCGATAACTTCCAGTCCACCGATTTCATGTCGTCCCCGTCAACATACTCCCGGACCGAACGGACACCATAGCTTTTGATGACGCCGACACGGCTGGTCTCCCGTTCCCCGGTGCCCGCGGGAGTGGTCCGTCGTGCGAAGTACGGTACGGGCTGTACCTGGATCCCGGGGCCGGAATACGCCGGTCCCGTCAGGTCTGCGGTGGCCCGGAAAAACGCGTCCGAAAGATCGATGGAGATCCCGGAGAACCGCAGGGCGCCATGGATCCGGGGGATGGCCCGGTACGTGATCGTCACCTGCCCGGCCGCGGGGAGGCGGAGGGCAGGTACCGCGGTTTCCGGCACGATACCCGGCGGGATGATCTCGCGGATATCGGCCTGCATGCCGGGAGGGACCCGGCACTGCACGGTCACATCCACACCGACGGAAGCACCCTGCCGGACGACAGGCCGCTCCACGCTGCGGGTGACGATAACCGAGGAGATGACCGTCCGGGTCCCCGTGTAAAATACGTACCCGGCCACGGCCGGAACGGCAAGGAGCGCTGCACCGCAGAGCAGGAAGGCCGTGTCATCGAGGAGCAGTGCCGCAAAGAGCAGAGCGGATGCCGCAACGATGACGGCCCGGGTACAGCGAGTCGCTCTCACGGCTCAGGGCACCTCGGTCGCCTCGATGATCTCCTGCACGATGTCATGCGCGCGCAGCCCCTCGACCTCTGCCTCCGGGGTCAGGATGATCCGGTGCCCGAAAACGTACGGCGCCAGCGCCTTGACATCATCCGGAATAACGTACGTCCTTTTTGCAAATGCAGCCCGTACCCTGCTGCCGTGGACAAGGGCGATCGATGCACGGGACGAGGCCCCCAGATCGACATCCCCGTGTTCCCTGCTGGCGATCACGAGGTCCCGGATATAGGCGAGCACCGGGTCCTCCATCCGGACCGCCTGCACACCGTGGATCATCTTCTCCAGCCTGCTTCTGTCGATGATCGGCCGGAGATTCACCTCGAACTCTTTCCAGCCAAGAAGCCCTTCCGAGGCCCGGCGCACGACGAGGAGTTCGTCATCGGTCTCGAGATGCGATGTGCGGAGGCTGAACATGAACCGGTCGCGCTGCACCTCGATCAGGGGAAACGTCCCCTCATATTCATGGGGGTTCTGCGTGGCGATCACAAAGAACGGCGACGGCAGCGGGGTGATGACGCCGTCAAAGGTGACCTGGCGCTCGCTCATCGCCTCGATGAATGCGCTCTGCGCCTTGGGGTTGATACGGTTCACTTCATCGACAAGGAGGATGTTGGTGAAGATCGGGCCGTAGCGGGGGATGAACTTGCTGCGCGTGCTGTCATAGATCCAGACCCCCAGCATATCCGACGGCATGAGGTCCACCACGCCTTGGATCCGGTTGAATTTGCACCCCGAGATCAGGGCAAGCATCTTTGCTATCGAGGTCTTTGCCGTGCCGGGGACGCCTTCCATCAGGACGTGCCCGTTTGCAACAAGGGCCGTCAGGACGATATCGAGGGTTTCCCGGTTACCCACGATGAATTTCCCGAGAGTATCACGTGCGGTCTGGTAAAAATCTGCCACCTGTCGGATTGTTGTATCCAGAGTTTCCGGATCTGCCATGGTATCACGCTAGATGATCTTCTTCTGCCACGCGATGAGAACGACGAGCAGTATCAGGGCCGCTGCAAGCGCGCGGTATGCCGGGTCGGTCCGGATACCGTGAGCGACAGCCTGCATCCCGGTCAGCTGGTCTGCCCGTGTGCTGTACGCATCGACCAGAAGGGTCTTATGGGTATCTACAAGCCCGCGGATGAACTGCGCATCTGCATAGGCCGGCCCGGTCTGCTGCATCGCATTGATAAAGATACTGGGGTCTCCGACCACATAGAGATCGCCTTTCCCGATCGTTTCGTGCGCGGCGACCTCGTACCGGGAGATGGAGATGCCGGCGCCCGGGCCCGGGCTGCCGGCGGTGTCGATCCAGCTGATGAGGCCGGTCGAGAGGACGGGATCGCCGCCGCTGAGGGCCGCCGCCTTGTCCAGCACGATACCGCTGCCGGAGAGCGACGGAAATGCGGCACCGGCCGGGAATGCAACGACCGTGTACGGGCTGCCGTAGGCACGGTCCACGCTGGAGAGGTTCCCGGGCAGGATGGTGATGGACGATCCCATGCCGTCAAGGAGGTCTGCTCCCGTGCCGAAATCATCGGCAATGACGAGCGTATTTCCCCGGGCGACATAGGCCCGGTAGGCAGCGCTGTCCTGTGCGCTGAAGTGCCGGTACGGCGCGATCATGAGGAGCGTGGTGTTGGTGTAGCCGGCGAGCTGGCCGGGGTCTGCGATCTCCGTGACCCGGTGCCGGTCAAGGGTATCGAAGAACTGGCTGGTCCCGTTCCACCCAACGTTGTACCGGCTGAACTCATCCGCATTGGTGGCGAGGTGGAGAAGGAGGACACCCAGCGCAAGGCAGAGGACGATTACGGTTACCCATGCATACGGTTTAATCGCGACCGCCCCCGGTGGTTTCGTCGGCCTGCACGAGACTTTCTCTGAATTCGGCCTGGTCCCCGGCACTCCTGCCGCCGGCGTACCGGATCCGTTCGTACGCGGAGACGAACCGGGTCACCGCAGCTTCGTACGCCGCGTCCCGGCACGCGTGCACGATCTCGCGCGGCGTCCGGGTGAGGTGCCGCACGATATGCCGGAGACCGGCGATCCGGCCGGTCAGGAGACGGTAGGCGAGGTACGCCGCCTCGCTGAGGCCCTGCGCATCCCGGGCCTGTTCGTAGCGCGAGAGGACGTTTCCATCTTCAGGAATTGTACCATGAGAAATAGCTTCCCGCGACCATTCAGGTCCGGGCAGTACCAGCAGATCGCCCTGATCTTTCCGTATCGCTGCTGGTTTCTTGGTCGGCTTTGCCATGAACGGACCGATGATCTTTTTCCTGCGGAGGTATAGGTAGGCCCCGCCACAACTGGCCGCAAGGATTGCCGTCACAACACCTAGAAGGGCTGGGACTCTCAGGTATGATAGAGAGAATCCTGACGACGAAATATAAACCGTGACCGGCTTGCTCTCAGATATATTGACCGGATATTCCGGCGCATCAAAGCGGGCCACAAGAATATGGGTACCGGCTGACAGAGGTACCGACACATTGAATGCCCCTCCACCATCAGTCGTCCCCGAGAATATGGTCTGGTTGTTTTCCCGTACCGTAAATGGGGCATAACGAATTGGCCGGTTTGCAAGAACTGTCCCGGAACAGGTTGCTGCATGGCCTCTTGGATCTGGACGGGCTTTCAAGGTTGTTGTTGAATCAACAAGAGTAACCGTGAAAAGTACCGGGAATGACGTGATATTCGAAGCCTTTGCGACCACCGAATGGGTGCCCGCAGGGATCCGTTCGACCATAAACGACCCGATATACACGCCATTCTCATCAGGAGTGAAATTGCTGATCGGATTTCCATCCATAGATAGGGTAATATTGCCGTCATTCTCTGAAGAAACAAGATGTCCAACAATACTAATGGTATCGCGATAAACCGCGTGATCGGGTTCGATGGCCAACGAGAGATATGGTCCTCCGGATGCAAGTGTTCGCAGTTGCCCTGTACCGGTCGCAAACACATCCGCCTCGCGGAGGATTCGCTGGAACTCGACCGTACTCTGGTTGTATTGGGTGGTGTCAAGGCCGAGTTTTGTACTGACCGGGAGGACTTTTTGGTGCTCGTTCAGGTACCTCCCGTACAGCTCACTAAGCCGTTTCTGCAGGGCGGCGCCTTGGTAATTGACCGAAATCATAATGTCCGGGTCCTGACTGCTCCGGAACCGGATTTGCAGATCTTTGATGGAATCGAGGGTTGCTGTATCGTTTGCCAGCTGGTGGAGGATCTGATCCTGCGCTTGTGTGCTCATAGCGAAGTTTTTGATCTCGCTTTGGTTCATGTCGAGATTAATTACAAGGTTATCCAGTTTCCCGAAGGTCTTTTCATAAGCAACAAAATCCGCGATGGCACTGTCAGGATCCCTTAACCGGATGTCGAGCGTGATGCTTGCCGGGCGGTTGAGCAGATCCTGCATCAGGGGGTATACATCCGTCGTGCTATTGAGGGGCTGGGCCATGAGGGGTCCAGTGTTGACATGATATTTCGTCTCGGCCGATGTGTTTTCAAAACTATACAGGACCGGCGAACGCGCGAAAAACAGGAGGGTGGCGAGGGCAATGATCCCAATAACGATCACGATCGTGATCGGCATGCGGTGGGTCATCAGGCAAGGATCTCCATGACCTTCTGTAGAACGATCGCACCGAAAACTATGACCCCGGCCGCGATCTGGATGTGCACGTACCTCATGGAGCCGGGGTGCACTGATGCGGCATCAAGGAGTTCGGTGACGATTAAAATTCCGATCAACCAGAGGACAAAAAAGATCTCGAGATCGAACGATTCGGCCAGCAGCATAAAGATGGTCACCAGCACGAGCCATGATGTAAGAACAATTGCTGCCACGATCTTCTTTTTCATAATTCACATCCCCGCTTATGGCAGAATCCAATCACCGGCCGATACCAGTCGGAAAAAAATATGATTTTTTCATCATGGTGATCCTTCGCATACGGCATCACCCTCCGCGATACCTGTTCCCAGCTGATTCCTGCCGATGCCGCCGTGACCGCACCTGTGCCTGTACCCCTGCTTTCCTTCGGGAATACCTGCGTGGACACATCTGAAACCCGTATAGTTATAATCAGTTACCGGAATAATAAACCGTTTTGATATTATCCGGGAATCGCGGCTTTTGGTTACAGTCACACAGCAATTTACCACTGTCCCAAAACACTGCCCCAAAAAAATTTGAAACGAACTGAGGAGATCGGCTATGGAGAAAACGAAACAAATCAAATGAGTTCATACCTAGAACGAGATAATCGTTCATATGACCCGCTTTCCATGTTCCCCTCAGTCTTAGGGCACCTTACGAGCATCGAGTGATTCATCAGAACTACGAGATCGAGAAGATGTGCCAGCATCTTCGCTGCCCGACAGGTCAAGAGGCTCACATATTCAAACCGGACATAAGGTACAATCTTATTCCCATCGAAAACTGGCAAAGGATGCGATCCGTGACCCGTTCTCTCTCATTTATCCGATTTTGACTTCAAAACGGATGAACACGACCGGATCGTCAGGAAAAGGGCGTCTTAAATGCATACAGGAGCATCAGCTGGCATCAGACTCCCGAACTTTCCTGTATCGGCCTGAAACTCCCCGAAAAAAAGGTCTTCTACACTGCGTTTCCTTTGCCGATCTCCTGCCAGATCGACCAACACACTACCCGAAAAAAGGGCGTGCCGGAACACCCGTAAAGGGGGAAATTTTTCTTTTATTAACATGGGTATTCCTGCATTCCGGGCGATTATTTTAGATTTTATCCGGGCGGCGGACATCATCCCTTCCAAAACCTGTCCACCGACTCCGATCTATAGCAAAAGGAGCCCGTTATGGGCCCGGATTAGGCTGATCCTCGTCTCCCTCCATCAAACCTCCAAAATCCGATGGTTCTTGGGAACAACATTCTGGCCGAAATCCCAAAATGGCCAGAAATCTGAAAGCGGGAGGTCGATCTCTCTTTATCAAAAAAAGCGGGCTTCCTTTCAACAGGGCCGGGCTGGAGTTCCCGATATACTATAATCAGCGATTAAGATGAAAACCGATGAAAGTGAATCAGTGCTAGCTGCTCCCGGCCACCAGTGCCTGCGGGTCACAGCGGATAAGATGGTGCGAGAGGGAAAATGATCGGCTCTTCAGGCAGCATCATAAACAATTCGGAGGATCTTTTCCGCAGCCTTCCCATCCCCAAACGGGTTCTTCCATTTCCGTGATACCCTAAGCATCTTCTCCGTGGCCTGCATGACAGCGTCCGGTTCGACACCGGCAAGCATGTTTGCCCCTATATCGACCGTCTCCGGCCGTTCTGTGGAATCCCGCAGGGTCACACAGGGGACACCAAGGATGCACGCTTCTTCCTGGACACCCCCGGAATCGGTGAGGACGAGCCGTGCGTACGCTTCGAGCTGGAAGAACTCGAGGAAATTTTTTGGCGGGACGAGCGTGATGTCAGTGCAGTCGATGCCGAACTCGCGGATCTTCTTTTTAGTCCGCGGGTGGACCGGAAAGAGTACGGGGATGTCATACCGTTTCCCGATCCGTGCAAGACCCGCAATGATCTTCTCCAGCCGGGACGGGTCATCGACGTTCTCGGCGCGATGTGCTGTGACCAGAAAGTAACGGTCCTTTTCCACACCGGCCTCTTTGAGGACATCCCCATGCTTCTTTGCGATTTCTAGGTTCTGGAATACCACATCAACGATCGTATTGCCGGTGACAAAGATCGTTTCCCGCGGGATTCCCTCTTGGAGGAGGTTTTCCTGCGCAGTTTTTGTGGGTGCGAACAGTAAGTCTGACAGGTGGTCGGCGACGACCCGGTTGATCTCTTCAGGCATTCTCCGGTCAAAGCTTCGCAGGCCCGCTTCGACATGTCCGATCCGGATATGGAGTTTTGCAGCGGCAAGAGCCCCGGCAAGGACAGTATTGGTGTCTCCCTGAACGAGAATGGCATCCGGTCTTTCCTTGATGAGCGTTTCTTCAATCCCGGCCATGATCTTACCGGTTTGCGTGGCATGGCTGCCGGAGCCGGCATCGAGATTGTAGGCCGGGTCGGGCAGCCGGAGAATTTCAAAAAACGACCGATCCATCTCGTACGAGTAGTGCTGTCCGGTGTGCAGGATAAAAAACTCCAGGCCCTGTTCCTGCGCCGCACGGATGATGGGAGACATCTTGATGATCTCCGGGCGGGTGCCGAGCACGATCGCGATTTCCATCGGGTAATAATACTACCCACGTTATTTTCAATGTTCCCGCTGAATCCGGAAAAGAGCCCGGCCGGCATCAGAAACTTTGCGGGAATGACAAAAGAACCAGAACCTTCTGCAGAACCGGTGTTTTGACGAATACTATTCAAAATCCTATCCTTTTTTAAGAAAGTTTAGCAATAACCAAATTCTTTCCGCTAACATTTATAAGATGGAACAACCTTATCCTGCATTCAGCAAAAAATGCAAAAATAATTTTATCTAATATCAATTGGACTAAATGTACTCTTATGTGATAGGATACGCCGTGCAGAAACAACAATTTACCCATATAGCATTGACCCTACCGTAAGGGAAGGCGCAACATCTGCCGTTCATGGGGTTCAGGAGCTCTCTAAAGATCTTTCCAACAAGCTGAATGCTACTATGATACAGGTCACGGATTCTGATGTCGCCGAGCAGAAAGGTCTCATCGTCGTGATACCGGCATACAACGAAGAGATTGCTCTCGGAACTGTCATCCTGCTGGCCCGGCAGTACGCCGACAAAGTAATCGTTGTTGATGACGGGTCGTCTGATCGCACTGCAAGGGTCGCACAACTGGCCGGGGCTGAGGTAATCTCGCTGGAGCATAATGCCGGAAAAGCCTATGCCCTCCTCATCGGCCTGAGGCGGGCACGGGATCTTGACTGCAAGGCGGTTGTTATGATAGATGCGGATGGCCAGCACTATACCCGCGACATACCAAGGATTGCAGCTCCTGCCATGACCGGGGCTGCGGATCTCGTCATCGGTTCCCGTTTCATTCAGAAAAACGGGCATATTCCCTTCTATCGGAAGTTAGGGCAAAAGACTCTCGATATTTTTACCAATTTAGGGACACAACAGAGAGTGACCGATTCGCAATCCGGATTCCGCGCTCTCAGCAGAAAAGCGCTGGACTATCTTGATTTCAAATCCAGCGGCTACAACGTGGAATCGGATATGATCGCCCATTTCGTGGCTAACGGCCTTGTCCTGCGGGAAGTACCGATCGATGTCCGGTATGAGGTGCCGAATAAGCACAAGAAGCACCCGGTGAGTCATGGCATGGGTGTGCTCACCCGGCTCATCAGTCTGGTCAGTTACCGGCGACCTCTTCTCGTGTTCGGGCTGCCGGGAGGAATTTTTGTCATTATTGGTATCGTCACCGGCTCCCTTGCCTTTACCGATTATTATGCAACATCAAAATTCCCCTTCGCGATGTCGATGGTTAGCATGCTGTTTCTTATCATGGGGATGCTTATGGTGATCGCCGGGGTGATCCTGAATACGCTTATGATTATTGTGAAGGATGAACGACATTAAAGATTTGGTAATAAAGAACTGATAATTTGTATATTCCTACAAGGGATATATGAGATATAATTGATCTTTCTATAATGGCCAGCACATTGTGGGGAAATGCCAGCATGAAATCCAAAAAAATTCTTGTGACCGGCGGAGCAGGTTTTATCGGAACGAATCTTGTGCACGAACTCGCATCCCGTGGGCATGAAGTGACTGCTACGGATATTTTCAACACCGAACGTGAAAATTATATCAGGACCGATGTCCGAAACTATCGCCAGCTCGAACGTGTTTTCGAAAAAGACCGGTTCGATTACGTTTACCATCTGGCTGCAGAATACGGGCGCTGGAATGGGGAAGATTATTACGAGAACCTCTGGCAGACCAACGTTATTGGCACAAAGCACATGTTGAGACTACAGGAAAAATTGAAATTCCGGATGATCTTTTTCTCGAGTGCAGAAGTCTA
>Ga0326728_10022672_pt1 | contig 11616 bp, 11 predicted proteins | sample MB3enrmetagenome_FD_207602 | JGI IMG/M metagenome (GOLD analysis project Ga0326728, IMG submission 207602) | Lab enriched peat soil microbial communities from McLean, Ithaca, NY, United States - MB31MN | ecosystem: Environmental > Terrestrial > Soil > Wetlands > Peat | place: USA: New York... | reverse complement strand
GCCGACGAGCTCCTCTTTCCACTTTTGATTGACGTAGCTGCCGCCGGGTCCCCAAAACTCCACGCTGGCAGTGACGTTCGCGAGGGTAAGATGAGCACCAAATTCGGCGGCCATTTCGGCGGCCCACGACACCGTTATGTCAGCACGGGGGCCGAATTCGACCGCGCACAGGACGTTGCGAATCGCCAACTCCTGCACTGGTCCTCCTTCCACGTGCGCACCGGTCCAAACCGGGCACTCAGTCCCGTGTAATACTTTTGCGGTCACCGAGCCCAGAAGAAACTGGTAGAACGTGGAGCCATATGACGGCATCATGATCAGGTCGGCTTTTTCCTCCTGCGCCGTCTGCACAATTGCCATGGCCACGTCCCCTTCGACCACCTTGCGCTGAATGGCAAGGCCATCAAGCTCAGGCCCAAGAGACTGATCGTGTTGTTTCTGGGCCTCTCTAATGATCACCGCGAGCAAGTCCCAGTGAACCAACTCGTGGCTGTCCTCCGGCACACCGGCCGCATGGCTCAGTCCTGTCATGACGTGCAGCATCACGATCTCAGAATGGAAATGACGCGCCAATGTGGCAGCCTGATGAATCACGCCCAGCGAAGCAATCGGGATATCAACGGGCAATAGGATTCTCTTAATATTCAGCATCGCGTCAAAACTTTTGAGTCAAACTGTCCCTCATCGTCTTCCTTAGTCACGATTCTCGATTTGGATTTCTGACCTGCGCCCATGGTATGCTTCTCCTGCCTTGGGCACATCCAATCTACGCGGAACGCGCTTTTGGCGTTCTGGCGCCTGGGAGTACCCGGTTATAATCAACCGAGCTCTTTCGGGCTAAAAAGTCTTGAAAAAGTGCGCGAATTGGTGACCGGCTTGCTCCGTATAGTAAACGGTGACCTTGGCGGATTTCTCCGCTCCTTCAGAGATGTCTTTGCCCGCGTCTTCCGCGGCGTGGTCGGTCAGGCGGAAAACGTGCTCGGTTCCGTCTTCCGTCTTGATGGTCACGGTTTTTGCGCTCCGATCAAGGTGGGTGACAGTGCCCTCGGACGCCTTTAGGCCACCCTCGCCAATGTGGTCGATCTCCTCGGCGGTCTCTTCGCTTCCCTTGGCAGTATAATGCACAACCACTTCACAACCTTCCTTTAATCCATGGAATGACTCTCTTGCGGCCGCGCCCGCCATCTCAGTGCCATGGACCGCAGTCCGCCCCACAAAATGAAACGTGTGTTGGGTACCATCTGCCGCCTTCACGACGATGGTCTTCGCTGTGCGGTCGATCTTCTCAACCTTGCCCTCGACTGCAGTTATAGCGAAGGCAGTGGAACAAAACAGCAGGAACAGAATACCGAGAATCACCGATTTGCTCATGTTTTTCCCTCCTTATGACCCGACGATACCTTGATTAGGGCAGTCCGCCTGGCATCACGCACGCGCAGCGTCCGCCGCACGGGCGGCTTCGTTCAAGTCCCCTTCGACAACCCGAACCCCGTACGCGACATCGATCCGCCCAGCGGACCACCGAAAGCTTACTTTCCGATTTCGCCCATGCAGGGGTTGAGCGACTTCGCTCTGCCCTACGGTTTTTCTCGCGATCAATTGCAGCAAGTGCAACGCCGCCATGAAATTCGTCAGAGGGGATTCTCGGTGGCTCGCGCGTGGTCCCACCCGTAGGAACTCTTGGGGCAGATTCCATCGTCCCACGGCAAATTGACGGTGCAATTCGAGACCCGCGCGTTGCGTCAACAATCAATGTCCATCCCATCGCGCTTCGTGTCGGGCATGATGTTGTCGATGGTGAGGCGGTTGCTAATCCTGTTCCCAGGCCAAGCATTTTTCGAAAGGCTTGGCGCTTGCTCTGGTCGAATCTTTGTACTTTGTCAATCATCATCGCTCCGTTCCCGGAGTTGGAGTCCGGGGATATTACCACTTCCAGATTTCAGTAATCGGAAGCATAGCTCGCGGGAAGCAGGGTTCGATGCCCTTGATGGGCGGCAAGGAAGGCGTACTTCCGCCGGCGGGAGGGGGCTCAGCAAAACAAGTATTTGCGCCAGCGCTCATCGGAGCGGCCCATCATGCGCATGATTTGGCGGCTGGTGTGAAGGGTTAAGGGGAGCGGGGGGCGCAGCAAGCGGAGACCGGCCTCTTCCGCCAGCCGATCCCCCTTCAAGTTATTGCAGCGATGGCAACAGGCGACCAGGTTATCCCAATCGGTGTGGCCTCCGCGCGAACGAGGGATGACGTGATCCAGCGTAAGTTCGTGAGCGGGCATCACTCGGCCGCAAAATTGGCAGGTGTAACGGTCACGCAACAGGACGTTTTTCCGCGAAAGCGCCCGCGTCTGATAGGGGATGCGCCGGAATTCCAATAGGCGGATGACCGACGGTATGCGGAAGGCAAGTTGCGAGGAGTGAATGAACATGCCGTCTTCTTCTTCCGTGGTCGCCACGCCCTTCAGAACCAATACTATGGCGCGCCGGACGGCAGTGACATTGATGGGTTCGTACGTGGCGTTGAGCACCAGTACCGGTTCGTGCAGAAGTCGTTGGTGGCCATCCTCCGACATCGAATTTCACCCGCGGAAGCGATAAGCGTCCGCTCCCTGGTCTTATTATGTCGAGTCCCAGTCAAGTCCGTCAACAGTGTTGTCACTATCAATCCGTGTAAGATCGGGAAACTGGGGCGTAGCGCGCGCCAGCGTCAGCCCCATTACCTGCGCCGCCCCCACACGTTTCAAGGCCCGCGCGCAAGCGGAAAGCGTTGCTCCGGTGGTCATGACGTCATCAACCAGCACGATCACGCGGCCGCGAACCTCCTGGGGTTTGACCACCTCAAAAGCCCCCCGCGGATTCTCGCGCCGGGCGGCCACGCTCAACCCGGTCTGTGGAGGTGTGGCGCGCTTGCGGCGCAAGCACGTCTTTGCAACTTTTGGCGCCGCCCCACCACTCTGCCTCCCCAGCCCTCGCACCATGCCCGCCGCCAGCAATTCGGATTGATTGAAGCCGCGCTCACGCCAGCGCGACGGGTGTAAGGGAACCGGAACGATGAGAGGTGAGTCGAATTCGCCCACTTGGGGCAACAAATCAAAAGTGGGCGCCAGCAATTCCCCCAAACGCGCGCCCAACCGTTCGTCTCCGGCAAACTTCAAGCGCAGGACGACCTGACGGAGATTGCCGGCGTAAAGGCCAAAGCTGCGCGCTCCGTCGAAGGCCGGCTCATCCTCTCGGCACGCGCCGCACTCTGCTACGGACGAATCGAGGGCGCGGGGAGACGGAAACGGCAGACCGCATCGTGTACAGAGGGGCCCGCTCCACGGCTGCAAACTCGCCCAACAGGCCCGGCAGATGCGCAGCCATCCGTCGCTCGAAAGCTCACCTCCGCAAAGGGAGCAATCCGTGGGAAAGGCAATAGCCAGGGCACCGTCCAGGAACTCCCGAAGGAGTGAAGGCTGGCGAGAGTGGGGGTTAGATGCCTGGGAGAAGACGAACCTCACAGGGGGAATATCCGAGGTTAACTAAAGCAGACCTTGATCTTGCTTTTCCTGGCACTCAATGCAGTGGCGGGCCCAGGGCACTGCCTCCAGCCGCTTCTGCTGGACTTCTTCCTCGCACGCCACGCATTGTCCGTATGTGCCCTCTTTTATGCGCTCGATCGCCTCATTCACCAGTTGCAGCACCCGGCGATTCTCGTCGCTCTGATGGAACAGGAACTCCTTGGTGTAAGAGTTGGCGGCTTTGTCGGCAATGTCTTGCGTGGCCTCTTCGTCGGCCTCGCGCCCATCTTTCTCAGAGTTGGTCACCAGACGCAACAGTTCTTCCTGCTTGGTCAGGAGGCGCTTCTTGTAGTATTCAACTTTCTTCTTATCCATGCGCTACCTTATTTCCTCCACGTGCACTTCCCGAACCAAAAATTGTACGGGTGGTCAGTCGGAACTGTCAAGCATAAGGTCGCATCTCTGCAAACTGTAACCACGGTCTCTGAGCCCCGAACCTTTATCCTCCGCCGCTTCCCACCGCGGCGGGAGCGCCAGACCGGCAGTCCGGCCGGCAAGCATTTCAGATCCGAGGGAGAAATTCTACCCGTGCCCTTGCAGCTTGCGTTTCAGGGCCTCGTGTAGACGAGTGTGAACTTCGTCGGGAAGCGAAAAGAGCTTGCCATCGCAATAAAGCTCGATAGTTTTCTTGGTGCTGTCATACACTGCGTGGCAGTGATTGCAATAAGTCAAATGAGCCTCGAGGGTGTGCTTTAATCCCTCGTCCAACTCGCCATCCAGATATCCACTGATCTCTTTGATCGCCTTATTGCAATTCACGAATTTCACCCTCGTTTGAAGATTTTGCTCAATTCCTCGCGCAACCTGAGGCGCGCGCGAAAGAGTCGGGCCTTTACCGCTCCTTCCGTCAAATCCAGCAGCTCAGCGGTTTCTTCCGTGGATAATCCTTCCACATCGCGCAGATAAAAGACGGTGCGAAAACCCGGCGGCAGCGAATTCGCCGCCCCCTGAAGGATTCGTTCCAGTTCCGCCTGTGCGAATTGCTGCTCCGGGTTGGGTTTCCAATCGGCGAATTCCCGCACCAGCACTCCCCCGTTTTCATCTTCGGAGTCTTCCATCGGAACTTCCCGGCTGGTACGCCGCTTGCGAAGTTTCATCAACGCTTCGTTCACGGCGATACGCACAATCCAGGTGTAGAAGCGCGAGTCTTCGCGGAAATCCGGCAAGTGCTCGAAGGCCTTCAGGAAAGCGTCCTGAAGCACGTCCTCGGCATCCTCACGGTTTCCCGTGATGTTCATCCCCAGCCGGTAGATCTTTTTCTCATAGCGGTTCACGAGCTCTTCAAAGGCAGAGTAGTTCCCCGCCTTCGCTTCGCTGACGAGATGCGACTCGTCGCGTGCCAAAGTAGCTTGAGGTAGTTCAGTCATCAGAGTTATGAGTTCAAATCAGCTCGCACCAATGGGCAGCCCCACCCGACTCACTTGCTTGAGCTGCCGATCGAGCTTTCCCCCCGCGACAACCTGACGGCTCAACGTTTATTCATACTTTTGATGCCGCAGATTTCCCGAGGTTACAGCCTCTTTCCAGGTTCCTAACAGTCGTCAGTCGTCAGTCATCAGCTTTCAGTAACTACCTAAGGGCAGGGCTGCTTTTGCTGACAACTGAAAACTGATGACTGACGACTCTTGTCTGGGCACTAGTTCTTCCCCCCGGCACAGGCAATCAGGCGCGCGATGGCCGGCCCCACGCCATCGGACGCGCCGTAAACAGAGGAACCCGCCACCATGACATCCGCGCCGGCCTCTGCCGCCCAAGCAATGGTCTGTTCGTTAATTCCGCCATCCACTTCCACTTCGCATTCCAGGCCGCGCCCGATCAGCACGTTGCGCACCTGGCGGATCTTCGGGAGGGTTCCGGGGATGAATTCCTGGCCACCAAATCCCGGATTCACCGTCATGACTAGAACGAGGTGCAGCATTTCGAGCACTTCCGAAAGCGTGGACGCCGGCGTGGAAGGATTCAGCGCCACGCCCGCATTCTTTCCCAGGCTGCGAATATGTTGGAGGGCGCGGTGCAAGTGGGGAGTGGCTTCCTGATGAACAATGATGGTGTCGGCGCCCGCGGCGGCGAAAGCCTCAATAAAATCCTCGGGCGGCGTGACCATCAGGTGCGCTTCCAGGGTCAGGCGCGTCAGCGGCCGTAGGCTGCGGAAGGCAATCGTCCCAAAAGTAATGTTGGGTACAAAGCGGCCATCCATCACGTCCAATTGAATGCGGTCCACACCGGCCGCCTCCACACTTTGCACTTGTTCCGCGAGGCGGGTGAAGTCCACAGAAAGAATCGAAGGAACAATCTTGACTTGCAGGTGTCACCCCCAAGAACAATTGCTGGTGGCTGGTGGATAGTGGATAGTGGAGAAGGTAGTTGGTAGTGAAAAGTAACCCAAAGCTTGTGTCCACTGTTCACTGTTCACTTTGACCTCTGCCCGGCTCCCTAAGTCTCTGTCCGCTATCCACCGTCCACCGCCCTGTCCACTATCCACTAACCACTGCCTTCTTCACTGCTTTTTCAGCAATTGCGCCGCGCCTTCATCAAGGAACCAGCTGAGGCGGCCGCGCGCGGGCTGAATAAGCTGCGCGGGAAACCGTCCCTCAGGCCCTTCCAGCACCTGGCGCACCGTCTCCGCCTTATCCGCTCCCGCCACCAAAAAGATAACATGAGCGGCGCCATTGAGCACCGGTAAAGTCAGGGTCAGGCGGAATGAGTTGAGCTGGGCGGCGAAATTGGGCGCGACCCACGCCGTACGTTCGTCCAGCGCTTGACTGCCGGGAAAAAGCGAGGCGGTGTGCCCGTCGGGGCCCATGCCGAGGAATACCAGATCCAGTCGTGGCCACTCCCCCGGCGCGGGACGCAAAACGCGCGCCAAATCTTCCGCGTACTCGCGCGCCGCTTGTTCGCGATCCGGGCGCTCTGCCGCCATGCGGTGGAAGTTCTCCTCCGGCAGCGGCGCCGATTCCAATAGGGCCAGGCGAATCATGCGGTAATTGCTCTGAGGATCGTCAGGCGGCACGCAGCGCTCATCCACCTGGAACAAGTGAACGTTCGGCCAGCGCACGCGGCCCGCGAACGTCGGGCTGCCGAGGAGCTCGTAAAGGAGCTTGGGCGTCGAGCCGCCGGAGAGCGCCACAGAAAAAGGTTTCTTCTCGACGGCCTTAACGCGCGCCAGTTGTTCAAAATGCGTGGCGGCAGCCCAGCTTAAAGGCTCGAGCCCATCGAAGATGCGGACTTCCGGATTGACGATTGACGATTGCCGATTGTCGATTGAAGACATTTCCTGCACTTCCTTTGCTTGGCTCGCACTGCTGCAATCGTCAACCGGCCATCATAAGTCCTCAATCTCAATGGCTGGTCATGTGCGCCACCAGCGCCAGGGCTTCTTCATAAACGTGGTCGCGGCCGACCAACATCAGTTCATTGTTCAGAATCTCCACTTCGTCCCCAACTTCAATCCGCACCGTCCGGCCGATGGGAGGCAAGCCTGGGACTTCGGCGAGGGTCTGGACCACTTTGCCATCCGATCCGCGCGAGAAGCAAAAGCGCGCATCGTCGGCCTCGATCACGAAGGAAAAACAAACTCCGCTTCCTCCGCCCTCCACTTTCCTCAGAACCCTCTCAACCTTCACTTCGCGGCCGTCCGATTGGAAATAGAGAGCGCGCGGCATGTTTTCTCCCCGCGATTCAGCGCGCTGGAATTCCCATCCCAGGCGGGTGGCGAGCCATGCCGTCAGTAGCAGGCTCTGCGCGCGTTGCGTGGTGAGCCGCGCCGACTCCATTTCATACTCGATGCGGACTTCACGGATCCGGTAGAGATAAGGCCGGCGGTCGGGAGAATCAAAACTCTGGGCCACCACTTCACGCCACGGCGTGGTCCGCGCCCAGTTCAGGTCGGAAAGGCGAATCTGGCCGGAATGCTTCTCGATCCACGCGGCCAGCGCTCGCATGTCCGCCCCGGTGGCGGCAAAGCGCGCCGAATCCACAATCACATGCTGGGTCACCCGCACAATCTGGTCAAAATAGGCGGCCATGGCGAATTCTTCCGCCCGCCACCAAAGATAAATCGGCAACCCGGAAACCGTGAGGGGAAGCACCACGCTGGCAAGCTCAGGGCCGGTCTCGCCCCGCGCATTCAAGGTGATTTGTTCGCTGCAAATCTGTCTTTCGCCCTCCACCGGCAGGTGACAGTGGGCGGAGATCGAAGCCGTCACGCCCGGGGGTGATCCCTTGGGGTCCATCACCATCACCACCGCGCGGCAGGGATTCTGCTGAGTCACCTCGGCAAGCATGTTGCTCACCTCCTGCGCCGCTTTTTGACAGTCGACGTAAACGAGCAGGGTCAAAGCGGATGCATGCGTCACCGAGGTCTCACCGCCCGAAGCTGCCGGCGCACTTCTCCACATGGCCGAAAGCCCGGCTTCAATCTCCGCCACATTGGCGGGCCGAGGCTCCCCTAAGCTAAATTCCTGAAGCGTGCCGCCCAATGGATTACTCCTTTGGTTTCATTCTGCGTTCTGCCTGCTGCCTTCTACTTTCTGCTCTTCACAGCCTTCGCCACTGCCGGCCGTCGCGTTCGATGAAGTCATCTGCTTCTTGGGGTCCCCAACTGCCTGCCGCATAGAAAGCCAGCCCGTTGGGTCCGTCCTGCATCCAGCGCTCAAGAATCGGGTCCACCAACTCCCAGGAAAGGTCCACGGCATCGGCGCGATTGAACAGGGTGGCATCGCCGAGCATGCAATCGAGTAGCAGGGTTTCATAAGCGGTGGGCGGCGCCGCGCCGAACGATTCTCCGTAAAGGAATTCCATCTCCACCGGGCGAATGTGCATGGTGGTTCCGGGCAGCTTGGCACAAAACCTCAGGGAAATCCCCTCGTTGGGCTGGATGCGAATCGCCAGGATGTTGGGCTCAATTCCTTCCGCGCCCGCGCCGCGGAAAAGCAGGTGCGGCACGCGGCGAAACTGGATGGAGATTTCGGAAATTCGTTTGGGCAGTCGCTTGCCGGAGCGCAGGTAGAAGGGGACGTCCGCCCAGCGCCAGTTGTCGATGAAGAATTTGAACGCCGAGTAGGTTTCCGTGTTCGAAGTGGGTGAAACCTTGGGCTCCGTCCGGTAGGCGGGCACCTTCTTGCCCCCCACGAATCCCTCCGCGTACTGGCCCCGCACCACAAATTCCGGCACCCGCGCAAACCGGATGGGGCGCAGCGCGCGCATGACTTTGGCCTTCTCATCGCGCACCGCCGTAGCCTGGAACGTGGCGGGAGGCTCCATCGCCACCAGGCTTAGCAACTGGAGCATGTGATTCTGGATCATGTCGCGCAGCAGGCCGGCCTCTTCGTAGTAAGCGCCCCGATTCTCCACGCCCAGTTCTTCCGCCACCGCGATTTGCACGTGGTCAATGTAGCGGCGATTCCAGAAAGGTTCGAAAATCCCGTTGGCGAACCGGAACACCAACAGGTTCTGCACCGTCTCCTTCCCCAGGTAGTGATCGATGCGGTAAACCTGATCTTCCTCGAAAACGCTGGTGACGGTCTGGTTCAATTCGCGCGCGCTTTCCAGGCTTCGCCCGAAAGGTTTTTCGAGGATGATGCGCGTCCAGGTTTTTCCCGGATCTTTGGGTTCGGCCAATCCCGCGGCGCCCAGATGCTGGACGATGACGGGGAAAAAGCTCGGCGGGGTGGCGAGGTAAAAAAGCCGATTGCCGGCGGTTCCGCGTTCCTGGTCAAGGCGTTCCAATAGGGTTTTGAGTTGTTGGTAGGATTGGGGCTCGCTGAAATTGTTAGTGATGTAAAACAGCCCTTTCGCGAATCCTTCCACAAAGACGTCACTCTCCGGCGTCAGATGGAGGAATTTTTTCACCGCTTCTGACATTTCCTGGCGAAACTGTACATCGGTCTTGGATGTGCGCGCGCAGCCGACCACGGAGAATCCCGCGGGCAACATGCGCTCGCGCGTAAGATAGAACAGCGCCGGGATGAGCTTGCGTTCGGTCAGGTCGCCGGAGGCGCCGAATGTAACCATCGCACACGGATCGGGCGTCCGCCGCAAGCGGATTCCTTCGCGCAAAGGATTGACCATCTCGGCTGTTTCCGGCATGGAACCTCTCCTGGCATTGGGCAGTGGGCCAATTGGATGTAAGGGCGGCTTTACGCCGCCTCTTGGCGAGGTAAACTCGCCGCTACAACATCCAATTGACCCACTACCTCGCATCGGCATCATGCGGTTGGCATTAAGTTCTGGTGAAAAGCTCTTTTATCGCGCCGACGCGGCCCAATACTGCCGGCGCTTTTCGGCGAGGGCCGCGAGCAACTTTTCATAATCCTTCGCGAAGGACTCCACCCCCTGGTCTTCCAACTTCCGAGTAACGGCCGCCAGGTCAATTCCTGCTTCCGCCAACTGCTGCATCACGGCCCGCGCCTCGTCCAAGCCTTCTTCAATCCGCGGGGCCGGCTTGCCGTGATCGCGGTAAGCCGCCAGGGTGGCCGCCGGCATGGTATTGATGGTGTCGGGGCCAATGAGTGTATCCACATAAAGCGTATCGCTGTACTGGGGATTCTTGGTGCCGGTCGAAGCCCAGAGCATTCGCTGCACGCGCGCGCCCTTCTGCGCCAGGGCCTGGAAGCGCGCGCTGGAGCAGATCTCCTTGAACTTCACATAGGCGAGTTTGGCATTGGCAACGGCCGTCTTGCCCCGCAGAGATTCCAACCGCTGTTTTGCTTCCGCGCTCTTCGCCGCGGGCAATTTCGCTTCAACCTGCTGGTCCGCCATCGTATCGATGCGGCTCACAAAAAAGCTGGCCACGGAGGCAATGCGGTCAAGCGGCTTGCCTTGGCGCGCCCGTTTTTCCAGAGCGGCAATATAGGCCATAGCCACATCCTCGTACCGCTCGATGGCAAACAGCAGGGTGATGTTGATGTTGATGCCCTCGCCCAAGAGTTGCTCGATGGCGGGCAGACCTTCTGCCGTTCCTGGAACCTTCACCAGGATGTTCGGCCGGTCGACCTCATGCCACAAACGATGGGCTTCCGCAATCGTGCCCTGCGTGTCACGCGCCAGGGTGGGCGCCACTTCGATGCTGACATAACCATCCCGGCCTTCGGTGGCGACATAAATCGGGCGGAACAGATCGGCAGCCGCGCGAATGTCCTCGACTTCCACGGCTTCGAAAATAACCGGGGTGTCTTTGCCTTCCTCGACCAGTTTCCGGATTGCCTCGTCGTAGTCGTTGCTGCCGGCGATGGCCTTCTCGAAAATACTAGGATTGGACGTTACTCCCGAGACTCCATCGACATCGATCAATTTTTTCAGATGTCCAGAAGTCAACTCATCGCGGCGGATGTAATCGAACCAAACACTCTGGCCCAAGCTGTTCAGAACCCGCAGTGGATTGCTGCTCATAAGAGAATCCTCCTCCCCGTCTTCGCCGCGGTGGCACAGGCACTCTTGCCGGTGCCAAAGGCACCATGGCGGCTGAGCACAGGCAAGAGTGCCCGTGCCACTGTCAAGCATTAAATGAGCCAGAACACTAGCCCTTGCACCCTGAACCGGTCAGCGTCCCAAAAGCTCGTGCGCGCGCTGGGCGATGTGCGCCCCGGTAAAGCCCAGCTTCTCAGCGATGACTTTATACGGAGCGGACCAGCCGAAGCGATCAATTCCGTGCACGGCGCCCTGGGGTCCCACATACCGGCCCCAGCCGAAAGACACCGCGGCCTCCACGGCGAGGCGCGCCATTACGTTCGGCGGCAGCACCTCGTCCCGATAAGACTGCGGCTGTTTCTCGAAAAGGTCCCACGAAGGCATGCTCACCAGGCGTGTGGCAATACCTTCCGCGCTCAACTTCTCGAAGGCATCGAGCGACGGCGCCACCTCCGATCCGGTGGCAATCAAAATGAGTTCCGGCGTCTTGCCCTGCGCATCAGCAAGAACGTAAGCGCCCTTTTCCAGTCCCTCCGCCGAGGCGTACTTGGTGCGATCGATAATCGGCAAGATCTGGCGGGTCAGCATCAAAGCGACGGGGCCGTCTTTGTGTTCGAGCGCCACACGCCAAGCAACACCGGTTTCGTTGGCGTCGG